>Ga0335075_10002131_pt1 | contig 32050 bp, 26 predicted proteins | sample Lox_Sample_24_FD_206723 | JGI IMG/M metagenome (GOLD analysis project Ga0335075, IMG submission 206723) | Soil microbial communities from Loxahatchee National Wildlife Refuge, Florida, United States - Lox_Sample_2.4 | ecosystem: Environmental > Terrestrial > Soil > Wetlands | place: USA...
AACGCGCCCGGCTCACCGAGCAGCAGCGCCTGCTTCTCCGCCTCGTCACCGACGAACAACACCGCGATGTCAGTCCGGATAACCCTGGGCTTGCCCGCCGTCCGCTCAGGATAGGACCACACGAATCCCTGGCCGCCAACCCGGAAGTCGAAGCCGTCGCAGTCGATCTCCTCAACTCCGGGCAGTGCCAGAGCCAGCCGTCGCACGTCGTCAGCGTCCGCCATCGGACTCACGCGCCTCGATCGCTTCGAGGTCTCGTACCGCATAGCGGTGGTGCTCCCACTCCTCCTCGAGGATCACGTGCAGGCAGGCGAGGATGGTCTCCTGATGCTGGGGCGCGTGCGGATTCTTCCGCGGTGCGGCCAGCTCCTCTGCTGAGACGCTGGCGATGAAGTCGCGCACCATCGCGACGCGGTCCGCCCGGGCCTCGAGCACCTCGGAGTACGACGGTGCGGCCGTCGCGAGGACCGACATGTCGAAGCCGTCTGCCTCGGTGGCTGCGCACACCAGACCGACGGGGTGGAACGGCTGCCCGACCTCGAGGATCGCGCGACCCAGCCACATGTCCGTGGCCAGGACCAGGTGCCGCAGCGTCTGCGCGAACGACCACTCGCCGCCGACCGAAACGTCGACCGTGCCAGCCGGCATCTTCGCGACCCGCTCGAGCGTGGCCGACCATGCGCGTTCGAGCGCAGCCCAGGCCGCGCGCAGACCATCCGGGTCGCCGGCGCGGCGGTCGGCGCGGCCGGGAAAGCGGCGATTCAGTTCGGCATCGACGAACGGGATCACGTCGACACCGTTGACTCGCAAGAAGCTCTCGCCCTCGAAGAGCCACGGCGCGTCGACGTCCGCCTTCTCCAGCTGGACTCCGCGCATCACGACGCCGGACAGGTCAGCCTCGACGAACCGGGCGCCACGCAGGTCCGCGTCAACGAACTCCGCTCCCTGCAGGTCGTCGGAGCGGGTGAAAGCTGCCATGATCTCTCCTTGTCGAGCGTCCTGTTGCTATTTGCGCACGTCGTCAGGCTCAGCCATCGCTGCCCCCGCCCAGATCGCGCGACCCGCACGGCAGCAGGCTATGCGCCGGCACCGACAGCAGTCGCCCGGTCAACGAAGCGCGCGTCCGGCGGTGGGGCATCGCCACTATGGTGCGCGACGCGCACGCTGACTGGCCTTAGCCGAGCAATTCAGCGAAGCGACTCCGCACGGTGGCCGCTGTCTCGTCGGCTGGCGCGTCCCAGATGTCCTGGTTAAAGATCTCCACCTCGGCATATCCGGTGTAACCGGCAGCCAGGACCTGGGCTGTGATGGACCGGAAGTCGATGAAGCCGTCACCGAGGTGGCCCCGCCCGAGCAGCGTGTCCTTGGGCAGCGGGAGCGTCCAGTCGCAGAGCTGGTAGCTGACGATCCGGCCGGCGGCGCGCTCGATGTCCGCTGCAAGCTGCGAGTCCCACCAGACGTGGTAGGTGTCGATCACTACCCCGACCGCGTCGGCCGGGAACTGCAGCGAAAGGTCGAGCGCTTCGCCCAGCCGGGAGATGGCGCACCGGTCCGCGCAGAACAGAGGGTGCAGCGCCTCGATGCCTAGCCGGACGCCGGCCGACTGCGCGAACGGCACGAGGTCAGCGATCCCGTCGGCGATCATCCGCCGGGCAAGGCCGAGATCGCGGCTACCCGGAACGAGCCCGCCCGAGACCAGGACTAGCGCATCGGCTCCGAGCTCCGCGGCTTCAACGACGGCCGCCCGGTTGTCGGCCGCGGCGGCTGCCCGCGCCTGCGGATCCGCATGCGTGAAGAAGCCGCCCCGGCAGAGGCTGGAGACGTGCAATCCGGCTGTCCGGATGGCGGCCGCCGTCGTTGCCAGGCCAAGCTCGGCCACGGCATCGCGCCACAGGCCGATTCCCGGAATCTGGTGCCGGGCGCACAATTCGACTGCCTCAGCAGCGGTCAGGCTGCGGACCGTGGCCTGGTTGAGTGACAGCCGACCGACGCCGATCACAGGCTCGCCCCCGCTTCGGCCAGATACTGGCGCATCCTGCCCACTGCGAGCTCGGGATCCACCAGCGCCCGGCATTCGGCAGCCAGCTCGAAGACCCGGATCAGATGCCCCGGCGACCGGCGGTCCTGCAGCCCGCTCAGCATGGCGAAATGCGGTTGCAGGCCGTTCAGCCAGGCCAGGAACGCCACGCCAACCTTGTAGTCGTAGGTCGGCTCGGTGAAGATGAGCCGGCTGAGGGCCACCGTCGGGTTCATGGCGCTGTCAAAGCCCGCGAGATCCCCGGCGTCAAGCGCCTGCAGAGCCGCAGCGGCCGGCGCGGTGACGGCGGCGAAGGCACCAAGCAGCGCGTCGCTGTGCCCGTCCGTATCACCCTTGATCAGCTCGGCGTAGTTGAAGTCGTCCCCGGTATACAGGCGGACGCTGCTCGGCAGCCGGCGCCGCAGCGATATCTCACTGGCGGCGTCGAGCACAGAGAGCTTTATGCCGCGAACCTGGCCTTCGGCTCGTTCGATGAGCTCGATGACGGTGCCGGCAGCGGCGCCGAACTGCTCACCGCCCCAGTAACCGCGTAGCGCCGGGTCGAACGCGTCACCGAGCCAGTGCAGCAGCACCGGCCGCTCGGCGAGCTTCAGCAGTTGCCCGTAGACCTGCAGGTAGTCATCAGCGGAACGGGCGCTGGCCGCCAGAGCACGGCTGGCCATCAGGATGACCTCGGAGCCGGCTGCCTGCACCATGTCGATCTGGTCCGCGTAAGCCCGGACGATCGTGGTGAGGCGGTGCTGGCCGGCCGGCAGCTGGTCGGTGCCAGCCCCGCTGGCGATCACCGTGCCGAGCTCGCAGGCACGCGCAGCCGAGCGGCTGATGAGCTCGCGTGCTTGCCCGAAGCTCAGCCCCATGCCGCGCTGCGCTGTGTCCATTGCCTCCGCGAGGCCGAATCCGTGGGCCCAGAGATGCTCGCGGAACCGCATCGTCGATTCCCAGTCGATGGTCCCGTCCGGGAAAGCGGCCACGTGCGCGGCAGCGTAGACGCTCCGCGTCTCCGGTGGCCGGTAGGAACGCTGCCAGCCGGGATCGGGGACCGTGAGCGGACCCGGACGGCCCGGCAGCGTGATCTCCGCTGCCACCTCAGCCCGCCAGCGGGGGAACGACCACTCGACGCCCCTCGGCCGAGGACTGCAACGCCAGCTCGGCCAGCTGGACGCCTTTGGCGCCCTCGGCCAGGTCCCATCGGAATGGCTTACCCTCGGCTACTGCCGTCAGGAACAGCTCCCATTGCGCCTTGAAGCCGTTGTCGAAGACCTCGATGTCAGGGACGTCAGTCCACTGCGCCAGGTAGTCGATCGGATCGGGCAGGTCGGGGTTCCAGACCGGCATCGGCGTCGAGACGCGGTGCTGGACGGCGCAGTTGCGAAGCCCCGCGACCGCGCTGCCGTGCGTGCCGTCGACGTGAAGCTCGACCAGTTCACGCCGATTGACCCGCACCGCCCAGGAGGAGTTAACCGACGCGAACGCGCCGCTTTCGAACTCAAGCAACGCGTAGGCAGCGTCATCCGCGGTGACGTCATAGGGCGTTCCCGACTCGTCCCATCGTCGCGGTACGTGCGTCACGTGCCGGGCGTACAGCGCCTGGACCGGGCCGAGGAGGTCTTCGAGCAGGTACTGCCAGTGCGGGAACATGTCGAGCACGATCCCGCCGCCATCGTCCTTGCGGTAGTTCCAGGACGGGCGCTGCGAGGCGATCAGGTCGCCCTCGAAGACCCAGTAGCCGAACTCGAGCCGGGCCGAAAGTATGCGGCCGAAGAAGCCAGCTTTGACCAGCCTCCGTAGCTTGATCATGCCGGGCAGGAAGAGCTTGTCCTGCACAACGCCGTTCGTGACGCCAGCTTCGCGGGCGGCGCTGGCCAGCCGGAGCGCGCCCTCCAGCGACCCGGCGACGGGCTTCTCGGTATACACGTGCTTGCCCGCCTCGATGGCCCTGGCCAGGCTCGGCTCGCGCGCGCTGGTGACTTGAGTGTCGAAGTACACGTCGACGCCGGGGTCACTGAGCACTTCATCAAGGTTCGTCGACCAGCGATCCAGGCCGTGGCGCTCGGCGATCGCGCGGAGGCGTTCTTCGCTGCGCCCGACAAGGATCGGTTCCGGGTAAACGGCAGTGCCGTCAGCCAGTTGCACGCCGCCCTGCTCGCGGATGCCGAGCAGGGAGCGGACCAGATGCTGCCGGTAGCCCATCCGGCCGGTGACCCCGTTCAGCGCAACGTTGATGATCTTGCGTGTCATGTATCGCCCTTCGGCACGCAGCCCGATAGCATGTCCCGATTTCGGAAAGCCCTTTCCCAACACTAAGCTGGTGCGGGAAGCCGGTCAAGATCTTCGGGCCGGTCGGGAGACGAACGTGACGGATGCGAGATCAGGAGCGCCTGGCCGCACTGGCCAGGGTGCTGGCCCGGTAGCTCATGGCGCCGCCGGGGCCGCTGCCGGGTCCGGGCAGCCGGCCCGCCGGGGCGGGAACGGCAAACGTCGCCAGGACGGAGACGCCTCGCGGGTGACGCTGCAAGACGTCGCTGACCGCGCCGGAGTGTCGCTGACGACTGCGTCGCGAGTCCTCAGCAACGGCCCGCGGCCGGTGGGCAGGCAACTGGTCCACCGGGTCAATCAGGCCGTCGCCGAGCTCGGCTACACCGCGAACCTGCAAGCCCGCGCGGTGGCGACGGGCCAGAGCAACATGGTCGGGGTTGTCGTTCACGACATCTCTGACCCGTACTTCTCCTCGATCGCCGCGGGCCTGATCGACGTCGCGGACCGGCAGCGCCTGCTGGTCTGCCTGTCGAGCACAGCCGCGGCCGAGGCTGGCGAGCGTGAGTATGTCGCGCTGATGCGTTCGCAGCGCGCGCGTGCGGTGATCCTGATCGGCAGCAGGACCGACGACCAGGCCAAACTGGCCGAGTTGCGTCGCGAGATCCAGGCGTTCTGCACGTCAGGCGGCAGCGCCGTGTGCATCGGACAGGACCTTCTCGGCGTCGACACCATCCTGCCGGAGAACGCCGCAGGGGCCGAAGCGCTGGGCAAGGCGCTGGTGGTCCAGGGTCACCGCAGGTTCGCCGTGCTGGCAGGGCCGCGTGGCCTGCTGACCGCTCGCGACCGGCTGACCGGGTTCCTTGCGGGCCTCGCGGCCTGGTCGGTCAGCGTCGATCCGCGGTATGTCGTGCACGGCTCGTTCAGCCGGGACGGCGGTTACGAGGCAATGAGCACAGTCCTTGCCATGGGCGGGCCACGACCGGACTGTGTCTTCGCCGCCACTGACGTCATGGCCGTGGGCGCGCTCGCGCGGCTTCGCGCCGAGGGGATCTCGGTGCCAGGCGACATCGGCCTGGCGGGCTTCGACGACCTCCCGACTCTGCGCGACGTCTATCCGCCACTGACTACAGTGCGCTTGCCGCTTGCCAGGATGGGGGAGATGGCGGCACGCCTGGTACTCAACGAGGCCAGCGCCGACCGGCCACGGGTCGTCCCGGTTCCGGGAGAGGTCATCCTGCGAGACAGCACGCTCCGTTTGCCCCCGGCCCGCTAGCCGCTGCTCGCATTGCTCGCGCTCCGCGGGTGGGTCGGGCCGGCGGGGTCGCGGTGCTCCGCGGGCTGGCACAGGTCTAGTGCCTGCTTGCGAGGTCCGGCCCGTTGCGGGCAGGACGGCACAACCGTGCGCGACGTTTACGCCCGCTTCCGCACCGCGCCCCCGCCGGCCCTCGACAGCTCGCGGAGTGGGCGCCACTGACACGGCCATCCACGCGCGGTGGCGCGGGCGGACTGCGGAAGCGGGCGTAACCGTGGCCAGCCTCGAGGAGCGCTCAACGCGTCTCGGGCCAGCCGGGCGTCGGGTGCGGCAACGGGTGCCAGCCCGCGGAGCGGTCCGCGCGTGCCAACGCGGACCCGAGGCTGTGCGAAGAGATTTGCGGCTCGCGGCCTCTTGCGTGAACTAGAGCCGTCCGGTACGTTGCGGCTCAATCGGGAAAGCACTTTCCCACTGCGACCACGCCAGCGAACAGATGCGGAGTGTCGGATGGGCGCCGTCGACCAGGCTTGGCAGGAGTCCGTTTTCACGGACGGGCATTTTCACCGGTCCGCAGCCGGCGCGACGATCCCGGTGCGCGATAAGGCCTCGGGGGAAATCTTCGCGGTGGCCGGGCTGGCCGCTGAGGCAGACGTCGACGACGCGGTCGCCACAGCCAGGACAGCTCAGCGCGCGTGGAGCGAGCGCACGTACGCGGAGCGGGCCGCGGTGCTCCGGGGAGCCGCGGCCGCGCTGTCGGAGCAGGCGAAGCAGTTCCGCGACCTGATCGTCCGGGAGACCGGCTGCATTGGCGGCAAGGCCGACTACGAGATCGGAGCCGCGACCAGCGAGCTGATGGAAGCCGCCGGGCTAGCCTCACACTCCACCGGGGAGGTGCTCCCGTCCAGCCATGCCGGCCGGTTCTCGTTGTCGGAGCGCGTGCCGGTCGGACTTGTCGGCGCGATCACCCCGTGGAACTTCCCGCTCGTGCTTGGCATGCGGGTGATCGCGCCTGCGCTGGCACTTGGCAACGCGGTGGTGCTGAAGCCCTCACCCGAGACGCCGGTCAGCGGCGGCCTGGCTATCGCCGCGCTGTTTGAGGCGGCGGGCCTGCCCGCTGGTGTCTTCCAGGTGCTGCCGGGCGATGTCGAGGTCGGGCACCGCCTGGTCACCCACCCGGACATCGCGATGATCCATTTCACTGGCTCGACGAAGGTCGGGCGCCAGATCGCGCAGACGGCCGGCGGGCTGCTGAAGAAGGTCTCGCTTGAGCTGGGCGGCAACAATGCCCTGATCGTGCTCGACGACGCGGACCTCGACCAGGCAACGATGATCGGTGCCTGGTCAAGCTTCCACTACCAGGGCCAGACCTGCATCACCGCGGGACGTCACATTGTCCAGCGCGGGATTGCCGCGGCTTACGCGGCCGGGCTTGCCGCGCGGGCGGACGCAATCACCGTCGGTAATACCTATACGGAAGACGTTGGCCTCGGGCCCGTGATCAACTCGACGCAACTGGAGCGCGCAGCGCAGATGCTGGCCGAGGCGGTGGCCGACGGGGCGCAGATGATTGCTGGCGGTACCACGAACGGACCGTTCTTCCGGCCGACTGTGGTCCGCGACGTGAGCGCGTCCTCGCGGTTGTGGACGGAGGAAATCTTCGCGCCGATCGCGCCCATCATCGTGGTCGACGACGACGACGCGGCGGTCGCGGCGGCGAATGACACCGAGTACGGACTGGTCAACTCGGTCCTGACCGGTGACCCGTACCGCGGCATCCGGCTCGGCCGGCGGTTGCGGGCCGGCATGGTGCATATCAACGACGCAACGCCGCAGGACGAGGCACTCGCTCCGTTCGGCGGCATCGGTCAGTCCGGCCTCGGTGGCCGGTCTGGCGGCGAGGCGAACATCGAGGAGTTCACGGAGCGGCGCTGGCTGACTGTCACCGACGGGCCGGCTCACTATCCATATTGATAACCACCCGTATTGATATCGCTCCACATCAATATCGACAGCCGCTGCTCTTGCCCTGAGCAGCGCAGCACCGGACAATTCTGGCAACCCTCCCCGACAAGGGCGGCCGGCATAAGGAGTGGTCATGAGCGATGCGGCATCCGTGCCGTTTACCGAGACTAAGGCGCCCGAGGCGCCTGAGCGGCTGCACCGCGGCGCGCTGAGCTTGATTGACATCTCAGCCTCGACGATGGCCAACATCGGCCCGGCTTACAGTTTTTTCTTCGGCTTCGGCTTCCTCGTCTTCACCGCGGGAGTTGCCGCGCCGCTCACGATCATCGTGGCTGGCATCGCGATCGCGCTGCTTGGCAACACGCTGGCCGAGTTCTCCCGGGCGCAGCCGTCTACCGGTGGCTTCATTTCCTTCGTCGGCAAGACGTTCGGAGGCACTAGTGCGGTGACAACGGCGCTGCTGTGCGGCGCCGGGTACATCATCGCGATCTCGTCGGTGTTCGCTATCTCCGGCGGCTTCCTCGAGACGGTGCTGAACTACTACTTCGGCTGGAACGTGCCGTGGATCATCTGGTCGGTCATCCTGACCGGGGCTGCCACCCTGATGACCGTCCGTGGCGTCGGCGTGTCGACCAAACTTGCCGGGTTCTTCTTCGCCTTCGAGATGCTGGTCCTGATCATCGTCTCGGTCGCGGTGCTGATCAAGAACGGCGGGCACCTGTCCGCTGTCCCGTTCGAGCCATCGCACATCACCAATGGCTTCACCGGTCTGGCCGCGGGCTTCCCGCTGGCGATTTACCTGTTCATCGGCTGGGAGAACTCGGCGGCGCTGGCCGAGGAGACCGGGAATCCGCGGCGTAACGTGCCCCGCGCGGTGTTCTTCTCGATCGCGCTGATGGTGACGGGTTACGTGCTGTTCGCATTCTCCACGGTGACTGGCTTCGGCTACAACGGAACGGCGCTGGCGAACTCCTCGATCCCGTTCATCTCGGTCGCGCACAATGTGCTGGCAGGCTTCGCGGTCGTTGCTTATATAGCCGGCCTGACTTCCACGCTCGGCGTGCTGATCTCGGCCATTAACTCGCAGGCCAGGCTGATCTTCAACGCGGGCCGGGAGGGATTGTTGCCGCGCTGGATCGGCAAGGTCCACCCGAACCGCCGGACTCCGGTCAACGCCATCTACATTTTTGTCGCGATCGCCAGCGCGATCATCCTGGTGTGGGCGTTCCTGCACCTGATCGGCGGACACGGCGAGAGCGGCAGCATGAACGCGCTGACCTTCTTCGTCGAGTCCTCCACCCTGGGCACCATCCTCGTGCTGGTGGTGTACTTCCTGGCCAACCTCGCGCTGCCGTTCTACTACCGCAAGTACCGGCCAGCCGAGTTCAACGTGGCCAAGCACATCGTGCTGCCGGTGCTCGGGATGGTTGCCATCGGCGTGCCGATGTACTACCTGGTCAAGCCGGGTCAGCCGGCGCCGTATGACTGGTTCCCGTACGCGGCGCTTGGCATGGTGGCCGTTGCCGTGATCTACGCATTCTTCCTCAGCCGCCGCGATCCCGGTCTCGGCGACCGCGTCGGCTCCATCGTCGCTGACGAGTAGCCGACAACTGGCCGGCCCTGGCGCCGGCCAGAAGCCCGAAGTGCACGTTTCCAATGTGATCCGGAGGTCAGTCATGACTGACATTGCCGAACGGCCGGCCGACGCGAAGGTCGCCCACCCGCTCGACCAGGTGAGCGCGGCTGAGTACCTGGCCGGGCGGCAGATCATAGCGGCGGCCGGGCTGCTGCCGGAGTCGGCGCGGTTCGCGTACTACGGGCTTGAGGAGCCGTCCAAGAACGACGTGCTGTCCGGGTCGGGTGGCCAGGCGCCCGACCGGCGGCTCCGCGCGTTCCTCATTGACGTGCGGACTGGTGAGTCGACCGACGTCGTGGTGTCGCTGACGCGTGACGAGGTGGTCAGTAGCCGCGTGCTCGACACCCGCACTGACGGCCAGATGCCGATCATCAACGGGGACTTCGCGGTGGCTGAGGAGGCGGTCCGGGCGGACCCGCAGTGGCGTGCCGCGATGGCCAAGCGAGGGCTGACCGACGTCACCAAGATCAGGACCTGCCCGCTGACGGCAGGGTCGTTCGACCTGCCGGACGAAGACGGGCGGCGGATGGTGCGCGTGCTCGCGTTCGTTCAGGCCGACCCGCAGGACTACGCGTGGTCGCATCCGGTGGACGGTGTCGCTGCCTACTTCGACCTGATCGAGCGGCGAGTATTCAAGATCGTCGACGAGTTCGTGCTGCCGGTGCCCGCCGAGTCAGGCAACTACAACGACCCGGAGGTGCGCGGCCCGTTGCGCACCGACCTGCGAGCGATCGAGATCAGTCAGCCTGACGGGCCGAGCTTCACGCTGGACGGGACGAAGCTGACCTGGCAGAACTGGTCAATGCGGATCGGCTTCGACGCCCGCGAAGGGCTGACGCTGCACCAGATCAGCATCACCGACGACGGGCGGGAACGACCAGTGATCTACCGGGCATCGCTGCCGGAGATGGTCGTGCCGTACGGTGACCCGGCGTTCCGGTACTGGCAGACGTACTTCGACACTGGCGAGTACCTGGTCGGGAAGTTTGCGAACTCGCTCGAGCTGGGCTGTGACTGCCTGGGCGAGATCGCCTATCTCGACGCGACGGTCGCGGACGACTTCGGTGAGCCCACGGTGATCCGCAACGCGATCTGCATCCACGAAGAGGATCACGGGATCCTGTGGAAGCACTTCGACATTTTCAACGGCTCCAGCCAGTCGCGGCGCCAGCGCCGCCTGGTGGTGTCGTTCTTCAGCACCGTCGGCAACTACGACTACGGCTTCTACTGGTACTTCTACCTTGACGGCACGATCGAGTGCGAGATCAAGCTGACCGGCACGCTGTTCACCGCGGGATATCCGGGCGGTGACTACCCGTACTCGGCAGAAGTGGCGCCAGGGCTCGGCGCGCCGGTGCATCAGCACTTGTTCAGCGCCCGGCTGGACATGACGGTGGACGGTCTCGCGAACGCGGTCGACGAGGTCGACTACAGCGGCGTGCCGGTAGGTCCTGATAACCCCTACGGCAACGCCATCGCCCAGCACGTCACCAGGCTGCGCACTGAGTCGCAGGCGACCCGGCGCGCCGATGCCTCCCGCGGGCGGACCTGGCGCGTGGTCAACGCCGAACAGGTCAACAGGTTCGGCCGGCCGGTGGCCTACACCTTGTGGCCCGAGGCAGCGCCAGTGCTGCTCGCCGACCCGGCGTCGTCGGTGGCTCGCCGGGCGGGCTTTGCGACGAATCACCTGTGGGTGACGCAGTACGACCCGGCACAGCGATACTCGGCTGGCGATTTCGTGAACCAGCACCCGGGCGGCGCCGGGCTGCCCGCCTTCATCGCGGAGGACCGCGACATCGACGGTGCCGACATCGTGCTGTGGCACACGTTCGGCCCGACGCACTTCCCGCGGCCGGAAGAGTGGCCGGTCATGCCAGTCGCCCGATGCGGCTTCACGCTCAAGCCCACCGGGTTCTTCGGCCGGAATCCGGCGCTTGATGTGCCGTCGCCGGGCGGGCACTGCTGATTGTCGTCGTGATCGCGAAAACTTGCCGGGGGCTATGACGCGGACAAGTCTTCGTGATCATGCAAGCATCGGCTGGTGGAGAACCGCGAAGGTCCAGGACAGCCGCCGGACCGCCGGGTGTTCCGCCGGATTCATCGCTACCGGGGGAGTGAGGTCGACCCGTCGAGCTGGCCGGTCACGGTGCCGGCAGTGGCGCAGATCCTGGCCGAGGGCTTGGATCTGCCCGCCGGGGTGACCGTGCTGACCGGCGAGAACGGCGTCGGCAAGTCGGCGGTCGTCGAGCTGATCGCTGAGGCCTGCGGCCTCAACCCGCAGGGCGGATCGGCGAAGAGCAGCTTCCAGACTCGGCGCAGCGAGCCCGGAATCGGCGTGCACCTGTGGGCTGAGCGTGGTCCGGCCTATCCGGCGTGGTGTTACTTTCTGCGCGCGGACACCATGCATGGCTTGTACACCTACCTGGAGGAGAATCCGGGGCGCCGGCCTGAACGATTCCACGAACTCAGCCATGGCGAGGGCTTTCTGGAGGTGCTGCGCACCAGGATCAACCAGCCAGGGTTTTACCTGATGGACGAACCGGATGCGCCGTTGTCGTTCGTGTCCAGCCTCGGGCTCATCGCGTTGCTCCATGACCTTGGCGGGGCGGGGGCCCAGGTGATCGTGGCGACCCACTCACCGGTCATTGCTGCTGTTCCGGGCGCTCGGATCCTGGAGCTCGGCAGCTGGGGGCTCCGGCCGGCCAGCTGGGAGGACCTAGAACTGGTCGCCAGCTGGCGGCAGTTCCTCGGCGAGCCGGGATCGTTCCTCCGGTACCTGGTAGACGATCAGCCAGAAGAAGTTGACGGGCAGCCAGAAGAATGAGTGCGGAACTGGCGGTGCGCGGACTTAGCATCGATTCGAGCGTTCCCGCGTGACCTTATCTGCAGCTATGCCCGCTTTGCGACGGCAGTTATGGATGCTAAGTGGGTTAGGCTCCTGGCCGCAGAGAACACGCCCGGCGCCATCGTGGAATCCGGGCGGACCCGGCAATTGTTCGAGAGCCCGGCCGATCCCCGGACTGCCGATTACGTGCATGGCCGTTTTCGTTAGCCACGGATATTCTGCACTCGGTGAAAGGATCACGATGGCCGAGCCTGTCAAGGAAGGCTGGTACGAGGATCCGGCTGACCGGCATGAGTACCGGTGGTTCTCTGCTGGCGTTCCCACTGACCTGGTCAAGGACGCCGGCCGGACGTCCAGGGATGCCATCAGCGTGGCCGATGCCAAGAGCTACGAGTCAATGCACCTGCAGCGGCCGCCGGACGACGGTCCGCTGTTGTACCAAGACGCGCCGCCACCGAGATTCGAGCTTCTCAGTCTGGGCCAGGGCCCGGTCGCCGTTGTCAATACCGCAGCCAGTGCTTCAGAGCCAGCCGTGTACTCGGAGCGCGCCGGGGTGGTCGAAATCGTGCTGGTCATCCTTCCAGTGCTGGTCGCGGCGTTCCTCAGCAAGTTCCTGCCGCTGGCCGCCTGGTTGCCGCTGTTCGCGCTGTCGCTACTGATCGCCGTCCTCGGGCGATGGAGACGAAATCGGCGGGCTCGCCGCTTCCAGCTGGCTACGACGAGCCGGCCGGGTCAGCAAGGCTCATAGCCGATGTAATCCTGCGGACGCGCTCGCGATCGGCGATCGAGTCCATCTCGATGATCTTGCCTTCGGCCACGGTGAAGCCGATCACGCTGACGGGCCGGTCGCGGCGGGCGAGCACCACCCCGGCGGCGCCGTTCACCACGGCCGGGATGAGCCGGACGGCGGGCAGGCCGCTCGTCAGGCCGCTGAGCGCTTGCCGGGCAACGGCCTCAGCTCCCCGTACCAGCATGGAGTTTGCGGCACCAGTACCCGCATCGATGCGCAGCACGACGCCGGGGTGGAGTACTGCCAGCAAGGCGTCGAAATCGCCGTCGCGGGCAGCGGCGAAGAACGCATCGACCACTTCCCGCTGGCGCGCCAGGTCGGGCTCGAGCGCTGGCAGTTCGGCACCGGAAACCCTGCGCCGGGCTCTGCTGGCAAGTTGCCTGGCCGCCGAGGGAGTCCGGCCGACCACCGGGGCGATCTCCTCGAACGGCAACCCGAACATGTCATGCAACACGAACGCCAGCCGCTCGGCCGGTGTCAGGGCGTCGAGCACCACGAGCAGTGCAAGGCCGACCGAGTCGGCCAGCAGCGCCGCATCCTCCGGCTGCGATTGCGCGGCCGGGCTGACGATCGGGTCGGGAAGACGCGCCTCCAGGGACTCCTCGCGCCTGACGTTGCGCGCGCGCAGCATGTTCAGGCAAACCCTGGCGACGATCGTGGTCAGCCAGCCGCCGAGGTTGGCCACGTCGTCCGCGCCCGCGCGGCTCACCCGCAGCCAGGCGTCCTGCACAGCGTCGTCGGCGTCGTCGAGGGAGCCCAGCATGCGGTAGGCAACCGCGTGCAGGTGTGGCCGCTGCTCTTCGAATCGATCAGCAAGCCAGTCGCGCGCCGCGGCGTCCGGCGCTTCATCGCTCTCGCCCCCCGGCAAGCCGCCCCAGTCGTTCTCGCTCATCTGGTCACATCCTTCGCCCGCCCGGTCTCATCCAGACTGACACCCGGCAGGCGACGGTTGTGACGGGACAGGCCCGCCGAGCGGCGGGGGAGTGAAGTCACCTCCGGACGGGCAGTTGAACGTCGGGACAACCGCCGATTCTGGCGGTCCGATCGCGCCTGGGGCCGGGGGAGAACGCAGCTGAGCACGCCCGCCGAGGCTGTCGCGCTGATGCGCAGCCCCGCCTACCTGCGGCTGCTGGCGCTGGCCGCGATCATCGGTGTCCCCGTGTCCGCGCTGGCCTGGGGATTCCTGGCGCTGGTCAGCAAGCTGCAAAGGGTGCTTTTCACTAGCCTGCCATCCGCCGTCGGGTTCACGCGGCCACCACTGTGGTGGGCGTTCCCGCTGTTGCTGACCGGGGGCTTTGCCGTTGCTCTCGTGATCAGGTACATGCCGGGAACGGGCGGGCACGAGCCAGCTGAGGGCTTCAAGGCCGGCGGTGTGGTGGCACCCAGAGATATCCCCGGCGTGTTCCTGGCGGCGCTTGGCACGCTGAGCTTTGGCGCCGTGCTCGGCCCGGAGGCCCCGCTGCTCGCGCTCGGCGGCGGCATCGCTGCCTGGGCGGTGGCCAGGGCGCGCGCAGGCGGTGCCGACCGGGCCAAGGTAGTCATCGCCGCGGCTGGCAGTTTCGCGGCTGTGAGCACGCTGCTCGGGTCGCCGCTTGCGGGCGCGTTCCTGCTGATGGAAGCGGCCGGGCTCGGCGGCGCGACGATGGAGCTCGTGCTCGTTCCCGGACTGGTGGCATCCGGCCTCGGCGCTCTGGTGTTCACCGGTCTTGGCCGCTTTAGCGGGCTTGGCACGTTCTCACTCGCTATCCCCGGCCTGCCGCACTTCGCCCGGCCCAGCCTGGCCGAGATTGGCCTTGCCCTGCCGATCGGGCTCGTGGCGGCGGTGCTGGCGGCGGCAATCCGCAGGTTCGCGCTGCTGCTGCGGGACGCAGTATCGCGGCGACGGCTGGCGCTGACGCCGGTAGCCGGACTGGTGGTCGCCGGACTCGCCGTGCTGTTCAGCCAGCTGTCCGGTAAATCAGCAGCGAACGTGCTGTTCTCCGGCCAGAATCAGCTCGGCCCCTTCGTCGGCCACCGCGCTAGCTTCGGGCTCGGCGTGCTAGTGCTGTTGCTGGCCTGCAAGGCGGTCGCGTACGGCGTATCGCTGAGCAGCTTTCGCGGCGGGCCGATCTTTCCTGCCGTGTTCATCGGGGCGGCGGCGGGTGTCGCGCTCTCTCACCTGCCGGGCATACCGGCGGCAGCCGGAATCGCCATGGGCGTTGGCGCGATGATCGCGGCGGTACTCCGGCTGCCGATGACGGCCGTTCTGGTGGCGACGCTGCTGCTGTACGGCAATGGCGTGGCTCTCCTGCCGCCGATCATCGTGGCTGCCGTGACCGCTTACATTGCGGTCGGCTGGCTGGACCGTCCAGCATTACCTGGCTTGGCTGGTGGTGACCCTGGCTTGGCTGGTGATCCTGGCTTCGCGGGCGAGACGGTGCCGTGCTGCCGGGCAGCGACGCGGCGCCAGGACGCTTCGAACAGCGCTCCGCCCAGCACAGAATCGCCGAGCCGCCATTGGCCATCGGTCGAGCGGACGATCGAGTCGGCGATCGCAAGGCCAAGACCTGCACTTCCGCCCTGCTCGGTTGACCGGTGGAACCGGTCGAATAGCCGGGGTAGCAGCTCAGCGGGGATGCCTGGCCCGGTGTCCTCGACGGTCAGCGTCACTCTGCTGCCGCGATGCGCCACGGTGATACGGACTGTTCCGCCCGCGCCTGCGTACCGGCTGGCGTTGTCGACTAGCACTCCGGTCAGCCGATCGATCCACTCCGGCGGCGCGCTAATCCACGCTGGCGCGGATCCGCTCGTCACCACCTGGATTTCGAACTCCCTGGTGGCGCCGACGGCACGGAACCGCTCGGCGCACTGGCCGGCGATCGTCGCGACATCCAGCGGCTCTTCACCTGGCTGAGGTGGTGCCGAGTCGAACCTGGCTAGCCAGAGCAGGTCTTCGACGATCTTCCGGAGCCGGGTGCTTTCGTTTTCGATCCGGGTCAGCGTTGCCCGGTAGTCGGCCGCCTGCCGGGGCGCGCTGAGGGCGATGCTGGTTTCCGCGCTGATCACGCTGAGGGGTGTGCGCAACTCATGCGACGCGTCCGCAGTGAACTCGAGCTGGCGCCGGCGTGACTGCTCGACCGGCGAGAGTGCACGAAGCCCGATGGTGAGCGCGCCGACGAACATGGCCAGCAGCAGGACCGGAGCCGCGAGAGTTTCGCCGTCCCGCAGCAGTGCGGTCAGGTGATCCACGCTCTGCAGGCTCTGGCCGGCAATCAGCCGGATGCCACCCTCAGAGCCGGCCACGAGCCGGAACGACCCTCTTGGCAGCCGGACGGTTGCTTCCCCGTCAGGGCCGAGGCGGACGCTGGACGGCAGCGCGGGGGCACCGGAGCTGGCCTCCGAGACCGGGCCGGACCGACCCACTTGCCACAGGTAGACAGGAGTTGAATCGATGTCGTCCTCGTCCGGGGCGTGCAGTCCGATCTGGCCTACATCGAAGAGCCGCTCGGCCAGCCGGGCATCGATCGCCTCGGTCAGCCGGGCCGTGACGACCTGGTCAAGCACGGTCACGCAGGCTGCGTAGACAACGCCGACGAGCAGGCTGGCAGCCGCCGCGACCTTCGCCGCGTGTACTACTTCCGGCGGCACAGCGCCGCGCAGCCGCATCGGGCTACCGCTCCACGAGGCGGTAGCCGACACCGCGAACGGTCTCGATCCTGACCATGCCGCCGGCCAGCTTTGCCCGCAACCGGGCCAGGTGCACGTCAATCGTGTTGGATCCCATCGCGTTCGACTCGTCGTCCCAGACGTTCACCGCGATCGACCGCCGCGGGACGACCGCGGGCGACTTGCGTACCAGCAGTTCGAGGATGCCGAACTCGGTCGCGGTGAGCAGTGGCTGGCGGGTGCCGACCCGCACCTCGCGGGTCGCGGGATCGAAGCGCAGGTCGCCAACGGCAAGCTCGGGCTGCTGCACCGCCGGCGGGCGGCGCAGCAGCGCGCGCATCCGGGCTAGCAGTTCGTCGAAGTGGAAGGGCTTGACCAGGTAGTCGTCCGCGCCCTGGTCGAGCCCGGTAATCCGGTCGGCGTGCGCATCGCGGGCGGTCAGCATCAGCACCGGTGCTGCCTGATTGTGCCGGCGCATCCAGCGCACGACGTCCAGGCCGGACATGCCGGGCATCCGCCAGTCGAGCAGTACCAGCTCGTAGCTGTAGCTGCGCAGGTACCTGACCGCGTCCTCGCCGTTACGCACCGCGTCGACCACGTAGTCGTGCTCTCGCAAACCGCGCGCAAGCACGTCGCATAGCCCGGTGTCGTCCTCCGCGACCAGCACCCGCATGATCTCTCCCGGCCGTTCTAGGGAGTCCCGCTTGCCCGGCTACCTGCGCAGCTGGCGCCAGACGCGCCGTGGTATCAGGCGCATAACGATAGCTGCCGGGCCAAGCGAAACTGGCACCCAGATCAGTTTTGCCCGCCCGGCTAGCCCGGCCGCCACGGCAGCGCCGACCTGCTCGGGCGTGGTGGCCAGCGGGGCCGGCTCCATGCCCGCGGTCATCCGGCCGATAACGAAGCCCGGCCTGACCAGGAGCACGCGAACGCCTGATCCGTGCAGCGAATCCGCCAGGCCCCGGCCGAACGCGTCGAGGCCGGCCTTCGCCGCGCCGTACACGAAGTTCGCCTTACGCGGCCGCACTGCCGCCACCGACGACAGGATGACGATGGTGCCGCGACCGGCGGCACGCATCCGCGCGGTCAGCGCGAGCAGCGCTGTCACGTGGCTAGTGAAGTTGGTCTCGATGAGCGTGCCAGCCTCGTCGGGAGCGGAGTCCATGCGGTCCTGCGGCGTGAGCACCCCGGCGGCCGAGATCACCAGGTCGACCGGGCCGTCATTGAACGCGGCGTGGGCGAGAGCGGTCCCGGCGCCTGGCTCAGTGGCGTCATAGCGAAGAACGGTAGCCGGGCAGGGCAGCGCGGCCGCCGCAGCTTCGAGCCGGTCAGCATCCCTGCCCGCGAGCAGGACGTGGGCTGCCGGGCTGAGCCGCAAGGCCGTGAGGATCGCCAGGCCGATCTCGCTGGTGCCGCCGATCAGCAGGGCGCGGCCGGGCTGCCCGGCGGCTCCTTGGGTGTTGCCCGGCTGGCTGCGGTTCGCCGACCCTGTCTTCAGCACAGGGCGAGCCTACGGCCAAGATCGGACTGGAAGACGCCGTGGGGGTCCAGCCGGGCCCTGACAGCGTGCCAGTCGGGCAGCTTGCGGTACATCGACTCGAATGCGTACCGGCCGAGCCTGATGTCCTTGGCCAGGTTGATCCGGCCGCCCGCTTCGGCTACTCGCACGTCCAGCCCGGTGAGCAGGGCGCCGAGCTGAGCCTGGCCAGCCGGCATGTCGACTGCCAGGCACCAGCCGGCCAGCGGGAAGGACAGCGGGCCGCCGCTGGCGATGCCGAATCGCCTGAGCGTGCCGAGGACTGGCGCGCAGCGATGGCGCTGCACCGACGCCAGCACCTCGGCGAGCACGGTCTCGGCGCCAGGCGGCACCGCGAACTGGTACTGGACGAGCCCGTGCGGGCTCACTGCCTGATTCCACCCGTGCACTGCATCCAGCCGGTGAAAGAACGCGGCGAGGTCGGTCACGCCAGAACGCTCCTTCGGTGCCGCGGCGAACCGCAGGCTGCCGAGCGCCCGCGCGGTCAGCGGCGTCACCAGGGGCACCGGCGCGGCCGGAACCCGGCGCGCGCGCCGCTGCCGGTAACGGAGCTCGTTCCGCCCGCCGGGCAGGTCGGCCCGGAGCGCATGGTCGGCTTCTTCCACGACACCCCGGCCGAGCGAGCCGCGAGGCGCGGTGGCATCGACCCAGGCTACTGAATACTGCGATCTCGTCGCCTCGAGCATGCTCAGCGCGGAGTCGAGATCGCCCGCACGGCGCGAGATGACGTGCACCATGCTGGTCTCGATCCGCCGCAGCCGGATCGTCGCGCTGAGCACTAGGCCAGTCAGTCCCATGCCGCCGACTGTCGCGCGCAGGCCGTCAGCATCGGACGCCAGGCTTAGCTGCCGCACTTCGCCGGTGCCGTCGAGCAACTCGACCCGCTCGACCCAGGCCGACAGGCTGCCAGCCTGACGGTGATTCTTGCCGTGTACGTCTGCCGCGATCGCGCCACCGACGGTGAGGTGCCGGGTACCAGGCAGGACTGGCAGGATGAACCCCGCGGGAACGACACGGCTGAGGATCTCGGCGAACGTCGTGCTCGCGGTGGCCGTCACGGTCTGGCGGTCCGCGTCGAGGTTGACTGATGCGGTGCTGACCGGAGTCACGACCAGGCCGTCCCTGTTGAGCGCGGCGTCGCCGTAGCTTAGCCCTGCTCCGCGGGCAATCACTCCGGCCGGCGGCCTGGCGGCGATGAGTTCCTGGAGCCGGCCCATGCCGGGCAAGCCGACGACCGCGGCCTGCGAGCCGCCGATCCGGCCGAACCCGGTCATGACCTGGCGAACGGCCGCGTAGCGGTCCGCCAGCCGGTCCGCCGGGACCGCCATCAGAGCCCTATCGTGAACGTGGTCAGCCACGTCAGCTCGCAGCAGATCATCGTCGGATCCCTGGTGATCAGGTCCTCAACCGGACGGCCGTCAGCGAGGCCGGTCAGCACGTCGAACCGGAATAGCGCAGCCGCGAGCGGCAGCGTGCTGGTCAGATGCCAGCCGCGCATCCAGGGGTCCGGCTCGGACATCGCCCAGAGCAGGTAGGCCACCAGCATGATGATCATGGCGGCGCGCTGGCCGGCGCGTAGCATCCATGGCCGGTACCAGCGCATCACCGGCCGGTGCGCGACTGCCTCGTCGCCCAGCACGGACAGTTCGGTGTAGCGCTTGCCGATCGCCACCATGAGCGCGCCGAGACTGCAGACGGTCAGGAACCACGCGGACGGCGGGACGTGGGTGGCAACGGCCCCGCCAATGGCGCGGAGCACGAAACCCAGGGCCACAACCAGCAATTCCGCGCCGGGCACGTGTTTCAGGCCGAGGCTATACAAAAAGGATATCGTGACGTAGGCGCCGACGACGCCGGCCAGCCGCGGCTCGCCAATCGCCAGGCTTGCCAGCAGGGCGACACCCAGCAGGGCGATGGCGAGGACGATTGCCGCCCGGCGCGGCAGCCGGCCGGAGGCGATCGGCCGCAGCCGTTTGGTCGGATGCAGCCGGTCGCGCTCGGCATCCATGACGTCGTTGACGAGATAGACGGCAGACGATGCGGCGGTGAAGGCCGCGAACGCCACCAGCGCGTAACCGAAGCCGCCTGCCCGGCCCAGCGTGGCGCCGGCCAGTGGTGCGGTGAACACCAGCAGGTTCTTCGGCCATTGCCGCGGGCGAGTCCCCTGGACTGCGGCAATGGCCAGCGCGGCAACCGCCAGCGGCCAGGTGACCGTGCGGGGTGCGGCTTGCGGCGGCCGGCTCTCGCCGGTCTCCTGGCTGCGCGTCGTCATCTGGCGTAGACCGCGGTGAAGTCCCGGCTGTTGGGGAAGTAGTAACGGTCGGCCGGCTGCTGCTGGTCGGGCAGCAAGTTAACCGGTTCGGGATTGGCCCGCTGGCTGTGCAGGTAGTACTCGTACGACATCCAGGCCGGGTTGATGTCTAGTTGCATGGCATTGACGGCGCCCGCTCGCCGCAGCAGCGAGGCCAGTTCCCGCACATTGAGCGCGGGACCGTAAACCCAGATCACGCGGCCGTCCTTGGTAATGCCGATGCCGGACCGCCAGACGTTGTAACCGCCGCCCAGCGTGGCGCCCCATGCGGTCGTGACGTTGTTGTCGACCGAGGCCGGCACCTGGCCGTTGATCACGATCAGGTGCAGGTTCTGCCGGACGCCGACGACGTCCGGGGTCATGTGCACCGACTGGCCCCAGACTCCGATCGCGATGTGCCCGTCGCGGTAGTAAACCTCACTGGCTACCCCTCTGATGAGCGCTCCGTCCGTCTCCCCGTTCAGGTAGAAACCGCCGCCGGACACGTTGAGCCTGAAGCCGTTATTGAAGGTTGCCATCAGCCCGCGGCGGGTCCCGGCCGGGACGTAGTCAGCTGCCTTCCAGTTGCCAGGGCCTGGATCCAGGGTCCCGGGCCGCAGTTCGAACTTCAGCAGGCTCTGGTTCATCGACGCGATGCCGGCCACGTAAGAGGTATAGACGTTGCTGAACCGGAGGTCGGTGCCGCAGATCGCGGGTTCACCGTCCACGACGCCGAGCACGCGCCAGACGCCCTCTCCCGGCAGCGGCTTGCCCGCGAACGTCCGCAGATTCGCCGGGCAGGTCACCGCCGCGGCCGTCGGCTTGCCATGGCTGCCCTTGCGGGCGGCCTTCGCAACAGCCACACTCGGGCCGGTGAGCTTGAAGGACGGTTTGCCGCCACGCTTGGGCGCCTGGTAGGTGAGCTCCTCACCGAGCGTGACGACGAAGTTGAGGTGGTGGCCGCGAGCCCACTCGGCCACCCGCGCGGAGAACGATCCGCCGCCTGGCAATGTCAGCGCGTGCCCGATGGACCAGCCGGTCGGGATCAGGATGATGACAACCGCCAACGCTAGCGCGCGCGACCACAGGTGCCGCGGCATGTGCGGAGCCCAGTTCCGGCGGCGCGCCGAGTCATCCGTTCGCTTCCTTGGCCGGTGCCCCCCGCTCGGCGGGTAGCTGTCGTCCGGCGGGTAGCCGCCGGCCGGCTGGGAGCTACCGCCATCACCCGCACGGTGCGAGCCTGGCGTCATCGATCTGGGCACTCGGCGACCCCAATCGTGCTTCATGTTGCCGCCGGGGCGCCGGATGCCGCCAGGGCGTGTCCGGCGTCAGGTCTACCCACGGAACATGAAGACCTCATGACGCCACCGTCCCGGCTGTCGCGGCCGGGCTGGAGGCCAGGCGGCCGCCGCGTGCCTTATCCGGCGCCAGTGTAAGCCGCAAGGGTGCTTCAGTTCGGCGTTAAGCCGCTTCCGCGTCGAGTTCCGCCAGGATCTCCTGCTGCCTTGCCCGCAGCGCGTCACGCTCCGCGGGCGGGTGGATCCGGCGCAGCTCCCGCCGCCGGCGGCGCCGGCTCAGGACGGAGCCAGCCTCCGTGGTGCTGACCAGGCCTGCCGCGGCCGCATCGGCGAGCAGGTCGCGGGCGCGGCGCACGAATGCGCTGCTGAGCAGCAGGTAGAGAATGGCCACGAGGGCGAAGTTCACCGCGACCTTGAACTCGATTGCAACAGCCGGGGCGTCAAACAGCAGGTGCATCCCGGCCGCCGCGACAACGCAGGCGGCCGCGGCGAGCAGCAGTCCGTACCCCGGCCGGGCCGCAGGAGCATCGGCGGGCTGACGGCTTGCGTAACCGCCGCGGCCGGCGTCGCGGATCAGCCGCCTGCGGCGGGTGTGCAGGATCAGGTATCCGGCCCCGGCGCCGGCTACTGCCGTCATCGTCCAGTGTGAGCCGGCGCCGGCCGTGCCCACCCTCAGCAGCGCGGAGTCAAGCACAGCGTGGTCCGGGTTTGTGCCGCCCGACATGACGATCGCATTGAGACCGTAGGTGACATTTTCGACCGACTGGAAGCCGAGACCGGTGAGCGCGCCGTAAACCAGTCCATCCAGCGGCCCGTTGATCGCCAGCGGCGCGGCAAGCCCGACCATGACGACACCGCACAGCTTGAGCAGTTCCTCGTTCAGCGGCGCTGAGAGCGAAGCCGACCAGTCCGACGCGAAGCTGATCCCCTCGCTCTTGGCCCACAGCCCGGCCAGGCCCTGATTGGCTAGCAAGGCGCAGCCAGCCGCGGCTGTCCCGCCCCACACCAGCGCGGCAGCCGACCAGAGCAGTGCCGGGGCACGGGTCGGCCGCAGCCGCCGCAGCAGGGCGAAGCCAATCACGACCACCGGCAGTTCGAGCACCGCGGCCAGCGCGGCGGCCTCAGGGAACACCACCAGGAAGCGGACGAATTCCCAGCTCAGCACTCCGGCACCGAAGACGCAGAGCAGCGCGGCGCTCATCCGTACCGCCCGGATACTGCTACGGAAGCTCATCGCGAGGCCGCCGGAAACCGCAGCGCGCGGATCAGCAGAAGTGAGGTAGCCGCGGTCAGCAGTTTCGCGTCACGGGGCGCAAGCACAACTATCCGAATCGCGTAGGCACCGGAGGGTCCGACAAAGTCGGTCACAGTGCCGGATACGCGAGCACCAGTCGCGATGGCACTCAGGCCCGGCAGGCCTTGCCCGTTGGTGACAGCTGACGGCCTGCCGAGCCGGACGCCGGGATTGGTGACCCGGAACACTCGCCGCAATCCGCTCCAGGCCCCGGCTGTCTGCTCGGCGTCGGCCAGCGACACATAGCCGATCGAGACGGCCACGGCGCCGCGGTGCAGGACGTAGTCCTGACGCGGATCGCTCTGCGCTGGCCGGAGGGTCCAGCCCGCCCCGATCCTGATGTCGGCCGAGTTCCGCCCGCCAGGCCCGATCCGGATAGAGCCCGCCGCGAGATTCTGGTTATCGGCGACGGCAGCGTTAAGCAACGGCCAGCCGGCGGTCAGCAGTGCCATCACCGCCACGACGATCAGCAGCCAGCGCAGCCTGGCCCGCGGTGAAGCGCTGCCGGGCGGCAGCCGCGGTTGTTCAGCGACCATGCAGCAGCTCGGAAAGATTGCTCGGGCTGTGCCCGAGGAATGTGACAGCCAGCACTGCCGCGGCCACGAGCAGGACAGTGGCGGTCACGAGGCGGAGCCTGCGAGCCGACCAGATGCCCGCTGTGCTGCGGACGGCGGCCCAGATCGGCAGGGTCAGCACCAGCACGATCAGGCCGGCGATAGGGCTCGACTTCAGCATGGCCGCACCGATTGCCGCGAACGCGATAGCGGTCCGGTTCCAGGCAAGCCGGGTCCGGTCGGCCGGGTCGATGATGCCGGGATCGACGATGCCGGGGTCGTCTGGCTGCGGCTTGGGTGCGCGACTCACCGTGTGACTCTCATCGGATCCCCGGCTACCGGCTTAGCGAGAGCAGCACGACAACTGCTGCCAGCACCGCCACGCCGAGAATCGTGGCTGACAGGAGGCGCGGCAGGACGGACCGCGGCAGCGGCTCACCGCGTCGCATTGCGGTCTGGTTACGCTTCAGGTCACGGTAAGCGGCCACTGCGATCACGGCGCCGATCACGATGAGGGGGACGCCGACGATGTGGCGCCCGAACGGTACGCCAGGAAACGGCGGCAGCAGCTGAACGATGCCGAGGCCAGCTGCGATTAGCGCCAGCGCGGTGCGATTCCAGGCCAGGAAGGTCCGCTCATTCGCCATCGTGAAGCGCGGATCCGGCTCGGTTTCGGCCGGCGGTCCGGCAGGTGCAGGCTCGGGCCCGCGCCCGGCGTTTGTCATGGCATCAGCCTCTGCAGCCCGTGCGGCTGTTGCGCGGCGGGCAGCGGCCCGGGCACGAAAGCCTAGGCGGCCGGGTCGTGCCAGGCCTCGCCGTCTCCGGCGAGCGCGGCGGCCTGCCCCGGCCCCCAGCTGCCGCGGGCGTAGGGCTGCACGGGCACTACGTCACCGAGGACGGGCTGGACCACCCGCCAGGCGGCCTCGACGGTGTCCTGCCTGGCGAACAGGTAGCGGTCCCCGCTGAGCGCCGCGCCGATCAACCGGTCATACGGCCGGATGGTCTGCTCCGCGGCTTCACCACTGTAGGCAAGCTCGCGGAGTTGCGGGGCGAGGTCGGGACCGGGCCGCTTGCCGACCAGCGTGACGCCAGCCTGGTCGTCGGGGAAGATGCGCACCCGCAACTGGTTCGCGCCGGCCGCGGCACCAATGCTGAACACGTCGTGCGGCGGGCGCCGGAACCTGAACACCACCTCAGTAGCGGTCACCGGCAGGCACTTGCCGACCCGGATCAGGATCGGCACATCGGCCCAGTTCCAGGACTGCGCGCTCAGCCGGACGGCCGCGTAGGTCTCGGTAGTGCTGCCCGGCGCCACGCCCTTCACATCGAGGTAGCCGTCGTACTGGCCGCGGACTGTCGTTCGCGGGCTCAGCGGCTCCAGCGCGCCGATGATCTGCGATTTGACGTCGCGCCAGGTATCCAGGCCGTTACCATCCGGCGGATCCGCGAGCACGGTTGCCAGCACCTGGAGCATGTGGTTCTGCAGTACATCGCGGATTGCGCCGGTTTTGTCATAGAAGCTACCGCGATCAGCGACGTCAAACGCCTCCGCCATGGTGATCTGGATGCTGGCCACGTGCGCACGGTTGAGCAGTGGCTCCACGATGGAATTCGCGAACCGGACGAACAGCAGGTTCTCTACCGGCTCAAGACCGAGCCAGTGATCGACCCGGTAAATCGATTCCTCCGGGAAGTACTTGTGCATCGTTGCGTTAAGCGCGACCGCGCTGGCAAGGTCCGTTCCGAACGGCTTTTCCACCATGACCCTCGCATTGCCAGCCCGGCCGGCGGCGGCGATTCCCTCGGCAATCCGGCCGAACAGCGATGGCGGCACCTCAAGGTAGAAAAGCGCGTTCTGGCCGTCACCCATCGCTACTGACATCGCCTGATAGGTGGCCGGATCACCAAGATCCCCGTCGACGTAGCGAAGCAGGCTCAGCATCCGGGTGGCTGCCGGGCTGGCCGGGTCAATGCTGTTCAGCTTCAGCGATGCTGTCGCATAGTCGCGGAACTGGTTCAGGCCCCAGCCGCTCTTCGCTACCCCGACAACCGGGACATTGAGGACGCCGCGCTCAACCAGACCGACGAGGGCAGGGAAGGTTTCTAGCTTGGCCAGGTCCCCGGTAGCACCGAAGATAACCAGGGCATCTACTTGGCGGGGCGACACCATGCTGCTCCTTCCGAGTCACTTGCTTAAGAAAAAGGGTCGCACGTTAGGCTCGCGTCCGATGATCGTGGTAGTGGCCGGCGTGGCCGGAAGCGGCAAGACCACTGTCGGCCAGTTGCTGGCCAGGCGGCTGGGCTGGCAATTCGCCGATGGCGATGCGTTCCACCCGGCAGCGAATGTAGCGAAGATGAGAGCCGGGCTGCCACTGACCGACGAAGACAGGAAGCCCTGGCTGGCAGCCATCGACGCGTGGATGGATGACATCATCGCCAGCGGCCAGTCGGCGGTGGTCGCGTGCTCCGCGCTCAAGCGGAAGTACCGGGACGACCTGGTCGGCCACCGCGAGCAGGCGGCAATGGTGTTTCTCACTATTACCGAGGCGCAGGATCAGGCCAGGCTGCACGCCCGGACCGGGCATTTCTTCCACGAACCGCTGATGGCCAGTCAGTTCGCTGCGCTGGAGGCGCCCGACCCCGCCGAGCCCCGGGTTTACCCGGTCCCGACGGCTGACGGGCCACCGGGCCAGCTCGTCACCGAGATCATCAGGAAACTCGGGCTACAGCCGGTCAGCTGACGAATGGCGCCATCGTGCCAGAATCGGCTGACGCCGGCATAGCTGTTGCTGGCTGGCAGGGGCGGCAGCGCAGGGGGTGCGCGGTTCAGTGAGCGGTCCGCAATCGCGGTCGTCGGTCGGCACGGTCGCTCTCGTGGCCGCCGCGACCGTCGTCTACTACGTGCTCCCGGTGCCCGGGGCGATGCGCGAGACCTCGTGGGCAGTGCTGTTTTTCGTCGGAGCTGGGGTGCTTGGCGCGCTCATCCTGGCGGCCATCCGCGGGCTGCTTCGGGCGGGCGAGAATGCCAGGATTCGCGGGCTGATCCTGTTGCTGACGCTGACTGTGCTGTTCTTCTCCTGGTCTGACGAGTCTCTCGCCAGGCTGGCCGGTCAGTTCACGCTGTTGCACACCAAAACAGACTCGTTGTATTTCAACATCAGCACTCTGGCGACCGTGGGCTTCGGCGACGTGCACCCGGTCGGCCAGCTGGCTCGCGCGGCCGTGACCGTGCAGATTGTGTTCAACCTGGTGTTCCTCGGCGCGGCCGTGAGCCTGATTACCGGCTTCTTCCGGACCCGTGCGCGGGGCCAGCTGCACGGGCCATCGCAGGCAACACAGCAGGCTGGCACAGGGCAAGCTGGCACGGGGCAAGCTGGCACGGGGCAAGCTGGCACAGGCAACTCGCCGGGTCAGGGGCCGGCCGGGCCTGGCTAGGGCAGGGCTGGTGCCCTAGAACGCCGGCCTCAGCACGCACCGGAACCCGAGGTCGCCGGTCGAGGTGCCGGCCGTCTCGCCGTGCCGCGCGGCAGGCCGGTACCGCAGGCAGTAACTGGCCGCGCACAGGTGCGATCCGCCCTTGACAACCCGCCGGGGGATGTCACCGGGCGGGAACGCGCCTTGGTCACCCGCAGTCAGCCGCGAGTGGCGCGGCACACAGCTGGGCCAGTCCAGGCCTTGATCAGGCTGGTGCCCGAGCTGGAAGTAATCCGCGGTCCACTCCCAGACGTTCCCGGCCATGTCGTAGAGCCCGTAGCCATTAGCGGGAAAGCTGGCGACCGGCGAGGTGCCCTCGTACCCGTCGAGCGCGAGGTTCTGCCACGGGAATTCGCCATGCCAGGTATTGGCGAGGTGCTGGCCGGCCGGCGCGAAGTCATCGCCCCAGACGTAAGCGGCGCCGTCGAGGCCCCCGCGCGCGGCGTATTCCCACTCGGCTTCGGTCGGCAGTTCCTTGCCCGCCCAGCCGGCGTAGGCCAGTGCGTCCGGGTACGCGATGTGCGTTACCGGGTGCTTGTCCCGCCTGGTCACATTGCTGTCTGGCCCCTCGGGGTGACGCCAGCACGCACCCGGCGCGTAATCCCACCACATGCCGAACTCGTCCGAGCCGACCAGACCGGGCGGCTTGCGAAAGACCAGCGACCCGGGCGCCAGCAATCGCGGGTCGGCATTCTGATACCGGGCATCATCGGGGTTTTGCTCGGCCAGCGTTACGTAGCTGGTCCGCTTGACGAACCGGCGGAACTCGGCGACCGTGACCGGCCTGGTATCCATCCAGAACCCGTCGACGGCAACCGTGTGCACCGGCTGCTCCTCCGGATAGAAGTCGGCCGAGCCCATCCGGAACTGGCCGCCCGGTATCCACGTCATCCCTGCCGTGGGCACCTGCCGGAGCGCACCGCTGGTCGCCGCCTCGCTGCCGCTCATCGCCTGCCAGCCCCCTCGTCTGCCCAGTTCCCCCGCCTGCACAGTCGCCTGGTCAGCACAGTCCCCGTGTCAGCACACTCGCTCGCCCGCGCGGCCGGGGTCGTCGGCCGGGTCGCTTGCGTTGCTGGCCGGTGATACCCGGCAGCTAGCCTCATGCAACCGCGCCACAGCGTGAAGCCGGTTCACCCGTGGCGGGTGAGACGCCCGTCGCGGCCACGGGAAGGCTGGCTGTATGACGGTTTCAGCCGGCTTGGCTGTCTGTGCCGCGCAGCCGCGATGCTTACCGATGCGGCCGGCCTGGCCGTGCTGGCCGCGCTGTCACCAACCGCGGTGCTGGTCACCGCAGTGTTCCTGGGCTCGGCCAACCCGCACCGCACCGTGCTGATCTACCTGGCCGGCGCCGTCGTGATGACGGCGATCTTCGCGGCCGTCGTGTTCGTCGCGCTGCGAGCCGGGCACCTGCAAAGACCGCGCGAGTACCAGCCGAGGTACGGCCTTCGGCTTGGCCTGGGCGCCGCGATGATGGTCGCCGGCGCGTACCTGCGCCGGCGCAAGCCGAAGCCGCCCGACCCCGCGAAGCACGACAGGCGAATCATCTCCAGGTTGCTAGCCAGGCCGCGCCCGTGGGCGGCTTTCATCGTCGGTCTCCTGGTGTATGCGCCGTCCCTGACGTTTATCGCTGCGGTCCAGGTGATAGCCACGTCCAAGGCGAGCATTGCCGCCAGTGTCGCGGGAATCGCCCTCGTAATCGCGATCACCGTGATGCTTGCCTGGCTGCCGTTGGTGCTGTACCTGCTCGCGCCCGGCCGGACGGCCCGGCTGCTGGCTGCCTGTGACACATGGCTGCGGACGCACGGCTACGTGCTCGCTGTCGCCGGCCTCGCTGTCGCCGGCGTGCTGCTGACGCTGGATGGCATCCTCGGGCTGACCGGCGTCGTGGGCTAGCCGCGGGTCATGCGGACGATACGGATGGCGCGAGAACCCGGCAACATACTGCGCGGGTGATCAGGATCGCACGCCGGCGGGCAGAACTTACCTCGCGAGGCACCACATAGCGGGTCGCTCTGATTGGTGCACCACCCGCTGGGGTATGCCCAAGAGGGGGTTTTGAGCTGCAGTTTCACCGCAACGGGTGAGTGCGGTCGCCGTCGGCCAACCGATCGGATCCGCATTTTCGCCGACCCGTGCGCTGCGGCTGACGGTGCGGTCAGTCACTCGGGGGTGCGATGACGAGCATGGTGAGCGGGGCCGCGCTGTCCGCGCCGCAGCTCGATGCTGAGCTGCTCGAGGACAAGCTGCGGGTGCCGCGGCCAGGGCTTGCGGTGCTGCCGCGCGGCCGGCTCGGTGACCTCATCGAGGCTGGCGTGCGCCGTCGGGTGACGCTGATGACCGGGCCGCCAGGCTCCGGCAAGACCGTCGCGGCTGCTCAGTGGGCGGCGGCGAAGCCGGCCAGTCGCAGGCCCGCCTGGGTGAGTCTCGACGCCTCGGACCGTGAGCCGGGCCGGTTCTGGCGATACGTGACCGCCGCGCTGTCCGGTGCGGGTGCCCTGACTGCCAGCAGATCGGCGGCACCGCCCGGCATGGCTGGCCCGCCACCGGGCATCGCTGCCGCCGAGATTCCGCAATGGGTGGCCGCGATCGTCCGGCGCGCGTCCGAGCCGGTGGTCCTCGTACTCGACGATGTGCATCTGCTCGCCGGCAGCGAGGCGCTGCCCGGCCTGGACGAGCTGATCAGGCACGAGCCGGCCGGATTGCGGCTGTTGCTGGCCGCGCGGTCGGCGCCGGGCCTGGCTCTGGCCCGCCTGCGCCTGGCTGGCGAACTGGCCGACATCGGTGCCGCCGACCTTGCCTGCACGGCGGAGGAGACCGCGGCATACTTCGCGATGCTCGGCACGCCGCTTAGCCCGCCCGACTGCGAGCGGATCTTCAAGCGGACCGAAGGATGGCTGGCTGGCCTGCGGCTAACCGCGCTCGCTCCTGGCCCGCCCGGTCCAGCCGCCCCGGTCAGCCTGGCGAACCCAGCGGAGTCGGCCAGCCCGGCCTTCCCGGCCAGTCCAGCCTTCCCGGCCAGTCCAGCCTTCCCGGCCAGTCCGGTATCCCCGGCCGCTGCAGTGACCGGGCCGGTCGCTCCGGTCGCTGACTACCTGCGGGACGAATTGCTCAGCCAGCTCGCGCCCGAGGTCAGGGCGTTCATGCTGCGTACCTGCCTGACTGCGACCGTGCCTGCTGACCTTGCCCGCGACCTGACGGATGACGCTGGTGCCGCAGGGCGGCTCGAGCAGTTGAGCAGGGAGTGCGGCCTGGTCCAGCCGGTATCGCCAGACGCTGCCGACTACCGCTACCACCCGATGCTCCGGGAGGTGCTGTTCGCCGATCTGTGCCGCGAGCTGCCGGACGAGGTCCCCGTGCTGCACGGGCGAGTCGCCCGCTGGCACGCCAGCCGGGGCGATGTGCTTGCTGCCGTGCAGGCAGCGGCCAGCGCCGGTGACTGGGAGTTCGGCGTGCAACTGCTGCGCGACGCCGGGCCCGCGGTGCTGCTCTCACCCGCCGCGCCGGTACTGGAATCAGCGCTGGCCCTGGTGCCGCCCGGCAAGGTAGCCGGAGATGGCATGCTTGCTGTCGAGTTCGCCGCCGCACGCCTGTGGCAGGGCGACGCCGACGGTGCGCTGCCGCATCTGGAGACAGCGGAGAGCGTGCTCGCCGCAACCGGGGCTCCTGACGCGCGAGGAGAGGGTCAGGAGCGCGAGCGCCAGAAGCCTGGCGAGGTCGAGCTCTGGATCGCGGCCTTGCGGGTTCTGCATAAGGCGACGACCAGTGCCGCCGCGCCGGGCTGGCTGGATCGCGAGTGGGCCCTGGCCAGCCGTGCCCACACAGACCCGCGCGGCACGCCTGAGCACCGCGCGCTCGGGGTGCTGTGGCTCGCTCTCGGCCTTGCCGCGCTGCGCGAGTTCGACAGCCAGCTGGCCAGGGCGGCGCTGTTGCATGCAAGCTCGCAGCTGTCGGCGGGGGCCCTGCTGGCGCTACGGGAACGGGGCCGCGCGTTCGAGGCGGTCGCCTGCGCGCTCTACGGCGACCTGGCTGCGGCGGCCAGGCTCGCCGCGAGCGTTTCCGACGGACCACATGGCGCGGCCGACGATCTGCGCCCGGTGCTGGCACTCGCCGGGGCGGCGGTCAGCCTTGCCAGGGATGAGCCGGACGCTGCCGGAACGCTGCTTGACCAGGCTGACCTGGCGGCAATGGCCCCGCGGCCGGCCGGGGAACCTTCGATCGCCGTTCTCAGCGGCTTCCTGCGGGCCCGGCTTGCGATTGCCGAGGGCAACCTGACCGGTGCCCGCGGGCTAGTTCGCTGGCTGACCGACGCGGTCGCAGGCGCGGCGCAGGGCGGATATCACACCGGCCTGCCGGAACTGCCGGCGCCGCCGGCCCGAGGGTACGGCGCGGCCGCGATCATCGCGGTGCTGGACGCCGAGATCAGCCTCGCTGCCGGTGAGCGTGAACGGGCCAGGGCCACGCTGGCTGACCTGGTCATGAACCGGCCCGGCAGTCCTGCTGAGCCAGGCGCGCCCGCCGCACCCGAAGCAGTGGCCCAGCCAGAAGCTGCCATCTGCGAGGCCAGGCTGCTGATCGCCGATTGCGACGACAAGGGTGCGATCGAGCAGGTAACGCCGCTCATCGCAGGCGCTGCCGGGACGTGCGCGGTCACCGACCGCATCGCGGCGCTGCTCACCGCGGTCGTCGCGCACCGGCGGCTCAACCAGTCCGGTGAAGCCGCCGAGTTGCTGTCGCTGGCTCTGGCGCTCGCTGAGCCCGAAGAGGCGTGCGGCCCGTTCGTCGCGGCCGGCCCGCCGGTCAGGTCGGCGCTTACCGTCCTGGTCTCGCCGTCCAGCCGCAGCGCTGGCTTCGCCGGCCGGATCCTGGACCGGTTCGACGGGCGGCTTCCGCGGCCAGCCGGCAGCCATCCAGCTGCTCTGCTCACCGACAGCGAGCTCGCCGTACTGCGGTTCCTGCCCTCGCACATGACAAACCAGGAGATCGCTGAGGCGCTGTTCCTGTCGATTAACACCATCAAGACGCACCTCAGCTCGGTGTACAGGAAGCTGGGTGTCGCGAACCGGCGGCAGGCTATCGCGCAGGGCCGCCGGCTGGATCTGCTGTTACGCCGCCCGCTCGCCAGACAGCAGTTTTATGGCGCCATCCACATGAAGCGGTGGCTCCGCCCGGACCTCGGGCG
>Ga0335075_10002132_pt1 | contig 32044 bp, 29 predicted proteins | sample Lox_Sample_24_FD_206723 | JGI IMG/M metagenome (GOLD analysis project Ga0335075, IMG submission 206723) | Soil microbial communities from Loxahatchee National Wildlife Refuge, Florida, United States - Lox_Sample_2.4 | ecosystem: Environmental > Terrestrial > Soil > Wetlands | place: USA...
AGACGGTGTAGCTGATCCGTGTCCGGTCCGCCTTGCCGCATAGCTCCGATGCGTAGCGGGCAGTCTCTGGGTCCGAGGTCGTCAGAAAGACCTTACTCCTGAATGCCTGCAGCAGAGTCTTTACTCCCTCATTGGGCAACGCGTCTTTTAGGCTGGCAATGCTCTGTGTAGCGACAATGGGGATGCACCTGGGCTGGCGCGAGATCGACAAAAATCTATCATCTCCGGTCGGGTTGTCGCCGCCTACCGTAGCGAAGTTCTGGTACTCGTCGCAGAGAAACACGGTCGCGCGATAGTGTTTTTCCGGCTCGGCATCCATCTTCGGGATGCGCAATAAGACGGCACGTTGATAGTCGATCTTCATGAGCGTGCCAATGGTCTTGGCCAGCGCCGGGTTCAGGGCTACGGGAAAGTTCAGGCCGACTACCGTGCCCGTCTCAATCAATTCCTCGAACGGCGGCAGCGCGCATCTCGAAAGTTCGCGTCTCGGAAAAGCGAATGGTCTTCGAGAGCGAGGCGTCGAATGAGACGGTTCCCGGACCCGGTATGGAATACCGCGAGGCTGTGCCATAGACGTTCGCAGGATCGGTGAACGCCGCTTTGTTAAACCAGTTGTCGAGTGAGCCTCCGCCCGCCATCAGTGATGCACCCGACACGCGATCCGGACGCAGCGACCCCGCGCTTCCGCGCGCAACATCGGCATAGGTTGCCTGATAGTGCGGAGTGAGCGGCTCGCCGGTGGCGAGATTAAAGGTGCCGGAGATGGAGAGATTGCTGAGGAGGTTGCCGGCCCAGCCGCTGGTCAGCTTATGCGTATCCGGGCCGAAGGGCAGCTCATAGAGAAAATTGCCCACCACCTGATGCCGGATGTCGAAGCTGGAGTTCGATTCCTCAGCCAGCAGGTCCTGCCAGTTCTGCGCGGGAACGACCGCAGTGCCACCGTTGCCGCCAATGGAACTGGCATCGTCGATGGAATGCGAGTATGTGTAGCGGGCCTGGAGAGCAATTCCATTTCCGAGCCGCTTGCGCGCGCTGAAGGTCAGACCGTTGTAATTGGAGAACGCCGTCGATGTCTCATAGTCGTAGAGAACACCGCTGAGCGAGGCGGTCGCAGTGCGGCCCGGAGCGTCGACCACGTCCAGTCGCGTTCCCTTCGAGCCGCTGTAGCCCAGGTTGAGCACAACGTTCCAGGGAGCGGTGTGCTGTACGTTCAGATTCCAGACCTGAATGTAGGGAAGCCGGTAGTTCTTGTCGATGGAGTAATTGCCCTCAGTCTCCGGCGCCGAAAAACCATTGGCGAGAGTCAGGACGGATCCCGCGGCGCTTTCGTTGGTCTGCACGTCAGCGAAGGGAGGCTCGAAGGCGAGGTCCTGCACGAAAGTTTCATACTGGCCGTTGGTGAAGTCGATCCCATATCCGCCGCGAATGACGGTGTCATCCCCGACATTCCACGCCAGGCCGAAGCGCGGCGAGAAATCGTCGCGCTCGGGATAAATGAGACCTCTGGGGAATTTGCCCGTGAAGGGACCGACTCCGTTCGCCTGCACTTCCGCTACCGAGGCAAAGTTGTTGCCGGTATCCAGCATGGCCAGGCGATCGTCGGTTTCAGAATAAGGAGAGAAGTATTCATAGCGCAGACCTGCAAGAACCGTCAGGTTAGCCAGCGCCCGCCAGTCGTCCTGGACATAACCGTCGTAGACATTCTCCCGCAGATTGGCCATCTGATAGGGAGCCTGGATCGAAGTCTGCTGAGGAAGCCCCAGCAGAAAATCGGCCAGCGACGATCCGGATGTGCCCACCCCGCTCGAGCGAGCGCCGGGCTCCTCGGTGAAAACACCGGTGAAGATGTACGAGCCGGTAGAATTCGTGTCGCCGAGCAAGTCGAAGTCCACCCGGCGGAAATCTCCTCCAAACTTGACGTAATGCTTTCCGTGCATCCAGGAAGTGGTTTCGGAAAGCGAGAGGGTCTGATTCATCTGGGACCGGGGCTGGAGTTCGCTCAAATTGCTGAACTGGTTCATGACGAGATCGGGCAACCCGTAGAGTTCGGGATTGGAAGGCAGTCCGGCCAGCCCGATCTGGTTGGCGACGTCGGCTGTATTGGTGAAGGCATTGCTGAGTTGCAGATCCGTGCGATTCCAGTCAAGGGAGATTTTGTGCGCGAATTCCCCAATTCCCAGGGAATAGCCGAGTTCCAGCGAATTCTGATGTGTCTGTTCGTTGCCGTCCAGCTGGGGAAAGAGGTTGAGCACGTCTGCGGCTGTGTGCATGTAGTTGTAATTGATGTTGATGCTCTGCCCCGGCGCGCTACGTCCCAGATAGCGCTGCAGCATTCCCAGCAACGGCGAGCCGGAGCCACCACCGATACTGCGGTTGTACCGCAGGCCGAACTTTGTCGTGTTGGTATCGGCCGCCGCCAGGCGCTGGTAGTTGAGAAACTCACCGGGCAGATCGGGGAGGGGAACGTAATTCAGCAGTGCGGTAGCCTGCTGAGCAATTTGGGCAGGTGGAATGACGTTGGGCTGGCCGTCATAACTGAAGGGCTGTTCTGTTTGCGGGTCATAAATCGTGATGGGGTTTCCGTTCTGATCGGTCAGCCTGGAGAGATTGCCGACGCGCTCCGCGGCTGCAGGAACTGTGCCGTATACATCGAAGGGCGTCGAGGCGCGTTCAGTACTGAGGGCAAAGAAGAGAAAATCCTGAGTGTCATTGGTGAGGACTTTGGGGATATACGGCGCTCCTATGTACGTCAGTCCGAACTGATTCTGTCCATAGGCAGGTTCGGTGATGGGCTGCCCACGCAGTGGAAAGTCTGCGGCATTCAGCGCGCCGTTGCCACCGCGCCAATAGAAGGCACCGTGGGGCTGATTGGGTTTGAAATTGCGGAAGATCGCAGCGAGACGACCTCCGCCGCCACCCATGCCTCCTCCCATTCCCTGTCGGGACGGCGCTTCCGGAATTCCGGTAATCCCGGAATCCGACCTGTTCTCCTGTATCTCCTTGCGGAGCTGGTCAGCATTGAGGCCGGAGAAGGGATTCGTCTCGCCGTTCTGGCCGCTGATGGCCACCGATTCATTCGAGAAGTCGCCGTTCTCCGAGATTGCAGGCAATTGGGCGCCGGCATTTCCGCCGCCCGCCGCTGCCGCGATCAGATTCGTCGCTGATCCGATCAGGCTTAGATTTTGCGCGCCTGCACCGGAATACTCCCGGGCATTTTCCAGCCTTTTTTCATGCTTCTCCTGTTCGGCAAGCCGCGATGCGAGCAAGAGTGAGAAATCCACCTCTGGGCTCTCTGAGGATGCGCTGAGCAGGGCCTCCTTTTCTGCCGGCGCAAACACCGCGAACTGCGCGCGCACGATGTAGCGTCCGTTCTGCGGCAGGTTCATGCTGTAGCCGCCAGTGGCGTTCGTGGCGGCGCTGTAAGTTTTACCGGTCAGCGCGTCGGTGGCTGTGACGCGCACACCGGGGAGCGGAATCCTGCCGGTACTGACCGTGCCATGGATCGAACCGACCGGCGGCGGGAGATTCTCCGCGGAGCGCTGGACGGCAACAGCGGCTGGCTGCGGGGCCTGCGACAGCGCGCCCGGGCAAAAACAGCCGATGACTGAGAGAATGGCAGCCTGTTTCAGACCAGCCGAACGATTCCGGAACCATTGCATCACGGCGTTGTGAACTCCCCGGTCTGCAGAAGGCCTGCCTGTTATCGCAAGCCTGGCCTCTGCACCTGGTGGAATCGACGCCTCAGGTAAGGACAAAGACCGGGATCAATTGTCGGGAATTGTCGTCTGGGCCGACCGATGAGGAAGATTGCCGCACAGGCCGGGTTCTAATGAGGGAACAGAGCCGCATGACTGATTCGAATCATCCCCACCGCCGCCTGCGGGCGTTTCGCATTCATCATCCTCGCGCGCTGCATTGGCTTGTTCACCTGACGGTCCCTGGAGTCTTTGTGGTTGCCGCCATCGATTTTTCTCGCATTCCCCTGCCGATTCCGAACGCCACGGATCTCCTGCTGTTGTGGCTGGCGGCGCGCGGCGGGAATCCATGGTTCCTGGTTCCGACCGCAGTGGCCGGCAGCGTCCTGGGCGCGTACACCACATGGCATGTTGCCCACAAGAGTGGGCGGCGAGTACTGCGCCGCTACAGCTCAGTGCGCCTGGTGAAGCGTGTGTCAGTCTGGATGGAACGAAATCCGGTCCTTGCGGCACTGGCCCTCCCCATGCTGCCGCCGCCCATCCCGCTCACGGCATTTGTGCTTGCAGCGGGCGCCCTCGGCGTTGCGCGGCGGCGATTCTTCGTGGCTTTTACCGTGTCGCTGAGCCTGCGCTATGCGCTCCTCGCGTGGCTCGGAGTTACCTATGGGCGCCACTTCGTCCGAGTGTGGGCGTCCTCGATCCGCAGATGGTCTCCCTCGATCCTGTGGGTCCTGGCGGCGCTCGTCATTGCCGGCGTGGGTTCGGTGGTCTGGCGCGAGTGGGCCAGACGACGACTTTCCGTCACCGAAGCCACCGTCCCCGGCCTCGACTGATATGCGGGCGCAGGCATCGCTGAATTCTCCCCTGATTGCGGCCGGCGCGCGACGACAAATCCCGACATAACTCAGCGCGCCATGGGGTCAGAGTGGAAGGGTGGACCACGGTCGGCAGTTTCACTGTGCCGGACGTGACGCGCGGAAGTTTCGCGCTGCACCGACTTTCAGGATTGAAGGCTCTTATGAAATCACCAACTGAACAGAATCAAGCGCGCGGCATCGACAGGGCAAAGCAAAGACGCGCGCGCCGCATGGCTCGCGTGTTCCGGTCCGGCGCGGCTTTCCTCCTCCGGGCAGCCCGCATCGTTGTCGCGCTGTTGCTCGTCTGCTCCATAGTCCCGGCCGGCATGGGGAATCTGTACGCGCAGGAAAGTGCTCCCGGGCCGGAGTACCGCCAGCTCACTTACGACCAGCTGGATCAGCTGGTCGCGCCCATCGCTCTCTATCCGGATGCTCTGGTCGCCCAGATACTTGCGGCTGCGACCTACGCACCACAGGTGGTGGAAGCCGACCGCTTCGTGCGGCGAAATGCGGGGATGCCTCCCGCGGAGCTCGCCCGCCTGGCGAATGAGCAGCCGTGGGATCCCAGCGTGAAGGCGCTGGTGGCATTCCCCTCGGTCCTGTCACAGCTCGACCGCAATCTCGACTGGACCACCCGGCTCGGCAACGCGTATTACAACCAGCCGCAGGACGTGATGACTGCCGTGCAGGCCATGCGCAGCCGCGCCTATGCGGCCGGAACGCTGCGCTCGACGCCGCAGCAAACCGTGGTGTATGAGCCGTCAGATATCGTAATCCGGCCTGTGAATCCTGCCGTCGTCTATGTGCCTGCCTACGATCCCTGGGTCGTCTATGGAGCGCCGGTTGCGGTATATCCGGCGTATGTCTTTGTGGCTCCGCCGCCACGTCCCGCGGGCAGCGCGGTAGCAGCGGCGGCCATCGGCTTCACATTCGGCGTGGTCGTGGGCGCCTTTGCTCATTACGGCTGGGGATGGGGACACTGGGGTTGCGGCTGGGGCCCGCATCCGGTGATTGCTTACAACCATGTGACCTATGTCTCGCGCAGCGTGACCGTAGTGAACCACGGTTATTACGGAGGGTATGACCATTCAGTGACAGCGTACGGCCCGCACGGCGGTGTCTACTCCGACCAGCACAGTGTCGCGAATGGCCAGTACACAAATACCCGGACGGCGACGGGGCCTCACGGGGCGACCTATACCGATCAGCGCACGGCGGGCGACGGGCAGTACAGCAACACACGCACAGCGACCCGAGCCAACGGCGCCACTTATACCGACCAGAGAACTGTCGCCAACGGTGTATCCACTAACTCGGAGACTGCGACCGGGGTCGACGGCAGGACTTATTCCGGCACAACAACGCGCAGTGCGGGTGAAACTTCGACGACCATTACCGGCCCGAACGGCAGGACAGCCTCCGGAACGACGACACGCTATCCCGGCGGAAATTCGACCACCGTAACCGGACCCAACGGAAAGACCGCAACGCGTACGGTGACTGGCCGCGGTACAGGAGATGCCACCGTTACGCGTTCCGGCCCCAGGGGGACAAAAACGCACGCGCGCCGCCCGCATCGCTGGTGAGGGCTTTCTCCTCGCGGCAGCCGTTGATGGCTGCCGCATTACAAGACCGGATCCCTGTGGGGAGAAATCGGCTGTAACGAACACCCACGAGGTCCCCTTCTCGAATTTCAGGAGAGCATGAATGGACAGATCGCTGTTTATCGTAGCCGGCACTTTGATTCTCTCCGCTCTGGCCAGTCAGGCGCAGCAGACAACTTCCGTCTTGCCGGACGCGCCGAAATCACAGGTCATGCCGCAGGCCACTCTGATTTACCGGTCGCCAACCCAGGGTGAACGATTCAGGTATTACGTCAAGCACACTTATGGCATCTACTCCGTGATTGAAGCAGGGGTGCGCGGAGGGATTGACCAGGGGCTGGACCGTCCCAGCCAGTGGCCCGAAGGCGGACAGGGCTTTGCCGATCGCATGGGTTCGGCAATGGGCGAGATCGCCGTTCGCGGCACCACGGAATACGTCTTTGCCGATCTGTTCCGCGAAGATCTGAGGCGCATTCCCTGCGACTCCTCGTGTCCGCAGTCAGCGTTCGTCAGGGCTCTCGATGACACATTTACCGCAAGAAAGGGTGCGGATGGGCGTCGCGCCTTTTCGGTCGCACGCCTTCTCGGCCCAGTCGCTGCAGGGGTCGTCGCCAGGGAGACGTGGTATCCAAGCGGTTACACGGATAAACAGGTCGTCGGAGAGGTGGGCGTGAATTACGGATTCACGTTCTTTCGCAGCTATGTCTGGGAGCTCATACATCGATAACACCGTCGTCGTGAACCTGGAATTGAGGGTTGCATGAATCGTTACGCGGACCGGACCGCAACGAACCTTGGCGGGAACAGGCCAACGCAGGTGGCGGATCACAATCGAATCCAGCCGGATGATCCCGACCGCCGGTTCCGCCACGCGCGCAACGGAAATGGCGGCGTTGATTCCATCTGCCGGAGGTGCCTGACGGTGATTGCATCCTCCGCGGATGAGTGGTCATTGCTCGCCGACGAAGAGCAGCACCTCTGCGGGACACAGACCGATTTGAGAACGCGCGCCACCGTAATCCACCAGCGAAGGGGAATGTGACATGAACAGGCGCTTTGTATCGATGATCGTCCTGTGTCTTGCCGCCTGCGCTCCCCAGGCGCGGCCGCAGCAGGAGCCAGAGGGGCTACAGCAGGAAGTCCGTCAGATACGGGAAGCTATGGCCGGCAACCAGCAGAAGCTGCACGGCTACCAGTGGATCGAAACCGTTACTCTCGCTGTCGACGGAACGCCCCGAACGCCCAGGCGCTACCTGTGCAGCTATGGGTCCGATGGGAAAATGCAGAGGACTTCTCTCGATCAGCAGCGCGGGCAGTCCGAAGGCCAGGGCGGCGCTATACCCTTGCGTGGCGGCGGACTGATCCGGATGGCAGTGGCGAAACGGAAAAAGGAAAAGTACCGGAAGGAAATTGTGCAGATCCGCGCGCTCCTGCGCCTCTATATCCCGCTCGATCCCGCGGAGCTGCGCGCCGCAGCCATGGCAGGCCGGGTCGTCCTGGACCATAACGGAATGTCCAGGGATACTTTTGTCGTCGACAACTACGCCAAACAGGGCGATCAGTTCAGGATCACGGTCAATCGCTCCACGATGCAGGTCGAGGCGGTCTTCGTGAAGTCCTGGCTGGACAAGCCGAAGCACACGGTAACCGGGCAGGTGCGGTTCGACAAGCTTCCCGATGGGACTGTATACCCAGCCTTTTCCACCGCAAATGTACCCACAGGACGCCTATCGATAACGATGGTCAATTCGGATTACTCCAGGCCCATCGGTTAGAGCCTGTTACTAACACCGTTGCGTGCGGCGCTGGGAGCCAAGCCTCAGCAATTCGCGAAGCGGAGAGCGCGGCGTAGTGGGCGTACGTTTTGGCGGCGTCCGGTACTCACCTGGTCAAGCCTTCCGATTTCGCTCGCGATAAAAGGCAATCAGGTCCATGGAGTTCGGCGGCTCTGCGTCGAGCTGTCGCAGCATCGTGGTGATCTGTCCGCGATGATAGGTACCGTGATTGACCACGTGCTGCAGGATCTCCCAGAGCACATCCGATCGGTCGTTGCCACGCAGGTCCCGGTACTCGATCGTGCGCTCCACAGCTTCCGGCCCCAGTCTTCCTAGCTGTTCGCGCATCTCGCATTCCAGTTCAACCCACTCCTTGCGGGCTGCGTCGACATCGGAAAGGCGTTCCGGTTTCTGAAGACCCTGCGGCTTCTCGCCCTTCAATCGTGTGATCCAAATGCGCTCGGCGGCGCAGATATGCGCGATCGTATCGCGTACCGAGCTGAAGCTGTTGCCCATGGGACGTACGAACTGCTCGGGCGTGATCCTCGCTACGGCATCGAGCGTCCGGTCACGTGCCCAGTAGTTATAGTCGATGAGGAGGCGGAGATCGTTATAGGTCATCAGGGTTAGTGTATAGCGGTGCACGGGGTCGGCCCGGGCACCGGACGGGCCGGCGCGCGGCTCTTTTCTCAGGCGTGGGGCTCAGCCGCCGGTTGCTGGATTGCAGGCTCTGCGACCGGCGTTCTCAGCGGCAGCACGATAGTCACCTGCAGACCGCCCTCCCGCCGGTTTCGCGCGGTGATTGTTCCACCGTGCATGCGAACCGCCTCGGTGGCAATCGCGAGACCAAGACCGGCTCCGCCGCTTTCGCTTTCGCGCCCTGGCGCCGTGCGGTAGAACGGGCGGAAAATATCTGACAGCACCGTTTCCGGAACGCCTGGACCGGAATCGAGAATTTCAAGGATAACAATCTGCTGGTCGTGATCGACGGTGCAGTTGAGGAGGATCTCAGATCCCGCGGGGCTGTACCGGATCGCATTGCGAAGAACGTTGTCGATGGCGCGGCGCAGCAGCTGCGGATAGACCAGCAGCGTTTCATCGTCGCGGGAACCTGAGACGCGGCAGCCGGCGTGCGCGGCTTCAAAATTCGCATCTTCGACGATACTTTCACACAGGGAAGAAAGGGAAACGGGTGTCAACGACTCAGCAGGGCGGCGGCCCGCCTCCATCCCCGCCAGCAGCAGTAGCTGCTGCACCAGATTGCTGAGCTTGTCTGTTTCCCGTTCCAGCCGTTCCATTTCGGCGCTGCGCTGTCCGGCGAACTGGCGGCGCAGCAGTGCCAGGGCCAGGTGCATGCGGGTGAGTGGCCCGCCCAGCTCGTGCGAAACATCGGCCACGAATCGACGCTGCGCCGTCATGAGCAGCTCAATTTGCGCCGCCATCGTATCGAAGTCGCGCGCCAGATCGCCCAGCTCGTCCTTGCGGGGGATCCTGTGCGGGGATGAGCGGGCGCTCAGATCTCCGGCGGCCAGCCGTTGTGCGGTTGCCCGCAGTTTCGTGATGGGTCGCGTCAGATAGAGCGTGAGAGCCATGCAGACCAGAGCCGCCGGCACCATCGCGATCATCACATTGAACCAGAAGTGGAGTTTCAGCAGACGGCTGCGCGGCTCGAAGGCGGTCAGAACGGCTACGTATTCGCGTCCGGACGCGCTTCTCACCGGGCACACGAAAACCAGCCGCGATACGAAATACCTCCGCATCAAGGCCTGTCCGCTGTGTATTGCTTCATTGGCCATCTCCCGATAGAAAACAGGCGGGCTTCCATCGCCGATCAGGATTTTGCCGGTTGAGTCGAAGAGGAATGGGCGCCGGTGTCGAATGGCGGCGAATGTCTGAACATCAGCGATGAGTGCCTGCTGGCCGAGCCTCTCGTAAGTGTTGACTGCCTCGGTCATTTCCGACTTCACTACGTCGGGTTCAAATCCTGCCCTGTGATCGCGTGGCGAGGCCAACTCCAGAATTTCGCTGAAGCTGATGACTGCGGCGATCATCAGCACCGTAGCAAGCCAAAAGCTGAGGAAAATCCGCAGAAAGAGCTTCACGGGTGTTGCCCTTTGGGGGTTGTGGGAGTCCGATGAATGTAGATATAGCCGGCATTGCGAACGGAGCGGAGCCGGTCCTGTCCCGATCGAGTCCGCCCGAGCTTCTTCCGCAGCGCACTCACGAGGTTGTCCACTCCGCGGTCCCCCGCATAGGGAGCACGGCCAAGAGCGAGGCGCGAGAGGTGTTCTCTCGTCACGACCCGGCCGGCGGACGAGGCCAGAGCGTGCAGCACGTCGAATTCCGCAGCCGTGCACTCAACCGGGACCCCATCGCACTCCACCGTCCGCGACCCGGCGTCCAGAATCAGATCGTCGATAGCCAGGAACGAGCTGCCGAACCGCGAAGGCTGTCCCCGGCGAAGCACCGTGCGGACTCGCGCCACGAGTTCGACCGGAGTGAACGGTTTGGGGATGTAGTCGTCTGCCCCGGCCTCCAGACCGCTGACCTTATCCTGCACGGCAGACCTTGTCGTGAGCATAATAATGGGGATTCGGCTCGTCTGCCGGATCTCATGGAGCACGCTGAATCCGTCCCGGTCCGGGAGCATGACATCGAGGATGATCAGCACAATTCCGCCTTCTCGGGCGCGCGCCAAACCTGCCTCCGCCGTATACGCCAGATGAGCGACGAAACCTTCCGGCCGAAGATACTCTGCGAGCATTTCGGACATATCCCTGTCGTCATCGATGAGCAGGATATGTCGCGCAGGCGCATCACCGCTGAATAGGACTGGCGTTCGTGCAGGAACCTCGGACGGCATCATCGCATCCCCTGACAAGAGAGTGCGTCTTTGGCGGGAGAATCGTCAACGTTCTGCGCTGCCTCATTGCCCGCTTCGCCCAGGCAAGCTGATTCCCGTCGAATCTGCCGCTGATTGCGTTCCTCTCTGAGGTCCGAGCAGACATCGCCCAAAGCGGCGGGACTCGGAAGAGGATGGACAAACCGATGGGAGAATTTGCCGCGAGCGCCAAAGATGCTCCGAGTCAGTTGAATAAGGCGCCGGAACTTCAGCGCCAGCCTATGCTTGTCCGATTTGCACGTTACTGCCGCGTTGCCGACCACGCAACCCCGCGCTCCGTGGTGCCGCTCATTTTGTCCCCGTTTACCGTACCGGTGAAGCTAAGCTGCCGCCGACGTAGTTTCACGTGGACCGACACCTGATTCCCGTCGAGAGTGCCCTTGAGAGGCACAGAACCCCGGGCTCCCTCGAAGGTCCCGGTAAGCTTGCGCCCCTTCTGGGTAATCTCCATGGACGCCTGGCGCTGCTCTCCGCTGTTTGCAGTCCACGAGATCTGCCAGGTGCCGGTCAAATCCGGCGAAACTGTGTTGTCCTGCGCGCCGGCTTGTACGGAAACACTGGTGCTTCCCGCGCCCGCTGACTCTCCAAATGTGCTGGGCGTACCAAAGATGAGAGCGACCGCCGTGATCAGTACGCATGTGGTGAGACCAAAGGAAAGGAAGGCTTTCATTGGAACCTCCGACGGAAGATTGACCCCGCACTGGCTCAGACGACGTGTAATTCCCCGGGGTCGCGCACGGTTTGTCGGGTTTTGTCTGGCAGGCTCATCCGGCTGATGTCTACCGTCTACTTCTCACTGACCGTAGTGTGACAAATCTCGACAATCGGCTGTGGCCCTCCGGTCTGTGCCATCGTCCGTCGAGTGGTGAGTTCAGATCTTTGCCCCAGTGGGCCGCCTGTCGGGGAGTACACACCGCTGTTATGAATTGCATCCGTAACCCCTCATTCCGTCTGAAGGGCTCTGTTTTCCCCGCCCTTATTCCATTCCTTCTTTTTGCAGGTCAGATTCTTAACTGCTCGGCGCAGATGAGCCAAACCAGCGTACCGTCACCGCCTGAGCTTCCTGCGACCATCGTGGGTACAGTCACGGCCGAGGATGGAACGACGGTCGTCAGCGGCGCTATGGTATCGATCAAAGACTGCGCGTCCGGTGTTTTACGTTCCACAATTTCGAACGACTCAGGGTTTTTCACCTTCACCGGTGTCGCGCCGGGAACCTGGTCGCTTGCTGTCACCGGAAACGGGTTCTCTTCGTGGACAGAATCCGCTCTCTCGCTGCATTCCGGCGAATACTACGAAGTGCCCAGAATCGTCCTCACATTCACCTCTGTGGCGTCCACCGTGCGCGTCACCGCGTCGCGGCAGGAGATTGCCGAGGCTCAAATGCAGGAGGAAGAGAAGCAGCGCGTGCTGGGGATCGTCCCAAATTTCTGCGTTTCCTGTGATCCTGACGCCGTTCCTCTGTCGGCCGAGCAGAAGATTCGCCTCGCAACGAGGACATCGATCGACCCACTGACTTTTCTGAGCGCGGGATTCATGGCCGGCGCTGAACAGTCACAGAACTGTTTTCCGGGATTCGGTCAGGGAGTGGATGGCTGCGCCAAACGCTTCGGGCCGCCTATGCCGATGACTGGTCATCAACGATGATGGCGGATGCTTTGCTGCCTGCGCTGTTCCACCAGGATCCCCGGTACTTCTATCGCGGTACTGGCAGCACAGGGTCTCGTGTTCTCTATGCCATTTCCAGTGTCTTTGTTTGCCGCGGAGACAATCGAAGGCAGGAACCGAACTATTCCTATATCCCTGGCGGCTTTGCTGCCGGTGGCCTCTCGAACCTTTACTACCCATCGAGTGATCGTGGAATCCATCTGGCCCTCGATAATGGCCTTCTGAATATCGGAACCGGCGCAGGTGTCGCGCTGCTCGAGGAGTTCGTGCTGCGCCGATTCACCCACCGGCCCCAGGCCCCCGCTGTCGTGCGCCAGCCCTGACACACTTCCGTGTATATCGTTCAGCCAGGCTGGAACGGCAGTCGCCGGTATGACAAATCACGACATTGGTTCAACAGATTCCGGGGCAGAATCAGGAGGCAGCGGATCGATTAGGGGTCGCCAGAGAGGCGTCGCTACTCTGCCCCACCAGCCGTGGTTCTGACGTGGTGCGGATCCGCTCCAGCTTGAGCAGGGTATGAGCTCGGGGAGAGGAGGATATTCAATGAAGCTACTGCAACGATCTGTCCTGGCAGATTCTGCGGCTAGCACTGTGGCCGGGACAGACTGGCGGACCTTTCGTGCCACCGATCCGATCCAGTTGAGCGAAAATGCCGAGATTGCCGCCAGGCTGAATGCGCGGGATCCGCAGATTCTGGATCAGCTGATCCTTCAATATCAGCATCGGCTGATGAGGTATTTGATGTATTTGACGGCAAACCGGGAGCTGGCGGAGGACCTCTTCCAGGAAACATGGATGCGTGTGCTGCTGCGCGGACCTCAGTTTCGGGGTAATTCGCAGTTTGTTACCTGGCTGTTTACGATTGCCCGTAACCTGGTCCTTGACCTGCGGCGCAAGGGGTCGGTCACCAGAAGCTTCGAAGAAATAACGGAAACAGGAGACGAGCGCTCGCTCCACAGAGTGACCCGGGAAGAAACTCCCTTCGACCGCTGTGCCACACTGGAGAACGACCAGCTCCTTGCCCGAGCGCTTCCTGCACTCACGCCGCCTCAACGCGAGGTATTCCTGCTTCGATTCCGAGAGGAACTACCACTGCAGGAAATCGCATTTGTCACAGGAACGCCGCTTTCAACTGTAAAGGCGCGGCTCTACCGCGGCGTCGCTGTCCTGAAGTCCCGAATCGCTCTCAGCCGTGGCCACGCACACCATTCCGTGTGCAGAGGTGAAACCGAGCGCTGATCTCCGACTTGTTACTGCGTGGCCCCCGAATTCCACGAGCACTGGCTTATGGAACGAAACTGAATACGAGCAACAACTCCCTGGCCATCGCCCGCGTCGGGATTTGAACCTGCTCCGGGCATAGCTCCCTCCTTTTCGCCTCAAAGTACGTCTGTTCCTTCGGCCAATAGTTCTCGCCTACAAAAGACGACAATGCGCGCGCGACCTCCGGCACTTCAAAGCCGTTTGTATCGGTGCAGGGAGCCGTGAATAGCTCCTTCACGATGCACTGCGAAAAGCGTGTCCTTATGGCTTCCTGCCTGCCAGGAGCTCAACGTCAGTCATCCGCCGGGTGCCAGATTCTGTCAGGGAATTACCGGCAGTGGCATGGAGAGATCTGAAGCAGCCGGCAATCCTCAGGAGGAGTATATGTCTTTGCGAAGTCCGGCCAGTCTGCTGGCTGTCGCACTCGGTCTGCTGGTGCTCACCGGCTGTGGAGGAATGACGCCAATAAATCTGGCTGGCGCGCCGCCCGGGGGAGCCTTCAGCAACACCAGCCTCAACAGTACTTACATCTTCTCGTTTTCAGGCTGCGACGCAGGGTATGGCGAAGGCAGCTTCTTTGCTTCAGTTGGTTCGCTGACTGCAAACGGTAACGGCAACTTCACCGGCGGCGCGATTGACATCGACGATCCTTCGCCCGGAGCCGCATTTCAGACCGGCGACGTGTTCAGCCGTCTGCCGGTTTCCGGAAACTACAACATGACCCCCGATGGCAGAGGCACTGGCTCCATTTCGTTCACCGTCCATGGAACGCAGGTACAGTTTGGCCTCGATTTTGTTTTGACGTCCGGCTCTCATGGTTTGATCACCCGCTTTGATAACAGCGGCAGCGGCAGTGGCACGATCGATCTTCAGACCTCCGACGTTGTCCAAAGCACGCTGCAGGGGAGTTATGCGTTCGGGCTCAATGGAGCTGATTCGACCACTCTGAACTCGTTGGCCACCGTCGGTTCATTTACTCTCGACGGGAATGGAAATGTCACCTCCGGTCTCGAGGACTTCGGAGACAACGGCGATTCGTCCGGCCTGCGGGATCTCGCTCTGCAGGGTACCGTAAATGTCGGATCACCCGGTTCGGCGCAGCTGACAACGCCAGCGTACGGCTTCGGTACCCTGCGTTTCGATGTATGGGTTGTCGATGCGGCGCATCTGAAACTGATCGAGACCGATTCGACAGCCTTTCTTGAAGGCGACGCATTTGTCTCGACCGGCCAAACTTCGTTCCCGTCCGGCCAACTGGTCTTTACGCTGTCCGGGGAGGATACATCAGACGGATCCTTTGCGGCGGGAGGGCTGCTCACTTCTGACGGTTCCAGTCAGATCACGGGCGGCCTTGAAGATGTCAACGATGAAGGCTACGTGGAGCAGGCGCCGGCCATCAGCGGCAACATCACTTCGAATGGTGCTCGCAGTGTCCTGGCTCTAAAGGGCATTTATAACGGCAGCTTTGTGAATGCTGATCTCGGGACCGGCACCTACACGTTTGCAGCATATCCCTGTGCCGGCGGTGTCATGCTGCTCGAGATCGATAACGGAGCCGGTTCCACGCTCGGAGTTTCCGGAGGAACCATCTATCCCCAAAGTGCCACCTCGATATCGGGATCCTCCGGTTATGGCCTGAATCTCTCCGGGGCGAACGGCAATGGCGAAGTGGACATGATTGCCGAGTTCACTGCGAATGGGAACAGTATGACCGGCCTCTACGATGCCAACAATTCGGGCATGCTGGTCTCTGATCTGAATCTGGGGACCGGCACGTATTCGGTAAGCTCGAATGGTCGCGGCACATTGTCGATCCCTGACATCCAGACGAACGACAATTCGCTGATCGGCGCACTGAACCTGACCTTCTACGTGGTCGACAGCTCGAAAGTCGTTTTCCTCGAAACCGACGGAAATCAGCTATCGACCGGGACATTCCAGACCCAAAATGCCTCTGCGGAAACTGCGATGTCAGCTTTTGGTGCGGCAGCTCGTTCGCCTTTCATCGTCATGCGGACAATGCCCTCAGTGCATTTGACACCGCGACTTTCTCGACAGAAATACGATGGGCAGGTGAGGTCATCACACGAGCATGGCCTCATCCGGCCCGAAAAACCGGTGACAGGATTATTCAAAATGCCCTGCGGTAAAACAATTACCGTCCGTCTGCCCGGAAAGTCGGTTTGGCGCCAGCTTTCTTCGTACGTCAGAGCGAGTCAGGAGCGCCGTGGCTTCTGTGCACCAGTTGACGGTCATGATCTGCGGCTGCGAACATTTTCCTTTCGGCCGGCATATTCTGGCGGGAACCATTCGCAATCACGGTCTGAGCAAAACCTTCTTGCCTATGAGCCACCTTCGCCCAGCACTCCGCCAGTTCCGGAAAGCACCCGGCTTTTGCCTCACCATCATCCTCACCCTCGCGCTGGGCATCGGAGCCACCACGGCCATCTTCTCGCTCATTGACGGCGTGCTCCTGCGCTCGCTCTCGTTTCGCGACCCCCAGCGCCTCGTCCTCCTCGGTGACCGCCTCGGCGACGGCCTGCAGCTCGGCGTGAGAGCCGCCGAAGTCGCCACCTACGAGCACTCCGCGCGCTCCTTCTCGTCGATGGGCGCGTACACCACCAGCTCGTGGGAGCTCTCCGGGGGCCCGCTCTCCGAATCCATCAGCGGCGCGCGCCTCACCGCCGGCGTCTTCCCCACGCTCGGCGTTGCGCCCGTTCTTGGCCGCGTTTTCACCCGACAGGAAGACGAAGCCCGCGCTCCTGTCGCCGTCATCAGCTACCCGCTGTGGCTCCGTCGCTATCACCGCGATCCCCGCATCGCCGGCCGTACCATCACCCTCGACCGCAGGAACTACACGATCATCGGCGTCATGCCGCGCAGCTTCGAGTTTCCCCTCCTGCCGGGCCGCATCGGCCAGGCGCGGCTGTGGGTGCCCATGAGCTTCTCCGCCGATGAGCTGTCTCCCTCCTCCGGCGCGTGGGCAACTCAACTCGTCGCGCGCCTCAGGGACGGCGTCACCATGCAGCAGGCCGCGCAGGACGCCAATCGCGTCGCACAACAGGTCATGCGCGACTTCCCTCCGGACCTCGCTGCTATTCACATCCGCGGCGATGTCCTGCCGCTGCGTGAATCCGTCGTCGCCGGCGTGCGTCCTCTCCTCCGCACCCTGTTTCTTGCCGTCTGCGTTGTGCTGCTGATCGCCTGTACCAACGTCGCCAGCCTCCTCCTCGTCCGCGCACTGCGCCGCCGCCGTGAACATGCGGTGCGCCTGGCCCTCGGAGCCCGCGCCGGCGCCATCCTCCTCGACAGCGTCAGCGAAGGTCTCCTGCTCAGTCTGGCCGGCGGCCTCCTCGGTCTGGCTCTGGCGGCCGTTGCTCTGCGTGCCGTCGTGCCCCTCCTGCCCGAGTCCATGCCGCGCATCGACTCCGTCTCCATCCATTTCGGAGTGGCTGTCTTTGCTCTCCTCCTCGCCGTCCTCACCGGAGTTCTCTGCAGCCTCGCTCCCGCCTGGGCTGCCGTCCGCACCAACCCGCGCGACGGCCTGAAGGAAGACACTCGCTCGGGCACCGCCAGCCGGCACCAAAGCTGGCTCCGCTCGTCTCTCATCGTCGGCGAAATCGCGATCGCCACCGTTCTGCTCACCGCTTCTCTTGCCTTCCTGCGCAGCTATCAGCAGATGCTCGCCGTCAATCCCGGCTTTCGCCCCGATCACGTCCTGATCGCCGGTTACCAGTTGCCCGCGCAGCAATACGCTATTGAATCCTCGATTGCTGCCTTCAATCGCGAGGTCGTCACCCGTCTCGCCGCCGAGCCCGCCACCAGCGCCGTGGGTCTGGCCAACACGCTGCCCGATACCGGCGGGGGAGCCCGCGGCGGCTTCACCATCGAAGGCGCCCCCGTTGCCGGGTGGAAGCTCCGCTTCGCGCCCTTCATCGAGACTTACGGCGACTACTTCCGCGCCCTCGGCATTCCCGTAGTCGCCGGCCGTTCCTTCACCGTTCGCGACCGCTCCGGCGCCCCGCTCGTCTGCATCGTGGATCAGTCCATGGCCCGACAGGAGTGGCCCGGCCAGAACCCCATCGGCAAGCGCCTGCACATCGGCAATCCGCGCCACAACCTGCCCTGGGCGACCGTCGTCGGCGTCGTGCCGGATGTCCGCATCGACGCTCCCGACCAGCCCGCCGGCGAGCAATGGTACTTTCCACTCGAGCAGCCCGCCATCCTCGAGGGCTCGGGCGCCCCCGGCATGCTCAGCCTTTCCAGCGGCTGGATCGCCCTGCGCTCGGCCCTGCCGCCCGCACAGATGATCCACACTCTGCGCTCGGTCGTGGCCTCCATCGATCCGCGTCTGGCCCTCGATCCCGTGCAGCCCATGGCCGATGCGATCTCGTCCGTCGAGGCCCCCCGCCGCTTCAATACCGGCCTCATCTCGACCTTCGCGCTCGCCGCTCTGCTGCTGGCCGCCATGGGCATTTACGCCCTCATCGCGTTCAGCGTTTCGCAGCGCACGCAGGAGATCGCCCTGCGCATGGCGCTGGGCGCCCGCCGCGGCAACATCGCGCGGCTCGTGCTCCGCGCCGGCGTTACCGTCGCGGCCACCGGCTGCGTCCTCGGCCTCCTCGCATCGTTCGCCGTCTCTCGCCTCGTCTCCGCCTTCCTGTTCGGAGTCAGCGCCACCAACCCTCTTGTCTACGGCGCGAGCGTGATCCTCATGCTGGCGCTGTCGCTTCTGGCCTCGGCCCTGCCCGCTCTGCGCGCCGCCGCTGCCGATCCTGCCCAGGCTCTGCGTTCGGAATAACCCAGCAATCATCTCCACTGCGAAACGCGTTCCGTCCAGCAGCGATCCGTGCCCCTCGTAATGGTTCTGGAGTGCGCATTTTCGCCCGCGCGCTCATGAGGCGCCGATCGCCACCCGGGAGAATTTGTGGACCGCACACGAACTGAGACCGTATCCCTCGTCGCGGTGAGGTAGACACAGGCTCGCGTCTACGCTCCGAGACCTGCCAGAACCGCACGCAAAATGTGAGTTCCGGGGATCCCATCGCAGTCGTAGTCCCCGAAGACCGTGGTTCGCTGTTTCTCCCGGACTGCGGACAGGCGCGCGATGGACAGCATGCGTCATCCGGGGAATCGACGCTGGTTCGTCGAAAATGCGGAGCGTGTTCGGCGCCGAGCCTCAATCGTGCCTGGTGGAGGGCTGCGCCGGCATCGTACGCTGGCGCGACAGGCAGAACCACGCATTTGCGCCGCGACCCCGGAATTCGGCCGATCGCAGTTCGACGATCTCCAGCGCAGGCTCGATCGCAAGGGTGATCTCGCGTGCCGAGCGGGTGGCGGACCGATTTCGCGTGGCGGACCTTCCGTGCTGCCGACCAGGCTCAGCCACAAGCCGCCTGGCGCAAGTGCGGCAGCGACTTGTGCCGCGAACTGCTGCCTCTCCTCTGGTTCATCGAACACGTGAAAGCAACCGCGGTCGAACACGAACTGGAACGGCCCATCGGACGGAGGCGCGGCGAGAAAGTCCCATGCAGCAAAGCGGCAGCGCAGATCGCGTCCTCCCATTTTAGCCCTGGCTTTTTCGACAGCGAGCGGCGAGACATCGACTCAGAACACTTCGAAACCGTGCTCCGCCATCCAAATCGCATTGGTGCCGGTACCCGCCCCGATCTCAAGCGACGGACCTGGCCTGACCCGGCCCGAAGTGACGAACTCGACGAGCACAGGTTCTGGTTGGCCGGTGTCCCAGGGCAGCTGTCCCGAGGCGTAGCTCTCATTCCATGATGGGTGTGGCATCTCGATACGAGTTTAGTCCATTCGCAATGGCGTTAATTGAATCGCTCCCATATTTACGCGAACTCTCAGAACATCAGATTCGGCCTGCTGAGCGCACCGGCGATTTTTGATAAAAGGAGAGATTCTCATCGATGCATGCAACGATCTCGCCGCTCCTTCCGCAATCAGCACAATTCCTGCAGCGTGCTTAGTTCAGCCCTTTTACCGCTGGCCGTTCTTCGCTGGTAACCCGATGCAGAACGGTAATGGGAATGGACCCATCGGGACGGGGCGGAACTTTCCAGGAGAGTTCGTCGCCCCTTAACTCGTAAGGGCGAACTTGCGTGGTGTCATCCTGATTGGGAAACGAAGACCGATCGATGTGAAAGGTGATCGTGGCGTTTGCGGGGTCGAGAGTGTAGCGCCCGAAGTGGACACTCATGCTGAGAGACGCCTCTTTGTACTCTTCCGGAGTTCCCTTCCGTTTGTCCCCGGAAGAGAACCTGAGACGCTCGGCGCGGTAGATCTGTACAGAGTAGTAACCATCGCTGGTGAAAATGACCAGCCCATGCGGATGTTCTCCGTAATCCGACACTCGCGTGCCGTCCGGAAGCAGTTTGTCGGCCTTCGTGAGAACCCATGTGCCGACGATAGAAGACGTTTGAGCCGTGGCCATTATTGAGCCAAACAGCAGAAGGGCGAGAAAAGGGAGACGCTTGATCGACATGCCGCCAATGTAGCAATCGAACAGCCGGCGGACAATTTGATTGCTCTCAACGCAGGTGTGAGCGTGGCTTATGCGTTCCTGCATCGGCCGCAACTGATGTGGCGATACCGTTGCGGCGTTTGCGGAGAGCTTCCGGGTTCGGCAGAGGGGCGAGAACGAACCTCAGTGCCTCAACGAGAAGCATCGCCATGCGATCGGGGGCGTCTCCGCTCAGGTGCGCGTTGCGGTGCAGAGTGACAGGCAGGACTCCCAGCAAGGGCAAACCATAGAGTGACTCGGCGTACACGAGGCCCTGAGAAAGATTGAACGGGGTACGCGCCGTGATGCCGAGACCACCAAGCAAGGCCGCCTGCAGACCATCGAGGCTGGGGCTGCTGGCAGCAATGCGGTACGACATGCCTATGGCCTCGAAGTGCTGAATTGCGCATTTTCGAAAGGCACACTGCGGCCCTAATACGACGAGCGGCAGAGGTCTTCCCTGGGGCGGCACGAACGTGGAAGAGGCGATCCACACGAGGTCCAGTTGGCCCACTGTGTGTGCCGCGGAGCGGCCTTCCTGACCAATGACAACAGCGAGGTCGATCCGCGACTTCTCAGTCGCTTCGGCAAGCGCAGCGTTGCCCTCGATGAGGAGTTCGACCTGCATTCGCGGATACAGCACAGCGAATTGCGACAGCACCGAAGGCAGGATTGCGGCAAAGTCCTGCGGGCAGCCGATCCGGATATTGCCGGCAAGGCAATCTGCCCGGATGGTGTCCAGCAACTCGTCATGAATGGCGAGAATGCGGCGCGCATAGCCGAGCGCTACTTCTCCGGCTTCGGTGAGTACGAGACCGCGGCCGTGTTTGCGAAAGACTGCTGTTCCGAGATCATCCTGCAGGCGCTTCATCTGAAGGCTGATGGCGGAAGGAGTACGGCCAAGACGGTCTGCTGCCTGCGCCAGGCCGCCGAGGTCGTGCGCCACGACGAGAGTGCGCAAGGTATCCAAATCGAGGTTTGTGCGCGCTGGCATGAGTGTTGGTAGTGTAAGCGATTGGAATTCGCTCGACGCGCAGCTACGTCTGCATGGATGTCGGCCAGCGACCGCCGTGGGCTCCTGTCCGTTATCAATAGTCGCTGCCATAAGCGCTCATCGAGCCGGAGAGCGAATCGAGTTAACAGTCGACGGGCGGAGTAGCCACACCGCCAGTGTCAGAGCGCTCAGGTCCCTGCAACATTACTTCTCCTGCGGTGGCTGGTTTCTCTCGGGCGGGAACTTCTCCATTGCCGGAAAAAGCGATCACCGGCATTCATCAGAATGTGCCCGGGACCGCGTATACAGATCGCCATGGGATTCGGCTTATCCAGCGTAACCGCCCGCGCGCGGCTGATGCAGGGGGAGCGTGAAGCCTGGCCGTCCATCTCGGAACGGAGTCGCCAGCGGCAAAGCCAAACTGGCTCATCAGGGCCGTTACCAGTCTCATCCACGTATCACGCGGGAGGTTCCCTGCACGAAGCAGATCGAGCTCGACGCTGATCCAGTGCCGAACCCTCTCTCACTCGCATCGCAGCGCGAGCATCGGATCGACTGATGCGGCGCGGTTCGCAGGCAGCAGACATGCCGTCGCGGATACCAGAACCATTAGTAAACAAACTGCAGTCGCAACAAGCGGATCATGTCCGCTGTTCTCCAGCCAGTGCGCGATCAGGTGGGTGGAAGCCAGGCTCAACCCGAAGCCTGTGACCATGCCCAGTCCCACTCGCACACCGGCAGACGCCAGAACGATCTTCGATATATCGTTTCGCTGCGCGCCCAGCGCCAGCCGAATCCCGAACTCATTCGTTCGCTGTGCTACCGAATAGGACACGACGCTGTAGAGACCCACCGCCGCCAGCACAAGCGCCAGGCTGGCGAACACCGCGAACAATCCGGAGATCAGTCTCGCCCGCGCCCAGGCCGGCTCCTGTCGAATCCAGGTCTCCAGCCGACCATCTCCATGCACACCCACTTCCTGATCCCGATTCACGGCGGCAATCTGTTTCCTCACGCTGGGCAGAATCGGATAAGGATCGGTGCGGCTGCGAATCAGTATTTGCGTCCCCATAAACATGAAAGTGCTGAAGGGCATGAAGATCGCCGGCTGAATCGGGTGGCCCACTCCATCATTCACGCTGTCTGCCACGACGCCGATAATCTGCATCCAGCCATCGCTTCCCGACGCAGCCAGCAGATCCGGCGGCTGGCTTTTCAGCGCAGAGACCTCCAGTGAGTGCCCCAGCGCATCTCCATGGGGAAAATAACGGCCTGCGAAGCTTTGATTCACCAGGACCATGGTGGCGCCGCGGTCCACTTCGGCCGCATTCCAGATGCGCCCCTGCAGCAGGGGAATATGCAGCGTGCTGAAATAATCCGGACCTACAAATTGAATCAGCGCCTTCTGCTCCTCGTCGCCGGGCTTTCCCGGCAGGGCAAAGGTCTGGTTCCATCCGCTGTCAGGGGGAGTGGCATTCGTCGAGATTCCGACTGAAACGACACCCGGCAGTTCACCGACTTTGTCCCGCAGTCGTGTAAAGTAATGCACACGCTCAGCCCAGTGCGTACTGGAATTCTCCTGCAAAGGAATGCTGATCGCCATTACATTGTGCGGATCGTACCCCAGCGGAACCCGATTCATCCGCGTAAAGCCTTCGATCGCGCCACCGGCCGCCGTCAACAACAGCAGGGTGAGGGCAATCTGGCCCACAATCAGCGCGCCGTGCAGTCTCGTCCCGCGGACGCTGCCTGCGATCCTGTGGTTTCCCGCCTGCATCATTGGGTGGATGCCCGGCCTGACCACCTGCACCGCGGGAAAAATCCCGAACAGCACACCCGTCAGCAGCGCCAGTCCCCCGCTGAACATCAGCACCGGCACGTTGATATGAAAATTAGCCTCGTTGGGAAACGAATCCACCGGGAGCCACGCTATGATGCTCCCCAGCGTGCTATAGGCAAAGAGCACACCCAGCGCCGTTCCCGCGAACGATAACAGCAGCGATTCGGTAAGCAGTTGCCGAAAAATACGACCCGCGCTCGCCCCTGCCGCCGAGCGAACCGCCAGCTCATGCTGGCGTACGGCGCCGCGCGCCAGCAACAGGATCGAAGCATTGGCACAGGCAATCGCGAGCAATAAACTGACCGCCGCAAACAGCAGATCCAGTGTTCCGCCAAGTTCGCGGATCGTCCCATCCTCCAGTCGCTGCACCTTCACCCTGAACTGACGGGGGAAATTCTCCGGTGTTTCGCTGGCGAACTGCTCGAAGAGCGGCTGCAGTTCGGCATTCGCGGCGGCGCGCGTAATCCCTTGCCGCAATCTGAAAAACACGAAGAAACTCAAATCGGCGGGTAAGTCGTCTGACAGTCTCTGCGGAAGATAGACATCGATATTTCCGTTATTCCCACCCCACCCAAAGCGCGGCCCCGTGACACCCACAATCGTGTATTCTTTGTGATCCAGTTCCAGGGTCCGGCCCACCGCCCCCGGGTCGCCGTTAAAGTGCCGCAGCCAGAACTTGTAGCTGAGCATCACCACCGGCTGCGGCGCCTGCCCACTGGGTGAATCCGCAGGGCCAAGGTTGCGCCCCAGCAGCGCAGGCACGCCCAACATCGGAAAGGAATCGCCTGTCTGGAAGGAGGCCGTCACGCTTTCGGGGAAGTCGTGATCCGTGAGCGCCATGGTGCGATTGACTCTGGCCGAAAGCCTTTCCACCACGCCCGATTTTGCGAGTTCACGAACCTGTGCGCCCGTCAATTGCGTCCAGTCCAGCCGGCCCGATCGGTCAGCCAGCAGCGGATACACGATGCGATCGGGATCCGCATATGGATAGGGGTGCACCAGCACTGCATACGCAATACTGAAGACCGACACCGTCGCTCCAATACCCAGCGCCAGCGAGAATACGATCGTCAGGGCGAAGCCCGGATTCCTGCACAGGTGTCGGAAGCCGAACCGCAAATCCTGCCAACCCGATTCCAGCAACGGCATTCCCCGCTGCATGCGGTAGCGCTCCCGGGTCTGTGTCACTCCTCCGAAATCCCGCAATGCCGCTGCCCGCGCATCCTCTGTCGGCAGGCCGCGGCGAAGATGCTCCTCCATCGCCAGTTCGAGATGCACCTGCAGCTCTTCTTCCAGTTCCTCGTCGAGTCTGCGCCTGCGGAAGAGCGCGGCGCAGCGGCTCAGGGAAATGCGGAGAAATTCCATCGTCAGGCTCCTAACGAACGGCAAGGAGACGCGCCATCGTGGCAGCAATCCTCTCCCAGTTCGCGGTTTCCATCTCCGGCTGCTTCCGTCCGGCGCGGGTCAGAGAATAGTACCTGGCTCGACGATTATTCTCCGACGTGCCCCATTCTGTGCTGATCCACCCGCGCTGCCATAAGCGAAGAAGCGCCGGGTAGATAGTCCCCTGATTCAGTCGCAGGCTGTCTTCGCTTACCTGTTCGATCCGGCGAGCGATACCGTAGCCGTGCTGTGCCCCCATCGTTTCCAGCGTCTTCAAAACCATCAGGTCCAGCGTTCCCTGGAGGACCTCCGATTTGTTCTCTTCCACACTTTCTCCTTCCTGAACAGAGTCCGCCTCATACCTGTGGACTGTCAACAGGGCAAGAGCTCTGTCAGGGAATACCCGCGAAGTCCGCGCACGTGCTGCACGGAACCTGGTCGAGATTGTTCAGTTCCTTTTGCGCGGAAATCTTCAGCGCGGCTGCCTGACTGTGCGCACCTGTCTTGTCCAGCACGCGTGCGTACGCGAGCTCGGCCGCCAGATATTTGGGAGTATGTTCGCCGGCAGTGCCTGCCAGAATCGTGAGCCCCGATCGCATCGTCGTCTGGGCGAGAGCCAGTTCTCCGCTCTCGGCATAGGCCTTACCCAGCAGAACATAGCGCCACCCCGTCAGCACACAGTTACTGCAGGACTGCAGCGCAATTGAGCGTCGATATTCCGCGGTCGCAGTGAGGGGATCTCCTTCGAGCTCAGCCAGCCACGCATTTGCCGACGCCTGCGATGCGTAATAGTCCCTGCCCAGGTCGGGCGCCTGCTGCGCTTCTTTTGCCGCGCGCTCCAGATCCCGCTGAGCGCCACGCTCATCCTTCCTGGTGAGGTCAATTACGGCCAGGTGGGTAAGCGCCCATGCAGTGCCAGCGTGATCCCCGCTCTTCTGGAAAAGCCGCAGGGCACTATGCTCCAGTCGGGAGGCTGATCGCAGATCTCCTCCGCCCTGATCAAGATCAGCCAGATTATCCAGTGCTGTCGGATAATCGCCCATGCTTGCCGGCAGGGTCCGGGCGAGTTGGATGGCCTGCTCGTACGCCCGACGAGCAGCTTCAATATTGCCTTGTTCCTGTTGGGCGTATCCGATCTGCGTCCAGATGCGATCGGTCTCTGAGGAACTAAGGTTCCCCGATTCTGCGATCGGCTGAAGCAGGCTCACAGCCTGCGCATATTGCCCTTGTCGTTCCAGTCTGAGGGCCTGCTGCAGTTGCGCCTGTACAGCGCCCTGAGCACAAAGACTCGGAGGAACAATCCACAGGAAACAGAGGATCCGTTGCCGGAATTTCATCCTGGGCACCCCGTCTGCGAAAGTCGGACATCTGGTTCAGTCTGTCCGCAACTTCGGGATGCACGCTGCCTGCCATGTTGGCGCTCTACAGAAGTGACTGAACCTGTTGATGTTCAACAGGAGACTGGGTCCGCGAATGTGTCCGCTTTCGGTCACCCGAATCCGGAAATGGACAATAGCATGAAGATCTTTTTTCTCATCCGCTTTGAACGCCCGTGTGAAAAGCCGGACTTGCGAAAAACTTCATCGACAGAACCCAATCTGCGGAGAACGGAATGGCTGTGGTCAAACCGACGAGCAGCGGTTACGCTGACGGGAACGGCATCAGGCTCTACCACGAGATTTACGGCCAGTGCGAACCGCTGTTGCTCATCGATGGCGGGTGATTGCGGTGGAGATCGAGGGCCGCGGACGCACTGCGGACACCGATCGGCCGAGGAGCGTCTCCGTGATGGGCGACGACATCTCTGCGCTGCCGGATTCTCTCAGGATTCCAAACGCCTGCCTGTCGGCCATTCATTCTCGGACATCAACATGTTTATAATGAACAATTTGAATGACGAGTCGGGAACTCCCGGAACTGCCCAAAACCCACCATTATTTTCCGATGCAGAAGGTGGAGGATACGTCCGGAAGCCAGTGTTGATGCGGGTCCGATCGTATGGGCGGGGCCCCGGAGACACGCCTGAACCATCCGTACACTATATTGAGCCGCAGACGGTCAGCGTTATTGCCCGCCCTTCCAGGAACCTCCATCCCCGCCTGACTATTTTCCGAGCGCCTTCTTCAGATCATCATGCTCAAAAGCAGATGCCATGCGGTCGATCTCGATCCTGCTCAGGCCCGCGTGGCTGGCTTGCCTGCGCCACGTTGCCACGGATCGCGCCACCTCACCCGCAACGGTCTTTGCATTCGACACATCGAGGCCGAAATATCCAGCCACTTCCATCGCCAGCGACAACGATGCCGTTGAGTCATCTTCGGTGATGAAGGTGCACAGGACGCGCGGCTTGAGATCGACCGGCATGGGATTGAGATCGTAGGCCGGCGACAGTCGCCACCCCGCCTGCCCTTCATAGAGAAAGCCATGATTGCGCAGATGGTCGTCAGTGTTCGAGATGAGGATGTTGAATACAAGCCTCCGCCACAGCTCCTCCATGTCGTTTTTCGGAGATGCGCCATGCTGCCGCAGGGCGTCAACCATTTCCAGGTAGCTTCGCGGCTCATTGTCTCGCGCCCCGAGCATACTCATTGCCGAGAGGAAGGGAATTCGCCGCGGACCCTCCCGGTCGAAGCGGCGCAGGAGAAGAACCGGCTTCTTCGCAACTGTCTCAAGCCTTACCGAGGGAACGACGATCTTCGCCTTCTCTGCGAGGGCGAAGGCGACCCGTTCCCACACCACCGTCGGGATTTCGTCGTCTTTACGGGGGAACTTCGCGATGGCCGGCCGGCCATCTTTGTCGCGAACCGACGCTTTCGGGCGCGCGCCGCCAAGCGACGAGCCCGGCGCCATCAGGAGCCTCAGATCTTCGTCAGTGTCCTTGTCCTCAATGACGCGTTCGGATGCCGAGAGGAGTCTCGGCAATCCGGGGATTGGCGGTATGCGAGATGCGCCGTCTTCATGAAGGAATGGCCCTCCCTCGCGTTCCGCGAAACGCAATGCCCCCTGCCGCGCCTCATCGTCGACAAGCAGCAGATAATCGATCTCCCGGAGAGTGCGCGGCGGCGTTTTCTCGCGCTCGGCCCTCCTTCGTTCCATCCGCCGCATCAGAACCCTGCCCCAGCGATCCGGCGCAGAGTCGCCGATAGCCCCGAACATGGGCACGTCGCCCAGGGTGTGGAACGGGCCCGGACCCAGCTGCAAAGCGGGTTCCAGAGAGAAGCGGGCCGGATTTTCGAGCCACGATAGGTCGTATTCGAAGGTGGCGCTCTCCCGCTCCCTGCGCGCGCGTCCCCACAGCCGCCCCACCAGCTGAGGCCTGCGGTCGAGATCGACATACACGAGCGCTTCCTTATCCACTACGCGCTCTTCCTTCTGCTGCGAATCCGCCGGGGCAGATGTTCCTCCTCAAGTTGAAGTCCCACCCTGTCATCTCTCGCGTCCGCGAGATCCGCCAGTCGCTCCGTCATTCCCATCACGAACAGCACGGTTGCATAGAGCCCCATCGCCACTCCCGGCTCACCTTTTTCGATTTTCACCAGAGTCGTGCGGCTGATCGATGCGCGCTGCGCCGCGATGGCTGAAGCAATGCGCCGCCGCCGCCGCGCGTCGCGGATGTCATGTCCAAGCTTGCGCAGAGCGCGCCGTACGGGGATTGGCAATGTGGTTGCGGGCTTTTTGGTTCTCATATTCAACGTCCATTATAAGGAACAGTAATGGCTATAATGTACAGTATTATGGACCATTGAATCAAGCTGGAGCAACCGTCAGGACCTTCCGGGCGAAGACCGCCGGACCATGTCCACCAGCACCCTGCGTGTCTCGCGGGGAGTCCGAACTTCGCAGGGAAAACTGACACGGATACCCTTCATGCCTTCGGCCGTCTTCCGGCGCAGCGTGAAGCCGAGGCAGCCGATCGAAGTCATCGCCGCTTCCGTCGCCTCGGGTCCCGCATTTGCGCGCGCCAGGAGAATCATGGAGCTGACGTGGTCGGCATTCATATGCGCGAGAATGCCCGAAGCGGATGCAGCAGGAGGATCGGGAGAAGCCACTTCGTACTCCTCGGCATCGACCCAGCCCATAACACCGAATCCGCCGACATAGCAGAGGTCGGCGGGCTGCAGGCGACAGAAGCTGAAATCGGGGAAATCAACCCGGCAGCGTCTATTGGGATGCTGCGCCCGGCAGAGTTCGCGCACGGCAGCGAGATCGGCCGCGGGGACGAGCAGGGCATCGCCGATCAGGGTTGCGCGGGCTGCTCCCGGCGGATCGCCGTCGGGACTCGACCGGGCGACAGAGAGGCTGCATTTCGGATCCACGCTGAGGTTGTGGGTGTGCATGGCCCTACTGCCGATGAGAAAAACAGGGCGACCACCAGGATCGAGCGCAAAGGGCATCAGCGAACCAAAGGGAAATCCGGGGTGTCGGCGCGACATCGTCGAGAGCGTTCCAATGGAAACCGAGCGAGGCCAGGGTCGCGCGCTCCGCATAGCTCGGCTGAGGCAGCTGGGCGGTGCCGCACCAGTAGATGCCTGACGGCGCGTCGCGGCAGATTCCTGTTCTGACATGAAGCCCGTCCTGATCAGGGTACGGCAGGAGGGGGGATGAGGTGCGGATATCGCCCCGGGCTTGCCGGGACGAAAACGAACAATCGGGAATTTCGGTCCGATACCGGGCTGTCCTGGAGTGCCGTATTGCAGGATATGATTTTATGTCCTGGACCCAGTATTTATGCGGGTCCGGACAAATCCGCCCTTCTCTGGAGACACGCTGGAGACTCAGAACGACAGTCTACCCTCTGCATGAGCGGATCACAGCAGTCGACGCAGCGCCTCCCGATAGCGGTTATAGAGCATTGACACCGCCGTGAGCGCCGCGCCGAGCGCAATGAACGTGATGTAGCGATCGCGCTCCTGCAGGTGCCACGCATCGAGGCATACGATTTTGCCGATGCACACCAGCAGCAGAAGCAGCCCCGTCAGCCGGTAGCTGCGCTCTCCCACAACCAGCCCCAGCAGAATAATCAGCGCACCCTCCAGTCCCCACGAGAGAGTGACCATGCCGGGGTTCATTTTGATGGCAATCAGAAATACCAGCAGAAGAACCGGAGCGAAGAAGAACCACTGCTCCGGCCGGTGGACGCCGAGTCGTCGTGCCAGAGGGGAGTGCATTGGCTGCTCCAAAAGCCTGCCCCGCAAACGGAATGCCAGCGGCAGCGCTCCCAGCAACAGGATGCCGAAGCTGCCTCTCCAGCCGGATTGCGAAAACTGGCTGCCGCCGAATACGTTGTGCAGGAGGCCGCGCGCAAAGGCGCCCGCCGTCAGCGCAACCGCCTGGTGCAGAAACACCTCCTGCCGAAGCCAAAGAGCCACAGCCAGCAGCAGCACCGCCAGGCCGGACCACCAGCAAACCACCCAGATCGGCACAGCCTGAAAGTAGAGCAATGCGGCTATGGCGATCGTACCGAACCAGGCAAGCGCGTTGCCGATCGGCCAGCGGCTGGATTCGTTCTCCAGCGACTCAAGCCTCCACCAAACGTAAAAGCAGATGGCAGCGACAGGCACAACCGTGAACACCGCGGGACTGAAAACGTCCCCCGGCAAACGCGACGCCGTGAGATTGACGAAGAAGATGCGAATGAATGACGCCGTGAGCGCCACATAAGCCTGAAGGCGCAACTGCCGGATGCGCCGGATCATACCCCACTCAAACAACAGCAGACCCATCACCGCCAGTCCCACGGCGACTGCGATGGGCCGCAGTTCATACCAAAGCAGCCATGCCGCCAGCGCGGAAGCGGTCCAGGTATACGCGTGGTGATAGTCGCGGCGGCGCCAGCCATCCGGCAGGCGAATCAGCCAAGCCAGCAAATACAGGACAAGAACGGCGGAGCCGACCGTGAGCAGCCGCAGATCGATGCCATGCCATTGTCCGGTGAGGAAGAGGTTGACGACGCTCACGCGGGCGACAGTGCAGAGCGCCAGTGCGTGCGCCTGCCAGGGAAGCTCCTCAATATTGAAGCGCCGGTCGATGAAGGCCAACGCCAGGGCAAACGCTGCCCACACAACCGCGAGCCACGGCTGTGCCGCCTGATGCCAGGCCAGAGCGGCCAGCAGCGCAGTGGCCAGCGTGGTGTGCGCCCACGCTGCTGCGCGGCGATAATCCGCATCCTGCGCTGTGCAGAAGCGAGAGATGGCATAGAGAGCCGCCGCACAAACCATGAACGGAAGGTACCGGTCCAGCGATCCGGTGAGCGTCAGATTCACCAACAGCAACTGCAACGCGACGAGCAGCGCGACGGCATGCTCCTGCCAGCACAGATCCGCCAGGTGCAGCCTGCGGCCGGCAAGAGCCAGCAGTACAGCAAGGGCCATCCAAAGCACCGCCACCCACGCTGGAGCGGCCTCGGTCCAGACCAGAGCGATCAGCAGTCCAGACCCACACCACAGCATCAATCCCCGAACGTAGCGGCGCATCTCCGTTGACCCAACAGCGACTGCGCCACCATAAAAGAGCGCCGCCAGCAGTCGAAGCGCCAGATGCTGCGGGTACCCATGATCGAAATGGCAGTTGACGAGAGCCGCGCGAACGATCGCCGCGCCGCTGAAGAACCATGCCTGCAGCAGCAAATGGCGGTTCTCAAACCGGCGCGATGCCCAGGCCGTGACAATCATCAGCACCGCCCAGCCCGGTGCCGTCCAGTCCCGCCTGAACACAGCCCAGGCTCCAATAAAGGCGGCCAGGCAGCCGAGATAGCTCTGCGCCGTCGCCAGGCGGCCATCCAGTTTTCCGAAGAGAGGCTTCCAACGCCGTGCAATGACATGCGCATTGGCCCAGAAGAGGAAGGCGCATGCCAGCAACAGGACGCCGCTCCGGATCAGCGGCTCTTCCGAGGTCGCGCGCAGTTGCAGGATCGGTATAGCCTTCCAAAGAACCAGAGCGCCGGTGCCTATTCCGGTGACCAGCGCAATGCGGCGGAAGACGACCTCCGCCTGCACGATCCCGGCCACCAGCAGCGCTTCGGCAGCGATCATCCACACCAGCGCGATATTGTTGCCGCTGAAGCGGAAAGGCACCGAAGCGAGCGTCAGCAGGCTGCCGAGAATCGTGAGCACGATGAATGCAGGCCGGCGCCGCCGCGTGGCCGGCAACTGGCCGAAGAAGAACTCGGCAGCCCCGAGGATCAGGAGTGCATAGAAAGCCAGCTCCGGCCGCGTAGCCTGGAGCCGCATCACCGCCAGAAGCAGTGTGGTATTCAGCAACGCGGCAATCGTGGAGAGCTGCTCGTCGCGCGGCGCGCGGATCCGGCGGACAACGTAGGAGATGCTGAAGGCCAGCCAATACAGGACGAGAATGATGGAACTCGCCCAGAACTGTGGGAATGCATGTCCCCGCACGCCCTGGGGATACATTTTCGCCTCGTCAGCAGAATCTGTGGGTAGTTTCCGGTTCTGGAAGTCGTGCAAGCGTGTGATACATGGCGATTTGCATCGCGTTGCAGGTGCGAAAACCATACGAGCGTCTGGTGATCACTCGTAGTTTG
>Ga0335075_10002134_pt1 | contig 32041 bp, 27 predicted proteins | sample Lox_Sample_24_FD_206723 | JGI IMG/M metagenome (GOLD analysis project Ga0335075, IMG submission 206723) | Soil microbial communities from Loxahatchee National Wildlife Refuge, Florida, United States - Lox_Sample_2.4 | ecosystem: Environmental > Terrestrial > Soil > Wetlands | place: USA...
GAGCGGCGGCCGATGCCCCGGATTCCCCCGCAGGGAGGATCGCCCCAAGCGGGGTCCAAAGTTTCAGTACTCACATGTGAAGGCCTACCACCGTGCGCACCTTTAGCCCGAAAGCCGCCGACATCCAGCGGCAGTGGCACGTTATCGACGCGTCCGACGTCGTACTCGGCCGTCTGGCCAGCCAGGCGGCGATCCTGCTGCGCGGCAAGCACAAGCCGATCTTCGCGCCGCACGTGGACACGGGCGACTTCGTGATCGTCGTCAACGCCGACAAGGTCGCGCTGAGCGGTAACAAGCTGGAAGACAAGCGGGCATACCGGCACTCGGGCTACCCCGGCGGGCTGCGCTCGGTCGCCTATGGCGACCTGATGGCCTCCCGCCCCGAGCGGGCGGTCGAGAAGGCGGTCCGGGGCATGCTCCCGAAGAACTCGCTGGGCCGGCAGATGCTGCGCAAGCTCAAGGTGTACCGGGGACCCGACCATCCGCATCAGGCCCAGCAGCCGGTGCCGTTCGAGATCACGCAAGTCGCCCAGCAGGCCGGCACCGGCCGCGCCGCGGCCAAGTAAACGACAAGGAAGCACGAGGAAGACATCGTGGCCGAGCCCACTGACGCGCAGGAGCCCGAAACGGCAGCCGACGCTGAGCCGCAGGAAGAGCACGTGTCGGAGTACACCACCGAGACTGGTGAGGCGACCGCGGCCGCCCCGGCGCGGGCGGCGGCGCGCAAGCCGGTGGTGACCGGCAACGCCATGGGTACCGGTCGCCGCAAGGAGGCGATCGCCCGGGTCCGCATCGCGGCAGGCACCGGCAAGTGGGTGATCAACGACCGGACGCTGGACGAGTACTTCCCGAACAAGGTGCACCAGCAGCTGATCAGCGAGCCGTTCGTGACCCTGGGCGCGGACGACGCATTTGACGTCGTCGCGCGGATCACCGGTGGCGGCGTCACCGGGCAGGCGGGAGCGCTGCGCCTCGGGATCGCCCGGGCGCTGACCCTCGTGGACCCGGAGAACCGCACCAGCCTGAAGCGGGCCGGCTTTTTGACCAGGGACGCCAGGGTCAAGGAACGTAAGAAGGCGGGGCTGAAGAAGGCCCGTAAGGCTCCCCAGTACTCGAAGCGCTGACCTCCAGCCAGCGCTGCCGCGGAAGACCAGGAGCGATTCCATGGGTCGTCTGTTCGGTACCGACGGTGTCCGGGGTGTCGCAGGTCGTGATCTCACGGCCCAGCTCGCCCTAGATCTCGCTGTCGCAGGTGCCGCGGTTCTCTCTGGCACCACCGCCTCGCCCGCGGCCACCGCCATGGGCACGCGCCGATCGCGCCGGCCAGTGGCCGTGGTCGGCCGCGACCCGCGGACATCGGGCGAATTCCTCGAGGCCGCGGTGGTGGCCGGGCTGGCCAGCTCCGGCGTGGACGTGCTGCGGGCCGGCGTCGTCCCGACTCCGGCGGTCGCGTACCTGACCGATGCGCTGGGTGCCGAGTTCGGCGTGATGCTGTCCGCGAGCCACAACCCGGCGCGGGACAACGGGATCAAGTTCTTCGCGCGCGGTGGCCTCAAGCTGCCCGATTCGGCCGAGGACGCGATCGAGCGCAGGCTCGCGGATCAGGCTGCCGGGGACGGCGGCGACGGCGGCGTGCCGGAGCGCGGCTTCGGCCGCGTCACCGACGCGTCCGGCCAGCGGGAACGCTATCTCGAGCATCTGCTGTCCACGCTGCCCGACTCGGCAGGCGAGAAGCCGCTGGCGGGGATGCGGGTGGTGATCGACTGCGCGCACGGGGCCGCCTCCGACATCGCGCCGCGGATGCTGCGGCAGGCAGGCGCCGATGTCATCGCGATCGGGGCGGAACCCGACGGGGACAACATCAACGAAGGTTACGGGTCGACGAGCCTCGGTGCGCTGAAGGCCGCGGTCGTGGAGCACGGCGCCGACGCCGGCATCGCCCACGACGGCGACGCCGACCGGTGCCTGGCGGTGGACGCGGACGGCCGGGTCATCGACGGTGACCAGATTCTCGCCGTGCTGGCGTTCTCGCTCAAGGACGCGGGGCGCCTGGCGGATGACACGGTCGTGGTCACCGTCATGTCCAACCTGGGCCTGCGGCTGGCCATGCGCAAGGCGGGCATCTCCGTGGTGGAGACCCCGGTCGGCGACCGGCACCTGATCGCCGCGATGCTGGAAGGCAGGTACGTGCTCGGCGGCGAGCAGTCGGGCCACGTCATCCTGCTCGACCACGCCACGACCGGGGACGGGCTGCTGACCAGCCTGCACCTGCTGGCGACCGCGGCCCGCAGCGGCCAGCCGCTGGGCGAGCTGGCCAAGGTGATGACCAGGTACCCGCAGGTGCTGATCAGCGTCCCGGGCGTGGACAGGTCCCTGGTCGCCTCCTCGCCCGAGCTGTCCAAGGCCGTACGGGCCGCCGAGGCGGAACTCGGGGAGTCCGGCCGGGTGCTGGTGCGGCCGAGCGGCACCGAGCCGGTGGTCCGGGTCATGGTCGAGGCGGTGGATCCTGACGACGCGCAGCAGGTCGCCAGTGCGCTCGCCGACGCGGTGCGCAGCCTGGCCTGAGGTCTGCCCGCCGCCGGCCCGAGTGCGGCCCGCAGCGTACCTCATTAGCCTGAACCAATAGCCCTGCGCCGCTCTGGCTATCCCGTGGGCTGGCTGAATGCGGTGTCCCGCTGTTACGCGTCTTCATCGTTTTCTCAGCAATATCCGGAAAAACCCCCATAGCGGGGTCCGTAATGTCTGTACGTCCGGATCGGAAAGATCAGCGGGGAGGGCGCCCGGGCATGGGGGATGCAGCGTCGCGGTGCTAGCGGCCGGGGATGAATCGGTTAGGAGTCAGTCCTCGGGTCACCGGGTTAACCCATGGCCGGAAATGCCTTATGGGGTAGGTGATTCCGCGCGGCGCTGCCGCCGCCGGCGTCCATGCTCGGCCGCTGTGGGTAGATTCCCTCACCCTGATGACGGATGTTCCGGGCTAGCACGGCTGGCACAGTTTTATCTCACGTGCCGCGCAGCGCGTGATGTCTGCCCATACCGCCTAGGGGGAACCACAGTGCCTGGACCCGAGTTCACGCGGCCGGTGCGCTGATGGCCAGCGACCAGGCCCGTGCTACTCGGAGAACCCCCGCGGTGGTGCTGAAGTTCGATCCGAACGTCATGCACCACGGCGGCTTGGGTGTCATCCGCAGCCTGGGGCGCATGGGTGTGCCCGTCTACGGGGTGCACGAGGGGCCTTGGGCGCCTGCGGCCAATTCTCGTTACCTTTGGGGTCGCTGCTTCTGGCAGCCCAACCCGGACGACGTGGAGCGGGTGCAGGCGGGACTGCTGCGGCTGGGCGAGCGGATCGGGCAGCCTGCCGTGCTGGTGCCGACCGACGACGCGGGCTCGATCTTCCTGGCCGAACACGGGGACGTCCTGCGGGAGCATTTCCTGTTCCCGGATCCGCCGCGAGATCTCCCCCGGCAGGTGGCGGGCAAGTACTCGCTGCATGAGCTGTGCCGCGAGGTCGGCATGCCCGGCCCGCAGGCGGCGGTGCCCGAGTCGCTCGACGCGGCCCGCGCGTTCGCGGCCGACGCGGGCTTCCCGCTGATCGCCAAGCTGACCGCGCCGTGGACCGGGCACGGGAGGATCCGCAGCACCTCGATCCTGGCCGACACCGGCGAGCTCGACGACATCTACCGCGCTTGCGCTCAGGCCGGCGTCGGGCTGATGCTGCAGGAGTTCATCCCGGGTGGGCCTGGGCAGGACTGGTTCTTCCACGGCTACTGCGACGCCAGCTCGACCTGCCGCCCGGCCTTCACCGGCGTCAAGGAGCGCTCCTACCCGGCGCACGCCGGGCTGACCTGCCTGGGCCGCTCGACGCCCAACGACGAGCTCTGTGACCAGGTCACCACGCTGCTCAAGCGGGTGGGCTACCGCGGGATCCTCGACCTCGACATCCGGTTCGACGCCAGGGACGGCCGGTACAAGCTGCTGGACTTCAACCCCAGGATCGGCGCGCAGTTCCGGCTGTTCCGCGACGCCGCGGGCACCGATGTCGCCACCGCCTGCTACCTCGACCTGACCGGCCAGACCGTCCCGGCCAGCGAGCAGGTGGCCCGCCGGTTCGTGGTCGAGAACTACGACCCCATCTCCGCTTTCAGCTACTGGCGCGGCGGGGAACTCGGGCTGCGGTCGTGGCTGGGGTCGCTGCGCACGATCGATGAGACTGCCTGGTTCGCGCGGGACGACCTGCGCCCGTTCGGCCTGATGTGCCTGCGCATGGGCTGGCGTGTGGCGACGCGGCCGCTGGGCCTGCCCCAGGGCAGGGCATCGAGCACAGATTTCCGTTACTCGGGCGGCCGCGGCGCTGCCCGAGCCGGCCGGCGCGGTCCGCGCTCACGGCCGGTCATTCCCGTTAATCAGATACCGAGCGCGCGGCCAGCGGAGCCGCGATCGCGCAAGGAGGGGACACGAGTATGAGCGAAGCCGTCGAGGTGGCGATAGTCGGAGCTGGCCCTTACGGGCTGTCGCTCGGCGCACATCTGCGCAAAGCCGGTGTGAGCGTTCGGCAGTTCGGGCGGCCGATGCAGCTGTGGCGGGAATTCATGCCCGAGGGCATGTTCCTGAAGTCACAGGGGTTTGCGTCGAATCTCTCCGACCCTGACCACACGCACACGCTCGAGGCTTATTGCAAGTTGACCGGCCGCCCCTATGCTCACTACGGCCTGCCGGTGCCGCTGGACGAATTCGTGGCCTACGGCGACTGGTTCCGCACCGAGCTCGTGCCGGACATCGACGAGGTGCTGGTCACCGACATAGCCCAGGCCGGCGATGGGTTCGAGGTGACCCTGGCCAACTCCGAGCAGGTGCGGGCGCGCAAGGTGGTCGTCGCCATCGGGGTGGAGGCGTTCGCGCACGTGCCGGAGCTGCTGGCCGCGCTGCCCGCGTCGGTGTGCACGCACGCGTCCGCCCACACCGACCTCGGGGTCTTCAAGGGCCAGGACGTCATCGTGGTCGGGGCCGGCCAGTCCGCGCTTGAGACGGCCGCGCTGCTGCACGAGAAGGGGGCCAGCGTGCAGCTGGTGGCCAGGAAGGACGTCGTCCGCTGGAACGGCGTGCCGCTGGCCCTGGACCGCCCGCTGCTGCAGCGGCTGCGGGAGCCGGAGTCCGGGCTTGGCTCGGGCTGGGCCACCTGGTTCTACTCCAACCACCCGGACGTGTTCCGGCACCTGCCCAGGTCTACCCGGGTGTACCGGGCGCGGACCGCACTCGGCCCGGCCGGTGCGAGCTGGCTGCGCAGCCGGGTGGAAGGCCAGTTCCCGGTCCTGACCGGCCTGTCGGTCAAGTGGGCGAGAATGCAGGACGGCGGCGTGCGCCTGGGCCTGCGCGGGTCCGACGGCTCGCAGAGCGAGCTGGCCGCCGACCACGTGATCGCGGGCACCGGCTACCGCACCGACCTGACCCGGCTGCCGTTCTTTGGCAACCAGATGCTCGCGGGCCTGCGGACGGTGCCAGGTACCGGCAGCTCCATCGTCGGGCGCGACTACCAGTCCACTGTTCCTGGCCTGTACGTCATGGGCCCGGCCGTGGCCCCGACCATGGGCCCGGTCATGCGCTTCGTGTTCGGCTCGGAGCACGCCGCCACCACCGTGGCCAAGCAGCTCATCGGCGGCCGGACGGTCGCCCGGTCCCGGGCGGCAGTGGCGGCGGGACGGTAATGACTGCTGATCATGGGCAGCGCGGCGCGGACACCGGCCCACTCGGGCGTGTCCCGGCCGCGCGGCCCGCTGACGGGGGGCAGACCCCGGAGGACCGGGGGCATACCCCGGAGGACCGGGGGCAGAGCCCGGACGGCCAGGGGCCCATCCCGGAGGGCCCGTGGCAGCGTCCTGAGGGTCTGTGGCAGCGTCCTGAGGGCTCGTGGCCGCGACCGCGCCAGCGGCTGCGCTCGCCCCGGCCGGGGCGAGCGCCCCGGCCGGGGCGCCCGGCCCAGCGGGCGGGCCGGATCGCGGCAGTCGTCGCGCTGCCGTTGGCCGATGTCCTCGCCCTGGCCACGGCGATCGGCGTGGCCGGGCGGCCGGGTGTCATTTCTGCCGCCTACGCGCTGGCCGTCCTCGGCATCCTCGCGGTCAGCGGGCTGCACCGGCTGCGGATCTGCCTGCGCGTGGCCGACCAGGCCGGGCGAATCCTGACCGCGGCGGCGGTGCCGCTGCTGATCCTGCTGCTGTGGATGCCGGCCGCCTTCGCGGCCCGGCAGGCGCTGCTGGCAGCCGGCCTGGTGATCGCCTTCCGGGTCGCGGTATCCGCGGTGCTGCGGGCCGCGCGCCGGGCCGGCCTGCTAACCGAGCCGGCCATCGTGGTCGGCGCCGGGACGTTCGGCGCGCACATCGGCGAGCTGATGCGGGCGCACCCGGAACTCGGGCTGCAGGTTCAGGGCTACCTGGACTACGGCCCGCCCCGCCGGGACCTGGCGCTCCCGTCGCTCGGCGCCCCGGCCGGACTCGCGGATGTGGTCACCCGGCTGGGCATCAGCCGGGTCATCGTCTGCTATGCCGCCTGCAAGGATGAAGACCTGGTCACCGTGGTGCGCGCGAGCGGCGCGCTGCGGGCCGACGTCTGCGTGGTGCCACGGCTCTACGAGCTCGGGATGGCGGTGCCGCGGGGCTGCCTGGACGAGCTCTGGGGCATACCGCTGATCCCGCTGCGGCGCCGTGGCCACTCGGTTGTGGGCATGGCGCTCAAGCGCATCCTCGACGTGATCATCGCCGCGACCCTGCTCATCGCGGCCGCGCCGGTGCTGGCCGTCCTGGCCATCGCGGTCAGGCTGCAGACCGGTCTGCCGCCGCTGTTCCGCCAGGAGCGGGTAACCGGCCCAGGCCGGACCGCGCCGGTCGCCAAGCTGCGCACGATCAGCGAGTCCGGCGACCCGGACACCTCCTGGTCGGTGTCCTGGCAGGAGTGCAGCCCGCTAGGCCGGTGGCTGCGGGTTACCCACCTCGACGAGCTGCCGCAGCTGTGGAATGTGCTGCGCGGCGACATGTCCCTGGTCGGGCCGCGGCCAGAACGGCCGTACTTCGCCGCGCAGTTCGGCCGCGAGATCCTGCGGTACAGCGACCGGACCAGGATGCAGGCCGGGATGACCGGCTGGGCACAGGTCCACGGCCTGAACGGGGACACCTCGATCGTCGAGCGCGCCCGCTTCGACAACCAGTACATCGAGTACTGGTCGCCGTGGCTGGATGTCGTGATCCTGGCCCGGACGCTGGCCGCCTCGATCACCCATCGATCGGAGGGCGAGCAGTGACCGGGCAGTGGGGAGGGACCGTGAAGGGGGAACGGGGCGGCGGGCGGGGGGCGGGCGCCCGCGCCGACGCGTGGCGGGAGGATGGCCAGCTCAAGCTGCGCGAAACGCCAATGATCTTCATGTACCACGGCGTGGCCGATGTGGCCGACGACCCGAACCAGCTGTGCGTGTCGCCGGGCCGGTTCGCCGAGCAGATGGCCTGGCTGGCCCGCCGCGGCCTGCGGGGCGTCGGCATAGCGACGCTCGTAGAGGCGATGCGCGCCGGCCGTCAGCGCGGGCTGGTCGGCCTCACCTTCGACGACGGGTACACCAACGTGCTCGAGACCGCGCTGCCGGTGCTGCGGCGGCACGGCTTCAGCGCGACCGCATACATCATCTCCGACCGGCTCGGCGGCACCAACGAGTGGGACGAGGGCCCCTCCTGGCAGCTGATGACGGGCGACCAGGTCCGCGAGCTCGCCGCGGCCGGGATCGAGATCGGCTCGCACGCGGCCACCCACATGCGCCTGGCCGGGGCCGGCCCGGCGCAGCTGACGGCGGAGGTCAGCGAGAGCAGGGCCACCCTGACCGCGCTGCTCGGCACCGAGATCCGAGGGTTCGCTTACCCGTACGGGTCGATGGACGCCGCGGCCAGACGGGCCGTCCGCGACGCGGGCTACGACTACGCGTGCGCCGTGGAGGCGTCATTGCCCGAGATCGGGCTGATGGCGCTGCCCAGGATCTACATCGGTCAGCAGGACGACGCCACGCGGATGGCTGCCAAGCGGCTGCTCTACCGGAGCCGTATCGCGCTGAGGTCTCGCCCCGGGGGACGACCACCCCAGTCCACTCCGGCTGAAACCCGTTAAGAGGAGACGTCCATGAAGGTGCTTCACGTGATCACCGGCCTCGACGCCGGCGGGGCCGAGCTCCAGCTCGCGATGATTATGCGCCGCACCCGGCACGAATCTGACGTGGTGACGCTGTACAACCCCGGCCCGGTCGCCGACCTGATCCGGTCCCAGGGGACATCCGTGCGCAACCTGGGGATGCAGCGCAACACCGAGCTGCCCGCGCTGCTGCGGCTGCGCAAGCTCATCAAGGACGGCCAGTACGACGTGGTGCACACTCACCTGTACCGGGCCCAGATCTACGCCCGGCCCGCAGCCCGGCTGGCCGGCACGCCCGTGGTGCTGACCACGGAGCACTCGATCGGCGAGACGCACATCGAGCGGCGCAAGATGAGCCGGGGGGTCCGCGCGCTTTACCTCGCCTCGGAGCTGTTTTCCGACGCCACCATCGCCGTGTCCGACATCGTCAAGGACCGCCTGGTGCGGTGGGGGGTGCGGGCGGGCAAGGTCACTGTGATCCCCAACGGGGTGGACACCGATGAGCTCGGCTTCGTGGCCGAGGCGCGGGAGCGGGTCCGCGCGCAGTTCGGCCTGTCGCCGGAGACCTACGTGATCGGCGCGCTGGGGCGTCTCGACCCGAACAAGCGGGTTGACCTGACAATGGAGGCGGCCGCGCCGATGCTGGGTGACCGGTGCAAGATCCTCGTGATCGGCCGGGGTGAAGACCAGGAGAGGCTGGAGGCGGCGGCCAAGCGGATCGGCGTGACCGACCATGTGATCTTCGGCGGCTATCAGTCCGACACCACCGCGATGCTGGCCGCCTTCGACCTTTACGTGGCCGCCTCGGTGCAGGAGACGTTCGGGCTGTCCGTGCTCGAGGCGCTGGCCAGCGGCCTGCCCGTGCTCTACACCACCTGCCCGGCCCTGGATGGCATCCAGACCGAGCGGGCCCGCATGGTGCCCGGGACCGTGGATGCGCTGCGCGACGAGATCCGCAAGGAGTTCGAGACCGGCCCGCGGCCGCGCGAGGCGGACAGCGCGGTCTTCGAGCGCTATGGCATCGAGTCCGTGGTCGGCCGGATCGATGGCCTGTACGAGCGGATCCTCCAGACCCGCCCGCGCCGGGTGCAGCGGGCAGTGGCGCGCCGTCAGCCCGCGGCCGCGCCGCCGGAGCAGGAAATCTCAAGTCAGGTGACGTGAAATTACATGGATGTCGCGCTAATCGGAGAAGGCACCTATCCACACCAGTTCGGTGGGGTCAGTGTCTGGTGCGACCAGCTGGTCCGCGGGATGCCGGATTATGACTTTTCGCTGGTTGCCCTGGTCGCGACCGGTACCGAGCCGGTGCGGTGGTCGCTGCCGGGGAACGTGACGTCGGTGCAATCCGTCGCGCTCTGGGGACCACCGCCCGCCGGGCCGGCCACCGGTCGGCGCGGCTGGCGCAGGTCCCGGCCGGTGCCCTGCCCGGCGCTCCCCGATTTGATCGACATCCTGCTCGCCCCCCCAGGGGAGGCTCAGGGTCGCTTCTCCGACGTCCTGCGGGAGATATTCGAGTTCGCCCAGGCCGAGAACCTCACCGCCAGCCTGTCCAGCGACTGGGCGGTGTCGTTGCTCAGCAACGCCTGGCGGGACTGGCAGCTCGACTCGACCCCGGTGGCACCGTCGCTGCACGACGCGGTGAGCGCCATGCAGTTGCTTGAGCACTCCCTGCGCCCGCTGTCGCTCCCGCCGGTGCGGGCCGACGTCGCGCACGCGGTGACCAACGGGCTCGGCGCGCTGCCCGCGCTGGCCGCCAAGTGGCGGTACGGGTCGCCCATGATCGTCACCGAGCATGGCATCTACATGCGTGAGCAGTACATGCACAGCCGCCGCAGCCCGTTCCGGTGGCCGGTGCGCGCGCTGTACCTGCGGTTGCTGCGCCGCCTGTGCTCCCTCGGTTACAGCGAGGCCGAGATAACCACTCCCGGCAACGTCTACAACAAGCGCTGGGAGGAGCAGCTCGGCGCCGACCTGTCCCGGGTGCGCACCGTCTACAACGGCGTGGATCCGGCCGACTTCCCGGCCATCGAAACCGAGCCTGCGGTTCCGACGATCGCGTGGGCGGGCCGCATCGACCCATTCAAGGACCTGGAGACGCTGCTGCTCGCGTTCGCGCTGGTGCACCGGCAGATGCCGGCCGCACGGCTGCGGATGTTCGGCTCGCCCCCGCAGGGCCAGCGGCCCTACCTTGAACGCTGCAAGGCGCTCGCGGTCGAGCTTGGCCTCGGCGGCGTGGCGACGTTCGAGGGGCGGGTCGAGAAGATCCGTGACGCCTACGACTCCGGGCAGATCGTGGTGCTTTGCAGCATCTCAGAGGGCTTCCCCTACACCCTGATCGAGGCGATGACCTGCGGGCGGCCGTGCGTGGCCACGGATGTCGGCGGCGTCAGCGAGGCGGTCGCCGATACCGGAATCATCGTGCCCCCGCGCAACCCGGAGGCTCTGGCCCAGTCATGCCTCACCCTGCTGCGGGACGCGAGCCTGCGCCGCAAGCTCGGCACCGCCGCCCGGATGCGGGCGCTTGAGTACTTCACCGTCGACCGCGCGATCAGCGCCTTCGACGAGATCTACACGTTCGTCGGCACCGGCCTCGAGCTCCCGAACGCTGAGGACGACGAGTCGGACGAGCTGGCCATGGGGGAGATGGCACTCGACGAGGACACCGAGCTGCTCGAGGCGGCCGGATGAGCGGAGACAGCATCATCATGGGCGCGGGCAATGGCCACCGGCCGCCATCGCGCCCAGGGGATCCGGCCGAGGCGCAGCGGCTCACGGCCAACGCCAACGGGCACCAGCGTGTGCCGCGTACGGTCACGGCGCTCTGCGACCAGTTCGCCGAGGTGTGCGAGTCGGCCGTCGATCCGCTCGAGATCGCCAGCGCGCTGGAGTTCGAGGGCCTGGGTGACCAGGCGGCCAAGCGGCGGTACGGCTATCCCGATGTGTTCGCGCTGGCCCAGGACATGTACTTCCGGGTACAGCGCCGCCCAGCCGAGCCCGAGGGCCCAGCGGATCCGTGGGCGGACAACGGCAGGCTGCGGCCCGCGCTGCACGCCCTGCTCTACGCCCTGCCCGGGGTCTGCTTCCCGGCCGCCATCGGGCTGCTGGTCGGCCCGGGCGTGGAGATCGCGCTGATCGTGGCGCTGGTCGCCGCGTGGTCGATGGGCCAGGGGCTGGCCTACCTGGGTTACACCCGGCTCGGCCGGACCATGGATACCAACGAGACGCGGCGGCTGCTGCGGGTCGGCCTGGCCTGCGGGCTGGCGGTGGTGGCGGCCGCGCTGGCCGTCACCGGCCACGTGGTGCATACGCCGCTGCCGGCGCTGCTCTTCGGCGCGGGCGAGGGCGTCTACATGCTGGGGGCCGGCGCCCTGATGGTGCTGGGCGCCGAGGGCTGGCTCATGGTCGCGCTCGGCCCTGGCGTGCTGTACAGCGCCGGGTTCCTGGCGCTGGGCCGGCCGCTGCAACTGCAGCACATCGCCTGGGCCACGATGGCCTCCGCTCCGCTGCTGGCGCTGGCGCTGGCCTTCATATTCACCCAGCGGACCGGCCCGGCGACGAGCAAGCTGTTTGAGCGGGACGAGTGGCTCGGCACGCTGCCGGCGGTCGGGTTCGGGCTGCTCGCCGCGGGCTTGCTGATCTTCCCGGTGGCGGCGGGCCCGGATGGTCACGGCGGGATCAACGTCGGCGCCCTGCTGGCCGGGGTGCCGCTGTCGCTGAGCATGGGCGTGGCCGAGTGGAGCCTGCTCTGGTACCGGCGGCGCACCCAGCGGCTGATGCGAACGACCAGGGACTTGCGGGGGTTCGGGCTCCGGGCCCGGCTGATCCTGCTCTGTGCGGTGCTGCAATACGTGGCCGCGGCGGCGGTGCTGACCGCCGCTGCGGTGGCCATCGCCGGAAAGACCGGCCTGGTCCATCCGAAGCTGGCCTACCTGCCCCAGATAGCGACGTACGGGTTGCTGGGAGCGGGGATGTTCCTCGCGCTGACGGTGCAGGCGTTCGGCGCGCGCGTCTTCCCGCTTGTCCCGTGCGCAGTCGCCCTGGCGATCGAGATCGCATTCCGCGACCACGGGGTGCGCGCGCAGGTCGTCGCGTGCACGGAGCTGCTCGTCGTGGTCGGCGGGTTCGCGTTCGTCGTGCTCGGGAAGGCGGTGCGGCACGCCTATTAAGCACCGGCCGCGAGCCACCGTGTGGCCCCCGGCACACGCGGCTGTCGCCGGCATCATTAACTGGAAATTCGGAAGGAAGTATCCATGACGGATATCGCTGCTGTCACCGGCGCGGAGGGGTTCATCGGCTCCCACCTGGTGGAGGGGCTGGTGCGGCGCGGCTACCGGGTCAAGGCCATGGTCCTCTACAACATGTGGAGCTCGACCGCGTGGCTGGAAACGCTGGACGCGGAGATCACCGACCAGGTGGACGTGGTGTTCGGGGACGTGCGCGACCCGGCGACCGTGCTCCAGCTGGTGGAGGGCGCCTCGGTGGTCTACCACCTGGCCGCCATCGGCTCGGTCCCGTACTCCTACAGCGCGCCACGGTCGTTCATCGACACCAACACGATCGGCACGATGCACGTGCTCGAGGCCGTGCGCGCCTGCCGGACCCCGCGGATGGTGCACACCTCGACCAGCGAGACCTACGGCACCGCGCGCACGGTCCCGATCAGCGAGTCGCACCCGCTGCAGAGCCAGTCGCCTTACGCGGCGTCCAAGACGGCCGCCGACAAGCTGGCCGAGTCTTACCACCTCAGCTTCTCGCTGCCCGTGGTCACGCTGCGGCCGTTCAACACCTTCGGGCCGCGCCAGTCCACCCGCGCGGTGATCCCGCAGATCATCACCCAGCTGGCCAGCGGCTCCAAGCAGCTGATGCTGGGCGCGCTCGACCCGACCCGCGACTTCTCCTACGTCACCGACACGGCCTCGGCGTTCATCACGCTCGGCGAGGCGCCTGCCTCGGCAGTGATTGGCGAGCTGTTCAACTGCGGGCCTGGCGACGACATCGCGATCGGCAAGCTGGCCGAGGATATCGCCAAGCTCATGGGGGTCGAGGCCGATATCGTTGAGGACCCGAAGCGGCTGCGCCCCAAGGACTCCGAGGTAATGCGGCTGGTGTGCGACGCGACGAAACTGCGCGAGCGCACCGGGTGGCAACCCAAGTACACCCGTGACGAGGGCCTTCTCGAGTCCATCGACTGGTACCGCAACCCGGCCAACCTGGCCCGCTTCAAGACCGGCGAGTACCACCAATGAGTTGTGGCAGAGGGCGTAAGGGGAGACTCCGGCCGGAGAGACTCCGGCCGCGAGGCCGGGGACAGCCGCGACGGCCGGCCGGAGGCTGGCCCGAGCGGATGTCACGCGGGGGGGTCTGGGGGGGTCGTCCCCCCGAGGAAACAGAGTCATGAGGCTGCTGATCCTTGGGGCTGGGGGGTTCCTGGGCGGGCATGTGTGGCGGGAGGCCACCGGGGCCGGCGCGCAGGTGGTCACCGCGGGCCGGGCCGGGCTGCCGGGCTCGCCCGCGCACCATCGGCTCGACCTGGCCACCGACGACCCGGCCGGGATTGCCGGGATCATCGCGTCCGTGGCCCCCGATGCGATCGCCAACTGCGCTGGGCTCACCGTGGGCGGCCCGGACGTGCTGGCCGCGGCCAACATAACCGGCACCTACACGCTGGTCCGGGCCATGCTGCTGGCCGGGACGCGGGCCCGGCTGGTGCACCTGGGCTCGGCGGCGGAGTACGGCGGCGCCGAGCCCGGCGTGCCGCTCAACGAGTCGGCCCCGCCGCGCCCGGGTGCGCCGTACGGTGCGACCAAGCTGGCCGGCACCCGGCTGGTCGAGCTGGGCCGGGCGGCCGGGCTCGACACCGTGGTGCTGCGGGTGTTCAACCCGGTCGGGGCCGGGGCGCCGGAGACCGGCCTGCCCGGCCGAGTAGCCGCGCAGCTGCGCCAGGCCCTGGCTGGCGGCAACGAGGTGCGGCTCGGCCCCCTGGACGCGGTCCGTGACTTCGTCGACGCGCGGGACGTGGCCGCCGCGGTGCTGGCCGCCGCGGGCGCGCCCGCGGCGCCGCACGCCGTGCTCAACATCGGCAGCGGCACCGGGGTCCCGGCCCGGACACTGGTGAAGGAACTAATCGCGGTCACCGGGTACGCCGGGCCGGTGCATGAGGACTCGGCGGGCTCGGCGCGATCCGGCGACCTCGACTGGCAGCAGGCCGACATCGCCCTGGCCCGCCTGGACCTGGACTGGCGGCCGCGCCACGATCTGGCCGAGTCACTGGCCGACCTGTGGGAGGCGAGCCGTGCCCAGGCGCTCTAGTGATCGCATGCAGCAAGCTGCGCCGCGGCTGGTCGTGCCCGCCTACTTCCGCCCGGAGCTCCGGCCTGACGACTGGGAGTCGCTGGCCAAGCACGCCCCACAGGTCAGGATGGTGACACTCAACGTGGCCAACGGGCCGGGAGGCGAACCAGACCCGGCTTTCTTTCCGGCGCTCGACCGCCTGCGCCAGGCCGGGGTCGTGATAGCCGGGTACGTGGACACCAACTACGGCCAGCGCCCGGCCCGCGACGCGCTGGCTGACCTCGACGCGTTCCTGAAGTGGTATCCGGTGACCGGCGTTTGCTTCGATCGGGTCTCGATCACCGCGGAGTACCTCGGCTATTATGCGACGCTATCGCGCGATGCCCGGCACAGCGGGGCGCGCGTGGTGCTGTTCAACCATGGCGCGCATCCGCTCGAGGCCTACGCCGAGCACGCCGATGTGCTCGGCACCTTCGAGGGCCCGTGGCGGGCTTACCTCAAGCTCGCCGTGCCGCGCTGGACGCGCTCCCGGCCCGCCGCCAAGTTCTACCACGTGGTGTACGCAGTGCCGCGCGAGAACTACGACCACGCGTTCCTGCTCGCCATGCGGCGCCGGGCGGGCAGCGTGTACATCACTGACCGGAGTGGGCGTAATCCGTACGACTGCCTGCCGACCGGAGGACTGCAGCCGGAATCACCGTGGCTGCGTTAGCAGATTTGGGAAGAGCCGATCAGGGCCTGATGCCGATATGTCAACAGCAAGAACCCCCCGGGGCGGTCAGCGCAACATGCTCGCGTGGATCACCAGGCCGGTCACGATCGTGGCCGTCGTGGCGGTCGTGGTGCTCGGTGTGGCGGTCGGCGTTACCGCCAAGCTGAACACGAAGACACCCGACACCATCCACAAGACCACGGGCTGCCATCCCCAGCGCACGTTTGTCCCAGCCTTCTTCTACGCGTCGGGAATCTGGCAGCAGGCCGCGGACACCAAGCCCGTGCCCAGCTACATGATCCTGGATATCTCGGGGACCGGAGCCGGCAGCGGCCCCGTCGCGCACTTCCAGTCCATCGTCAAGCAGGAACGGAGCGCGGGCGTCACGATCCTCGGTTATTCGTCGACCGGCTACGGGCTGCGCCCACTTTCCCAGGTGGAAGCGGACGTCCGGCACTACAAGGCCTGGTACGGGGTTACCGATGTGTTCCTGGACGAGGTCCGCGGGATCAGCAGCCAGCTTCGCTACTACCGGAAACTGGCCGACTACATTCACGCGGCCAATCCGGGATCCTCGATCTGGATCAACCCTGGGAACTACCCGGATCCCAGCTACATGTCGGTCAGCAATGTGGTGATGGCATTCGAGGGCCCGTACTCGGCCTACCACAACGTCATCGTGCCGAGCTGGGCCTTTGGCTACAACCCGGACCGGTTCGCCAACACGATCTATGCCACCCGCGGGTCACAGGTGGCCAGCGCCCTCAGCCTGTCCAGGAGCAGAAACGCGGGCTACGTCTACGTGACCAATGGGACGGGCGGAAACCCTTACAGCGCGCTGCCCAGTTACTGGTCCACCGAGGACAGCGACGTCACGCAAGGCTGCCCCAATAGTGCGCCCTGATCAGGCGAGTCGGCGGGCCCGCTGGGGCCGGCCGCAGGGGTCCCGGCCTGTGGCGTCACGCCATCGGCGCGACGGCGTGACCCGCCCCGGACTGACCGTTCTGTATTCGAAGGGTGATCAATCAGGTACATCAGGTAAGAACTGCGGGGTCGTGGGGTCCACTCCCCCTTATCAGGACGAGGATTCCTCATTCATCTGTATGAGGACACTGCCACGTTACCGCTGCACAGTGGAGCCGTGGACGTGCGGCGACTGCTTCTGGTGGACGACTACAGGATGGTTACCGAAGCGCTTGCCTCCCGGCTGTCTACCGTGCCCGACCTCTGGGTGGCCGGATGCTGCAGCACCGATGACCCGCAGTTGCCCGAGGTTGTCCGCTGGCTGCGGCCGGACGTCATCCTGATCGAGGTTGAGCCGCTCGGCTTCGCGGTGGGCGAGGTCCTGCAGCGGCTCAAGGCCGCGTGGCCAGCGGCCCACGTGGTCGTGGTCAGCGGTGACCATGACGTGTCCCACGCCGTGGATGCCGCGCGGGCCGGCGCGGCGGCCTGGGTGTCCAAGGAGCAGGGCGCCGACGACCTCGAGACCGTGCTGCGCGGGGTGTGCCAGGGCCATTCCTGGTTCCCGCCCGAGATGCTCGGCGAGATCCTGCGTGAACTGCGCGACGATGTCCGCCGGGCGCGGGAGGATAACGATCCGCTCGACGTGCTGAGCCCACGGGAGCGAGACGTCCTGGCCAGCATGGCGGAAGGCAAGCGCGGTCGGCAGATCGCCGAGGAGCTGCTCATCTCCACCGATACGGTCCGCACGCACACCCGCAGCATTTTCAGCAAGCTGGACGTGCATAGCAGGCTCGAGGCCGTCCGCGTCGCCCGGGCGGCCGGCCTGCGTCCGCCCGAGCGTTCACCGATCACCGGCGCGTCGGCGACTCTTCCGTTCCGGCCCACTGGCCCGCAACGGCAATGATCGGTGACCGGCCCGGCCGGCCGTCGCTCAGTGCCGGCCCGGGGGGACGACCCCCCCAACCCCCCCCGCTTGAGCCGTCCGGTGGCGGGAACCGCCTGCCGCTGCGGGTCGCGACCGTCATCACCAGGCTGGAAGGCGGGGCCGGGGTGCTCGCCCTGCGCGGCGCCAAGGTCCTGGACCCCGGGCTGGTTACGCCCACGATCGTGACCGGCAGCGGAGGCCGGCTGCTCGACGAAGCAGCAGCTTGCGGCATCGAGGTCCTGGTCGAGCCGCTGCTGCGCGAGGTGATTGCCCCGCGCAGTGACCTGCGGGCCCTGGGGCGGCTGGAGGCGATCTTCCGGGAGCGCGACTTCGACGTGGTGCATACCCACTGCGCCAAGGCTGGAGCCGTCGGCCGCATGGCCGCCCGCCGGGCGGGCGTGCCCAGGATCGTGCACACCTTCCACGGCCTTCCGTTCCACCAGTTCCAGTCGGCGGCGCGGCGCCGGGCCTACGTGTCGATCGAGCGGCGACTTGGCCGGGTGACCGACGTGGCGCTGTGTGTGGGCAGCGCGGTGGCCGCCGAGGCGGTGCGGCGGGAACTGGTCTCGCCGGAGCGGGTCGCGGTGATCGGCGTCGCGGTGGACGGGCCTGACCGGCTCCGGGCCAGCATGAGCGCCCGGCGGCCGGAGGCGCGCCGTCGGGCCCGGGCCGCGCTCGGCCTGCCGGAGGAGGCCACCGTGGTCGGAGCGGTCGGCCGGCTGACCTACCAGAAGGCACCCGAGGATTTCATCACCGCGATAATCCGGCTGGGGCGGCCGGACGTGATCGGTGTCTGGGTGGGCGGCGGCGAACTCGGCGGCCAAGTCGCCCGGCGGGTCAGGGATCTGCCGCCCGGCGCTCGCGTCATCCTGGCCGGCGAGCGCACGGACGTGCTCGACGTGCTTCCCGGGTTCGACGTGTTTGCCATGCCCAGCCGCTACGAGGGACTGCCCACCGCGATCGTCGAGGCCATGATCGTCGGCGTCCCGGTCGTCGCCACGGCCGTGAACGCGGTTCCCGACCTGGTGGTGCCGGGCGTGACCGGTATGCTGGTCCCGCCGCACCGGCCGGGACAGCTGACCGCGGCCATCCGGTATCTGCTCGACTCGCCCGACGTCGCTGCCCGCATGGCCACGAGTGCCCGCGCCCGGCTGGCCGACCAGTATGGCGAGCCCGCGCTGCGAGCTGCGCTTACGGCCGCGTACTCGCTCGCCGGCCTGGCTGAGCAGGCTGAGTCGGCCGAGCCGGTGCGATCAGCGTAATCACAGCGTTAGCTAATGACCACTAATGGTAATTTTTTGGTCACTGCCTTACATAGTCGTCACGTCCTGTAAACATCCATCGCCACGAACGCGTCTTCTTACGTGGGCTGGTTCATGCGGAGGGGCACCGATCCGAGCGTTGTTCCGCGGTGGCGGGCAGTGTTCGGAGTCGGAGCAGCCTGGACGTGTCAACGTAACCGACCTGGAACTCGAGACCGACGATCGGCTGTGCCGAGGTGTGTCCGGGGCGGGGGGGGAAAGGTATGAGGGCTCAGTTGGACGGCCGCTACGACGGCCAGAATGCCCGGAGCCGCGGCAAAGCGCGCGGTGGCCGCTGCGGCGCGCAGCGCGATGGGCGGGTGACCGCGTGGCCACGGTAGTGCTTGGTGACGACCATGTCGTTTTCCTTGACGCGCTGGCGACCGTGCTGTCCCAGCACGGGCACGTGATCTGCGGGGTGGCCCGCAGCACCGCCGAACTGGTTAACCGCGTCAGCGCCCATCAGCCGGACGTGTGCCTGATCGACCGCAACGCCATGGCAAACGGTCACGCTCAGACCATCGGCCGGGTGCTCGCCGCCAGCGCCAGCACGAGCGTCCTGGTGCTCGGGGCCGACCCGGGCAGCGGGGCGGCCGAGCAGGCCCTTGACGCCGGGGCGTCCGGTTACCTGCATCAGTCACGCGGGGTCGGCGCGCTCGTTTCCGCGCTTGACCGCGTGCTGAACGGCGAGATCGTGGTCGACGTCCCGCAGGCCGCGCCGTCGCGCCCGGCCGAGCCGAACCAGGCGCTCCGCATGGCCGCGCACCTGACCAGCCGCGAGCGGGAGTGCCTGATGATGCTGGTGGAGGGGCTTGACACCGCGGCGATGGTGGACCGGCTCGGCGTCTCACGCACGACCGTGCGCACCCACCTGCAGGCGGTGCTGAGCAAGCTCGGCGTGCATTCGCGGCTCGAGGCCGCATCGTTCGCGGTGCGGCACCGCCTGCCCGATCTCTGGTCCGGCGAGAACCGGCTGGCCACCGCCAGCGCCGTGCGCGGAGCGCGGGGCGTCGCGCGGGCCCCGAGCATGACGGCGGCCACGGCCGCGGTGCGGCCAATCCGGCTGCGCCGGGTCGGTGACATGCGGGGGCGCATCGTGCGCCAGCCGATGCCGGTGGCAGCCGGCTCGGGCGCGAGCGCGGGCTAAACCAGGGCCCGCGAGCCGGGCCGTCCGCCATGACCGTCGGCCGCGACCCCCGGGGACGGGCATGGCAGGCTTGAGTCATGAGGAACGCCCACGACGTGGCCGGGGTCCGGGCGGCCGAGAGCGCGCTGATGGCTTTGGTCCCCGAAGGCGCGCTGATGCAGCGCGCGGCGTCCGGCCTGGCATCGGTGTGCGCCCGCCTGCTCGCGGCCGTCTACGGGTCGCGGGTCGTGGTGCTGGCGGGCAGCGGGGATAACGGCGGAGACGCCCTGTACGCCGGCGCGCGGCTGGCCGCCCGCGGCGCCGTGGTCACGGCGGTGGCCGCGGCCGAGCGCGTGCACCAGGGCGGGGCGGACGCGCTGCGCGGTTCGGGCGGGCGCCTGATCGGGGCGTCGGACGACCCGGCGGCAGCGGATAAGGCCATCGTCGCGGCGGACCTGATCATCGACGGGCTGCTCGGCATCGGCGGGCACGGCGGGCTGCGTGAGCCGGCCGCGTCCCTGGCCGCGGCGGCACAGCGGGCCCGCGGCCAGATCGTGGCGGTAGACCTGCCCAGCGGCATCGACGCCGACACCGGCGAGGTGGCGGGAGCCGCGGTGCGGGCCGGGGTGACGGTCACGTTCGGGACGCTGAAGCCCGGCCTGCTGATCGATCCCGGTGCCTCGCATGCCGGCGTCGTCGAGCTCATCGACATCGGCCTGGGCAGCCATCTCGGCCCGCCCGACGTGGCCGCGGCCCAGGCGGCCGACATCGCGGCCTGGCTGCCCCGCCCGACGGCCGAATCGGACAAGTACCGGCGCGGGGTCCTGGGCATCGTGGCGGGCAGCGACCGGTTCACCGGGGCTGCGCCGCTGGCCGTCGGCGGCGCCATCCGCGGCGGCGCGGGCATGGTCAGGCTGGTGTCGTCCGAGGTCCCGGTCATGCTGGTCAGGGAGCGCTGGCCGGAAGCGGTGATCACGACCACCCAGGCCGGCCAGGAGGGCACCGCGGCCATCGAGAAGGCCGGCCAGGTGCAGGCCTGGACGGCCGGGCCGGGTATGGGCACCGGCGAGGCTTCCGCCGAACTGCTGGCCGCGGTCCTGGCGACCAGCGTCCCGGTTCTGGTCGACGCCGACGGCATCACCTTGCTGGCCGCGCACCGTGAGCTGCTGTCGCGTTCGGCGCCCACGCTGATCACGCCGCACGCGGGCGAGCTGGCCCGGCTACTGGGCGCGGACCGCTCGGACGTGGAAGCCCGCCGGCTCCGGTTCGCCACCCAGGCCGCTGCCGAGCTTGGCTGCACGGTGCTGCTGAAGGGCTCGACCACGGTCATCGCCCCGCCCTCGTCCGGCCAGAAGGTCCTGGTGAACCCCACCGGGACCAGCTGGCTGGCGACCGCGGGATCGGGGGACGTGCTCTCCGGCCTGGCCGGCTCGCTGCTCGCGCAGGGCCTGGGCCCGTCGCGGGCGGCCGCGGCCGCCGCCTACCTGCACGGCATCGCCGCCCGGCTGGCCGCCGAGGGCGCACCAATCGGCGCCACCGACGTGATCGCGGCCCTTCCCGCCGCGATCAGGTCCGTCGAGGCCGCCTGACCCTGGCGGGCGCCGGCTTCGGCTCAGGGGCGCAGGAGGCGGTTGAGGAGTTCCCCGACCGCCTGGCGGCTTTCGGCCACCGCTGCCCTGGAGTCTGGGGCACGGGCGACGACCATGGCGGCCTCGTCCAGGGCTGCGAGGATCATGTGGGAGAACGGCTCCACGAGTCCCTGCGGCAGGCGGCCGCTGTCGCTGACCGCCTGCAACATGGCCCGCATGGCACCCACCGTGCGCCCCTCGTCCATGGCCCGCCACTGCTCCCAGCCGAGCACCGAGGGAGCGTCCACCAGCATGACGCGCTGGATCACCGGGTCTCCGGCCAGGTCGATCCAGGCCAGGGCGCCGGTGTGCATCGCATCGACGGGGTCGGTGCAGTCGCGGATGGCTTCGGTGACCTCCGCCGTTACGCGGTCGGAGACTGCTTCAAGGACGGCCGTGAACAGGGCTTCCTTGCCCGCGAAGTGGTGGTAGAGCGCGCCGCGGCTGACCCCGGCGGCGGCCAGCACTGCCTCGATCGAGGTGCCCTCGTAGCCGTGGTCGGCGAACAGGGTGGTGGCCACCTCGATGAGCTGGCCGCGCGTGGCACGGCCCTGGGCCACCCGTTTGCCCGGGGCGGCCTGCGCCGGCGAGGTGGCGGCCTGCTGTTCGCTCATGGAACTCATTTGTACCTCGTGTTACGCCCTGGGGGGCGCGCCTTCGTCCGGGTATGGACGTGAGGCCGGGAGCCGTGACATGCCGCATGCCTTGACAGACCGCATGCCTTGACATACCGACAGTCGGTATGTGTAGAGTAGAAACCGACAGTCGGTACGTCAATGATAGGAGACGGTCTCATGGACGTAAACACGTTCCTCTCCCACCGCCGGTCCCTGGCCACTCCCTCCGGGCAGATCGCCTGCACCGAGTTCGGCTCGGGGCCGGCCGCGCTGTTCGTGCACGGCTTCGGCAAAAGCGGCGCGCTGTGGCGGCACGTTGCCGAGGACCTGAGCGGCACCAGCCGCTGCATCGCACCCGACCTGCCCGCGCACGGCGCCAGCCCGGCCCGCGATGACATGTCCGTCGCCGCGCTGGCCGAGGCGCTCGCCGACCTGTGCGACAGCCTCGGGCTCGGCCAGGTCGACCTGGTCGGCAACGACACCGGCGGCGCAATCGCGCAGGTCTTCGCCGCCCGCCACCCGGGCCAGCTGCGCTCGCTCACCCTTACCGACTGCGACTGCGAAGGCAACTTCCCGCCGCCGGACTTCGCGCCGTTCATCGAGATGGCCCGGCAGGGCACGCTGGCGCCGCTGATGGCCGAGCTCGCGGCGACCCCGGAGGAGACCTGGCCGACGAACCCGATGATGAACGTTGGCTACCAGCACCCGGACCGGATCCCCCGGGACGCGTGGCACGACTACATCACCGGGATCGCGGGGACCATCGAGCGCGCCCGTGACACCGAGCGGATGGTTGCCTCGCTCGACGCGGCCGACATCGAGGCCGCCGGCAGCCAGCTGCGCACCCTCACCGTGCCGACCCTGCTGGTCTGGGGCACCGCGGATACCACGTTCCCCGTCAAGTGGGCGTACCACCTGCGAGACCTGATCCCCGGGGCACGCGAGGTCGTCGAGATCGACGGGGCGAACATGCTCTTCGCCGAGGAGCGTCCCGAGGACCTGGTCCCGCACCTGCGGCGGCTCTGGAGCCGGTAAGGCGCCGGTTTCCCACGGGGAGTGTGGCGAGCGCCACATTAGTTGAGTTGATAAAAGATTGACTCACTCAGCCTAGCCGGTCTACCTTTGAGTTACTCAACTATTAAGCAGCTTGGGCTTTCGCCCGGCGCTAGGCCGGGAAGGGAGGGACAGTGGAGAAGCCACCCGAGATGGATCAGCTCGACTCGGAGATCTTCGAATCCATGGGCGAGCTGGGCGAGGCGATGATCGCGAAGGGCGAGCAAGTCGCGCAGCGGTTCGGGATTCCTGCCTTCTGCCTGAAGGCCCTGCACGAGCTCGCTTCGCCGATGGCCATGCGCGATCTCGGCCGGCGGATGCACTGCGATCCCTCGTTCGTGACTTCCATCGCCGACCTCATGGAGAAGCACGGGCTGGCCCGGCGGGAGGCCAGCACGACCGACCGCCGGATCAAGAACCTCGTGCTCACCGCGGCCGGAGCGGGGCTGCGGGAGCAGGTAGAGCAGGAGTTCAGGAAGATCATGCCGTGGCGCTGCCTCGATGACGACGAGCGTGCCTGCCTGCTGAGCCTTATCCGCAAGATGATCCGCGCCAAGACGGGCGGACTGGACAGAACTACCCCGCCGTATCCGGGGGCAAAGCGTGCGGGGGAGGTGGGAGACACCCTAGTCAACACGCAGCCAGGCGGCTGACCGGCCGACCGCGGGCTCAGCAGGCCCGCGAACTCGCCGCAGCCGAAACCCAGACCGACCCGCACGCGCTCTGGCTGCAGCCTTCTCTCACACCAACCAAGCCTCGAACGTCTCGCCGCACCGCGCCGGGACGCTAGTTCACCGCGCTCTTCAGCAAGGAGACTGTCATGTCCACCGCACAGCCCGAGTCCAGCCGCCAACCGGCCGGAGCGCCGCCCGGCAGCGGCTTTGGCGGGGATGGCCAGCCTGGGCAGCGGAACCGCCACCTCGGCCTGGCCCTCGTGGTCATCGCCACCGCCCAGCTCATGGTGGTGCTCGACGCGACCATCGTGAACGTCGCCCTGCCGCACATCCAGCACGCGCTCGGCTTCTCCGGCTCCGGCCTGGAATGGGTCGTGAACGCCTACACGCTCACGTTCGGCGGGCTGCTGCTGCTCGGCGGCCGGGCCGGCGACATCCTCGGCCGGCGCAGGGTATTCATCGTCGGCATCATCCTGTTCTCGCTGGCCTCGCTGCTCGGCGGCTTCGCCACGTCGCAGGCGTGGCTGCTGACCGCCCGTGCCGTGCAGGGAGTCGGTGGCGCGATCGTCGCGCCGACTGCCCTGTCGCTAGTCACCAGCAACTTCCCGGAGGGGCCCCCGCGCAACCGGGCGATGGGCGTGTACTCAGCGATGAGCATCGGCGGCATCGCGGTCGGCCTGCTGGCCGGCGGCCTGCTCACCACCTATGCATCCTGGCGCTGGGTGCTGTTCGTCAACGTGCCGATCGGGATCGCCGTCGCCCTGCTGGCACCGCGGGTGCTCAGCGAGTCGCAGCGCCACCCCGGCCGGTTCGACCTGGCGGGCGCGATCACCGGGACCGGCGGCCTGGCCGCCCTGGTCTACGGCCTGTCCAGCGCGGCGACGACCTCCAGCGGGGTCTCGCAATGGGGCGACACCAAGGTGCTGGCCTCGCTGGCGGCGGCGGTGGTGCTGCTCGCCTCGTTCATCGTCATCGAGGCCCGCAGCCCGCACGCGCTGATGCCGATGCGGATCTTCCGCAACCGCAGCCGGGCCGGCGCGTACCTGATCATGCTCTGCATCGGCACGGCGATGTTCGGGATGTTCTTCTTCCTGACCATCTTCGTCCAGACCGTCTGGGGCTACAGCGCGCTGAAGACCGGCGTCGCCTACCTGCCGATGGTGGCCGTGATCATGGCGGGCGCCGGGCTGAGCACCGTGCTGGTCCCGCGGATCGGCGCCCGGCCACTGCTGCTGGCCGCTTCGGCGACCGCCACCGGAGGCATGTTCTGGCTGTCGCGGATCGGCGAGCACAGCACCTACGTCGGCGGGCTGCTCGGCCCGATGCTGGTCACCGCGGCCGGCCTGGGCTTGCTGTTCATGCCGCTGACCCTGGTCGCCCTGTCGAAGGTCGAGGACCGCGACGCTGGCCTGGCCTCCAGCCTGGTCAACACCGGACAGCAGGTGGGCGGCGCGATCGGACTGGCCGTCCTCGGCACCGTGGCCTGGACCGTGGTGGCCAACACCGCCCGGAGTTCGGCGGCCGCCGCGAAGGGCGCCGCAGCTGCCGCGGCCAGGGCCGGCCACCCGCTGCACGTGACCGCGGCGCAGGCGAAGGCGGCGCAGGCCGGGATCTACGACCACGCGCTGGCCGTCGGGTTCTCCCGAGGCTTCGTCGTGTCGGCCGGGATCATGCTGCTGGCGCTGATCGCGACGATTGCCATGATCCGGGTCACCCGCGAGGACCTGGCCGGGGTCCAGCCGATGCCGGGACTAGGAGCAGCCGACGAGACAGCGGCGACGGCGGGCGAGCTGCGGGCGCCGATCGCGGCACCTTAGGGGCGATAGCCAGAACGGGACGCCGACGGCTTGACCAGGCCGCTGGCGTCCCGTTCAGGCTGTTAATCCTCCGCGCGGCCGCCGAGGTGGCGGGCCAGGAACCGTTCGGCCGCCGCGTAGAACTTCAGCCGGTTCTCCGGCTTGGCGAAGCCATGGCCTTCGTCGGGGAACAGCATGTACTCGTGCTCGATCCCGGCGGCGGCGAGGGCCGCGACGATCTGCTCGGATTCGGCCTGCTTGACCCGCGGGTCATTCGCGCCCTGGGCGATGAGCAGCGGGATCCTGATGTCGCTGACCCGCGACAACGGGGACCGGGACCAGAGAAAGTCAGCGTCCTTGGCCGGGTCGCCCACCCGCCGGTAGAACTGGGCGATCATCGGGGCCCAGTACGGCGGGATCGTCTCGATCAGGGTCTTCAGGTTGGACGGCCCGACGATGTCGACCGCGCAGCAGAACAAATCCGGCGTGAACGTCGCGCCGGCCAGCGCCGCGTAGCCGCCGTAGGAGCCGCCGTAGATGGCCACCCGGGCCGGGTCGGCCCACCCCTGCGCGGTGACGAACGCGACGGCGTCGGTCAGGTCGTCCTGCATCCGCCCGCCCCACTCACGGTCGCCGGCGTTGACGAACGCCTTGCCGTAGCCGGTCGAGCCCCGGTAGTTGACCTGCACGCAGAGATAGCCGCGGTTGGCCAGCCACTGCGCCTCGGGATCGAAGCCCCAGCCGTCCCTCGCCCACGGGCCGCCGTGCACGTTCAGCACGGTCGGCAGGCCGGAGCGATCCGCGCCAGGCGGGAACGTGACGTAGCCGTGCACGGTCAGGCCGTCCCGGGCCGTGAACGAGAACGGCTCCATCCCGGCGAGCTCGTAGCGCGACAGCGCTGGCTGGTGCTCGAACAGGAACTGGCCCGTCCGGCTGGCCCGGTCGTAGGCGAAGAACGGCACCGCGCCAGCGTCGTTGGTGAACCCGACCAGCCAGGTGGCGTCCGCGTCATCCGCGCCCACGAACGTGGGGTCTCCCGGGTGCAGCGCGCGGATCGCGGCCAGGTCGTCGGCGACCGACGGATCCAGCACGACGTACTCCGACCGGTCCTTGAGCAGCGTCACGATCTGCGGTTCCCGGGTATCCGGGTGGATCCGGACGCCGCTCACATCGGCCTCGGGATCGGCGGTCAGCACCTCCTCCGCGCCGGTTGCCACGTCGATCCGGACCAGCCGGCCGGTGTTGGCGCCGACCGAGCTCACGCCGAGCAGCGTGCCACCGTCTTCGCTGAACGCGACTATGTCGCTGGTCAGCGCGTCGTCGGCGGGAACGGTCAGCAGCGGCCGCCAGTCCGCGTCGGCCGTGTCCCGCACCATCACGACCAGGCTTCCGTCGGGCTGCGGGGCGACCGTCGCCTTGACCGCCATCTGGGCATCGGCGACCCAGCCGATGAAGCCGGGGTTCTCCACCTCTTTGGTCAGCTCCCCGGTGACCAGGTCGAGCCGGTAGACGTCGTGCAGTTCGGCGTTGTCCCGGTTCAGCCCGACCAGGATCTCGGTCGGGAACTTCCGCTCCATCGCGATGATCTGGGTCTGCACGCCGTCGAACGGGGTGAGGTCGCGCCGCTGCATGGTCTCGATGTCGACGTCGTGCAGCCGCCAGTTCTCGTCGCCGCCGGTGTCCTGCAGGTACAGCAGATGCCGGCCGTCATGGGCCCAGGCGAACTGGCGGATCCCGCGATCGGTGTCGTCGGTGAGGACCTGCGCCGCTGCCCAGTCAACGCCGGCCTCGGTGCTCGCTGGCGCGATCCAGACGTTGAGCACCCCTTGGTGGGGTGCGATCCAGGCCAGCCGGGTGCCGTCGGGGGACAGGCGAGGGCTCAGCCGCTCGGGATTGCCGAAGAGTACCTGCCGGGGAATTAGCTCGACCATCCTGCTTGCCTATCACAGTTCCCCCTCGGGGGGACGACCCCCCCAGACCCCCCCGCGTGCCCCCGCCCACCTCCCCTTCCCCCTTCATGGCCGACCCTCCGGGCCGGCCGTCGCGGCTGGCCCCCGGCTTCCGCCGGGCATCGTCCGCTGACCGCCTGCTATCCCTGCGGCGACCCCGCGCTCCCTTGCGCTCCCCGCTCCCCGCACCCCGCACCCCGCCCGCCCCCTCCGCGCTCCCCGCTCCGCGCTCCCCGCTCGGCGCTCCCCGCTCCCCGCACCCTCGGCGCTGCCCGCGCCCCCGCGCCGGTGCCCTCCGCGCTGCCCGCGCCCCCGCGGCGCTACACACTCCACGATGGCCGTGGCGGGGGGATTGGGCTGGCAGACTGTGGGTTCATGGATGGTCACCCGGAGGCGCTCATCGACCTGAGCGCGATCAAGGAGAATGTCTCCGCCCTGGCCAGGCACGTCGGTGGCGCGCAGGTGATGGCGGTGGTCAAGTCGGACGGCTACGGCCACGGCATGATCCCGGCCGCCGCCGCGGCGCTGGCCGGCGGCGCGAACTGGCTGGGCGTGGTGCATGTGGCCGACGCGGTGGCGCTGCGGCAAGCGGGAGTGACCGCGCCGGTGCTCTGCCTGCTGGCCGCGCCCGGTGCCCCGCACGAGGACGCCATCCGCTACGACATCGACCTGTCCGCGGGATCGGCCGCGCTGGTCAGCGAGATCGCGGCGGCAGCGCAGCGGGTCGGCCGCCCGGCCCGGCTGCACCTCAAGGCGGACACCGGGATGTCACGCGGCGGGGCGACCGCCGCCGACTGGCCGGGCCTGGTCGCCGCCGGGCTGGCCGCCGAAGCCGCCGGGCAGGCCCGCGTCGTCGGGCTCTGGTCGCACTTCGCCTGCGCGGACATGCCCGGGCATCCGTCGATCGCCGCCCAGCTCGCGGCGTTCCGCAGCGCCGTAGAGCTCGCCGAAGCGGCCGGAGCCAGGCCCGAGGTACGGCACCTGGCCAACACCCCGGCCACGCTGACCCTGCCAGACAGCTGGTTCGATCTGGTCCGCCCGGGCGGCGGGGTGGTGGGTCTTTCCACCCTCCCCGGTGGCGCCCCGGACTGGCTGCGCCCGGCGATGACGATCCGGGCCCGGCTGGTCCAGGTGAAGCGGGTCGCGGCGGGCACCGGCGTGTCCTACGGTCACCAACACGTCACCAGCGGCGATGCCACGCTCGGCCTGGTGCCGCTGGGGTATGCCGAGGGCATCCCGCGGTATGCGTCGAACACGGCACAGGTGCAGGTCCGCGGGCGGCGATGGACGATCGCCGGAACGGTCTGCATGAACCAGGTCGTGGTCGACTTCGGTGACGCGGTGGCCGAAGCGGGCGACCAGGTCGTGCTGTTCGGGCCCGGGGACGCGGGCGAGCCGACCGCGCAGGAATGGGCGGACGCGCTCGGCACGCTGTCCTACGAGATCGTGGTGAGATTCGCCGGGCGGGTCCCGAAAAGCTACGTTGGGGCAACACCGAGCATGGATCCGGTCCTGGCCGGCGCGCTCCGGCTGAGTAGTGCCGATGAAGAGGGCGGCGGGCTCGACGTCGAGGCGGCCCTGACCGGAACCACTGGGGTATCCAGCGTTCCCCAGATGGCACAGGAGAACTAAATGCCGAGTTGGCGGCGGATCACCGGCATCGCCGGGCTGGCCGCTGGCGCAGCGGTGGCGGCCGGCGCCGGGGCGGTCATCGCCGCCGAGCGGGTGGCCGTGGGCCGGCTGCGGCTGCGGCACGATCCCGAGGCCGACGAGCCGTTCGGACAGCTGCACGGCCGGGCCCTCACCGTGCTCGCCGACGACGGGGTGCCGCTGCACGTCGAGATCAACGGGCCCGACGACGCCCCGGTCACGATCGTTTTCTGCCACGGCTACGCCCTGAGCCAGAACGTGTGGCACTACCAGCGCCGGGATCTGGCCGGAGCGGCCAGGCTGGTGTTCTGGGATCAGCGCGGTCACGGCCGGTCCGGCCAGGGCAGCCAGGAGGACTGCACCATCCCGCAGCTCGGGCAGGACCTGCATGCCGTGCTGCTGGCGGCGGCGCCCGGCGATACGCCGGTCGTTCTGGTCGGCCATTCGATGGGCGGCATGACGATCATGACGCTCGCTCGCCAGTACCCCGAGCTGTTCGGGACGAAGGTGATCGGCGCCGTGCTGATATCCACGATCGCCGGGGGCGTGGATCCCACCATCTGGATCCCGATGCTGCTGCGCCCGATCGCCAGGCAGGCCGCGGCGCCGGTGCTGCGTGGGGTGAGCACCGGAATATTTGCCCCGCTGGTTGAGCGTGGCCGTCAGGCGGGCGGTGACCTCGCCTTCCTCGGCACGCGCTACGTGGCGTTCGGCGATCCCTCGGTCAGCCCGGCCGTGGTGGACTTCCTCGAACGCATCATCCGCGCCACCCCCGTCGGGGTGGTGGCCGCGTTCTACCTGGCGCTGCTGCGACACGACGAGCGGGAAGCGCTAAGCGTGCTCGGCCGGGTACCGGTTACCGTCATCGCCGCCGAGCAGGACCGGCTGGTCTCGCTGTCGGCCAGCGAGGAACTGGCCGAACAGATCCCCGGCGCGGAACTCGTGCCGGTGCCAGGAACTGGCCATGCCGTGATCCTGGAGCGGCCCCTGCTGGTGAACAACGTCATCAGCAAGCTGGTCGCGCGCAGCGTTGCCGACACGCCGCGGCCCACGGGCACGAGATAGCCCTGCGCGGCGACCGCGGGCCAGCCCCGGGGAGTCCGGGTCCGGCCGGGGCGCAGGAGGCGCGCACCGCAGCGCTGGCGGCCACGGGGAGGCACCGGGCAGCCACCGCCAAATCGTTGCATCTCGCCCTGCTCGGCGCCGCCGGCGTTTTATAGTTCCGTTCTGTCCGGCAGCAGTACCGTTCGCACCACCGCACCGCGGCGTTCGCGCTAGCCTGCCGTCATCCAGCACGCCCGAATTAACTTCCCCGGGAGGCGCGCAGTGGCTCAGGGGGTTCCGCCCCGCCGGTCAGCGCGGGTGCCCGAGCGCAGCCGCCGTGAGCAATCGGACGAGCCGAGCAGGCGCGGCCGTCCCGAGCGACCCAGCCCGCCGCGCCTGGACGTCTTCGACGACCGCGGCGACGAGGACCCGCCGCCGTGGGCGGGCCCCGGCATCTACCCCACCGGGCCAGGCGGCAGGGAGCGCAGGCCACGCCGGGCGGACGAGGACGACGGCCGCGCCGGTCCCGGGCTCAGGGACGGCGGCGGGCCGCCGGATGCTGATGAGGCGTGGCCGGCCGAGGAACCGGTCCGCAGCAGGCGGAGCCGCCGGGCCGCGGCGGCCAGGGCCAGGAAATCCCGGCGCAGGCTCATCATCGCCGGTGCCGTGGTCGTGGTCGGCGTGCTGGCGGTGCTGGGAATTCTCGGCAAGCTGCCGTTCCAGGGCAAGGCGGCGCCGTCGCAGAACAGCGGGCTGGTGACGACGTTCCAGCCGGGTGAGTTCCACTCCGTCCCGAATGCCTGTGACGCGGTCAGTACCGCAACGCTCAGCCAGTACCTTCCCGGGAAGGTCGCCGAGGTGTCGCAGGCGCTCGGCACCTCCACTCAGAGCCAGTGCACGTGGACCCTGGACGCCCGCCCCAACTTCCGGGTGCTCACGGTGACCAGCCAGGCGTATGCGCCGAGCCTGCTGGCCAGCGGGGACGGCAGCGCTACGTTCAACGCGATCGACGGCTACAGCCAGGAACTGCAGACGCTGCAGAACCCGCCCAAGAAGACGAAGGCGCCGAAGGCACAGATAGGCGGGACGGTCGGGCTCGGCAACGTGGGGTTCACCGCATTCCAGGTGTTCCATGTCGGCGGCAACACCACGGACGAGGTCACCGCGGTGGCGCGAGAGCGCAACGTGGTGATCATCGTCACGATGCAGGGGCAAGAGCACGGCGGCGGCTTCGGGCCGGTCCCGGCGGCCACCCTGCGCGCCGGCACGCTCGCGGTGGCGCATGAGGTGCTCGCCGGACTGCACTGAGCCGTGCTGCCTGCCAGGCTGCGGCGTGACCTACGCTGTTCAACCGTGCTGCTGTCCGCCTTCGACATCGCGACGTTCGCGGTGGCCGTCGCCCTGGGGGGCAGGGAGCGGAAGGACACGGGGTGAGCCGCACACTGCGCACGATGACGCCCGCGGATCTTGATGCCGTCCTCGTGCTCGAGCGCTCCCTGTTCGGCGAAGAGGCGTGGTCCAGGCAGATGCTGGAGGGCGAGCTGGCGGAGCAGCCGCGCAGCCGCTACTACCTGGTAGCCGACGATGATGGCGTGATAACTGGCTACGCCGGGCTCCTGCTGGCGGCGGATCAGGCCGACGTGGTCACCCTGGCGGTCGCCGCTGACCGGTGGGGACAGGGAGCCGGCTCGGCCCTGCTTGAGGCGCTGCTGGCCGAGGCGGCGCGGCGAAGGTGCACCGAGGTCTTCCTTGAGGTGCGCACGGACAACACCCGGGCCCAGCGTCTGTACCGCAGGTACGGGTTTAGCCAGATCGGGATCAGGAAGGGCTACTATCAGCCGTCCGGCGCCGACGCCCTGGTGATGCGGCGCGACATCGCTGACGGCACGTGGTGACCGCCCCCGATCAGCCACATCCCCAGGGCCGGTGCCGGAGTTGACGATGCCGACCGGTGCGGATAATGTTCGGAACTGGCACTCAACAGAGTAGAGTGCTAATGCGACGAGGCTGGTCTGGCACCCGCGACGGCAGGCCGCCATGGTCGCCCTCTCTAATCATTTCTCTGCTAGCCCTTTCCGGAGGGGGAGGTCAGATCGTGACGACCGCCACCAAGGTTGTTCTCAAGCCGCTCGAAGACCGGATCGTGGTGCGCCCG
>Ga0335075_10002135_pt1 | contig 32041 bp, 28 predicted proteins | sample Lox_Sample_24_FD_206723 | JGI IMG/M metagenome (GOLD analysis project Ga0335075, IMG submission 206723) | Soil microbial communities from Loxahatchee National Wildlife Refuge, Florida, United States - Lox_Sample_2.4 | ecosystem: Environmental > Terrestrial > Soil > Wetlands | place: USA...
TAGGCAGCATGAACTACTACCAGCCACGAGCACCACACCCCAGGAGACCCGCCGCGGAACCCTCTCACATGACCAGTTCACCCAACGTCATGCAACAGGCTGACGACCCCTGGGGAAGGATGCGGTCTTCGCAGCGGGCGCGGCGGCGGTGGCGCAGTTCGAGGTCGGCGAGCTGACTGTGGCGGGTGCTGGTGGCGAAGCAGGTGAAGCGGTGCCCGCCGAGGTCGGTGAACCGCAGCTGGGCGCCGGGGTGGGGGCATTCCTTGCGGACGATCACCCGCATCCCCCCGGGCCAGCGGGCCAGGTCGAGCAGGCCGGTGAGCTCGGCGACCCAGGCGCCCGGGCGGACCTGGCCGCCGGCGCCGGGCGAGCCAGGCCACGAACTCGTGCGTGCCGCCGCCGGAATCGGTGCGGATCAGCACTCGCCGTCGCGCCCTGCGGGGCAGCTGGGCCAGCGCCAGCCGGGTCACCTCGACATGCTCGCTGGCTGTGTTCGACGCGGCATTGCCGGGCCGCAGCATGATGGCCAGCGGTTCCCCGCCCGCCCCGGCACCGTGATCGGCGAACGCGGCCAGCGGGTGGAATCCGAACGTCTTCTTCCAGGTCGGCGCGGCATTCTGTTTCTCGGAGTGGGCCAGCACGATCGTGGCATCCAGATCCACCAGGATCGGCGACCCTCCGGCGCCGGGTGCGCGGTCCCCGGCCAGCGCCCAGGCGCGGTCGCGGGCTGCGGCGCGAGCCGCGCGGATGGCCCGCAACGCCCCGGGCGCGTCCGCCGCCAAGGCGCTGACCAGCCGGGACATCACCGGGTCGGAGGCCACCGGGCCGGCCAGCTCCGGCTGGGCGCGCAGCACTGCGACATCAGCGAGGCAGTCCCCGCCCAGCGCCAGCGCCATGACCAGATCAGCAATCATCTTCCCCGGGTCATGCACCGCCCGCGGCCTTCGCCACCGCCCCAGCCCGCCCGCGAGGCTCTCGCCCAGCCCGGTGACCCGCGCCGTCTCGGCCAGCAGTAACGCCCCCGCCTGCGACACCAGCCCTCGGCCATCAGCAGACACAGTGATCTTGGAACGGCGCGCGGTATTCTGCACGGGATAAGTGCCTTCGGTTTGGTGCGGACAGGACCCTAGACAAGCCCTATCTTCCCAGGCCAAAGGAACTTTTTACATGCAAACGATCAAGGACAGCCGATCATTGGCGAAAGCCCGAGGCTAGGTCGGCCTGGGAAGCTTCCCGACTGGGGCAGGCGCGTCCGCCCAAGGGGGCGGGCAGGTGTGGCCAGTCGGCCTAACTGAAGTCGACCGCGGCGCCGGTGCACCGACTCCGCGTCTAGCGGACCGGGAAGCCGTCCGCTCCGACCGTGACCTCTTCCACCTGCCGGATTTCCCGGGCCGGGCGGGGATTCCCATCGAGGTCCAGCACCGTGGTCGCCTCCGCGTACCAGGAGGGGATGACGGCGTGACCGTAGAAGTCGCGGCGCCGCGAGTCGGTGACGTCCCAGCGCAGGACCGGATGATCCGGGTCCCCGGTGTAGTAGTCGCTCGTGTAGATCTCCAGCCGGTGGCCATCTGGGTCGCGCAGGTAGACATAGAAGGCGTTCGACACGCCGTGCCGGCCCGGACCCCGCTCGATGTGAGCTTCCTCGTGCAGGGATCCGAGGATGTCGCACGTCCGCAGCACGCAATGCGACTCGTGGGCGAAGAAGCCGAGGTGATGCAGGCGCGGCCCGGCCCCCCCGGTGAAAGCCATGTCGTGCACGGTTTGCTTGCGGTACATCCAGGCCGCGTACAGCGTCTGGCCGTCCTCGATCGTCTCGGACAGGCCGAAGCCCAGCGAGGAGTAGTAGTCGTAGGCGCCCTGCACGTCGGGCACCACGATGTTGAAGTGATCCAGCCGCGCCACCTCGGCGCCGCGTCGCAGGTCATAGCGCTGCTGAAGGCGATCGGCGAGCGCCGTGTGGTGGAAGAACTCCACGGTGAAGCCCAGCGGGTCCTCCACCCAGACCGCCGGGCCGATGCCGGGCGTGGTGCCAGCCGGAACGCGGACGCAGCGGCAGCCCAGGTACTCGTAGAACGCCACGGCCCGGTCCAGGTCCGCGGGCGTGCGAACCCGGAAGCTCAGCCGCCCGGCGGCCGGCTGGGGTCCCTCCCGCAGGACCAGGTTGTGGTGCGTGAGTTCGTCATAGCCGCGCAAGTACAGGGCGCCGGGGCTGGCCTCGGTGACGACGAACCCGAGGATCTCGACCCAGAACCGGTGGGCGCGCTCCAGGTCCGTGACGATGAGCTCGGCGCAGGCGGACCGGACGATGTCGGGGGGCGGAGGGGCGGCGGGCCGGCTCATGGTCACGTTCCCTCGGTGCCGAACTTGGGGACGCCCTGGTCCTCGAGCGCGACGTGCACGATGCGGGAGTCGGTGTAGAAGTCAAGGCTGTGGTGACCGCCCTCGCGGCCGAGTCCGCTGGCCTTGACACCGCCGAACGGGGTGCGCAGGTCACGCACGTTGTGCGAATTGAGCCACAGCATTCCGGCCTCGACGGTGTGGGCGACCCGGTGACCGCGGCGCAGGTCCGTGGTCCAGATGTAAGCGGCCAGGCCGTACCGGGTCTGGTTGGCGAGCGCGATCGCCTCGGCCTCGGTGTCGAACGGGGTGACGCAGACCACCGGGCCGAAGATCTCCTCACGGAAGATCCTCATCTGCGGCGTCACGTCCGCGAACACGGTCGGGGCCAGGTAGTTGCCGGTCGGCAGGTGCGCCGGGCGCTGCCCGCCGGCCACCAGCCGGGCGCCCTCGTCCAGCCCGGCCCGCACGTACGACATCACCCGCTCGTAGTGAGACGGGTGGATGAGCGCGCCCACCTCCGTGCCCGGGTCTGACGGCCGCCCGACGCGGATCCGGCCGGCCCGCGCGGCCAGCCGGGCGACCAGTTCGTCGTAGACGGCTCGCTCGGCCAGGATCCGCGAGCCTGCCGTGCACCGCTCGCCGTTCAGCGAGAACACCCCGAACAGGGCGCTGTCGGTGGCCCGGTCAAGGTCAGCGTCCGCGAACACGATGCACGGCGACTTCCCGCCCAGCTCCATCGACAGGCCCTTGAGCAAAGGCGCGGCGGCCGCCATGATCACCTGCCCGGTCGACGTCTCGCCGGTGAACGAGATCCGGGGAACGAGAGGGTGGGTGACCAGGGCCGCGCCCGCGTCCTCACCGATCCCGTGCACCAGGTTGAACACGCCATCGGGCACGCCCGCTTCGGTCATGATCTCGGGCAGCAGGCTGGCCGACAGCGGCGACCACTCCGCGGGCTTGAGCACGACCGGGCACCCGGCCGCCAGGCTGGGCGCGAGCTTCCACGTCTCCAGCATGAACGGCGTATTCCACGGGGTGATCAGGCCGGCCGCGCCGGCTGGAGTGCGGATGACGTAGCCGAGCTGCGAGGTGCCGGTCCGGAACGCGTCCTCGTGCAGGGTCACGATCACGTCGGCAAAGAACCGGAAGTTCTCGGCCGCGCGCTGGGCCTGGCCGCGGGCCTGAGATACCGGCAGGCCGGTATCAAAGGTCTCCAGCTCGGCGATGCGCTGGCCCCGCTTCTCGATCCCGTCCGCGATCCGGTTCAGCACCAGCGCGCGGTGGCGGGCGAGCATCCGGGGCCACGGCCCGCCGGTGAACGCGCGGTGCGCGGCCGTTGCCGCCCGGTCAACGTCGGCGGCACCGCCCGCGGCCACCTGCGCGTACGTCTGGTTCGTGACCGGATCGGCGACGCCGAACCGCGCGCCGTCGACGCTCGGGCGCCAGGCCCCGTCGATGAAGTGGTCGAGTTCCCCCGGCAGCCCGGGTGGAGCGCCGGAGATCTCCGGCACCACGGTCGTCATGCGGCTTGCTCCTCCGGTCCGGGCCGGCCCGCGCGGCGTCGAGATTCGGTCATCGGGCGATCAAGCCGTCCAGGGGCGGCCCCAGCAGGGGCGCGCCGGCCTGCAGCAGCGCGGTGATGCGCTGCTGCCCGGCGAGGCTCACGGCGGCCAGCGGCGGCCGGACGTGGGCCGACTCGAGCAGGCCCGCCTGCTGCAGCACCCACTTGGCCGGTGCCGGGTTGGTCTCGGTGAAGATCACGTCCACGAGGGGATGCAGCCCGTAATGCAGCTCCCGGGCCTTCTCGTGCTCGCCCGCCATCCACAGCTCGTACATCTGGGCCACCGCCGCCGGGGCCAGGTTGGCCACCGCGCTCACGAAGCCCACCCCGCCCAGGGCCAGCAGCGGCAGGCACAGCAGCTCAATGCCGGACCAGACCAGGATGTCGCGGCCGCAGGCCTGGAGCACGCGGGAGAAGTGCTCGAAGTCCCGGGTGGTCTCCTTGACCCCGATGATGTTGCCGAACCGCCGCCGCAGCCGGGCGACGGTCTCCGGCGCTATGTCCACGGCCGTGCGGGACGGGACGTTGTAGACGACGATCGGCAGGCCCGGATTCTGGGCCGCCACGGTCGCGTACCACTCGAACAGACCCTCCTGCGTGGGCCGCGCGTAGTACGGCGTGATCACCAGCGCGGCGTCGGCGCCCAGGCCGGCCGCGGCCGCGGTGAGCTCCAGCGTCTCGTCCAGCCGGGCCGATCCGGTGCCGGGCAGAAACGGCGCCCGGTCCGCGATCACCGACGCGGCCTCCCTCATCGCGCTGATCCGCTCCGGGACGGTCTGCGCGCTCGGCTCGCCGGTCGACCCGCCCAGCGAGATGCCGTGCGAGCCGGACTCCAGCTGCCACTCGATCAGCCGGCGCAAGCCGGCCAGGTCCACCTCGCCTGCGTCGGTGAACGGGGTGACCACGGGCGCGATGGAGCCGCCCAGGGCAGCCGGATCGCCGCGGAATTTCATGCCGGCCTCATCGGTGTCGTTGCTGTCATGGCGTTCGCTCCGCCTCCGGTCCTGGCTCGCGCTCCGCCTCCGGTCCTGGCTCGCGCTCCGCCTCCGGTCCTGGCTCGCGCTCCGCCACCGGTCCTGGCTCGCGCTCCGCCAGCCAGGCCTGGTATGCGGGCCGCCAGCGATCGCCGAGCGGGTACAGTCCCTCGATGCGCTCGCCGGCCGCGACCCGGGTGGCGATGAACTCTTCCTCTTGCTCCTGCTCGCGCGCATCCGCGAGGAGCTCCACCGCTATCCCCGGCGGGATCACGACCACGCCATCGCTGTCGCCGGCCACCAGGTCACCCGGCTGGACCGTGACCCCGGCGCAGGCCACGGTGACGCCGCACTCCCAGGGAACGTGCCGCCGGCCCAGGACGGCGGGATGGACCGCGGCGTGGTAGGTGGGGATGTCCATCGCGGCGAGCCGGGCCGCGTCCCGGATCGCGCCGTCGGTGACGATGCCGACGGCGCCGCGCGTTTGGGCGCGCAAGGCGAGGATGTCGCCAATCGTGCCGGCCGTCGGCTCGCGGCGGGCGTCGACCACCAGCACCTCGCCCGGCCGGATCTGCTCGATCGCCTGCTTCTGCGCGTTCATCCCGCCGCCGTACCGGGCCGAAAGGTCCTCCCGCAACGGCAGGTAGCGCAGCGTACGGGCGAACCCGACCATGTGCCGGTCCGGGCGCGTCGTACGGAGCCCGTCCATCGTGCAGCCGTTGAGGCCACGGCGGCGCAGCTGGGAGGCCAGCGTGGCCGTGGACACCTGCGCGAACCCGGCCAGCGTCGCCGCTGACAGCCCGGCGGGGACGTAGTCGGACTGGCCGTTCGAGCCGAAAGCCGCGTACCGCGCCTCGTCGGTCATCTTGGGCATGGCGCCGACCTGCGCCAGGCTGTAGCGGGCCTCGATGACGGGACTGCGCAGCCGTCCGGTGGTGGCCTCCCCCGCCGTCACCTCCACCTCGACCAGGTCGCCGGGCCCGACCACGGTCGACCCGGCCGGCGTGCCGGTCAGGATGACGTCCCCCGGTTCCAGGGTCATCAGCCGGGTCAGGTCGGCGATCAGGTCATCGAAGCCGAACAGCATCTCCTCGCCGACCCTGGCATCCTGCGCGAGCGTGCCGTTCCGCCACGTCCGCACCCGCAACGTGGGCGGGTCGACCAAGCGGGCATCGAGCAGCCGCGGCCCCAGCGGCGTGAGCCGGTCAATGCCCTTTGAGCGGACGTTGCCGCCACGGTCGGCGTAACGCAGGTCGTATACGGCGAAGTCGTTGGCGGCCGTGACCCAGGCGACGTGGTTCCAGGCGGCCTCGCGCTCCACCCGGCTGGCCCGCGTGCCGATCACCAGGGCTACCTCGCCCTCGAAGGCGAGCAGGCCGCACCCCGGAGGCCGCTCGATGGGATCGCCGCTGGCGGCCAGGCCCGAGGGGGGCTTGAGAAAGTACGAGGGGAACGACGGGAGGGTGCCACGCTGCAGCGCCCGGCTGCGGTAGCTCACGTGGACCGCGATGATCTTCGTTGGCGGGCAGGTCAGCAGATCGCTCATCGCGACCGTGTCGTATCGAGGGGGCGTCTCATCGGCCGTCTACCTGGTGCCCCACACGTCTTCGGCGATTTCCGCCACGAGGCGCAGCTTGGCGATCTGCTGGTCGCGGGTCAGCGAATTCCCGTCGAGCGTCGATGAGAAGCCGCATTGCGGCGACAGGCAGAGCTGATCGATGTCGACGAACCGGCTGGCCTCCTCGATCCGGCGCTTGACGTCGTCCTTGGCCTCCAGATCGGGCTTCTTGCTGGTGATCAGCCCCAGCACCACTTGCTTGCCCTTCGGCACGAACCGCAGCGGCTCGAACCCGCCGGATCGCTCGTCGTCGTACTCCATGAAGAAGCCATCGACGTTGAGCTGATTGAACAGCGCGTCCGCCACGAACTCGTAGCCGCCCTGCGCGACCCACGACGAGCGGAAGTTCCCCCGGCACATGTGGGTCGTGACCGTCATCCCGGCCGGCTTGTCGGCGAGCGCCCGGTTAATGGACCGGATGTAGATCTCGTGCTGATGGTCGGCGTCCTCGCCGCGCCGGGCGATCTCCGCCCGCTGCGCGGGATCGTTGAGGTAAGCCAGGCTGGTGTCATCGAGCTGCAGGTACGTGCAGCCGAGCTCGGCCAGCCGGCGCACCTCGTCCGCGTACGCGGCACCGAGGTCGTCCCAGAACACGTCGATGTCCGGGTATACGTCGCCGTCGATCGCCGCCGGGCCGCCGCGGTAATGGACCAGGCTGGGCGCGGGGATGGTGAGCTTGGGCGTCGCGGACGTGGCGGTGTCGCGGAGGAACTCGAACGCCGGGCCGAAGATCGTGTGATCCATCCCGATCTTGCCGGTCACCCGCACCGCGGTCGGGGTGAACTCGATGTCGCCCTGCTCGTTGTGGAAGACGCTCTTCAGGGTCTGGTCGGCCTTCTGGACGCCCGCGATCTCATAGATGAAGTCCATGTGCCACGACGCGCGCCGGAACTCTCCGTCGGTGACCGAGCGCAGGCCGATGTCCTCCTGCATCCGCACCGCCTCGCGGATCGCGTCGTCCTCGATGGCCCGCAGCTCATCGCGAGAAATCGCACCGCGCGCGGCCTCGTCGCGTGCCTCCCGGACCGCGCCGGGACGCAGCAGGCTGCCGACGTGATCGGCGCGGAACGGCGGTGTGTTACGTACGGACATATGATCCTCTCTACAAGATCACTGAACGGGCAGGCCGGGCAGGCGGCGGTCAGATGGGCACCGTGGCCGGGGCGGAAACCCGGTCGCCGATGGCGTGGGCGTCCAGCGACGTCCACGGGGTCGGGTCAAACCAGGACGGCCAGCCGGCCCGGTTGACCTCGGCCGCGGCTTCCAGGTTCTGGCGCAGCGTGGCCAGGTCGCGGTCCACTTCGTACACGGCGAGATGGGTGGCGTTGCTGGCCGACGAGGCATCGGCCACCTGGGGCTCGAGCCGGAACCGCCAGTTGGCCAGGAAGCCAGGGACGGCCGTGTTCTCGTCGGCGTGCTCGCGGTACCAGGTGACGAACTCGTTGTTGTCCAGGCCGGCGGGCGGCGCGCTGAACACCAGGTACAGGTGATCGGCCAGCCTGGGACCGGTGGGGTTGCCGTGCGAGTAGCAGTTGAATGACGCGAAGGTGATCTGCGGGAACCAGCCGGGCAGCCGCATCCGGCCAGAGGCCACCTCCTTGTCGAGTTCGGCCATGACCTCCTTGGGCTGGCCCTCGATCTCGTAGGCGGAAAGGTACCGGTGGGCCGAGGGCGTCCAGTCGCCCTTCACGGTCTGCAGCCGGTACCGGCGCGCGGCCACGAATCCCGGTACCACGAGGATCTCGCCCAGGTGGGCGTCGTACCACCGGTTGTACTCCTCGTCGGAGACGTGCTCGGGCGGGCTGGAGAACACCAGGTGGAGGTTCTCGGGCATCCAGGGTCCTCCCTGTGGTCAGCACTGCCGGTGGCCGGCATCGCCGGTATGGTTCGGCCTGCCCCTTATCGCCAGGACTGCCGGGCAGTGAGAAAATCGTATATCGTTTGGCCGGGCGCTGACTAGAGGCATGGTGGCCGGCGCGGCGTCATGAGCGGCGAATCGAGGCGGGGTGGTGGTGATGAGCAGCACTTATTCCGGATTGACGGGCCGCGTGGCGGGCGGTGTTGCCGTGCCGGACGTTCCGGTGCAGCTGTTCGTGGACGGCGAATGGCGCGATGCAGCGGACGGCGCGACCTTCGACGTAATCGCGCCGGCCAGCGAGGAGCAGCTGGCGACGGTGGCCGCCGCGTCAGGCCCCGACGTGGACGCGGCCGTGCGCGCGGCCCGGCGCGAGGCTGACGGCGGGACGTGGTCGCGGCTGACCGGGGCGGACCGGGGCCTCCTTCTTTACCGGCTGGCTGACCTGGTCGAGCGCAATCTGGAGACGTTCGTCACGCTTGAGGCGCTCGACATCGGCCGGCCCGCGTATGAGCCGCGGCTGGTGGACATCCCCAACGCGGTGGATGTCTTCCGGCACTTCGCCGGGTGGGCTGACAAGATCGAAGGACGCTGGGTGGCGCCGCTGCCGGCGTTCGGCCGCACCCGTCAGGCATATACCATTCGCGAGCCACTCGGTGTGGTCGGTGCCATCACCGCCTGGAACGCGCCCACCCTGATCGCCTCGTGGAAGCTCGGGCCGGCCCTGGCCGCGGGCAACGCCGTCGTGCTCAAGCCGGCCGAGGATGCCTGCCTGTCCACCCTGTACCTGGCGTCGCTCATCGCCGAGGCGGGCTTCCCGCCCGGCGCGGTCAGCGTCATTCCCGGTCTGGGCGAGACCGCCGGCGCCGCGCTGGCGCGCCACCCGGGTGTGGACAAGGTGAGCTTCACCGGCAGCCCCGAGGTCGGGCGGCAGATCGCCGTGGCGGCCGCTCAGGGTTTCCGCCGGGTGACGCTGGAGCTGGGTGGTAAGTCCCCGCAGATCGTGCTCGGCGATGCCGACCTGGCCACCGTGTTGCCGGGCGTGGCCGGCGGGTTCCTGGCCAACCAGGGCGAGATCTGCGCGGCCGGCACCCGGATCCTCGCGCACCGCTCGGTCTTTGACGACGTGGTGGCGGGCCTGGCCGACGCGGCCCGCGCGGTCCGGGTCGGCGACCCGTTCGACGCGCAGACCACCATGGGCGCGATCATCAACCAGCGCCAGCTCGACCGGGTCCTGGGCTACATCCAGCGCGGCACGCAGGAGGGCTCGCACCTGGTCACCGGCGGGCAGCGCCCGGACCGCCCGGGCTACTTCGTCGAGCCCGCCGTCTTCTCCGGCGGCGGCAACGACATCACGATCGCGCGCGAGGAGATCTTCGGCCCGGTCGGTTTGGTCCTGCCCTACGACGACGTCGCCGACGCCGTCCGCCAGGCCAACGACACCCGTTACGGGCTGGCCGCGTATGTATGGACCCGGGACGTGTCCCGGGTCCATGAGCTCGCCGCCGCGCTGAAGGCCGGAGCGGTCTGGGTCAACGGGCCTGGCGCTCCCGACGCACGGCTGCCGTGGGGGGGCACCAAGATGAGCGGCGTCGGCCGCGAGCTCGGCTGGGCCGGGATCGAAGCCAGCACCGAGGAGAAGACCGTGACGATCACGCTGTGAGCCCGGCCGGCCGCGGCGGGCGGTCAGCCGCGTGCCCCCGTTGCGCACGTTCACCCACCCTCACCGAAGATTCACCCGCCCCACCTGAATCTCACCCGCCCCACCAGACATCCGCCCACCCCACCAGACATCCGCCCACCCCACCAGACATCCGCCCACCCCACCAGACATCCGCCCACCCCACCAGACATCCACCCACCCCACCAGACATCCACCCACCCCACCGGACACGGAGGATTCATGGCTGACGACGAACTCTACGAAAAAGGGATCGCGATCCGCGAGGAGATGCTCGGCCCCGAGCATGGCCGCGCGAAGGTCGAGAGCCAGCCCGACTTCACCAGGGAATTCGAAGAGCTAGTCACCCGCTACTGCTTTGCCTCGGTCTGGGGACGGGACCAGCTGCCGCGCGGCGTGCGCAGCATGCTGACGGTCGCCATGCTGGTGGCGCTCGGACGGGCCCAGGAGATCCGGGTCCACGTGAAGGGCGCCATCAACAACGGGGTCTCCAAGGACGAACTGCGCGAGGTCCTCATCCACTCGGCGATCTACTGCGGCATTCCGGCCGCGGTTGACGGCTTCCGCAACGCGTCGGCCGTGCTGGCCGAAATGGGGCTGGAGTGAGCGGGACCGGGCCGGCCAGCACCCCGGTCGGGTTTGCCGGGGTCGGCAACATGGGCCGCCGGATGGCCGCCAATCTCGCCAAGGCCGGCTTCCCGCTCGTGATCAGGGACGCCGACCCGGCGGCGCAGCAGCGGTTCCTCGGCGAGCACGGCGGCGAGCCGGGCACCACGGCCCAGTCGTTCGCCAGCGTGGGCGTCGTGGTGACCATGCTCCCCGACGGGGCCGCCGTGCGCGAGGCCGTCCTGGGCTGGGACGGCGGCATTGCCGCGGCCCTCGGGCCGGGCGCGGTCGTGCTGGACATGAGCTCGTCCGACCCGGTCGGCACGCAAGCACTGGCCGTCGACCTCGCCCCGCTGGGGGTCCGGCTCATCGATGCGCCGGTGTCGGGCGGCATCACCCGGGCCGAGTCGGGCACCCTGTCGCTGATGGTCGGCGGGCAGGACGAGGACGCGTTCGCCCGGGTGCGCCCGGTGCTCGAGACCGTGGGTGAGCGCATCTTCCGTACCGGGCCGCTCGGATCCGGGCACGCGATGAAGGCACTCAACAACTTCCTCGGCGCCTCCGCGTATACGGCCGCCGCCGAGGCACTCGCGATCGGGCACGAGTTCGGCCTCGACCCCCGCGTGATGCTGGACGTCATCAACACCTCGACCGGCCGCAGCTTCAACACCGAGGTCGTGCTGAAGGAGGACGTGATCACCGGCCGGTACGGCACGGGCTTCGCCCTGGGCCTGCTGGCCAAGGACGTCGGCATCGCGGCCGCCCTGGCCGAGGCGGTCGGCGTCGACGCTCCAGCCTGCGAGCTGGTCCGGCGCCGGTGGGCGGAAGCGGCGGCCGAACTCGGCTTCGCTGCCGATCACTCCGAGGCGCACAAGCGCTGGTGGCCCATTGACCTGCGGGCGGGCGAGCCGAACGCCGAATCCCCGGGCTGAAACCCGCATCGCAGCGCAGGTCTATCCTCCACGTTCATATACGATTATGATCGGCTTGTCTGCCGCCTGACCCCCCCGACAGGAGACCGCGATGCTCTCGCTGGTGCAAGCCACTGATGCGCTGGAACAGCTGATCGACCCGGGTCAGGACTTCCGGCAGATCGGCTCGGGCTTCCTCTTCACCGAGGGGCCAGCGTGGAACGCGGCCGCTAACTATCTCGTCTTCAGCGATATACCCGGCGACGCCCGGTGGCGCTGGAGCGAGTCCGGCGGCATGGAGCGGATCGCCTGGCCCACGTTCAAGGGCAACGGCATGGCGTACGAGGACGACGGCAGCCTGCTCGTCTGCGAGCAGGTGACCAGCTCGCTGATCCGGATCAGGCCGGACGGCCTGCGGGAGGTGGTGGCCTTCCACTACCAGGGCAAATACCTGAACAGCCCGAACGACGTCATTGTCCGGTCGGACGGCACCATTTACTTCACGGACCCGAACTACGGCCGCTGGCCGGTGGCCGTCGGCGTCGGCCGCGACTGCGACCTCGACTTCCAGGGCGTGTTCCTGGTGCCGCCCGGCGGTGGCGATGCCCGGCTGGTCGTGGACCAGAAGGAGTTTGAGCAGCCTAACGGGCTGTGCTTCTCGCCGGACGAGAGCCTCCTCTACGTCAACGACCGGCAAGACCTCAAGGTCTTCGACGTCGCTGCCGACGGGTCGCTGTCGAACCGCCGGCTGGTACGCGACGAGATGGGCAGCACCGACGTGCCCGGCAGCGGCAACCCGGACGGAATGGAGTGCGACGCACTCGGCAACGTCTGGACAACCGCCCGCGGCGGGATCTGGGTGGTGGCCCCGTCCGGGGATCTCATCGGCATCATCGAGACGCCAGAGGTGGCCGGCAGCCTGGTCTGGGGCGGCGAGGATCTGCGCACGCTGTTCGTGTGCACCTCGACCACCATGCACGAGCTGCGGACCAAGGTAGGCCCGGCGCCGCTTCCGGGCCCGACCGCGCGCTGAAAGGAACGGGTCATGGCGGATACCCAGGGACTGTCGGTGGAAGACAGGCTGCGCAGGCTGGAGGACCGCGCGGAGATCCGGCGGCTGATCCAGGATTACCGGCGCGTCCTCGATGCCCGCGACCTGACCGCCTACGGGCTGCTGTTCGCGGCCGGCGGTGAGTGGCTCGGAGGCACCGGTTACGGCAGCTCGCCAGCCGACATCACCGCGATGCTGGAGGAGCGGCTGCCCGGGAACACGTCCGGCTCGGGCCAGGCGTCTTGGCACCTGGTCACCGAGCCGGAAATCATGCTCCACGGGGATCTGGCCACCGGCGACGTCACCTGGGCCCTGGTTGCCCGGGACGACAGCGACGCGCCAACCCTGCGGCTGCTCGGCCACTACCAGGACACCTATGTGCGCGAGGGCGGCCGGTGGCGGTTCCAGCGGCGGGTCGCGCACACCGATATCCCGTACCGGGAGCTGGCCGTGCCGGCCGAGTGGGCGGCGGAGCGGGCCGCGCTTCGCGCAGCCGGCCAGCCCGCGGCGGGCGAGTCCGCGGGCGAGCTCGGCGCGCGCCTGCAGCGGCTCGAAGACCTCGAGCAGATCCGCCAGCTCTTCATCGACTACAAGCGGGTGCTCGACGGGAAGGACTTCGGCGCCTACGCGTCGCTGTTCGCCGACGACGGCGAGTTCGTCGCCATCGCCGGCGGCGCGCGCGGGCGCGCCGCGATCGAGGCGATGGTGGCGGCCATGCCGGGCACCGACCTCCTCGGCGACAAGGTCGGCGACGACTTCCACCTGGTGCTCAACCCGGAGATTCAGCTGGACGCCGAGAATGCCGACCGGGCCCGCGCCCAGTCCACGTGGGCGTATGTGGTCAAGGGCGACGACGGCGAGCCCGTGCTGGTCAAGCTCGGGCACTACGACGACGAGCTCGTGCGCGAGCGCGGCACGTGGCGGTTCCTGCGCCGCGAGGCGCCGATGGACATCCCCGCCCCCGAGGCGTAGTGCTCCGGGATCGGTGCCGCCGGCCGGCTACGGCCGCCCGGCCGGGATCAGGTTCCAGGAGGCGAAGCGGACAGTGTCCCACCACTCCGGCAGGGCCGGGCCCGCCTGGTCGGAGTCCTTGAGCCGGGAGTAGGAATCGGCCGAGAGCAGGTTCATCCGCTCCATCTCGGCCCGGAGCTCGGCGGGCGGCTTGGTGGTCGTGTAGACGCAGAGGCGGCGGCCCGGGATGGCGCCTCCCCCGGGCCTGGCCACCGTCGTGAGCCGGTACCGCTGGGCGGAGGTGAACCCGGGGATCGACAGGATCTCGTCGAGGTGCTGCTCGTACCAGCCGTCGAGGGATTCGTCGGGGACGGGGCGGCTGGCGTCACCGGCATCGCTGAACACCAGCTGGAGGCTCCCCGGGACGGCGTCCCCGCCGGTCCCGCCGCGCCGTTTGCCCTCCCCCAGCGCGGTCGCGAGCCAGGAGCTGACGCGGAGCTGCCCGGGCCGGCCGCGCCGGTCCATGCGGCCGGACGCGGCCCCCGCCGCCAGCGCGGCCATCGCCTCTGAGGCCATGCCCTCGATCTCGTATACGGCCGCGCCGGTGAAGCGGTCCGGCTCGGCCGGTTCGTCGAGCGCGGGCACGAGGTCATACCGGGTGACGGCGGCGAAGCCGGGCACGCCGAGGATCCGCGCGACCTGGGTCTCGTACCAGCGGTCGTGTTCCTCCGCGGTGACGACGTCGGGGCTGCGGCTGAAAACGATGTGGAGCGTGGCGGGCAACGAACCTCTCTCGTTCACTCGAGGGTGTAACCGGCGTCCACCAGCAACGTGGTGCCGGTGATGTACCTGGCCTCGTCCGAGGCCAGGAACAGGACCGCGTTCGAGACGTCCCGGGGCTCCACCCACGGCACCGGCAGCGCGTTGGTCGTCGTGAAGATCTCCGCGGCCTGCTCTCTGGTGGGATGTTCGACGCCGGGCAGGAACTGCTTCCAGGTCGCCTCGTTCTGGATCATGATGGTGTCGACCCCGGTGGGGTTGACGGTGTTCACCCGGACCGAGTGCGGTGCCAGTTCCATGGCCAGGGTCCGCATCAGGCCGATCACGGCGTGCTTGCTCGTGACGTACTGCACCGAGTACGGGGTGCCCTTCAGCCCGGCCGTCGAGCTGGTGATGATGATCGACCCGCCGGTCCCCTGGGCAACCAGGTGCGGAATGGCCGCCTTGGCCGTGTGCCACACCCCGGTCAGGTTCACGTCGAGGAGGTCCTGCCAGTCCTCCTCGGTCACCTCGTGCGCCAGGCGGCCGAAGATCCAGATGGCCGCGTTCGCGCAGACGATGTCCACCCGGCCAAGCTGGGCGACGCCGTCGTCGAGTGCTTTCTTCAGCGCGCCGTAATCTCGCACGTCCACCTTGGCCGCGACGATGCCGCGGTCAAGCGCCTCGACCTCCTTGACGGTCTCCGCCAGGTCGGCTTCGGTCGCACCGGGATAGAATCGCCGGACGCTGGCGATGTCCTCGGCGATGTCCACCGCGATGATGTCCGCGCCTTCCTCGGCGAGCCGCACCGCGTGGCTGCGGCCCTGCCCCCGGGCCGCGCCAGTGATGAAGGCCACCTTGCCTGCGACTCGCCCGGCCATGTGCTCCGCCTCTCGTTGGACTCGCGTCTCGCACGCCTAGAGGGCGTAACCGGCGTCAACCGGCAGCGATACGCCCGTGATGTAGCGGGCTTCGTCGGAGGCCAGGAACAACAGCGCGCTGCTGATGTCGGCCGGGTCCACCCACGGGACCGGCATCGCGTTCGTCGCCTGGAACACGGCCGTCACGTCCTCGACCGTCGGGTTCTCCAGGTCCGGGCGGAACAGCCGGAGGGTTTCGGGGTTGCGGACCATGGCGGTGTCGACGTTGCCCGGATGCAGCGCGTTGACCCGGATCCAGTGCGGCGCCAGCTCCTGGGCCATGGTCCGGGTCAGGCCCACGATCCCGTGCTTGGCCGACACGTAGTGGGCATGGTTCGGGGTCCCCTTCATCACCACACCGGAGCTGGTCAAGACGATCGATCCACCGCGGCCGCCGGCGAGCAGGTGCGGCACCGCCGCCTTGGCCGTGTGCCACACCCCGGTCAGGTTGATGTCGATCATGTCCCGCCAGGAGACATCGTCCAGCGCGTCCGCTGTCCCGTGCGAGAGGATGCCGGCGTTGGCCGACACGATGTCCAGGTGGCCGAGCTGCGCCACCGCGTCGTCCAGGGCTTTGACCAGGCCCGGGTAGTCGCGCACGTCCGTTTTGACGGCGACGACCCGCCGACCGAGCGCCGCCACCTGCCGGGCGGTCTCGTCCAGGTCCTGCGGGGTAGCCAGCGGGTAACCCACCGATGCCACCTGGCCGCACAGGTCGGCTGCGATGATGTCCGCGCCTTCCTGGGCCAGCCGGACCGCGTGGCTCCGGCCCTGCCCGCGCGCGGCACCGGTAATAAAGGCCACCTTGCCTGCTACTCTCCCGGCCACCCCGTCACCTTTTATTGGTGAATCCGGCGTCGACGGCCAGCGTGATGCCGGTGACGTAACGGGCGTCCTCGCTGACCAGCCAGGCGACGGCACCGGCGATGTCCGCCGACTCCACCATGTCGACCGGCAGAGCGTTGGCGATCGCGTTGCCCGCTTCCGGATTGGCGGTGAGGAACTCGCGCAGCGCGTCGTTCTCCACCATCGGCGTGCGCACACCGGTCGGATGCACCGAGTTCACCCGGATCCGGTGCCGGGCCAGGTTGTTGGCGTAGCTGCGCATGAGGCCCACGACGCCGTGCTTGGACGCGGTGTAGGCCAGGCCGCCGCGGCTCGGCCCCCCGATGCCGGCCAGGCCCGCGCTGGAGCTGATGAGCACGATCGCGCCGCCCTGGCCGTGCTCGATCATCGCCGGCAGGGCGGCCTCGACGGTGTTGAAGGTCCCGGTGAGGTTGACGTCGATCACCACCTGCCAGGCCTCACCGGTCTCGTGCAGCGACATCGTCGCGATGCCGGCGTTGGCCACCACGATCTCGGCCGGGCCGAGCTCGGAGACGCCCGCGTCGAACGCGGCCCGGAGCCCGGCCTCGTCGCGGACGTCGGCCTGGCGCGCGACGATCCGCCGTCCGAGCGCCTCGACTTCCTTGACCGTCTGGTCGAGGTCCTCCGGAGTGGCCATCGGGTACGGGACCGCGTCGATCTGGCCGCAGATGTCAACGGCGATGATGTCCGCGCCCTCCCGGGCCAGCCGCACGGCATGGCAGCGCCCCTGCCCGCGCGCGGCCCCGGTGATGAAGGCGACCTTGCCGTCGAGCTTTCCCGCCACCGTCGGTCCTCCTGTCGTCGATCACTCGTGCGCGGCAGCGCGCTGGCTAGGACGGGGCGCGGCCCGTCGAGCGCCTGAAGTTGGGGTCGACCGATTCGTCGTCGGGGTTACGCGCCGAGACGATGCCTTCAGCGCGTCCCCGGATAGCGGGCGCGCCCTGCTCGGGGTGGGTCAGGATCCAGAACCGCCGCTCGGCCAGTCCGTCGAACAAGATGTCCGCGACCTGTTCGGGCTGCATGACGTCGTCGAGCGGCGGATAGTCGCGCGGCGTCATGGCCGGGGCAGGTCCCAGCCGGGCGGGCCAGTGCCGGACCGAGTGGAGGATGTCGGTGTCGACCGCGGCCGGGCACAGCAAGCCGACGCCGACGGCCGAGCCGGCCTCCTCCAGTTCGCGGAACAGCGTCTCGGACAGCGCGGTCACGGCGTGCTTCGCCGCGACATAGCTGCCTGCGTTGCGCACGGTTACCAGGCCGTCGATCGAGGAGGTGCTGACGACGTAACCGCTGTCGCGGGCGACCATGCCCGGCAGGAAGGCCTGCAGGCAATGCACGACACCCCAGAGGTTGACCCCGATCACGAATTCCCACTGGGCCAGTGGCATCTCGGTGAACGGTGCGGACAGGTAGACGCCGGCGTTGTTGACCAGGAGCCACACGTCGCCCGCCTCGGCCTGCACCCGCGCGGCCAGTGCCTGCACGGACTCGCGGTCAGCGACGTCGGCCCAGATCGGGTGGACGGCTGCCCCGCGGCCGCGCAGCGACGCCGCGGCACGGTCAAGCCTGGGCCCGTCGACGTCGGCCAGGACGACGGTCATGCCCTCATCGGCGGCCCGTGCCGCCACCGCATAGCCGATGCCGCTGGCACCGCCGGTGACGACCGCCACCTTGCCCCGGTAGTCGGGCATGCCGCTGGACCTCCCGCCGTTATGCGCCAGGCCCGGGGGCGGGCAACCCACCGTCATGGGGTGAGATGCCGCCCCCGAGCGAGACCGGTCTACGGCGCAGTGACCGCGCCAGGTGTGTTGAAGTACTTGTCCAGGCAGGTGTTGTTGCACCAGGCGGTGGTCGGACCGCCGACCTCCGCGTTGGAGGTCAGCGGCAGGCCGGCCTGGGCGAAATCAGCCAGGTTGGACACTGTGATGGCCGGCGACGGCATCTCCAGCACGTTGTACTTCGGCCCCTTGTTGTCGAGGATCCGCATCGTGACATCCCAGTACACGTACGAGCCCTGGTACCCGTTGAAGCACTGGGCCACGGTCTTGTATGTCGACTTGTGCGCCAGCCACCAGGACAGGTCGCCCGCATAGCACTCGCCGTCGGCGATGACCGGGACGCTGAGCCCCTGCGCCTGGAAGGCCTCGATGATTCCGGACATCATGCCGCCGTCCTGGATGGCTCCGGCCAGGGCCTCCGGGTGTGCGGCGATGTACTGGGCGACCACGGTCTTGGCCGTCCCCTCGTCCCACTGGCCGTAAAGCGTCGCGGCAACCTTGATGTTCGGGCAGTCCTTCAGGTCGGCGATCGCCTGGTCGTACAGGACCACGTCGTTCTCGTTGCCCGGGATGCCCTTGACCATGATGATGTTGCCCTTCTGGATGAGCTTGAGGGCGCCGGAGTCGGCCTGAACCTGGTTCTGGGACCACGCGGCCACGGCGTACGGCGTGTTGGGAGCGGGCGGGGTGTCGGCCAGGATGACGGGCACCCCGGCCTTGCCGGCGGCGTCGATAGCCGGGGCCTCCGCGACGCTGTCAACGGGCAGCAGGATGATCGCGTTCACGCCCTCGTTCACCATCTGCTGGATCGCCGAGATCTGCTCCTCCGCCGTTGACGCGGCCATGGTGGCCGGGATGTTCGTCAGCAGGCTGCCCTTGACCAGGCCCGCTTTCTTCGCGATCGCGAACTGCTGCTGCAGGCCGACCAGGACGTGGTAGTTGTACGGGCTCGTGATCGCGAACGCGATGAAACCGATCTTCCACGGGGGCTTGGCCTTGATCTTCGTGGTAGCCCATGGGCTCTGGATGAGCTGTCCGGGGAAGCTCGAGTAGATGGCCTTCAGGGCGGGCGACATGCTGGCGTAGACGCCGGTGGGATTCGCCGGGCCGACCGGCACGGACGTCCCGCACTTGCTGCTCGCGGTGGTGGTCCCGGACGTATTCGCCGGGGTGGATGAGGACGGCGAGGACGAGCATGCGGCGGCGAGCGCCGTGACGGCGACCGCGCACGCTAGCTTGATCCACGTGTGTCTGCCCCGGGTCGTCAGCCCTTTTTTGCGACCGTTCATGCGTCGTTCCTTCGTTCTCGATTGATCGGCTTCCGCTGGTTGATCTCGTGCGCTGCGCCGATGGCGCCTCTGCGGCCGCGCGGGGTGCGGCCGACCCGTGTCACATCCGGTCCCGGAGCCGCCGCTGCCGGCCATAGACGGCGATGGCGGCCAGGATGATGAGCCCGTAGATGATCTCCTCGTCGGCCGGGCTCGCTCCGTGGCCAACGAGCACCGTGGTCAGCACGGTGAGCAGCAGCGCCCCTATGCAGGTGCGCGTGTAGTCACCCGGACCACCGAAGACGGTCCCTCCGACGATCACCGCGACCACGCTCTGGAACAGGTAAGGGTCGCCGAGCGCGCTGTCGACCGACCCGGCAAAGCCTGCTATCAGCACCCCTACGAGGGCCGAGGCGATCGCGCTGAACGCGAAGGTGACGGTCCAGACACGCCGGGTATTGATCAGCGCGTAGTCGGCCGCCCGCGAGTTCGCGCCCGTCGCGAGCAGGCTGCGGCCGAGCCTCGTCCGGTGCAGCAGGATGGCGAACGCGACGAGGACCACGGCCCAGATGACGATCGTGGGAGGGACCGCCAGCCCGAAGGTGCGGGTTGCGGGCTCGGCGAATGTGTCCAGCCACTGCTGGGCGTTGCCGTCGACCAGGCCGCCGTTCTGGACCGCGACCAGCCCGACCGCAAGCGTGCCCATGGCCAGCGTGACGACGAGCGGGTTGATCGCGAACCGGTGGCAGACGTAGCCGGCGATCCCGCCCAGGATGCCGGACCCGATCACCGCCAGCAGCAGCGCAACACCAAACGAGATGTGATAGACGCTGGTGAGCGCCGTCACGGTGAGCGCACCGGCCACGATGAAGCCGGAGACGCCCAGGTCGAAACCGCCGATGAGGATCAGCAGGGTCTGCCCTCCCGAAGCTAGGCCGACCAGGGCAGACAGGACCAGGATCGAGCGGATGCTGGTCCAGCTGGCCAGGCCGGGCAGCGAAATGGCGCCGTAGATAAAGACCACGACGAGCGCCACGACCTGGAAGACGGGGAACTGGCCCTGGATCGCACCGAGCCTGGCGCGCAGCCGGCCGCCGCCATCGGCCGCGAGGCGCTGCCTGGCTCCGCCGACGGCGGTACCCGGCGGTGCGGACACCGGCGCTGACGCCGGCGGGCGGTTCGAGAGCAGCGTGCCCGGCAGCGCGCGGACTGGCTCGGCGCCGTTCCTCCGGTGCCGGCTCCACGGCGAGCCCACGCGCCGCAGCCCACCGCCTTCTCCCGAGGCCGCTCCGCCGAGCACGACCGCGACAATGAGGATTCCGCCGTAGGCGATCTGCAGATAGGCCGGATTGACCGCGAACGTAGCCAGCAGGTTCTGCAGCAGGTAGATGGTGAACGCGCCGAGCAGCGGGCCTACCAGCCCGCCCCGGCCGCCGGCCAGGGACGTGCCGCCGAGCACGATGGCCGCCATCGCGACCAGGGTGTACTCGGTCGCGTTCGACGCGTCGGCCGAGTTCACCAGGCCGGTCAGGGCCAGGCCGCCAAATCCGGCGAACAGGCCCCCGAGCGCGTAGCTGGCTACCCGGACCACGTTCACGTTGACGCCGCTCGAGAACGCCGTCGCGTCGTTGCTGCCGACCGCGTACAGCAGCCGCTGGAAGGGCACGAATCGCAGGCCGACCCAGATGAGCATGGGGATGCCGATGGTGAACAGGCCGCCGGGTATCGGACCCACCGACCCGGCCAGATGCTCGAGCCACCCGGTGCTATTCACCGAGACCGGGTTCGGGGCAATCAGGAGGTCTACGCCTTGCAGGCTGAAATACATCGCCAGTGTGACGACGATCGGCTGGACCCGCAGGCCGACGATGAGCAGGCCGTTGACCAGGCCGACCGCCAGCCCGAGGCCCAGCATGATCGGGACTGAGATTGCTCCGCCAAGCCCGTGCGGTATGAGGTAGACGATGAACACGCTGTTGGTCAGCACGATCAGCGGTGAGATCGACAGGTCGAAGCCGCCGCCGATGATCGAGGGGGCGCTCGCGATCGCGGCGATGGCAAACGGCGCGACATCGGCCAGCTGGTCAGTGAACCCGAAGGCGCCGTGCGCGGTGATGATGTTCGCCGCGAGCATGCCAATCGTCAGGATGGCAGCGAAGCCGAAGCTGTACGTCCGGACCGCCCGCTGGACATTCTGCCGCGTGCTCAGGGTCGCGGGCCGAGCCGGCAAGGTAGCTGTCGGTGCCATCTCAGGCCTCGCTGCTCTCACCGAAGAACGCTGCGACGAGCGCCTCCCGGGTCAGCTCGCTGCGGTCGAGTTCGCAGAACAGCTCGTGTTCGCGGAACACGAGCACCCGATCCATCAGCTCGACGTGCTCGTCGAGTTCGGTGGAGAGCATCACCACCGCGAGGCTCTCGCTCGCCAAGGAGCCGAAAAGCTCGTAGAGGGTGTTCTTGGAATTGATGTCGATGCCGCGCGTAGGGTCGTTGAGCAGGAGGATCCGCGGGCCGAACGCCAGCCAGCGTGCGAGGATGACCCGCTGCTGGTTGCCTCCGGACAAAGTCGTGATCTGATCCTCGGGAGATTTCAGAACGATCTGCAGACCATCGGCGTAGGAGGAGAAACGCCGTCGCGACGACCGCGGGCTGAGCCAGCCGAAGCGGCTGTCCTGAGCGAGTGTCGGCAGGGCGAAGTTTTCCCGGATCGTCATCCAGCTGAAAAGAGAGTCGCGGGCGCGCTCACGCGGGACGTAGGCGATGTCGCAGTCAGCCGCCTGAACCGGTGACCGGATGATCACGTCGCCGTCAGGGCGGTGACGGACGACCTCGCCCGCGAGGACGTTCTCGCCCCACAGCGCCTCGAGGAACTCGTTCTGGCCGTGGCCCTCGAGTCCGGCCAGCCCGATGAGCTCCCCGGCATGCACCGTCAGGTCGATCGGCTTGCCGTCAGCGCGCAGCTGAAGCCCGCGGACGGTCAGGACCGGCGCCCCGCGGCGGGCCTGGGCCGATGCCTTTTCCCGGCGGCCCACGGATTCCAGTTCGTCCGAGCCGGTCATCAGGCGGACGAGGTCGCGCGTCGTCCACGACGCCCGGGCGAGGTTGGCGACCGTCTCCCCCGAGCGCATGACCGTAATGCGATCGCCGATTTCCTCGATCTCGTCCATCCGGTGGGTGATGAAGATGACGCCCACGCCCTCGGCGGCCAGCCGCCCGACGAGGGCGAAGAGCCGGTCGCGCGTGGCCACGTCGAGCGCGGACGTCGCCTCATCCAGGATCAGGATCCGCGGGCTGCGCAGCAGGGCCCGCACGATGCAGCAGGCCTGCCGGTCGCTGAGCGAGAGGTCCTCCATGCGGGCGCGCAAGTCCACCGGCCGGCCGAGGAGCTCGCCGAGCGCCTCGCTGGCGTGGCGCCGCTTCTCCCGGGTCGAGATCCGGGTGCGCCACGTGTCGTCGAACCCGAGCCAGACGTTGTCGAGCACCGAGCGGGCCGGCGCCACCAGGACTTCCTGGAAGACGGTGACGATACCGTGGTCCAGCGCCGCCTTCGGGTTGCGCAGCTGCGCGTCGGTTCCGGCCACCTCGACCCGGCCCGCGTCCGGCACGTGCACACCGCTGAGGATCTTGACCAGCGTGCTCTTGCCCGAGCCGTTCTCGCCGACCAGGGCGTGCACCTCGCCCGCGCGCAGTTCGAATGAGCAGTCCCTGAGGGCCTGGGTGGCGCCAAAGGCCTTGGCCACGTGCTCGACGCGCACAAGGACGTCGGGCGTGCTCGGTGCACCGGGCGCGTCGACCACCGCCGCCCCCTCGCCCGTGGTCATCGCGTCGGCCTCCCGCTGATATACGACCGGTCGTGCGCGGGCATCCTGGCCGCACCGAGTCCCGGCGCAACGCTGCCGACTGGGGTGGCAGCCGCGGTCATGCGCGACTCATTCCGCGAGGTCCAGAGCGTGCAGAGCGACGAGACCACCCCGGAATCCGTCGGCAAAATGCGCTCGGCGGCTGGGTATGGCGAGCCGACATGGCCTCGACCTCCTCGGGGGCAAGGGCGTTACGAGGCGGAAACGTATATGAAACTGTAGACGACAGCTTCGGCGGCCGTCGAGGGTTAGCTACCGGACAGACGATCACGATCTCGTCAAGTCACCGGCCCAGACGACCGGACCTTACGGCACCCAGGCGGGCCCGCCCGCCCTGGCGCAGCCCCGGAAGATTGGTGTTGTAATGGCGATTGACCTGGGAAAATTCGGGATCTGGAGCCGCGAGCTGCGGTACCACCCAGACCGCGGCGCGCGCGTGGCCGCAGCTGCCGAGGTGGAGGAGCTCGGGTACACGGCGATCTTCATTCCGGATGCGGAGGGCGGGGTGCTGACCGAGATCGAGCGGCTGCTGGCCGCAACGCGGCGGGTCACGCTCGCAACCGGGGTCCTCAATATATGGATGCAGGACGCGGCGGACGTGGCGAGCAAGCGGGCGGGCCTGGCGTCGCGGTTCGGTTCCCGGTTCCTGCTCGGCCTCGGCAGCAGCCACGCCCCGCTGGTCGAGTCCGCGCGTCGCGGGCCTTACACCCGCCCTTACTCGAGGATGATCAGTTACCTGGACGCGCTGGATACCGCGGCGCCGCCGGTGCCAGCCGCCGAGCGCATGCTGGCCGCGCTCGGGCCCCGCATGCTGTCGCTGGCCCGCGCCCGCGCCGCAGCGGCGCACCCGTACCTCGTCCCGCCAGAGCACACGGCCGTAGCACGGCAGGCCCTCGGGACCGGCCCAGTCCTGGCCCCGGAGCAGGCTGTCGTCCTCGATGCCAACCGGCGCCGCGGCCGCGACCGGGCCAGGGCGTTCGTCGCTGACTACCTGGCCCTGCCCAACTACGTGCGCAATCTGCGCCGGCTCGGCTTCGGCGACGGCGATTTCACCGGCGGCGGGAGCGACCGGCTCGTGGATGCTCTCGTGGCGCACGGCGATGAGCAGGCCATCGCGGCCAGGGTCCGGGCGCACCACGACGCGGGCGCCGACCACGTGTGCCTCTACGTGTTCGGCGACGGCGATGAGGCGCTGCCGCTCGAGGCGTGGCGGCGCCTGGCACCTGCCCTCATGCTCCGGTGACGGGCCGGCCCGCCAGAGCGGCAGGATCAGAAGATCCTATATCTTCTGATCGGCTCAGCTGATCACGAGTGGATTGAGGTTCACCCCGTTCGACCCGGGCACGGCCAGCAGCGACACGACCAGCGCGCCGGCCACCTTGGTCCCGGGACCGCGGGCGGCTCGCAGCGCGGCGAAGTCGCAGTTATCGAGGAGCAGGAGCCCGATCGCCCAGGTCAGCATGTGCGCCGAGCCGTGGCTCAGCTTCGCATCCCTGGAGTCGAGCATGTCCCAGGCCAGGATCGAGATGCCGTGCTCCGCCACCCAGCGGGCGCCGTCGCCGGACAATCCCCCGCCCGCGTCCTGCTGACTCTCGGGACCGCCGAGCATGTGGCCGCGCGCCGCCTCGAACCGGTCGCGGCCCATATCCAGGCACAATGCATCACCGGCCGCGACGGTGATCCCGGCGCCCGCGAGCGCCGCGTCGATGTCAGCGCCGTCGACCGGGCGGCCGGCCCAGTCCGTGCCGCGCAGGCCCGGGATGTCGACATGGATGGCGCGGGTAACGAGGCCATCGGGGGCGAGCACGTCGGCCGAGCCCTGCTCGGAAGCGTCCACCGGCCGGCCTCCGTAGAAGGTGCCGTCCACGGCAACATGGTTCAGGGCGTCGAGGTGGGTGTTCTGCAGCCCGTGCGAATTCAGGACCAGGTGGTCTTGACCCCACCCGGTGCCGTCGGTATCCGGCCGGTACCAGATCTCGTGCGAGAAACCGGGCCGCTCGGGGGTCGCGTTGTAGTCGTGACCGCGCAGCGGCCTGGCCAGGCTCACCGATGCGCCGGTGCGGATGCACGCGGCGGCCCGGGCTCGCGCGCCCGCATCGACGAGGTTGGCCGTTCCGCGCCGGTCGTCCGCGCCGAAGGGGCGTGAGGCGGCCAGCTTCCTGATCCAGTCCGGCATGTCCACGCGGGGGGGCAACGTCATGTCCGGCATCGTATAGCTTTCCCGGAAAGCAGGCACGGTGGCCGGACGGAAGCCGCTAGCACCGAAACGACTTTCGGTACACCATGCGGGAGCCGATAGCAACTACCCTTGGGGACTGTGAACAAGCAGGAACGCACCTATACGATCCTCCGGGATCGGATTCACTCGGGCAGCATCCCGCCGCTGGCCCGGCTCAACATCGACGCGCTCGCCCGTGAACTGGGCGTGAGCCCGATACCGGTGCGCGAGGCCCTCCGCCGCCTGGAGGCCGAGGGCTGGGTGCGGTTTACTCCCAATGTCGGCGCGGTCGTCTCCCCGGTGGACTCGACGTCCTGGGAGCAGGCCATGGTGACGCTGGCGATCCTCGAGGGCGCAGCCAGCGGAGAGGCTCAGCAGAACCTCCGCCGCTCCGACCTGACCCGGATCAGGAAGCTCTCGGCCGGGATGGAGCAGGCCGCGGCCCAGGTGGATCCGCTGCGATTCAGCAAGCTGAACCGCGCGCTGCACGCGGCCGTCATCGCCCGGTGCCCGAATGCCTACCTGGTCGATCTGCTCGAGCAGACGAACGCCCGTCTCGACCGGCTGCGCTCGACGATGTTCGTGTACCTGCCGCACCGTTCCGAGGAAGCGCTGAAGGAGCACGTCCACCTGATCGAGTTGCTCGAGCACGGCACGAAGGAGGAAGTCGAAAGCTACGCTCGCTGGCACAAGCTCAGGACCGTCGAGGCCTACCGGGCGATCCACCAGGCCAACGACGTGGCCATGGCGGCCCGGCGGCCGTCCCCGGCAGCGCGAGCGGGCAGGGACCACACCGTAGCGGCCTTGTGATCCCGTAGCGGCCGGTCAATCACCGCTGAGCATCGTCGCCGAGCTCACCGACATCGCCGTCCCCGACATCGGAGGCGGCCCGGGGCGGTACGGGACCGGGAACTCTTCCCTGCGGCGGAAGAGCCAGCGGTCACCCTGCTTGACGACGTCGTCGTGGTAGCGGGCAAGAATCGTGTTCTGGAAGTTCTGCGGGATCCAGACCACGTCGGTGTCCACCACCGCGGACCGCCCGTCCTGGGCCAGCTGAACCAGCGTCTGCGGGTTCATGTGCCTGCCCTCATAGTCCTCGGGCAGGCACGTGCTCAGGAAAGACATGACCTCCTCGCGTCCGCTGAAGGCTTGATCGCCAACGACGAACGCCGCGTCCTCGGTCCACAGCGAGCCGAGCCGTTGCCAGTCGTGGTCGTCGAACGCCATCGCGTACGTGACCACCAGGTCGCGGATCGCGTGCCGTGCCAAAAGTTCTTCCAGGGCGTCCACGCCGTGGATCTTAATCTTTTGGCCCCGGCCCTGGGTAGCCGCGGCCGTCCGGCTGGGTGAACAGCCCCTTCATCGCGGCCCGGCCTGGTCTGGCCAGCCGGGTGACCGGCCGGACAGCAGCAGCAGGGCCAGCCATGGGTCGGCGTCGCCGTGGGCCGCCTCGGGCGGGCGCGGCGGTACCCCGGCGCGCCATCCGGCCAGCACGATCTCCGGGTCGGCGGGCCGGTAGTCCTTGCCGAGCGCCCGGGCCAGGTCCCACGCATGCAGATGCCACTCGGCACAGGCGGCTCCCGCCATCCCGCCCACGGTCACCAGCGCGTCCCGGTAACGGTGATGCGGCAGCTCCCAGACGGGGCCGAGCCGGCCCGCGTACGACCGGGCCGACCTTGCGAACGCCGCGATGTGCTCGGGCGGCGGGCGGTCCGGCAGGGCCGCGAGCTCGGCAGCGTTCTGCCTGGCCAGCTTGCGGGTGAGGGTATCGGGATGCGCTCCGGTAGCCATCAGCCGCGCCAGCCGGCTCCCCGGGGCGTCATCGAGGTACTCGTGAAAGTCGTCGGCGACACACCGCAAGTGCCCGGCCAGGTCGGCGGCGCGCCACTCGGCACATGGCGTCTGCGCTGTCCATTCCTGCCCGCCGAACTGCGCCGCGAGCTCACAGATGACGGTCACCCCGTCGCGGTAAGCGGGTAATCCGGTAACTGCGGACCAGCCTGTCAACAGCTCCCCCTGCGGCCGAACTCCATAGGATCCTCCCCTGCCGGCGTCCCGCACCGGCGGCGCCGCCCGACGCCGCCCTGCCGACTGAGTGTCAGAGTTACCCACTCTGCGGCATCTTGCTCCGTTGCGGAGTAAATTCAGGTGACAGCTTGGTGGGCATGCGGTTAGCCTGCTGAAAATGCCCTCCAATCCCCCAAGCTCGCTGCCGCATGCCCAAACCCCCCATGCAGCAGCCCAGCATGGGCTACCGGGAACGGGGGGGACGCGCCCGGCGGAACAGACGCCGCTGGCGGCACTGTGGCGGACCCGGGAGTACCTGCGCCCGTATTACGGGCTGCTCGCGCTGATGCTCGCCGCCGCGGTCGGGGCCGCGGCAGCCGAGATCGTGATCCCGTTGCTGGTCAAGGCGATCATCGACGGACCGATCGCGCGCGGGAACTCTCACGCGCTGCTGCCGCTTGGCCTGGCCGCGACCGGGCTCGGGGTGATCCAGGCTGCTTTAAGCCTGTACCGGCGGTGGGTGCAGGCCAGTGCCGTCACCGACATGGAACGGTCGATGCGGGACAGCCTCTACGCGCACCTGCAGCGCCTGCATGCCGGGTTCCACGACGACTGGCAGTCCGGCCAGCTGCTGTCCCGCGCCACCAACGACCTGTCCACGATCCGGCGGTTCGCCGGATTCGGCACCATCTTCTTCGTCACCAACGTGGTGACCTTCATCGCAGTCATCGCGCTGCTGATCCGGCTTAACTGGTGGCTCGGGCTGATCACCGGATGCGTCTTCCTCCCCGTCTTGGTCCTCTGCACCCGCTTCGAACGGCGGTACCGGGTGCTGTCCCGCCGCTCTCAGGACCAGCAGGGCGACCTCGCTACCTACGTTGAGGAGGCGGCCGCGGGCATCCGGGTGCTCAAGGCGCTCGGCCGCCGCGACGAAGCGTCGGCCCGGCACACCGGCCAGGCCGCGCTCGTGCAGGACACGCAGGTGCAGAAGGCCAGGCTGCGCGGCACCTTCTGGGCCGGCCTCGACCTGGTGCCGAACGCGGTGATCGGCCTGATCCTGCTGCTCGGCGCGCTCGCGGTCAGCCGGGACGAGCTGAGCCTGGGCGGGCTGGTCGCGTTCATCGCCCTGGCCCTGCAGCTGGTCTGGCCCATCGAGTCGATGGGCTACATCCTGGCCACGGGCCAGGAGGCCGCCACCGCGGCGCAGCGGATCTATGAGATCTTCGACACCGAGCCGGCCATCACCGACGCCCCGGCCGGCGCCCAGCCGCCCGCGGCGCGCCCGGCCAGTCCGGCCAGGCCGACGGGCAGGCTGCGCTTTGACCACGTGACCTTCCGCTATCCAGGTACTCCCACCCCGGTCCTGCGCGGCGTCACGCTGGAACTCGAGCCCGGCGAGACCGTCGCCCTGGTCGGCCCCAACGGCGCGGGCAAGTCAACGCTGCTGCAGCTGGTACCCCGGCTGGCCGAGGTGTCGGCCGGATCCATCCTGCTGGACGGGACCGACATCAGGGACCTGCCGCTCAGCACCCTGCGCTCCACGGTGGGCTGCGCCTTCGAGGATCCCACGCTGTTCTCGGCGAGCGTCAGGGAGAACGTCAGCTACGGCACGCCAGGAGCGGACGAGGAAGCCGTGCTGGCCGTGCTGGCCGCGGCACAGGCAGATTTCGTCGCCGATCTGCCCTGGGGCCTGGACACCCGGATCGGCGAGCAGGGGATGGCGCTGTCCGGCGGCCAGCGCCAGCGGGTGGCGCTGGCCCGTGCCATCCTGGCCCGGCCCGCGGTGCTGCTGCTCGACGACCCGCTGTCAGCACTGGACGTGCACACCGAGGCGAAGGTCACACGCGCGCTCGGGGAGGTGCTGGCCGATTGCACGGCGCTGGTCGTGGCGCACCGGCCATCCACGGTCATGCTGGCCGACCGGGTGGCGCTGCTCGACCGGGGAGTGATCGTCGCCACGGGCTCGCACCAGGATCTGCTGGCGACCGAGCCCGGCTACCGGGAGCTGATGAGCGGCACCGACCAGCCGGGCCCGGGCCAGGGGCCGGCCGGGAATCATGACCTGACGGAGGCCCGCCGGTGACCCAGACCGATGCGCAGGCCTGGCGGGGCATAGCGGCTGAGGACGCCGAGGACATCACGCCCAGCCTGGCGTCGCTGCTGCGGCTGCGGGGCCGCCGCCTGCTGCAGGATCTGCTCCGCCCGTACCGGGCCAGGGCCGGGCTGATCCTGCTGCTGATCGTGGTGGCCAACGTCGCGGCCCTGATCGGCCCGTGGCTGATCGGCGTCGGGATCGACCGGATCCCGGCCGTGACCCCTCACTCCCCGGCCGTCTCGGCTTCCGCCGTCACCAGGCCGCTGACCGTCATCATTGCCGCGTTCGCCGTGACGGTCCTGGTCCAGGCGGCCGCCACCCGGACCTACATCGGCGAGATCGGCCGCCTGGGCGCCGACGTGGTCATCGAACTGCGGCGCCGGCTGTTCGCTCACTTCCTGCGGCTTCCGGTGGCGTTCCACGAGCGCTACACGTCGGGCCGGGTCATCTCCCGGCAGGTCTCCGACATCGACTCGATCTCCGACTTGTTCGACGAGGGCCTGGATTCGCTGGTATCGGCCGTCTTGTCGCTGGTGCTGGTCGGCGCGGGGATGCTGCTGCTCGACTGGCCGCTGGCGCTCGTCGTGCTGGTCGGGTTCGGGCCGCTGGCCTGGCTGACCGTCTGGTTCCGGCGCGAGTCCGAGACCGCGTACCGGCGAACCAGGGAGACGATCGCACAGGTCATCGTGTACTTCGTGGAGACGTTCGGCGGCATCCGCGCGGTCCAGGCGTTCCGCGGGGAGCGCAAGAACGAGGCGATATTCGGCGAGCTGAACGCGGGCTACGCAGCGGCCAGCCTGCGTTCGTCCCGGCTGATCGCCATCTACTCGCCGGGCATCACCCTGGTCGGCAACCTGGCCATCGGAGCGGTGCTGCTCTACGGCGGGCTCAGGGTCATCGACGGCAGCATGAAGGTCGGCGTGCTGGTCACCTTCCTGCTCTACCTGCAGCGCTTCTTCGACCCACTGCAGGACCTGTCGCAGTTCTACAACACGTTCCAGTCGGCGGCTGCGGCGCTGGAGAAGATCTCCGGGGTGCTCGACGAGGCCCCGGCGGTGCCCGAGCCCTCCGGCCCGGTCCCGCTTCCCGGCGCCGCGGATCCGGCCCGGGGCGGAAGAACGGTGCGGTTCGACTCGGTCAGGTTCGGCTACCGGGAGGCACCGGTGCTGCCCGGCCTGGACCTGACCATCCCGGCCGGGCAGACCACGGCCCTGGTCGGCGCGACCGGCGCGGGGAAGACCACGATCGCCCGGCTGATGGCCCGGTTCTACGATCCGGGCCAGGGCCGGGTGCTGCTGGACGGCGTCGACCTCAGGAACCTGTCCGAGCCGGCCCTGCGCCGCGAGGTGGTCCTGATCACCCAGGAGAACTTCCTGTTCAGCGGCACCATCGCGGACAACATCGCGCTGGGCAGGCCGGGCGCCACGCGGGCCGACATCGAGCAGGCGGCACGGGCCATCGGCGCGCACGGGTTCGTCAGCGCGCTCCCGGCCGGCTACGACGAGCAGGTGGGCAAGCACGGCGGGCGGCTGTCCGCCGGGCAGCGCCAGCTGATCTCGTTCACCCGGGCGTTCCTGGCCGCCCCGGCCGTGCTGGTGCTCGACGAGGCCACGTCGCTGCTCGACATCCCCACCGAGCGCCTGGTGCAGCGGGCACTGCGGACGATCCTGGCCGGGCGCACCGCCCTGATCATCGCGCACCGGCTGTCCACGGTGCAGATCGCCGACCGGGTGCTCGTGCTGTCTGACGGCCGGATCGTCGAGGACGGGCCGCCGGACCGGCTGCTGGCCGGGAGTGGCGAATACTCCGCGCTGCACGCGAGCTGGCTGCAGAGCCTGGCCTGACGGGTCATCTCGGCGGTCTTCGCCCGATTGCCGGATCCGCAGGCCCGTCCGCTAGGCTGGCCGCGTGATCAAGCGTCGCCAGCAAGTCAGCGGCCAGGCCGAGGCGGAATACGCGGCGGACGTGGCCCTGGCCGCGCAGTTCGACGACCTGCTCGCCCAGGCGCGTTCCGCCGAGCAGGTCTTCAGGCAGGCCCAGGCCCGGGCCGCGGCGATCAGCGAGCTGTATCCGCTGGCCATCAGGCTCGATGCCGCGCTGACCGACGCGATGCGGGCCGCTTACGCCGCCCGGCGGGCCGAAATCGGCCCGCGCGGTTACGACGACTGGATCTACCGGCGCAAGGCGATGGCGAAATCGGCCGTGCATGCCTGGACGGACGAGGCGGAGCGGCTGCTGACCCTGCGCGAGACGCACCGGCTTACCGGCGTGCCGCCGAGGCCTCGCACCGATCTGCCGGATGGCGCCGCGGCCACGAACGTGCCCGCCTGAACCGCGCAGCCAATATCCAGCACTGATTTTTAGGCAACTCGCCGGTAACCTGAGCGGGCCGGCTAATACGAGCTAGTCGGCCAGTAGTCATGCCTGGGTCGGCGTGTCGCCTTCCCGGGGCCATAACGGGCGGGCAGGCTGTTAGTGAACGCACTGACCGGGCGGGCCAGCCCCGGTCGCCAGCCTGGCTACAGGCTGTGATGAATCTCATAACAATGGGTAGTACCATCGTGCCAGAACGTGATCCCACGAAAGCTACAAAGGGTGAGGCGGAAAACAGTCACAACGGGCCATGCCGTGCTCCGTGGTGCTGCTGGCACAGTAGGGTGTGATCAAGACTACAAACGATTGACCTGGAGGCACGCGAATGTGCCCGCATACGCCACCGTGTCCGGA
>Ga0335075_10002136_pt1 | contig 32029 bp, 30 predicted proteins | sample Lox_Sample_24_FD_206723 | JGI IMG/M metagenome (GOLD analysis project Ga0335075, IMG submission 206723) | Soil microbial communities from Loxahatchee National Wildlife Refuge, Florida, United States - Lox_Sample_2.4 | ecosystem: Environmental > Terrestrial > Soil > Wetlands | place: USA...
GCGGCCAGGACCCGCATGGCCAGCTTCCAGCGAGGCGTGCGCGAGGGCCGCGCCGCCGCACCCCAGATCGAGGAGCCGTAGGACCGATGAACCGTAAAGGCCCAGGCAGAGCAACACCAGGAGGAGGAACCTGTATGGACGGGCGACGAGAGGAGTGCACGTGAGCACACCAGGGCGCCCCACCCAGGACCTTAACTGGCTGATCACCAACTTCGTGGAGCGGGTCCCCGATGTTGCGCACGCGGTGGTGGTATCCTCCGATGGCCTGCCGCTGGCGTTCAGTGCCGGTTTCCCGCAGGAACGGGCCGATCAGCTGGCGGCGGTGACGTCGGGGCTGACCAGCCTGACCCAGGGAGCGTCGCGCGTGTTCGAGGGCGGCGCGGTGGTGCAAACCGTGGTAGAAATGCAGCGGGGTGTGCTGGTGATCATGGCCATAAGCAACGGCTCGAGCCTTGCCGTGCTGGCCGCTTCCACCTGCGATCTCGGCCTCGTGGCGTACGAGATGACCCTGTTGGTCGAGCGGGCCGGGCGGGTACTTACGCCCGCCACCCGAGGCGTCATGCAAGCAGCCATCCCCGGCGACGGCCGAAGGTTACCGGAGGTTTGAGTGGCGGGCCAAGGGCGAGGTGACGACCGGTCACCGTTCGCGGGCTTGCCTGGTTCCTGGCAGAGTGCAGGGGCCCGGGCCGGCCTGTGGGACGAGGGGCCCAACGGGTCGGGGTCGACGCGACCCGGTTTCGGCTTCACGGTCGACGAGGAAGGTGCCACCAAGCTCGTCCGGCCGTACACGGTTACCGGTGGGCGCACGCAGCCCAGGTACCAGCTCGCCATCGAGGCTCTCGTGACCGCTACCGTCCTGGAACCTCGTGATCTATCCGTGCTGGCTCCGGAATGCCAGGCGATCCTGCAGTTCTGCCGGGACTGGAGGTCGGTGGCGGAGGTGTCGGCGGTGCTGCGGCTTCCGCTCGGCGTGGCCAGGATCCTCATCGCGGATATGAGCGCGGACGGGCTCGTCCGTATTCACCAGCGCGATGACTCGGAGGGCCGTCCGGACCTCCATCTGCTCGAAAGGGTGCTCAGTGGACTCCGTAAGATCTAGCGTCGCCCAGCCTAGGTCCGACGCTCCCGCCATGACGTCGGTGAAGATCGTGGTCGCCGGCGGATTCGGTGTAGGCAAGACGACATTCGTAGGGTCAGTATCGGAAATCACGCCGCTGACCACGGAGGCCGTGATGACTGTGGCCAGCACCGAAGTCGACGACCTGTCCCACGTGCCGGACAAGTCGACGACCACCGTGGCGATGGACTTCGGGCGGATCACGCTGGACAAGGATCTGGTCCTCTACATGTTCGGCACCCCGGGCCAGCACCGGTTCTGGTTCATGTGGGACGACCTGATCCAGGGCGCCATCGGCGCGGTCGTATTGGTGGACACGCGCCGGCTGGCCGACTCCTTCCCCGCGGTGGACTACTTCGAGGCGTCCGGGCTGCCGTTCGTGATCGGGATCAACGGCTTCCACGGCCAGTTCCCGCACCGGTCCAAGGACGTCAGCGAGGCGCTGGCGATCTCGCCGGACGTGCCGGTAATCCCGTGCGACGCACGGAACCGGGAGTCGACCAAGGCAACCCTGGTCACGCTCGTCGAGCACGCGATGTCCATGCAGACGGCCGGACGGTACTGATACGTGCCCGCCGCCGCAGGCGGCCACGCCAGCACCGCTGGTGCCTACACGACCAGCACGGCGTTTCTCGAGGCCCTGGGCGAGGCCGGGGTCAGCTATCTCTTCGCCAACCTCGGTAGCGACCACCCGAGCCTGATCGAGGCCTACGCGCAGGCCAAGGCGCAGGATTCTAAGGGGCAGGGTTCTAAGGGGCAGGGTTCTAAGGGGCAGGGCCAGCGCGATGCGTTCCCGCGGCTTGTCGTCTGCCCGCACGAGATCGTGGCCCTGTCGGCCGCGCACGCCTACGCCAGCGTCAGCGGGCGGCCGCAGGCGGTCCTCGTGCACGTCGGCGACGGCACGCAGAACCTCGGCGGCGAGATGAACAACGCGTTGCGCGGCCGCGTCCCCGTCTTTATCTTCGCCGGCGCCTCCCCGTACACACTCGAAGGCGAGTTGCCCGGCAGCCGTAACGAGTTCATCCACTGGATCCAGGACGCTCGCGACCAGCGCGGCATCCTGCGCGGCTTCGTCAAGTACGACAACGAGATCCGCACCGGGCGTAACGTCAAGCAGCTCGTCCACCGGGCCATGCAGATCGCGCGCAGCGAGCCGGCCGGCCCGGTCTACCTGGTCGGCCCGCGCGAGGTGATGGCGGAGCCGCTCGAGCCGTACACGGTGGATCCGGCGCAGTACTCCCCGGTCGCGCCGGGCGCGCTCACCGCCGAGGTCACCAGGGACATCGCCACCGCGCTGGCCCGTGCCCGCCACCCGCTCATCGTCACGTCGTACCTGGGGCGCAACCCGGACGCGGTACCCGCTCTCGTCGAGCTGGCCGAGTTGCTGTCCGTTGGCGTGCTCGAGTCGGCCGCCTTCTGCGTCAACTTCCCCGGCGACCACCCGCTGCACTGCGGCTACCAGTTCACCCCCACCGAGCAGAACCCGGTGCTGGCCCAGGCCGACGTCATCCTGGTCGTGGACAGCGATGTGCCGTGGGTTCCCACTACCAGCCGGCCCGCCCCCGGCGCGGCGATCTACGCCATCGACGTCGACCCGCTGAAACCCACGATGCCGATGTGGCACGTCCCCGCGCGCCGTTTCGCCGCGGCCGACTCGAAGGTGGCCCTGGAGCAGATCGCCCGGCTCGTTCGGGATGAAAACCTGGCCGAAGCGGCCGTGGTCGAAAAGCGGCGGTCGGAGATCACCGCCGCCAACGAGGCCCGCCGGGTCGCGCTCGACGCGCTGGAGCGGCCCGAAGGCGACGTGATCACGCCCAGGTACCTCACCGCGTGCGTGCGCGAGTTGCTGGCCGGCACCGGCGCGCTCGTGCTCACCGAGGCCATCACCAACTACCAGGTCGTGGCCGAACACCTGCGGCCCGCCACGCCCGGGTCGTACCTAGGATCCGGCGGCGCTTCTCTCGGCTGGGCCGGCGGCGGCGCCGTAGGGGCCAAGCTCGCTTCTTCTGCCGAACGTGCCGTGGTATCCCTGGTCGGAGATGGCTCCTACCTGTTCGGGGTGCCGTCGGTCGCGCAATGGGTCGCGCGCAGGTACGACGCCCCGTCGCTGACCGTCATCTATGACAACCGCGGCTGGGCCGCGCCCAAGTTCTCCACGCTCCGGGTGCACGGCAGCGGCGCCGCCGCGGCGGCCGGCGAGTTTTTCGCCTCGTTCGAGCCAGAGGCCGACCTGCCCGGCATCGCCGCCGCGGCAGGCGGCGCCTACGCCGCGACCGTCGCCGACCCGGCCGAACTGCCCGGCGTGCTCAAGGACGCCCTGGCCGTCGTCCGCGGCGGCCGCTCCGCCGTCGTCAGCGTCCACCTCGCGGCCGTCTAGCGCGTGTTCAGCCAGCCTGCTCAGCTAGCCTGTTCAGCTAGCCTGTTCAGCTAGCCTGCTCAGCTAGCCTGCTGGGCTAGCCTGCTGGGCGGCGCGGACACGCCGCGCGATGCGTGTGGCCAACGTGACGGCGGCGGCTCCTTCGTCCTTGCCCGCCGAACTGTCCAGGCAGGTCACGATCACGTCGCCGACCCGGATCGCGGCCAGGGTGGTACCTCCCTCGAAGACCGGCGATAGCTCCACGGCCTTGAGGCCCCCGTCGCCCACCCGGCGCAGCCGCGTCCGGATCAGCGACGTCTTGGCCGTGGTTCCGGCCGACTGCTGGGTGAAGGACCGGCAGTGGCCGAATGCCTGCCATAGCCGGGACATCACCTTCGTCGCGTCGCCGGGCTGGAAGTAGTCGATTTCCTGGGCTATCTCCTCGGTCTTGCTCGCGTTGAGGTAGTCGTTCTCGGCGAAGTCCGAGGAGCTGATGCCCGAGGCTACGATCCACGACGTTCCGGTCAGCAGGTTGCAGGCTTGGCTGGCTGACATGTGCTGAGGCGTGTCCTGCGGGAGGGCCTGGCCGGAGTTGCGCGTTCCCGACGAGTCGATGCGGTAGCCCTGGGGCATGGCGCTGGCCGGCAGCAGCAGCGAGTACAGCGTGTTCCCGTCAAGCGCCGCGCTCGCGCTGGGGCTTGCCGGTGTCGAGGCGGTTGTAGCTTCTGCGGGACTGCTCGTAGCGGTGGACGTGTTTCCGCTCGTGCTGCATCCGGCTGCCGCGAGCACCAGCAGCCCTCCGGAGCACCCGAGCAGGCCTCTCAGGCAACTTCGCATGGCCAAGAACGCTAACAGGCAGGGACCGCCCGCTGTGGCCTGTTCGGTGTGAACAAAATCTAACGCCCGAGCCGTGCTAATCCGCCGTCGGCACCGCCTCCTGAGCGTGCGCCTGCCGCTCGGGTGATTTAGAGTTCCCTCGGAGCGGCCGAAGGGAGAAAGGCGTGAGCGCACAGACCGAGCAGGAGAGCTTCAGCTTCCAGGCGGAGGTCGTCCAGATTCTGGACTTGATGGTCCATTCGCTGTACAGCAACAAGGAGATCTTCCTGCGCGAGCTGATCTCCAACGCCTCGGACGCCATCGACCGGCTCCGCCTGGAACTGCTCGCCCGGTCCGAGTTGCCCGAGGCCGAAGGCCCGCTGCAGATCCGGGTCAGCTACGACAAGCAGGCCCGTACGATCACCGTGGCCGATAACGGGATCGGGATGAGCCGCCAGGAGGTCATCGAGCACATCGGGACGATCGCCAAGTCGGGGACCCGTGAATTCCTTCAGGCCCTGACCGGCGACCAGCGTAAGGACGCTTCCCTGATCGGCCAGTTCGGCGTGGGTTTCTACTCCGCGTTCATCGTCGCCGACCGGGTCACGCTGACCACCAGGCGCTTGGGTCTGACCGCCGCCGACGGCGTCCGCTGGGAGTCCGACGGCCGCGGCGCTTACACGCTGGAGACGGTCGAGCTGCCGGACCGCGGCACCACGATCGTGCTGCACCTGCGCGAGGGCGAGGACGACCTGCTCAGCGGCTACCGGCTGCGCGAAATCATCAAGAAGTATTCCGACCACATCAGCCTGCCGATCATGATGCCTGCCGAGCCTGCAGCCGGTAAGCCGGCCGCCGACCCGCCGGCCCAGGAGCGGGTCAACCAGGCCGCCGCGCTGTGGGCCAGGCCGAAGGGCGAGCTCAGCGACCAGGACTACCGGGACTTCTACCAGCACGTCACCGGCGACTTCACCGACCCGCTGGCCTGGGTACACAGCAAGGTCGAGGGGACATACGAGTACACGCTGCTGCTGTTCATCCCGTCCCGGGCCCCCTTCGACCTGTGGATCCCCCAGGTCGCCCGCGGTATCAAGCTGCACATCAGGCGGGTGTTCGTGCTGGAGGACTCGGGCCAGCTGATGCCGCAGTACCTGCGGTTCGTCCGCGGCGTGATCGACTCGGCCGACCTGCCGCTCAACGTCTCCCGTGAACTGCTGCAGGGCAGCCGCGTCGTGGACAACATCCGGTCCAACGCGACCAAGCGGATACTGCGGCTGCTCGCCGACATGGCGGAGAAGGAGCCGGAGAAGTACGCGACGTTCTGGAAGGAGTTCGGCTCCGTCCTCAAGGAGGGCCTGCCCGAGGACTTCCAGAACCGGGACGAGATCGCCAGGCTGTTGCGCTTCACCTCCACCAGGTCCGCCCCGGACGACCCGGATGCGTCCCTGGCCGACTACGTGGGCCGGATGAAGGAAGGCCAGCAGCACATCTACTACCTGCTGGCGCCCGGCCTGGCCGCGGCCAAGGCCAGCCCGCACCTCGAGGCGTTCCGGAAGAAGGGCATCGAGGTCCTGTTGTTCGGCGAGGGCGAGGGCATCGACAACTGGGTGGTGGCCAACCTGCGCGAGTTCGACGGCAAGCGCCTGCAGTCGGTCGCCCAGGGCAGCGGGGACCTGTCCGAGCTGGAGGACGAGGCAGAAGCCGAGGCCAAGCAGCAGGCAAGCACGGAGCTCGCCGGGCTGGTCAGCCAGCTGAAGACGGCCCTGGACGGCCGCGCATACGATGTCCGGATCAGCTCCCGGCTGACTACCTCGCCTGCCTGCATCGTCGCCAACGAGCCCGAGATCGACATCAACCTGGTCCGCCGGCTGCGTGGCAATGGCCTGCCCAGCCAGCCGGTCCTTGAGATCAACCCGCAGCACCCCCTGGTGCGGCAGCTCAACCGTCAGCCCGCCGATCCGCACCTGGCCGAATGGGCCCACGTCCTGTTCGACCAGGCCGTCCTCACCCTCGGCGCCCGGATCGACGACCCGGCCGCGTTCGTCACCCGCCTCAACGACCTGCTGGTCGCCCTCAGCGACCCAGCATCCCCGCCGCCCAACCCCGCACCGTCCGCTGGCGCGGAGCCCGGCCCTTCCGCTGGCCCCGACCCCGGCCCTTCCGCCGCCTCGGAGCCCTGAAAGCCGGGGAGCTGAACCGAGTGAACCCCGGGGTTCACTCCATTCGGCCGCCCTAGGCCGCGCTCGGGGCCGCGCTGCAGCCACGACCAGAGCGGCAGCTGGTGCCCGTGATGCGGCCGGGTCCTGCTGCTCCCGCCCGCGTCGACGGCGCTCGGCGGCGTGGTGTAATGTGCACCCGGAGCCGGGGCGGTAGCTCAGCCGGTCAGAGCAGCGGACTCATAATCCGCCGGTCGTGGGTTCGAGCCCCACCCGCCCCACGATGGTCTACTTGTGTAGACGTTCGAAATGTCTCGGTTGACAAGCGTCGACTGCATCACGCTAACACCATCGATAACGTCCGAGAGCGATGGATGCATCTATCGTCCCGGCCCTTCGCCCCAGTTCTGGGCCGTCTGTCTGCGGGATGCCCTCACCTTTAGCTTTCGGCCCCGCTGCGGCCGAGGTGCCAAACCGACACCGTGTCGGCAGTGATGTCGTACATCACCCGGTAGCGCCCGATGCGTAGCCGCCGTCGGTCAGGTGACCCATACGCGAACGACCAGGCAGGGCGGGGATCATCAACGAGCCGCGCGACCGCGTCAAGCATCTCACGGACCCCGCCGGTGTCGTCGTGGAGGAACCCGGCCGCCTGGTCAATCGCCTGGGCCTCCCAGATGACCTGACGGCTCACCTGGCTAGGCCGAGCCGCCGCAGCGCCTCGTCATGCGTAACGTATGAGGTCTGCCCGGCGGACTCCCGGGCACGCCAGTCCGCCAGCGCTGCCTGGTCTTCGGCGTCCTCTAGCTCCTGAGCGCTGGCGGCCTGTTCCAGGGCCCGCAAACGCAGGAAGTCGGACACCGGCACCACCACCGCGGCTTGGCCGCCGAGGTGGATCACCTCGTACGAGCCAGTGTCCGGGCCGCTCGCCGGGATCTCGTCGGCTGGCTGGGCGGTCATCGTGCTGCCTCCTATACGGGGCTTCCGGGCTTTGCTATCCATCCTGGCATGCCCGCGGGCCCGAGAGGTGTCATGCCGCTGCGATCGCGCCGGGGGGTGTTGCCTGACTCCGCTGAAATCCCCAGCACCGCTGCGACGAGCGTGATCACGCCTTAAATGCCGCTGTGCTCGCTGGCGGCCTTGTGCCACCGCGCGGGCATACTAGTCGGCCGGGCGGCTGTGACGTTCTGTAGCTGACATTCGGTGATCGCTATGGTGGGGCGTGGACCGGTTCGTGGACTGAGTCACCTGTGCAAGCGGTGCAATCAGCGCTATCGGCGGCATGACTCCGTGGTATCCGTGCAGCTAGCGCCTACCGTGCGCTGGGCCGTACTTCTCATAATCCGCCGGTCGTGGGTTCGAGCCCCACCCGCCCACGTGATGTTACCTGAATAAAGTTTCAAAAAGTTCTGACTAACAAGACTCTCGTGACGTCACCCGCAGACTCGCGCGCAGGGCCCGTAGTGTCGCTGCTGTCTGTCGGTGGACGCGCTTATGCTAGGCGAAACGGCGACCCATAGGAGAGCTGCTAATGACCGCGCCGCATGCCAGGCAACCTCAGGTCCTGCCTCGCCCGGCTTGCACGCCGACGGCGATCCGGGCCGTGCTGGCCGCCAACGCTGATGCCGGCATCCTCCAAAGGTACGACGAGGATCTGGACGCAGCGTTCGAACAGGCCCGCGAGCAAGGTGATGTGACGCCTCTGGTGCAGATGGTCAGGCGCTGGTGGTTCGAGGCGGACGCCTGGCGTGACCCCCAAGCGCAGCGGGTGTTCCTAGCTCGCATCGACACCTACCGGGATGAGGGTCCGCCGCCTGCGGAACAGCGGATGAGCCGGGAGGAGATCCGGACCCAGTTCGGCGTCTGACGCGTGTACAGATGGGAGCTGGATGGCCCGGCTCAGCAGGAGTTCGCGGACCTGCCTCCGGCCGCGCGAGCATCCCTGGCAGCATTCATGGACGCGGTCGTGATCGTGGACCCTGTGCAGTACCAGCGCCGTCGCGACTAGCGTGATGACGTCTCTATGCCGCTGCGCTCACTGCATTTCGGCCCAGACGGCGCGGGCCTGGTCACGTTCCTGGTGTACCCGCCTGACGATCTCGTACTTGTAGTCAAGATCCAGTGGCTCGGCGATTAACAACGTTTGGCTCTCCTAGGGCGGCCTACGCCGCCAGGCGTGGCACGCGCTGGTCGGCCGGGCGACGGTCACGTTCTGTAGCTGGCATCCGGTGATCGCCATGGTCAGGCGTGGACGGGTTCGTGGACCGGGTCACCCGTGCAAACGGTGCAATCAGGGCCACCGGCGCCACGGCTCCGTGCCATCGGTGCAGGTAGTGCCTACGATGCAAGGGGCCGGAGTTCTCGTAGTCCGCCGGTCGTGGGCTCGAGCCCCACCCACCCCACGCAGAAGAAGCTAAATAAAGATTCAAAAATATCGGCTAACGAGGACCGGCGTTATGGTTGGTTAGCAGATCCACTTCACCTTCATGATGACCACGCGTTCGCCGCGGACGTCGGTCAGGTAGACGAGCATCAACCGGCCTCGCTGGACAGTGCGCAGCCCCCGCGGCTCGCCTGTGAAATCCCGCCCATCGAGGAAGATCATCGACTCGCGGACGGTCAGTTCGTCGGCTACCTGACGGACCGCTGCCAGGGCGGCAGACGGCACTCGTCGAGCAGGTCATCGGCGACGGGTTCCCAGTGTCAGTCAGCCACCCGCGACCTCACGGTAGGCCGCCTGGACGATCTCGGCGGCTTCCCGGATTGCCTGATCCCGGCCAGCGGGGTCGGGGTCGGCGAGGGCTCGTTCGGCGGCGTGGAGGCGGGCAGCGACCGAGGGACGCCGCTCGATGGCGATGGCGGCGCCCCAGCGCTGGTAGAAGTGGCGGATGGGGAAGACGCTGTCCTCGTCGCCGGCCTGGGTGAAGGCGTCCTGGATTTCCTGGAAGAACTCCGGCAGCCGGGACGGCGCGACCGTGGCGACCGCCTGGCGCAGTGCGGGGAGCGATAGGGCGGGCAGGGGAATCAACGGCTCATCACCCTGTGGGTACTCAGCGGTCATCCCAGCCTGCCTCCTCTCACGTCCGGTAACAGAATAAACCGCGCCAGGCCTCCAGGCGGAGTCTGGCTACTCGAGCAGCGCACGTCGGCCAATGCTCGGGAAAGACACCAGTGCGCACCAGGAGCGGTACGTCGCCACCAAGCCAGGTTACGTGCGCCCTGATCCAGGAGACTCTAGACGAGACCACGACGGCGCTGGCCGCCGTCGGCCTGGCCCTGGCTCCCCCTCCGCCTTCCTGCAGACTGGCCTGCTGTCGGCCGACCTGGACCGCGAGGAGACCATGTCCCCTCCGGCAGCGAGAACGGCGCGTTGTCGGCGCCGGACTCAACGCGAAACTCTCAGATTCAGCGGTACCACTTCGCTTACCACGCCCCACTGCAGAGCGGTTTGCGCGTCGATCCGCTCCCCGGTCCACAGCAGCCACTTGGCCCGGGGCGTGGCGGGCCGACGCCGGTTACTAGACGGCACCGCTGAGGGCGTGACTACGGCCGGGCACTCGTTTACCTTCTCCCGCTCATGAACACGATGACACCGCAAGACGCTCGTTCGGCCGGATCCGGGATACGCCCGGCGAGTTTACTGGCGCCTTGACATGCAGCCATTTGGCTGCCTAAAGTTCAAAGGCAGCCAAATGGCTGCCTTTGGGGATGACGAGATGGATGACGTGTTCAAAGCGCTGGCTGATCCCAGCCGCCGCATGCTGCTGGACAGCCTGAACGCCCACAACGGCCAGACGCTGCGCGAGCTGTGCGCTGGGCTGGACATGGCCCGTCAGTCGGTCAGCAAGCACCTGGCGGTGCTGGAGGCGGCCGGCCTGGTGACCGCCGTGCGCCGGGGCCGGGAGAAGCTGCACTACCTGAATGCCGCCCCCATCAGCGACATCGCCGAGCGCTGGATCAGCCGTTACGACCAGCCCAGGGTCGACGCCCTGGCCGACCTGAAGAAAGCACTGGAGGAGACTGAAGTGGAAGCGCCCTCGTTCGTCTACACCACGTACATCCGCACCACGCCCGAGCGGCTGTGGCAGGGCCTGACCGAGCCCGCCTTCACCCGGCGCTACTGGCAGACCGAGCTGCACACGGACTGGGCCAAGGGATCGCCGGTGACCTGGAACAACCACGGCGTCCTGATCAGCGACCCCGAGTCCGTCGTGCTCGAATCCGACCCGTATCGCCGCCTGTCATACACCTGGCACACCATGACCGCCGAGCTGGCCGAGAAGTTCGGGTGGGATCAGGAGTTCGCGGCCAAGCTGGCGGGCGAACGCCGCTCCAAGGTCACCTTCGACATCGAGCCAGTCAGCCAGGGCGTGAAGCTGACCGTTATCCACGACGGCTTCGAGCCAGGCAGCATCATCGCCCAGATGGTCAGCGTCGGGTGGCCAGATGTCATCTCCAGCCTCAAGACCCTGCTGGAGACCGGCGAACCCCTTCCGGCCTAGTTCTGCGGAGCCATCGGTCGCCGCACAATGGCGGCGTGAGATTCCTATCCGCTGATACCCGGCGCTGGTCCGGTCAGCCGCCGTCGCCGCCCGGCCCGGGCTCGCCGCTGAGCCATTGGATCCACCCGCCGGACGGGTGAGCGCGGGCCAGAAGGTGCCCGCGGTCGCTGGCCCCGTCGAAGGTACGGGCGCCTAGCACGGCAAAGACGCCGTGCTGGTAGTCGCGGATCAGTGCGGGAGGTACGGGGAGGCCTTGCACGCTGTCGCGGGCCGATGGGCCCAGCGGGACCAGCGGGTCAAGGGACAGCCATGTTACCGGCCGGCCCCGCCCGGCCTGGGCGAGAATGCCTGCCAGCCGGGCGCGCCGGTCCTTTGGGAGGAACACGGCCATGTAGGCATCAACTACGGTGATCCGCTGGTGCCGGGGGATGCTGTCCAGCAGATCGGGGAGCACGTCGATGACGTCACCCGCGACGATCTTGGCCGGATGCCGGCGTGCGATGTCCACGGCCGCGGAGAGCCGGGATAGGGCCGATGCCTCGGGTGGCGCGCAGGCCTGCAGCCACGCCCGGGCCGCCCTGTCCTCCAGGTCGACCGGATCGAGATCGACACCAACTCTCCCGGTGATTTGTGGCAGCTCGGCCGGCGGCGGGATTATCGGGCCGCGCACGTCACAGTCAAGGCTCAACCCGGCCGCTGCCGGGCCGTACGCGCCGGTCCCGATCCGGTAGCGGTAGCGGTCCAGGTGCAGCCCCAGCCCGGCCCCTGTGCCCAGGTCGACCAGGGCCACTGGACCGGCGGGTCCGCCGCTCGCCGCCGCGATGCCCACGGCGATCTGGGTGCACCTGGCCACCTCGTTCATCTGGTACCGGCGCCTGCGGCAGACCTCGACGACGTCCTCCAGGTGCCTCGCGCGGAACGCCTGGAACGCGGGGAAGAACCCCTCGTCGAACTCCGGCTGAGGACCGCCGGGTTCGGGGAAGTAGCCGACCAGCGGGTCCGGCCGTTCGCGTCGCACCAGGAAGGAAACGGCCGCGCTGGCCAGCAGCGCGGGCAGCCGGTCAGCCGGGAGCACGGCCAGGCGCCCCAGCAGTTCTTCATCAGCAGCGATCGACTCGAACAGCGCCGCGGTCAGCCGCCATGATCGGGGCGCGCCGGGCGGCGACCAGCCACCGGCCACCTCCAGTGCCTGGGCCCGTATCTCATCCGGGCCGGACACGCCCGCACCGGCAGGAAGGTTGTTAGCTTGGGTCATCGCGTACCCAGACCGAGATATGTGCAGGCTCCAGCGCCCGATTCGCGACAGCGGCCAGGTCGCTGCGGACCTCTTCGAGATCGGCAGTGTCCTGCATCCGGGCCGCAAAGGCAGCTATCGTCCCCTCGGCGTCATAGCCGGTCCGGTTGAAGTGCCTGTCCACGATCCGCTGCACGCGGCCGCGCAGCGGATTGAACGTGGCGACAGCTGCTAGCGTCGCTACGGCGACAGCCAGCGGCGACTTGTACGACACCACAGAATGCGCCATGGTAACCAGCGCCGCATACACGCCGATTACCAGCCCAGTCACGATGGCGTACGCCAGCGTCCTGGAGATCAGCCGGTCGATCTCGTACAGCCTGTACCTCAGGATTCCCACTCCGATGCTCACAGGCAGTGCGATGAAGCCTAGGCTGAGAGCGTTGTTGAGCGCGGCCCAGAGCCCTGAGGGGGCGGTCTGGCCCGGGATGCTCAAGCCCGCAGAGATAACGCATACGGCGGATCCGAACATCAGCCACTTCAGCTGCTGGCGACGGTCTCCGGACGAGTTCCGAAAGGTGAGCAGTTGGCGGCCGGCGAAACAGAGCCCGAACGCCAGAATCAGGAGCAGGATGACATCTTGGGTAGCCGCGAAGCGGCCCGTAGGATAGTCGACTACTGTCAGCCCTCCGTAGGCATTGTCAACTCTGACCTGATGTCCGCTGATCGCATCGACCGCGACGCCGAGCAGCAAGGCAAGGTAGCTACCGCAAAGCAAGCAATAAGCCCACACTGCTGATCGCCAACGCGGCGAGGGCAGGCGCCCATCAGGAAAGAGCAAGATCACCAGCAGGAACAGTGCGAGCGCTGGTGACCAAAGCTGATAGAGCACCAGCCCGAGTGGGCCGAGGGGCAGGTCTCGTCCGAGCCGGTAGACCAGCAGTGAGTACACTCCCGCACCGGTGCTCAGCATGATCGCCACCGCGATCCCCAGCAGGAGCCAGCCGTTCGGATTGCGCGGCTGCCGCCGGACGACAAGTACGCCCACCGCCGCGGAAGGTATCGCAATCATGAGCGGCTGCAGCGGATATCCAGGTTTGCGAGCGAGGAAGGACAGTCCCACCAGCCCAGCGGCGAGCAGCAGAATGGTTGCGCCCAGCACCGTTGCGGCCGATGGCCGGCGCCGGGTGATCAAAGCGGTCATCATCAGGTCCCCGACGCTTGCGGCAGGAAACCTGCGCCGTGCCGGCACCCTCTGTGTCCCGGTCGCAAGGTACCGGTCGCGACGGTCGCGACAGGCTCGTCGTCACGGTGTAGCTCGCCCAGCATGCCCGGATCAGTCCTCGCGCTGAGGGCGCCAGGCAAACCTCGCAACGGGCGCGGTAACCGTCCGCAGCAGACTACGCATCATTGAGTTTTGCCAAACGTCGGTGACGTTACCCCACTGGCGCCTAGGGTCAACGCACACCATACGGGTGTGCACGGTCGTGGGCGGCGCGCCGAGGTACCTCGCCAGCGCAGTCATCGTCTCGACCCAGAACTGGTCTTCCTTGCGGTGCCCGCCCATGGCCATGGCGATTTCGTAGATGGGATCATTTGCGCGCATCAACACCTGCGCTTGCACGGTAGTGATATCGCGTTGCCGTTCTGCGGAGAACGTTATCCAGCCCGCGAACATGTGCCCCTGCGGTGTCATCAGCGTGAACGACTCCTCATCCGCATACAGCACGAAGACCCCGGTCGACAGCCTCATACCTCCGCCGATGCCGACGTCGAGCAGCGCCACCTCACCGGGTTGGATCCCCTGCAGCGGACCCTGGAATCGGCTTCCCTTTGGCCAGAACTCGCCGAAGTGCTCCTTCCAGGTCGCAATGGCCTCCTTCGGCGAGACTCCTGTGCCGACCCTGATGCTGTAGGTCTTCTGCCACATCTTCCCGAAACCCTGGACCGGGCCAGTGAGGCGCCGGCCGACCACGTTGGCCCCGCCCGGGCCGCTGCGGGTCACGGTAAGGCGGTCGACCTTGGCTGCCCAGCGCCCGCGGTCGCGCGGCTGCGGCCCGGTGGGCGTCGTGCCCGCGTCTCCGGCCGGTCCATGACTCTCAGCCTGCGCGCTCCGCTTGGTTGGCTCGGCCGGGGAGGTGTCCCCAGGCCCGGTACGTTCTGTCATGGCGACCCCCTTAGCTCGCCGTGCCGATGAGCGCCGTTTGCTTGCTGTCGTAGATTCTGATCGCCCCGTCCAACCGGGTGAGCTCGACTATCTCCATATAGCGATCACTCGGCCAGGGCCATCGGCGGTGCCTGATCCCGTAACCGCTGGTCTCGCTCGCGCGGACGTAGGCTGGGCGCTCTTGGCGATGTTACGCATGGTAGCAAGACCAGGGGATAGCGGCTCGGCCGAGACCGGCCGCGCATACCGCTTGTGATCATCCGGGCACGCAGCCCCGGTCGCGGACCCAAGCAGGGGATGGGGTTTTGGGCTAGGTACCTTGCTCCCGTAGCGTTGTCTCACTGGACCCATTACCGCAGTGACACCGGGAGCAGGCATGACGCAGACCCCGCCTTATCAGGTAACTGACCCGGCGACCGGCGAGGTGACCGAGACTTTCCCCTTCGCCACGGACGCGGAGGTGGCGGAGGCGCTGGCCGCCGCGACCGAGGCGTTCGCGCCGTGGAGGCAGCGCCCGGTCGCCGAGCGCGCCGCGGTCGTGAAGCGGATCGCCGAGTTGTTCACCGAGCGCGCCGCCGACCTGGCCGCGCTGATCAGCAAGGAGATGGGCAAGCGGCCCGCGCAGGCCGTCGGCGAGGCCGAGTTCTGCACCGACATCTTCAACTACTACGCCGACAACGGCCCCGGGCTCATCGCCGACAAGCCACTGCCCGGCCATGACACCGCGCGGGTCGAGTACCGGCCCGTCGGCCCGGTACTCGGCGTGATGCCGTGGAACTACCCGTATTACCAGGTGGCCAGGTTCGCCGCGCCCAACTTGATCGTCGGCAATACCGTCATACTCAAGCACGCGGAAAACTGCCCTACCTCTGCCCTGGCGATCGCGCAGATCATGAAGGACGCGGGCGTGCCGGACGGCGTGTACGTCAACCTCTTCGCGACCCACGAGCAGGTCGCCGGGATGATCGCCGACCCGCGGCTGCACGGCGTGTCGTTGACCGGCTCCGAGCGGGCAGGCACTGCAGTCGCCGAGACGGCCGGCCGCAACCTGAAGAAGGTCGTCCTTGAGCTTGGCGGCTCCGACCCGTACATCATCCTCGACACCGACGATGTCGAGACCGCAGCTAAGACCGCCTGGATCACCCGGATGGAGAACGTCGGCCAGGCCTGCAACTCCAACAAGCGGATGATCGTCATGGACGACATCTACGACGACTTCGTGGCCGCCTTGATCAAGCGAGCCACCGCGATGTCACCGCGCCAGCCGGGCGATGACTCCCCGCTCTCCTACAGCCCGATGGTCTCGCGTAAGGCAGCGGAGAACCTCCTCGCCCAGGTGCAGGACGCGGTATCGAAGGGCGCCACTCTGCACGTCGGCGGCACGCTCGGCGACGGTAAGGGCGCGTACTTCGCCCCGGCCGTGCTCACCGGCGTGACCCAGGAAATGCGCGCCTACCACGAGGAGTTGTTCGGCCCGGTCGCCGTCGTCTATAAGGTCAGCACCGACGACGAGGCGGTCCGGCTCGCTAACGTGGTGGACTTCGGCCTTGGCGGCGCGGTCTGGTCGACCGATGAGGAGCGGGCGATCAAGGTCGCCGAGCAGTTGGAGGTCGGCATGGCGAACGTAAACACTCCGGCGGGCGAGGGCGCGGACCTGCCGTTCGGCGGCACCAAGCGCTCCGGCTTCGGCCGCGAGCTAGGCCCCCTCGGCATCGACGAATTCGTCAACAAGCGCCTCTTTTACGTCGAGAAGTAGCACTGGACGGCAGTTGGTCAGGCTCGTGTCGTGGCTTACCGGTTCTCCTCCCGCCACGGGCGCGTGTCCAGTCCGGGATACCGGACGGCCAGGTCCTTGAGGGTTTGCGAGGTCCAGTATGGATGGCCTGGCGGGGGGAAGCCGAAAAGCAGGAGCTGGCGGGCGGAGGCCTGCTCGACGAATGGGTTCCAGCCCGGATGAAATGAGTGGTCGCCCCACGCGTGACGGCCGGCCCAGAGGTTGTCCGCGTGCTTGTAGCTGACGTGGGCGCTGTAGCGGGCCGAACGCGGGGCGGTGATCTCGGTTCCCCGGTGGAAGGTGTCGGTGCTGTAGGCCACAACGGTACCGGCAGGGCCCGCCCCGGATTGTTCATGCTCGTAGAAGTCGGGCCGCTCGGAACGAAGGTATCCGTGCGGCAGGGCTGGGACTCCGGCCGTGACTGGCAGAGGTACGACGTGGGTCGGGCCGTGATCTTCCGGCACGTCGCTCAGCCAGACGAACATCTCCAGCCCGCGCCAGCGCAGATCGGCCGTTGCGGGAACCAGGGGCGTGTGGTTGAGATAGTCGCGGTGGTGCTCCTGCTCGTAGCTGGCGGCGCCGCTGTACTTTGCCCACAGTTCTGCGGCGTAAATGCGAATGTCCTCGGTATCGAAGACGGCCTCGGCCAAGGCGATGAGCTTATCGTGAACGACAAGCCGGCACAGCTCGACCGTGGGGAACGGGAAGGTGATGATCCCGCCGAATTCGTCGCCGGTGTAGACGCGGTTGGTTCCCTCGCCTGGAGCCGCATGGTACTCCTCGGCGCCGGGGTAAACGACTGCCAGGTCACGCTGAGCCGCCATAAGTTCAGGGCCGTCAAGGTAGCCGGGCAGGACTACAAAGCCATCACGCCGCCAAGCGGCCGCCGCATCGGACAGATCCATGTGGCCACGCTCTCGCATCAGGCTGCACCACGCGAGCGCTTTTCTGGGCACGTCTCGAGCTCATGCTTACCCGGGCCGTCCTCACGGGCACATTCGGGGCACATCGCCACGAGATATGCCCAAAGGGGATGAGCATATCCTGCACGACATGAGGCGGCGCAGTACTGCCGAGGTACAGCACTACGCTGCCGACGGTCTGTAGCTCCTCCTCGCTCTTGGTTGCTAACTACGTGTCGGCAACCTTCGTCAAACGGCGTGCAGAGCTTGCTTGTCATCCTCAAGCCTGAAGGTGTTCATGCAGACTTCTCGACTGAGACTGCGAGCTACAGCACTGGAGTGCGAGATGACGAAGGGGCCACCCAGACGCTGCCGCAACTCGCTCGGCGTCGTGCTCGTCCCGACCTGTTGTGCGGTGTTGATCACGCTCGTGTTGTGCGCGCCGGCGGCCCGGGCTCGGCTGATCGTTTCAGGGCTACCGGCAATGTTGGCTATCGCAACAGTCTTCCTAGCCCCAAACCGGCGTAAGTTATGTCCATCTGGGCCCCTGCTCTTGGGACCCGAAGATGAGGGTCTCACCGGTTCTTCGCAAAACGATTCCGACCATCTATGGAGTGGTTCGACTACTAATAGTGTGCATCGAGGCTGATAATAAGCCTTGCGCTAATCGCAGTAACCGTTATGACTGGCGAGATGAAAGAAAAACACAAAATGGTCAAAATATCGGCCCACCGCGGTGGATCAGAGATAGCTGCACCGGCTACTTATGATGCCTATAGTGCAGCGCTAAAAAGTGGCGCAGAGTACGCTGAATTTGATATACGCAAGACGGAGGACAATGTACTGGTCGTCTATCACGACGCTTATGTGAAAAATACGCGGCGGCCGGTAAGGACAATACCTTACAAAGAACTATGCGATCGGATGGGCTACCAAGTGCCAAGGGTAAGCGAGGTCATGAAGCTTCTTGCTGGTAAAATGGCCGGGCACCTGGACCTTAAAGAAATAGGTTACGAAGAGGAGGTTATCGACATGGCGCTGAGAACCTTCGGCGCTGATAACTTCATCGCGACGACACTTGAAGATATGTCCATTGCCAATATTAAGCGCGCGTTCCCGCAGGTGAAAACGGCGCTTTCGCTTGGCCGAAACCTAGATGGTCTTCCCCGCTGGAGACGGGTGGCGGTTCGAAAAGCCGAAATTTTCCCGATCTCACGCCTTCATGCTTGCGGCGCTGACTGGGTGGCCATGAATTTTAAACTCGCCAAATTTGGCGTTATCGGCACTTGTGTGCGAAACGCCGTAGGAGTGATGGTCTGGACTGTCGATGTAGACAGCTCTATTGACCAATTCCTTGCTGATGAGCGGATCAATGTGCTTATCACGAATCGACCGGGCTATGCGGTAGCCCGACGAGCAGCGCTGACGCTTAACTAGTCCTGGCCGTCGTGGCTGGCTGCAGGCTGGTAGTCGCAAGACCGAGGCTTAGTCGACTCGGGGAGCGGACAGCGGTAGCACCCGGAACCGCCGCCGCCGACGCACCACATCGGTGCGCTGTCCGCTCGCGATGTCGTTCAGCGCATCGCCGACCCTGCCGGAACGCCACCACGATCAGGACCAGCACGATCAGTGGCGGGTACACCTGCCACCAGTAGCCGTTGAACAGGTTGTCGACTCCATTGGTCAGCATCGTGCCCCAGTCGGTGAACGGCGGCGGCGGCCCAATCCCGAGGAAGCTCAACGCCGACAGCACATCGATCGAGTCCGCGGTGGAAAAGGTCGCGGTGACCACGATGTGGACCTGGCCACCGGCCGCCGGCGGGAACGTAAGCGGCAGCAGGTGCCTGGTTACGATCCGGCTTGCCACCTCACGCAGCAAGTCACCGCGGCCCCTGCAGGCGGGGGAGCGGGGCGGGCGCATCTGGCTGTGTTCCGGGTGGGACGCATTACCGGTGGATCATTAATCCGATCCGAGATAGCTCCAGGTGGCCGGGAATTGTCCGATCCCGATACTGCGGGAGGCCTTCTGGGCAGCCATGCTGACGGCCTCGGTGAAGGTGGGGAAGGCGAATTGCATCTCGGCAATTTGTTCCACGCTCATGCCCGCCACCATCGCGGTGGCCACGACTTGGACGGTTTCGGCTGAGTATTCGCCGAGCACGTGGGCGCCGAGGATGGCGTGGCTGCGCCGGTCGGCGATCAGTTTGCAAAAACCATCGGTGTGGCCGTCTGCCACCGGCCGGACGAGATCGTCATAGCGCGCGATCCCCACGGCGATGTCATGCTTGTCGGCGGCCTCCTCCTCGGTCATGCCGACCGAGCCGTACTCCGGATCGGTGAAGCTCCCGCTGGGTATCGCCTCGTAGGCCATCTGGCGGCTCGGGCCGCGCACGGCGTTCCAGGCCGCGATGCGCCCTTCCAGCCTGGCCGTCTGGACCAGTTTGGAGAGGCCGTTGACATCCCCGGCGGCAAAGATGTGCCCGACGTTGGTCCGCAAGCAGTCGTCGACCGGGATGGCCCGCGGGTTGCTTTCGACTCCGGCGGAGTCAAGGTCGAGGTTCTGGAGACTGGCGGGCCAGCCCACGGCGGCGAATACGGCGTCGGCCGCCGCGTATTCGGGCTGGCCGCCCTCGGTAAAGCGCACAATGACCTGGTCGTTGCCGGGTTCGAGGGCTTGGACTCTGGCGCCTGTGGTGACCTTCATGCCCTTGGCCTCGAACGCCTGCCTCAGCGCGGCTGAGATGCTGGAGTCCGCGCCGGGAACAATCCGGGGACCGGCTTCGATCAGCCGGACCTCGGACCCGAAGTCGGCAAAGATCGAGGCTATCTGACATCCGGTGTCGGCTCCGCCGATGACCGCGATCTCGCGCGGCAGGACCTTGAGGGTCAAGATGTCCTGGTAGGTCAGCGCCAGCTCACCGCCAGGGACCGGGAGCGGAGCCGCGCGGCAGCCGACCGCGATAACGATCTGGTCCCCGTGCCAGCAGCGGCCGTCGCCGGCGAGCAGGGTGCGGGGGTCGGTGAACCGGACCGGGCCGAGGTGGTCGGCCAGGTCAATCCCGTGGTGGCGCAGGTGGCCGGAGATGTCCTTCTTGTCGTGGGCGTACCGGGCGACGCGGGCGCAGTTAGCAAGGACCACGTCCAGGTTGGGCACCGGCCGGGCGCCCTCCAGGCCGAAACGTTCCCATGATGACCAGTCGCGGGCCAGCCGGGCCGCCCGGGCCAGGGTCCGGACCGGCGTCGGCCCGCGGTTGAGGTTGGTCCCCCCGACCTGGTCCGCTTCCAGCAGCGTGACGTCGGCGCCAAGCTCCCGCGCCTGGATCGCGGCCGTCGCACCCGCAGGCCCGCTACCCACCACCAGCACCCTCATGGTGCCGCCTCATCAGAACCGGGCTGGCTGGGTCCCATCGGCCTGAGGATCGCCCGGGCGGGCGCCCCGTCACTGCCGCTCAATTTGACCGGCAAGCAGATCATTTCGTACCGGCCGCCGGTAACGGGGGACAGGTCGAGTCCCTCGATGATCCAGATCCCTGCCTCAAGCAGGATCTTGTGGATCTTGGCGCCGTCGGCGTGGTACCCGCCTACGGACAGGTAGTCGATCCCGACGGTCCGCACCCCGGTCTCCGCCAGGTGCGCGGCTGCTTGCTCGGACAAGGCAACGAAATCCTCGACGAAACTGCTGCTTTGCCAGCACCGGTCCGAATTTGAGGTCCGGAACAGCACCCGCTCACCAGGCTGCAGCCGGTGCTTCCTAAGCTCGTCGACGGTGACCTCGCGGGGATCGTCGATCTGGATCACCCTGGCCTCGCCCATCGTCGCGGTCAGCGGCATCTCATCAAGACCGCCCGCCCCGTGAAGAAAGTGCACCGGCCCGTCCATGTGTGTCCCGCTGTGCACCCCCATGGCCAGGTGGGAGACGTTGCACACATCGCCGCGCTCCGTGTCAAGCACCCGCTCTAGCACGATCGGCGGATTGTCGGGCCAGTGCGGCATGCCATCCTGGACGGTCACCGACACGTCGATCCAGCCCGCCACCTCTGCCTCACTCATGATGACTGGATGCTAATGCGGACGGCGTTTCTGCATTTCACCCTCGGCGGGTGATATTCGGATGCCCGCCGGGCGCCAGGGTGAGGGCATGCGTGCCATCACCGTCATTCCAGGGAAACAAGGCTCAGTCGCGTGCGAGGACATGCCCGAGCCGCCGGTTGAGGACGGGCCGGTCCTGGTCCATACGCAGGCGATCGGCATCTGCGGCACCGACCTGGAGATCATCGACGGCGAGTACGGGTTGGCGCCGCCAGGGGCGGACCGGCTCATCATCGGGCACGAGTCCCTCGGCCGGGTGGCCGAAGCAGACGCGGGAACCGGATTCGCGACCGGGGACCTGGTGGTCGGCATCGTCCGTCGCCGTGACCCAGCGCCCTGCCCGGCGTGCGCGGCGGGGCACTGGGACATGTGCCTCAATGGCGAGTACACCGAACGGGGGATCAAAGCCCGCCACGGTTACGCGTCCGAGCGTTACCGAATTCACCCTGAAAACCTGGTCGCGATTGATCCCGGGCTGGGGACCCTCGGCGTGCTGCTCGAGCCCACCACCGTTGTGGCCAAAGCCTGGGACCACATCGAAAAGATCGGCTCTCGGGCGGCGTGGGCACCACAGAAGGTCCTGGTCACCGGAGCGGGGCCGATCGGGCTGCTGGCCGCGCTGCTGTCGGTTCAGCGCGGCTACCAGACTTACGTGCTTGATCGTGTCAGCGAAGGTCGCAAACCAGAGATGGTACGCCGCCTAGGGGCAACCTATGTCCACAGCGGAGACATCGGCGCGGCCGCCGACGCGGACATCGTCATCGAATGCACCGGGTACGTCCAGATGCTGCTGGAGGTGGGGCGGCGGCATGTCCGCTACCGGATAACGTGCCTGACCGGGGTTTCTCCCACCGGAAGCGAGGCTACCGTCGACCCGGGGCTGCTCAACCGCAACATGGTCTTGCAGAACTCGGTCATCTTCGGCTCGGTCAACGCCAACCGGCACCACTACGAACTGGCCGCCGCGGCTCTGGCCGGGGCCGACCCCGGCTGGCTCGCCGACCTCATCACCCGCCAGGTGCCGCTGGAGGCGTGGGCCGACGCCTACACCCGCAAACCCGACGACATCAAGACCGTCTTGAACTTCTCCGGCGTGTCGCCCCCGCGCTGAGCCTGGCCCAGGCGCCAGCAGGACGGCATCGCGCACAGCGGGGAGTAACAAGCGCGGGTAGAGTCCTGTGCTTTAGTACACCGCAGCGGGTCGGATCTTGGCGACCACAGCGCTTGATGGCCGGGGACGGCGACGGGCTGTTCTTGCCGGCGTTCCCGGTGCTGGCCGGTATCGCCCGCCATCGGTCAGCTCCTGCCATGCTAGGTAGCGGCTCGGTGCAGCAGTACCGGTCACAGAAGGCAGACGCCCGCCCGCAGGACACCGAGAACGCAGACAAGCAAGTCGAGCCGGGCACGCGGACCTGAGCTGCCCGGCGAATGAAGATCCTGCTGGTCCGGGCGGCCAGCACACGATCGCCGATGGCGCCATTGCCGCGCTGCGGCCCGGGAGGCGATACTGGTAAAATTGCGTCGCTTCTGTTACAGCTCGGGCCAGCACAGAGTTCATCCATCGGGTTAACCCAAGGAGATGCCATGGCTGATGATGAGCCAGACTTCGTGGTCGTCTATGCCGCGGCGTACCCGACTGCCGCAGCTGCGCGGGCAGTGCTGGACACCATCGAGCACCTGCCCAGCCACGAGGTGGCCGGAGATTACGATGCGGCCGTGGTAGACAAGGAGAACGGCAGGCCGCACGTTGTCAAGCGGATGGACCACCCGCGCAGCCATATCATCCCTGAGTGGTTCGGCGGCGGGGCCCTGACCCGCAAGGAACTGAATGACGCGGCCGAAGAACTCGCTGCTGATCAGGCGGGGCTCATCGTGATCGGCCGGGCGAACATCGAACCAGCATTGGACAAGGTGTTTACCGGTACCAAGGTCGTCAAGCGCGAAATAGAGGCGACGATCGACCAGATCACCAGCGAGCTGCAAAAAGCGTTCAAAGGCTGACCGGCCCCACACCGCAGAGATCCTTTGCCAGCGGGCCCTGGCATCATGCCGGGACGATGCGGTTGCCCCACATGAAGGTGGGGTCCACCCGGATGAAGTGCGCAGGCACGCCCTCGATCCACGGCTCAAGTCCGGCACCGATGAGCGGTGCGCGCTCGGCCGCGGTATCCAGATGATGCGCGGCTCCGCGCGCCAGCACGATCCACCCCTCGCGCGCCTCCAGATCGATCTCGTCGGCTTCCACGGCGACCTGGTACTCAGCGTGCTCGATACCGGTGCGCAGGTCTTCGTCAAAGAGCGCGGGATCCCACGTGCCCAAGACAATCGACTCGCCGTCGATCTTGTAGACGGTCGGCAGCGCCGTGGGCCCATATCGGCTGTTGTAGACCAGGCGCCCCATGCCGCCGTTGGCGAGCATCTGCATGCATTCGGCCTCGCTCAAGGGCTCAAGCACACGCCAGGGGCCCGCTCCGGGGTTCGGCGAAGCTTCATCGTCCGGCATAGCTCCAAACCCTAGTCGCCCCGCCCGGCCAGCGCGGCGGCGCAGTCGCCTCGGCCGCCCGTCCCGCACTATCGCTGCTAGGTGTTACTGACTGCCATCTCTTCAGCTGGCTGGGGCGAAGCTTTCTGGCCGGACTGGGAGCGCGATACGGCGACCCCGGCCAGACAGAGAGCTCCGCCGACGATGGTGAGCCATGGGGGCACCTGGCCCAAGATGAGCCAGGACATGACGACGACGAGGCCAGGCACGGCATAAGTGGTGGCGCTCATTCTCCCTGAGGTGGTCCGGGCAAGTGCGTAGGCCCAGGTGGTGAAGCCCAATGTGGTCGGGAACAGGCCCAGGTAGATGACGTTCAGGGTGGCGCTGGCCGGAGCGGAGCCGAGCTGAGACGCAAGCTGCCCGGCGAACGGCAGACAGGCCAGCGTCCCCGCGAAACAGCCGAACGTTGTGACCTGCACGGCTGAGGCGTGGCGCAGGGCCAGCTTCTGGCACACGACTCCGCCCGCATAGCAGACGGCCGCGAGCAGACACAACACCACGCCGATGACCGAAGTATGACCGCCACCCGACTCCGAGATACCGACCACGATGGCGCCGCCGAACGACACGGCCATCCCGGCGGCCAGCCGACGGGGAAACCCCTCGTGCAGCAGCCAGCCGCCGAGCAGCGCGATCAGAATCGGCCCGATGTTGACGACCATCGCGGCGGTGCCGGCGTCGACATCGCGCTCGCCCCAGTTCAGTGCCACCATATACAGCCCGAACCAGAGGAGTCCCGAGCCGAGGATTCCCGGCCAAGCTGCACGTGGCGGCCAGCCACCGCCGCTGAGCAGCCATACAATCCCGAGCGCGAGCGAGGCCACAAGCAGGCGCCCGAGAGCAAGCGCGCCCGGCGCGAAATGCCCGCCCGCGCTGCGGATCGCGACGAAGGCCGAGGCCCACAGCACCACGGTCACCGCTGCCGCCCCGACAGCGCGAGAGTTGTCACCCACGCCATCAGGCTAGGCCGCTGATATTTCGACCTCTGGCGAATAATGGACTTCAAGGTCACGGGAGGACGCCGGTTCGCCTTCCCCCCGAGTTTCCCCCACACCCCCGATAAACCACCCCGTCCTGGTCGCCATCGTAGGTGGCAGCCGCGCGATCATACGCCGCTGCGGCATCTGTCATTCAGGTAAGGACGGAATGGTCATGTGGCAAGAACCGACTAAGACACTTACGTCGGCGAGGCCGGCACCGGCCTCCGAGCAGGGCCTACGGTCCGGGAGGTATAGAGGCCAATCTAAGCGGCGGCTGGCTACCGCCGGGCTGGTCGGGCTGTTGGCGGCGGGCGTCGTCACCGTGACCGCCTGCACGCCCCAGATCACCGGTGTGGGCTCCGGGCAGGTCACCTCGCCCGCTACGGTCGCTCCGACGACGCCGGTACCGAGCATGTCTCCGACCGCGACCGCTACGCCGACCACGTCGGCAACGGCCACCGCATCGGCCACACCCACAAGCACGGCACCAGTGACCGCGACCCCGACCTCGACCGCGACGCCGATCTCGACCCCCACCGTGACCACGACGCCGATCACCACCCCGACGCCGACCACGACCACGACGGTGATCCCGACCGTGACGTCGACCGCTACCGTGACAACGCCGGCGCCCTGAGCAGCTCAAGGGGTGCGGGGCGGGGGAACCACCGGTCGTTCGGTGAAATGATCTTCGACACCCGTTCGGACAGAACCCCCGCGCGCGCCCAGACCTGGAGCGGGACCTCCGCGCGGAACCGGGTAGGTGTTTACCCACCCCGGATGAGTGGAGTGCGGCCCATGGTGTCGGCGCTGCGCGCGGGCCACCATGGATGGCATGGAATTCGTCCCGAGTGCGCCTGCGCGGCGGTTGAGGGCCATCGGCTGGGCCGCGCTGTTCCCCGTCGTGATGCTGGTGAGCTTCGTGTGCTGGGGCGTGCACCCGTGGATCTGGACCATGTTCCTGGTCGCGGTGACCGTCACACTGCTGGCTCCGGCCGTCGCCGCGGACCTGCTGCCGTTGGCGCTGATCGGCTTCGGCGCCTATGCGTTCGCACTCCTCCAGCGGGATGTCACTATGCCGCCGGGCTCCGGTTCGACGCGCGGCTACCCACTGCACTCCTTCGTCTTCGGTGACGGGGCGCCGCACAGAGTCGATCTGGCGGCGGGAGTCGTAATGGTGGCGCTCGGCGCATATCTTGTCCCGCGCACGATCGGGGCTCACAGCGGGCTGGCCAGGCGAAACAGCGAGCTGCTTGGCCGGGTCCGGCGGCTGACCGCCACCCGGGTGGACGCCGTGGATACGGCAGCCGCCGAGCTGCGCCGGATAGAACGGGATCTGCACGACGGAGCCCAGGCGCGGCTGGTCGCGCTCGGAATCTCGCTACGGGCCTCCGAACGCCTGATCAGGACCAACCCGGATGCCGCGGTCGTCTTGGTCGCCGAGGCCAGGGAGAACTCAGCCCGGGCGCTGGCCGAGCTGCGCGCCCTGGTGCGCGGGATCAACCCCCCGGTCCTGGCCGAACGCGGCCTCGGCGACGCCGTTCGCGCACTGGCGCTGGACTGCCCCGTGGCGGCGACGGCCGACATCGACTTGCCCAGGCGTCTTCCGGCGCCGGTCGAGGCGGCCGCCTACTTCGCGGTCGCCGAGGCGATCGCCAACGCGGCCAAACACGCCGCCGCGTCCCGCGTGCACATCAGGGCGGCGCACGCGGGCGGCGTGCTGCGGATTGAGGTCACCGACGACGGCGTGGGCGGTGCCGATTCGTCGCGGGGCACCGGGTTGCGAGGCGTCGAGCGCAGGCTGGGCACGTTCGACGGGGTGCTGGCGGTCAGCAGCCCGCCGGGCGGACCAACCATCGTGGCCATCGAGGTGCCGTGCGAGTTGTGATCGCCGAGGACCTCTTCCTGCTCAGGGAGGGAATGGCCAGCCTGCTCAAGGAGCATGGCTTCGACGTAGCCGAGGCCGTCGCTGACGGGCCTTCGCTGCTGCGGGCGCTGACCGTGCTGCGCCCGGACGTGGCGATCGTCGACGTCAGGCTCCCGCCTGCCTACACCGACGAGGGCCTGCGGGCGGCGCTTGAGGCCCGGCGCCAGGTCCCGGGCCTGCCCATCTTGATCTTGTCGGCGCATGTCGAGCGGCTTTACGCGCGCGAGCTCCTCGCCGACCAGGCAGGCGGCGTGGGCTATCTGCTCAAGGACCGCGTGTTCACCGACGAGCAGTTCACCGACGCGCTGCGCACGGTCGCACGCGGCGGCACGATCATGGATCCTGAGGTCGTCGCGAAGCTCCTGGCCAGGCGGTCCAGCCAGCCGCCGGTGGCCAGGCTCACCGACCGGGAGCGCCAGGTCCTGTCGCTGATGGCCGAGGGCCGCTCCAACAGCGCGATCGCCGAACGCCTTGTCATCACGGAGAAGGCAGTCAGCAAGCATTGCACCAGCATCTTCGCCAAGCTCGACCTGCCCCCATCCGATGACGACAACCGGCGCGTCCTGGCCGTCCTCGCCTACCTGGACTCCTGAGCACCGCTAGCAGCAGCGCGCGCGCCGGACAACGCGCCGGACAACGCGGCGGAATGCTCGGTACGGCGTCGCCGTTTGTCATGAGTTGCTCATGAGACCTCGCCGTACCTGGCGTGCGGCCGATGCGCAACGCCACGTACCAAGCGATGACTCAATTGAGGAAGTGATATGACTAACCGGACGGGGGCCCAGGAAAGTCAGGCCGTCAGCGGACAAGCGCGGTCGGCCGGCCAGCGCGGCCCGTTCGCGGCGCTTGGCCGCGTAGTGACCCAGCACCCATGGACGGTAATCGCGGTGTGGATCATCGCCGCGGTAGCGGTGATCTCGACGGCGCCCAAGCTGCCGACCACGACCAACGAGGCCAGCTTCCTGCCAAGCAGCTACGAGTCGATCAAGGCGCAGAACCTGCAGGCTCAGGCGTTCCCGCAGGCGGGGCGAGTGGACGCCACCGCGGCGATCATCGTGTTCGCCCGCTCCGACCATGGACGCCTGACGCCCGCCGACAAGGCGAAGGTCGCCTCGATCGCGAGCACGCTGAACAGCAGGCACATCACGAACATCCTGAGCATCACGGCCGGTTCTCCGTCGCCGAACGGCCTCGTGCAGACCGCGGACGTGGCCATGGACAACGGCATCGTCAACGGCAGCGGAACACAGGCCGGCGACGCGGTCAAGGTGCTGCGTTCCGATATCAAGCCGCTGATGGCCGGGACCGGCCTGTACGAAGGCGTCACCGGCACGGCGGCACAGCAGCTTGACAGCCAGCAGTCAGGCAACAAGGCGGAACAGGTCGTGCTGCTCGCCACGCTGGTGCTGATACTCGTCCTGCTGCTGATCATCTTCCGGAGCCCGATCGTCGCGCTCATGCCGATCCTCACGATCGCGATCGTCGCCGAACTCGCGAATGGGCTGATCGCCGACGTCAACAGCGCGCTGAACCTCAACGCGGACAGCCAGACGACCGTGATCCTCATCGTCGTGCTGTTCGGCATCGGGACGGACTACATCTTGTTCCTGATGTTCCGCTACCGGGAACGGCTGCGCGCCGGGGACAGCCCCAAACAAGCGGTGGCGACCGCGGTCGAGCGGGTGGGCGAGGTGATCGCCTCGGCGGCCGGTGTGGTGATCGTCGCGTTCCTCGCCCTGCTGCTTTCCTCGCTGAGCATCTTCCGCTCGCTGGGCCCGACGCTGGCGATCGCCGTCGCGGTCACGCTGATCGCCGCGCTCACGCTGATCCCCGCCGTGGTCACGCTCCTCGGGACGCGCGTGTTCTGGCCTTCCAAGGCGTGGAAACGGGAGCCGAAGGGCGCCAGGTTCGCCGCCATCGGCCACGCGCTCGGCCGGCGGCCCGCCGTGTTCGCCGGGGTCGCCGGCCTGGTGCTTGTGGCGCTGGCAGCAGGTTCCCTCAGCTTCAATCCAACGTTCGACCTTTCGTCGGCGGGCATCCCGTCGACGGCGGAGTCGCAGGTGGCCCTCACGGTCCTGGAGAGAGGGCTGCCGCCGGGAGCGACCGACCCGACGCAGGTGTACCTGCACGCCACGTCTGGCACGCTGAACGCGGCGGAGGTCACCGCCTACGGGACCAAGCTGAAGACGATGGACGGCGTGGGCGCGGTGGCACCGCCGAAGGTGAGCGCGGACGGGGCGACCGCCGAATACACGGTGACGCTGTCGTCTGACCCCGAATCCACCACCGCGGTGAACACGCTGAAGAGCGGGCTGCGGCCGCAGGCCCACGCGGCGGCGCCAGCGGGCACATACGCCCTGGTCGGCGGCACGACCGCCGTATTCGCCGACATCCAGGCGGCGATGAACCACGACTACGCGATCGTGTTCCCTGTCGCCGCCGTGATCATCCTGCTGATCCTCATGCTGCTGCTCCGCAGCCTGGTGGCGCCCTGGTACCTGATGCTCTCGGTCGGACTTGGCTTCGGCGCGACGCTGGGCGCCACGGTGCTTGTGTTCCAGACACTCGCCGGGCAGGCCGGGCTGGTGTTCCTGCTGCCCGTGTACATGTACCTGTTCGTAGTGGCTCTGGGCACCGACTACAACATCCTGATGATCGCCCGGCTGCGTGAACAGGCCAGGCAGGGGATGTCACCACGGGACGCCGCGGCTGAGGCGGTCCGGCACGCAGGCCCGGCGATCGGATCGGCCGGCCTGATCCTGGCAGGTACGTTCGCGTCACTGGTCCTGGCCGGGAACTCCATCCTCCAGCAGGTCGGCTTCGCCGTATCGTGCGGCATCGCCCTGGCCGCGTTCGTCATGGCGATGTTCTTCTCGCCCAGCCTCACCGCGCTTGTCGGCAACCGCGCCTGGTGGCCCGGCCACTCCGGCGAGAACCGCGGGACAGCTCTTACCGGCCGTGCGGGTACGGCCAGCTCCAGCCGGTGATCCCGGGCGCGTCCACGCCCTCCTGGCGGGTGTAGGCCCGGCACTTGATCCGCTCGTCCACCATCAGCTGCCTGACGTGCCCGGCCGTCGACGCCAGCCCTGGCACCCGGTCGATGACGTCCATGACCAGATGGAAACGGTCCAGGTCGTTGAGCATGACCATGTCGAACGGCGTGGTGGTCGTGCCTTCCTCCTTGTACCCGCGCACGTGCAGGTTGTCGTGCCCGTGCCGCCGGTAGGTCAGCCGGTGGATGAGCCACGGATAGCCGTGGTAGGCGAAGATCACCGGCCGGTCCACGGTGAACATCGCGTCGAACTCCGCGTCGGACATGCCGTGCGGGTGCTCGGTGTCCGGCTGCAGCTTCATCAGGTCCACCACGTTCACCACCCGCACCTTGAGCTCGGGCAGGTGCGTCCGCAGTATTGAGACCGCGGCCATCGTCTCCAGGGTCGGGACGTCACCGCAGCACGCCATCACCACGTCGGGCGCGCCAAGCTCATCGTTGGACGCCCACTCCCATATCCCCGCGCCCCTGGTGCAGTGGATGACCGCATCGTCCATGTTCAGCCACTGGGGGTGCGGCTGCTTGCCCGCCACGATGAGGTTGACGTAGTGCCGCGACCGCAGGCAGTGGTCGGCGGTCGACAGCAGGGTGTTCGCGTCCGGTGGCAGGTAGACCCGGATGACCTCGGCCTTCTTGTTGACCACGTGGTCGATGAACCCCGGGTCCTGGTGCGAGAACCCGTTGTGGTCCTGCCGCCACACCAGCGAAGAGAGCAGGTAGTTCAATGACGCGACCGGGCGGCGCCAGGGGATGTCCCTGGTGACCTTCAGCCACTTCGCGTGCTGGTTGAACATCGAGTCGATGATGTGGATGAACGCCTCGTAGCAGTTGAAGAGCCCGTGCCGCCCGGTCAGCACGTAGCCCTCCAGCCAGCCCTCGCACATGTGCTCCGACAGCACCTCCATCACCCGCCCGTCGGGCGCCAGGTGGTTGTCCCCGGGGACGATCTCCGCGTCGAAGACCTTGTTCGTGACCTCGAACACCGCATCCAGCCGGTTCGACGCCGTCTCGTCCGGCCCGAGCAGCCGGAAGTTCGACGGGTTGGCCTTGATCACGTCGCGCAGCCAGCCGCCGAGCACCCGGGTGGCCTCGGCCAAGGTCTCGCCCGGCTTCGGTACCTCCACCGCGTAGTCCCTGAAGTCGGGCAGCGCCAGGTCGCGCAGCAGCAGGCCGCCGTTGGCGTGCGGGTTCGAGCCCATCCGCCGGGTGCCGGAGGGCGCGAGCGCGGCCAGTTCCGGCATCAGCGCACCGGAGCCGTCGAACAGCTCCTCCGGCCGGTACGACCGCATCCACGCCTCGAGCTGGGCCCGGTGCTCCGGGTTGGTCCTGGCCGCGTCCAGCGGGACCTGGTGCGCCCGCCACGTTCCCTCCACTGGCAGCCCGTCCACGACCTTGGGCCCGGTCCACCCCTTCGGCGTCTTGAGCACGATCACAGGCCAGGCCGGGCGCGACGGGTCATCCTGCGCCCTGGCCCGCTGCTGGATGGTGCGGATCTCGCCGATCACCGCGTCCAGCGTGGCGGCGAGCTGCTGGTGAACCAGCTTGGGGTCATCGCCCTCCACCGTGTGCACCGCGTACCCGTAGCCGCGCAGCAGGGACTCCAGTTCGGTGTGCGGTATCCGGGCCGGCACCGTAGGGTTTGCGATCTTGTAGCCGTTCAGGTGCAGGATCGGCAGCACCGCCCCGTCCCGGACCGGGTCGAGGAACTTGTTGGAGTGCCAGCTGCCGGCCAGCGGTCCGGTCTCGGATTCGCCGTCGCCGATCACGCAGGCCGCGATCAGGCCGGGGTTGTCGAACACCGCCCCGTAGGCGTGCAGCAGCGAGTACCCGAGCTCGCCGCCCTCGTGGATCGACCCTGGCGTCTCCGGCGCCGCGTGCGACGGGATGCCGCCGGGGAAAGAGAACTGCTTGAACAGCCTGGCCATGCCCGCTGTGTCCTGCGTGATATGCGGGTAGAGCTCGGAGTAGGTTCCCTCGAGGTAAGTGTTGGCCACCATGCCCGGGCCGCCGTGGCCGGGCCCGCACACGAATATGACGTCCAGGTCCTGGTTCCTGATCAGCCGGTTGAGGTGCACGTAGACCAGGTTCAGCCCCGGCGTGGTGCCCCAGTGCCCGAGCAGCCGCGGCTTGATGTGCTCGGGCAGCAGCGGTTCGGCCAGCAGCGGGTTGGCCATCAGGTAGATCTGCCCCACCGACAGGTAGTTCGCTGCGCGCCACCAGGCGTCGAGCGCGTCCAGCTCACTGTCGGCCAGGGTCTGCGGTCCCCGCTCCGTCACCGTCATTTTTAACCCCTTTTTTTGACCGAACGGACCGTTGGTGCGAGCCCTCAGTCCCATGCGTGCTCTTAGGCTATTGCCCCATATTGCACCCAGGCCGACTGGGCCGGCAGCGTTAACGGCAGCGCCACCTCGGCGT
>Ga0335075_10002137_pt1 | contig 32029 bp, 33 predicted proteins | sample Lox_Sample_24_FD_206723 | JGI IMG/M metagenome (GOLD analysis project Ga0335075, IMG submission 206723) | Soil microbial communities from Loxahatchee National Wildlife Refuge, Florida, United States - Lox_Sample_2.4 | ecosystem: Environmental > Terrestrial > Soil > Wetlands | place: USA...
GAGTGACCGAGGCGTTCCTGCGCTGCCTTGATCGGAACCCGCTCCTCCACCATCTGTGTCGCTCCCCAGTGCCGCAGGAGACGCCACGTGATATGCGGAAGGCCGAGCCGGTCTGCCACCGGCTGAACGCGCCGGCCCAGAAGCGTCTCGTGCCAAATCGGACCAGGCTTCATGGTCTTGCCTCTCTTAATACGGTTGGGAAACATCCAGTCCTCATCCCCGGCCTTCATCCGCTCCTTCAACGAAAGCAAACGTGCGACATCTGCCTCCGTCAGCCGGATCGGGCGATTCGAGCGGTGATACTTCGGGGTGTGAAGCTCGCCCTGATTGACCGCGCGTACCACCCACAGGTTTCTGGTCTCGGGAACCAGGTCCTTCCACTTGAAGGCGAGTTCCTCCGGACGGATCGAAGCGACAGAGACCAGATAGACCAGCGTGCTGATCGGCTCCTCGAGAGCGTTGATCAACTGAATCAGTTGATCGCCGGTCGGGAGTTTCTTCTGTTCCCTGATCTCCTCCGGAGGGAGATCGACCCCACGTGCGGGATTGGAGGTCATGTATCCGTATTTCTGAGCGGCGCGGAAGATGGAACTGAGCCCCCATTTCAGATTCTTGAGGGTCTGCAGCGCCTTGCCTTCCTTTGCCTTCTGGTTGATGAAGTTCTGAACCGCCTCGACACTGATCTCGGACAGCTGCATGTCAGCGAACTCGGGGAGGTAGTGTGCGCGGATGTTGGTCTCGTATCCGTGCTTCGTCGTCCCCTTCTTGTTCGCCAGCTTCAGCGTCCGATATTTCTCGACAAATCCTCGAAACGTCATCATCGTCTTCGGGCGGCACTTTACTTGGTTAACGGGTTCAAGGATGACGGCCAGCTTCAGCAAGGCGGCCTTCTTCGAGCGAACCTCTTTCAGGGAGCCGAGGTTAACGGAGCGGCGTCGCCGCACCCTCTTCCCCGCCTCGGTGATCACGTCCTCTCGATAGAAGCCTTCCCACCAGGCTGGATCGCCATCCTCACGCAACCGGACACTGCCGGTCTGGATTCGTTGTCTTTTCAATTTGAAATGCCCCTTTCCTTCGATTGGGGCACTTCCGCTGGGTGATTCCAGCGTAGCACCGACCGGATGCCGTTCCCGCTGGCGGATGTAAGTGGAAATCTTGTCCCGGTCAAAGCGAATCCCTCGCAGCCCGAGGCGAACAACCGGCAGGGGGTCGATAGCGTCCTTCTTGGTCCGCGTGTATACCCAGCCGGGCGTGACCCCGAAGATTTCGCACAAATCCCGGACGGTCAAGAGCTTGGTCGGCCCGACGGCCCGACCCTCATCGCGCGGCGCGGTGCTTGGGATGGGGAAGGTACGCATCTCACTCTGGATCCTGTATTGGCTTCCCAGACGCAGGCATGATGAGTCCCTACCCGAATTGGGTCAAATTCGCCGACAACCCATGTCTGGCGCAAATTTTCGCCCGCATGCACCCAAAACTTGACCGAATTTCGATGCCGCCTCATGCTGACTCGGCATTCGAGGAGGCCCAGATGACGGGACGCACAGGGTATTTCATGATCGCGTTATTGCTGACGCTTCTCAATGCGGCTGTGACTGTGTACTCAGGCGTGGCGATCTGGAAGGCATGGCCAAGAGACATTTGGGACTGCGGACTCATGGTTCTCCTGGCCGTACTAGGGACCGCTTCGCTGGCGAGTGTTTGGGTCCAGGCAATCCTCGGATCGGGAGTTTCGCTTGGTAGTCGGACGATTGAATGCGGGCTGGGCGTGACATCGATTCCAGCCGAAGCGCGGGGGCATGGCAATGTTTGAGTCGATCACCGATCTTGCTGGCAAACTGGCTGCCACGGGGTACTTCATCGACCCGGTAATGACCCAGGTGGTTTATCTCGCCGCCAAGCTGCAGAAGCCGCTCTTACTCGAAGGTCCAGCGGGCAGTGGTAAGACGCAACTAGCCGTATCGGTAGCGAAAGCCGCCGGGACGCATATCGAGCGGCTGCAGTGCTACCGCGGCGTGACCGAGGACCAGGCCATCGGGAAGTTCGACGAAGGGTTGCAGCGGCTCTATATGGAGTTTGCGCGCGGCGAGCACGCGGACTGGCAAAGCGTGCAGGCGAGCCTCAAAGGGCGCGACTTCTTCCGGGCTGGCCCCTTGATGCGGGCACTTGAATGCGAGCGGCCGTGTGTTCTCTTGATCGACGAGTTGGACAAGGTGGACGAAGGTTTCGAGGCGATGTTGCTTGAGATCCTCTCCGCCTGGCAGTTATCGCTTCCCGAGTTCGGAACCGTCGAGGCAAAAAGCCTTCCTTTTGTGGTGCTGACGAGCAACGAGGAGCGCCGTCTGGGCGATCCTATCCGCCGGCGGAGCCTATACGTTCGTGTTGAACATCCGACGCCAGAGCGCGAAGCCGAGATCATCGCCAGCCGCACCCCCGACGCCGATGAGAAGTTCCACAGGGAGATGGCGGGCATCGCGCTTTCATTCCGCAACTATTCCTTGGAAAAGCCGCCATCGGTTTCGGAGATGATCGATTTCGCCAACGCGCTTCGCCTGCTCGGCGCCGATCACGTGACCGAAGATCTGCGTGACGTGCTGCTGCCTTTTTTGGCGAAGACGGAAAAAGACAGGAGACACCTATTGCTACGGGAGGGGTTTAAGAGCCTTCTCGACGATGGTGCGCGTTTCGCCGCCAGGCTCACGGCTCCGGAGGCGACGAAATGACGAGGAGAATCCTGCCTCTCTTTCTTATGTTCTTTGCCACGTTGCCCTGCGCACGCGCGCAGCCGGACGCATCTCAGGCGGAACGATGCGTGCGCCGGTACGCAGCTCACTATCAGGTTCCACCCGAATTGATCGGCGCGTTGATCGATGTTGAATCGCGCTGGAATCCACGTGCCGTTTCGGACAAGGGCGCGATGGGGCTGATGCAGCTGATGCCGGCGACGGCGAAGCGATTTGGCGCCTTCGACCCCTTCAATAGCGAACAGAACATTGCGGCGGGCACCCGCTATGTCACAGCGCTGATGTGGGAATTCCACGGCGATCTGCGCCTGGTTACCGCAGCCTACTACGCTGGCGACCGCGGCATTGCGCGAAAGCAACTGGATTATCGCAATCCGGATGTTGTGGCCTACGTGCAGGCGGTCCGAAGGCAGTACATGCTCCGCAAGTATCCGGCCACGAGGCCGTCAAGGAGGTCAACCCCATGAAACTTCGCTGGATCATCCCTGTCGCACTCCTTATCCCGCTGCGCCTCAGCGCGACGGACACTCCTGTCGGAGCGCGCGTTACCACAATCATGATCAATTCAAGAGAGATCACCGTTCTGCATTTGAGGCCGGAGTTTGAGTCGTCGATCCGGATGCCCGAAGATGTCACTTCCGTGATCCTGGGCAGTCCGGGCGCATTCAAGGCCGAACACAACGAGGGGGAGCCCGAGTACGTCTACGTCAAACCCATTACCAAGGAACCGGCGCAATCGAATCTGCTGATCGCAACTAAGTCGGGTCAGCACGTAACGATCGAGCTGATCAGCGCAGGCGCGAGCGCCGCAAACGACACGCCACCTGTTGACTTTCTGATCGAGTACCGCGCGGCTCGCAGTTTTTTGGTTGCTGGGGACACGCCTGGACCGGCAGCGCCGAAAACCACGGACAAGAGCCAGGAGCGTAAGACGAGTTCGCGCCCTGCCGGACAGACCACCAATTCCGGCGATGCGCCCAGATCGGCTCTCGATGAGGTGTTTGCGCAGCAGGCGCGGATCAATGCACCCCAGTGGATGAAGTGGGACGGTAGGCAGATCGAGACCTCGGTCGGCGATATCCTTCAGTGGAAGAACGAGACGGTGGTCGCCTACTCGATCTTCAACAACTCGGACGCCTCGGTCGAGATCGTGCCTCCGCAGATCCAGATCGCCGGGCGCAAACCTGAGAGAAAGAAGTCGAAGAAAAGCAGGGGCATTCTCTCCGATCAGATGGAGATTCGCGATTACAAGCTCAGTACGACGCGTCTCGAACCGGGAGCGCGCGCCGACGGAATAGTCGTCTTCGACCGGCCCAACTTCAAAGAGTCTACCGAACAACTCTTTCTCCAGATCGCGCAAGCGGACCAGGTTGACCGGCCGATTCTGATCCGGCTTCCGTTCACTCCACCAATTTCATCCGACAACCAGTAGAAAGGGGCAATCGACTATGAGCATCAATGACAGCATCGGAAACAATACCATTGGCTCGACTGCTCCAGTGGAAGGCGCTGCGGAGCCGGGTGTATCTCAAGGAGTCGGGATCGATCAACAACAGCCAGCGAACGGCTCGTCAGCATTTGCGACGCGGGCAAGCAAAAGCAGCTCGGAAGGACTGAGCAAAGGCAAACTGCTCCTTCTGGGTGGCGGGCTTGCTGTTGCGGTTCTCTTCTTCGTCATCACGGCGATTGCAGGCCACACGCCCAAGAAGCAGATTGCGGCAAAGCCACAGGTGCAGCAACAGAAGCAGATGGAAACGAAGCCAGCCAAGGGGAGCGTTACTCCTGTGATGGACACCGTGCATACCGCCACGCCGGACAATTCAGCCGGCCAGCTTGGTCCGGGCGACATCCGGCGGACCCGCGCACTGACCGGTCAAACGGTGCCAAAATCGAATTCAGATTCCACCAATCGGCCTGCTGCGGCAAAACCACGAGCCGGACGAACACTGGCCAGTGTGCCAACATTCGAAGAGACGCAACAGAAGTGGGAAGACCCCGCGCCCTATGGCGAGGCGTCGAATCCACCTGCAACGCAGAACCAGCAGCAAAACGCATTGAAAGAGCCATCACTCGTCTTTGTGCGAAGCGTGACGCAGAGTTCAGCCGGGACGCTTTCAAAGACGAGCGCCAATGACGATGTGATGCCGCAACTGGACCTCACACCTGGAACTCGAATCGAGGCAAAGCTCGAAACGCAAATCTCAAGCGCGGTTCTGACGCCGGTTGTCGCCGTGGTCGAGTACACCTATGCGATTGGCGACAGAACCGTCATACCCGCCGGCGCGCGAGTTTACGGATCGCTCCAGCAGGCCGATCGAAGCGGACTGGTCAGCGTGAAGTTTGACGAAATCGAGTTGCTCGACGGAGCCAGGGAGAAAATCGAAGCCGTCGGCACAGGACTCGATCTCGGGCCGATCAAAGGCAGCGTTTACGGAAAGAACACAGGCAAGAACTTCCTGGTTCGCGCCGCTTCCGGCATTGGCTCTGTGCTTGCCGAGGTAGCCGGAAACAACTCGAGCGCCGCATTCTCGGAAGACGACATGCTGCGGGAGCGGTTGGCTGAGAATATCGGCACGGCCGGCGATACGGAGACCATGAGCCTGAACGCCAATAGCCGTGTGGTGGTATCGGTGCCCGCTGATACGAAGATCTACATCGTCTTTACCAGGCATACCGAGAACACCGCAGACTTGCACAAGATTGCATCGGCCGTCCAATAAGATCTAGGTGGTCGCTACGAGCCCTGGCTTCGGCCAGGGCATTTTTGTGGCCGGAATCAGCTGTGCGTTGCCTAGTTGAGGAAAGATCGTTCCCGATGCCTCAATGTGCGTTTGAGGCGAATTGTCCAGATTCCTCGTCACGCATTTGAGGAATTATCGACCCCTATGCCTCGTTGTGCGTTTGAGGAAAAACGCCTTCAATTCCTCATTGCGCATTTGAGGAATAATCGATCCGGATGTCTCAATATGCGTTTGAGGCAAATTGCTCGAATTCCTCATCACGCATTTGTGGAATTGTCGATCCCGATGCCTCGTTGTGCGTTTGAGGCAAATTCGCGGTGTGATCTTGTTCCGGCGGCTACGGACGAATCAGAGAATACTTCCCGCAGCGGCGGCACATGAAGGTGCGCTCCCAATCTGAATATAGACGTGTATACACCTCTTTGTTGTAACGGGCTGTCTTGTGAAAGCTAAAGAGCAATCTCAAGATAAGCATACAACCCAAAAACAATAGCACAGCAACTGCGATCTCTAGAGAAATGGGCGCTTTTGAATGCTGCAATATTGCGCTCAATTCGAGGAGTCCCCAGAAGCAACAAAAAACTATAGGGAATCCCCATCCCAAACAAGCGTGAAGATAACCTCGTGGTCTTGGCGGAGCAGCTGCCTTCGCCGTATAGGACTGACTGACCCCAGAGGTGAAGCGTCCGGAGAAACTGCGGGTCCCCTGCTCGTATAGCAGAGACAGAGCGACGATCTCGGAGCTACCGCACTGCTCGCAGCGATACGCCATCTCTTGTCCAGTGGCCGCCATCGTTCTCCTCCTGATCTGGTAGCGGCAGATCCAAAATCCTTTCAATCAAGGATTCTAGCTCTTTCACGGATACAGAGCTACAGAAACCACGTGTTTCTCACCACTTCTAACCATCTTTATTGCACGACTGTATATTGATGCGTTCGCAGACCGGTATTCACGCGGCAATTTGACGGAATTTTGTTTCGCTCGCATTCTCTCGTTCGACACGGATGCCAAGAGCAACCGCGTTTAGGAGAAGAAGCGTATGAGAGATTTTCTCGGCAACTTGCGGCGCTCACCCGCGTCCGCGTCGTCCACCACACTCGTCCTCCACCGCCCGGCGGAGATTAACTGGCTGCATATCGCTGTGAAGATTGCTCTGAGCCTCATGCTCCTGGGCAATCTAATGGCGCCCTTCGCCGCCAGGGCTCAAAACCTTGGAACAAGCCCGCAGTTCGGCCAGGCCGTACAGGGCCAGCAAGCGACGACGGTCGAGGGCACTGTTCTCAATATTGTCAACTGGGGCTGCAACGTCATCGCTCCGGTTATCGCCGTTGCCTGCCTTGGCATCGCCGGCTGGCACTTCAAGAGCGGCCGCGGTTATCTCGGCTGGGGCGTCACCGGTGTTGCCCTGATGGTGATCTCCGGACTCGGGCGGATGGCCGAGGGCTTCATCACACAGGCGCAAGGCATTCAATAGGAGCGCTCGATGCCCGTGCCGCAATTTCTTCTCGACCTGTTGCAAGTGCTGTTCGACTTGGCGGTACCCGCGGCGTTCTGCACTTTGGCTGCCGCGGGCGTCAGCCTGCGGCAGGAGGGCGGAATCCACTTTCACATCAATGGCCGGGCCGGCAAGTGGATTCTGTGGACGGTCGTTCTGCTTACGATTCCCCAGCTTCTTTCCTGGATTGCGGCACAGGGCATACAGGTTCCGTCCGCGAGCGGATCGGTTGGAACAAGCTGGCTCGCCAGCATGGAAACGGTATTCAAGAACTTCGTGGATCAAATTGTCGTTGCGCGGCTGGTCCCGGTGATCGCGGCGTATTTCGTGCTGAAAGCGGCGCTCGACGTGGCAGGTGGAGAGAATCCGCTCGCATCAATTCTTGCCGCGCTCTTCCTGATGTCGATCTCGGCGACGATGCAGTTGCTTCAAGGTTGGAACTCGGGCGGAGAATACGCGACGACGGACCTGCTCACATCTCTCTGGAACTACATCGCAGGCCAGATCATGCCGGCCGCTGCGGGGCTGGCGTGCGTAGGCGCGGTTACCCGGACCCGGTTCCAGGCGACCGATCACTTTGTCGCCTTTCTTCCATCGCGTGGCCAGCCTGCCGGAGGCAACGACCGTTCCGGAGAAGTCGGTTCCAACGGAGTAAGGCATTCTTAGCGGAAAGTAGGCATGCAACGTGCCGGAGATCAGCTTTACGTCGAGAGGGTTGACGCTGGCTGCCTCGACTTTGACTAACACTTCGTCCAGCCCTGGTTCTGGCACAGGGATATCATCGAGGATAGCGTCTTCGATAGAGCCATATTGATGAATTCGCAACGCTTTCATTTCCGACCTCCATTGCCTACATTCGCGGTGGGTGGCGGCCACGCGCCAATCTTATTCAGCATCCCGAACCAATCCTCAAGATGCCAGGTATGAGTAATAAGACCGTCTTTCAAGTGATGAAATTCATGCAACGCAACGTCGACTGACTTTCCTGTCGGTGGAACGCCGAAGAGTTCTCCGTTGTGCGTTCCGACGATGCTGGCGCGAACGCCGGCGCGGCCGGCCGATCCAACGATTTCGTGAATGACGATTTTCATGTCCGGGAATGCCATCAGAAATATCGGGATCAAATTCTTGAGCCCCTCAGGTCCGGGCCTCTGTCCGGGAAGCAGAGGAATATCCTGCCAGTCCGGCGTACAGGCCTCGTCGAGCAAATCCGGGTTCTTGTCGGTGAATGCCCGATAGAGGTTTTCAATCGAACGCATCTCTTCGGCGGAAAGAGCGGAGCCTTGCGATTCGTAGGTCTTCGTCATAGGTCGATTCCTGGTGATGTTGGTTTGTTCCGGTCCGATTAAACGGATTTGCTATCGAGGTGCTGCGGCTGTCCGCACCGTAAGGATGTCCTCCAGGCCACTGCGCCGGAGGAATTCCTCGCGAACGCGGTCTGCCACGCCTGCCACAACTTCCGCACCGTCTTTGGAAGGGTCAACGTGCACTCGAAAGGGCCGTTTGCCACTGGGAGCAGCAACGATCTCTACGATTGCTCTGGCTACCTCCGCCACATCCGCGCCGGGAGGAATCAACGACTCCTGGCCCTTCAGGACAGCTTCGCCAAAACCTTTGTAAGGCCCGTTTTCATAGGCCGCCGCTCGCTCCCTGTCGTCTGGGCGCGTGGCATGGGCGAAATGATTGGTACCCGAGGTAAAGGCCCCCGGAACCACGATCGAAGTTTCAATTCCCCAGCGGCTTAACTCTCCTGCATAAGTGACAGCAAGCGAGTCCATTGCAGCCTTGGCCGCGAAGTACGGGCCAAGATAGGGCGGTGTTCCTCCGCGGGTGCTCGTACTTCCTATCCAGATAAGAAGACCTCTGCACCGAGCGCGCATCAACGGCAGAATCGCACGATTGATGCGCTGTGTTCCGAGAACATTAATGTCGTATATACGCGCGAGCTGTTCCGGTGTGAAGGCTTCCGCTGGACCGAAGGTCATGTGCCCGGCATTGTGTACGACAACATCGAGGCCCGCGTCTCCTTTGAAGATCTCGCCCATTGCAGCATCGACCGAAAGCTGGGATGTCACATCCAGCTCAAGGGTGCGCAGTGCAACATTGTTCTCTTTCGAGAAGGCCTGTGCGGCACCTACTTGCGCCGCGTTGTGACCGCGAATGTCGGTCATGCTCGCATACACGATGTGGCCAGCCTTTGCCAAAGCGCGAGAGGCAAGAGCGCCGAAACCACTCGATGCGCCGGTTACAAGGATGACATTCTTCATGTGGGATCTCCAGGTCGGCATTTATGTTCAGGCGAAGCCGCCGTTCGCGCGCAGCACCTGCGCGTTTACCCAGCCCCCATCGGGACCGGCAAGGAAAGAGACGACTCGTGCAATGTCGATTGGCTCGCCGAGACGTTCCAAGGGAGCGACTTTACCGAGCTGTGCGATCTGTTCAGGAGTTTTGTCTTGCAGGAATAGTTCCGTCCCCACTGGCCCAGGTGCGACGGCATTGACGGTGATGTTTCGGCCGCGCAGTTCGTTCGCGAGGACGTGAATAAGCCCTTCGACCCCGGCCTTCGAAGCGATGTAGGCCCCGTAGCCAGGAAAGGATTTCGCGAGAACGCTGCTGGAAAGTGCGACGATGCGTCCGCCGTCGGCGACGTATTGTGTGGCTTTCGCGAAAACAAGAAACGTACCGCGCAGGTTTGTCGCTATCACTTTATCGAATAGCTCGATATCGTTCTTTGCGATCGGAGACAGCAACATGATCCCCGCGTTGTGAACGACAACATCGATCTGGCGCAGCGCCGTCTTCGTATGCTCGAAGAGGTGAGTTACCTCGCTCTCATCGCTGACATTTGCCTTGAGTGTGATCGCCTTTCCGCCAGCACCCTCAATTTCGGCCGCCGTCTGCTCGGCGCTCGCAGCGTTTCCCGCATAGTTGACGACTACTGAGAATCCATCCGCAGCCAGCCTCTTGGCGATCTCTCGTCCGATTCCCCGAGATGCGCCGGTCACAATGGCAACTTTGCTCATAGCTTCTCCAGGTCGGGCTGCACAACCCTGAGTTATGCAGCCCGTGCTGATGGCTGTCTACGACCTCAGGAAGTTCAGCAGGTCGTTGTTCACTTGGGTTTGGTGCGTAGCAAACATGCCGTGCGGAGCGCCGGGATAGTAGATGTCTTTCGCGCCCTTCACAATGCGGGCGGTCTTCTGACCCGAGTCCTTGACCGGAACGATCTGGTCCGCCTCGCCGTGCAGGACAAGCGTCGGAATGTCGAACTTCTTCAGATCCCCCGTGAAGTCCGTCTCAGAGAACTGCTTGATGCACTCGTAGGCATTGATCATTCCGCACTGCATGCTCCATAGCCAGAAGGAATCGAGGATTCCCTGAGAGACTTTGGCGCCCTGCTGGTTGGCCCCGTAGAACTTAATGGCCAGGTCCTTGAAAAATTGCGAACGATCCGCGACCAGGCCGGCCCGGATTCCATCGAACACTTCGATTGGAAGCCCCTCGGGATTGGCCGCCGTCTTCAGCATGATGGGCGGAACAGCGGACAGCAGCACGGCTTTCGCTACCTTGCTGGTTCCGTGGCGGCCGATATAGCGAGCGACCTCGCCGCCACCCGTCGAGTGACCGACCATCGTCATGCCGGTGAGATCCAGGTGGTCCACCACAGCCGCCAGATCATCTGCGTAGGTGTCCATATCGTTGCCCATCGATGTCTGAGTTGACCGGCCGTGGCCGCGGCGATCAACCGCGACACACCGATAGCCATGCTGAACCAGGAACAGCATCTGAGGGTCCCATGCATCCGCGTTCAGCGGCCACCCGTGAGAGAAGGTGACAACCGGTCCGTTTCCCCAGTCTTTGTAGAAAATCTGCGTCTCGTCTTTGGTGGTTACATAGCTCATTTGAGGTTCTCCTTGATTGGGTGATGGCAAGCCTTCACGGCCAGCGGTTGGAAGCGCGAACGTGCTTATTGGGAGTTGCATCGCGGCCAATGCTGCGCCGCCTCCAATAAGAACGTCTCGTCTTGTCGGCAGCTCTTTCATCTTTCTTGGTGAAACGACTCCTCCATCTGAACTGTTCATCTATTGACCTCCCACGTTTCATTGGCGGGTTCAGCGACCTTGCAAAAAATGCAACAGAATGCTGACTGCCTTACGTGCCGTGATTCATTGAAGCTGTCACTGGGCAATGGCGTATCGGCTCGTATCGCCCCTGGATTTCTGTGCAGATTCGAGCTGCCTCCCCAGAGATATTCGCAAGGCTTTCTTGGCCCTAAAAATCCTGGATTTCACCGCGGGCACTGAGATGTTTGCCAGCGCGGCCAGTTCGTGTTGCGAGTAATTGAAGCGCAGTTGCAGTTCGATGACTTCGCGCAAGACAGGCTTGAGGCGGCTAATGGCCTCGGCCAGCACTTCCTTCAAGGCCGCTGTCTCTAAGGATCGATGAATGTCGACCCGGTGATCGATTGGCTCCAGGCATCGAAAGGGATAGTCGTCATCGTATTCCCCAAGCTGCACGGTGCGACGCCTGGGTTGCCTTCTCAACTCCATCAGGGCCGAATTGGCGGCGATACGAATTAACCAAGTTGAAAACTTCGCCTTTCCTTCTAAGGAATGCAAATGAACGAATGCCTTGAAGAATGTTTCCTGCAGAGCGTCCCGGGCATCCTCGCGATCCCTCAGAATTCGCAGCAGGGATTGATAGGTCCTCGTCGAATGGCGGCGAAAGAGACAGGTAAATGCCTCTTCATCGCCACGTTTGGCGGCTTCGACGAGACGTCCTTCGTCCGTCGATTCGCTGTAAACGGGGCAACGCGAGTATGCGACTCTCGGTTCGGAAATCATGGGACACTTCTCCGCTGAGCCTGACGGGCAAGCTGATTCCATAGCAACTTGTGCTCAGAATTGAGGAGTTGGCTTTCGTGAATCGGACATTGGCGGTCTGGCTGCCGGTTGGAGCGAGGGACCTCCTCAACCGCCGTTCGGTTGATTGTCGGACGAGACTCTTGTAACGGATTCGACCTGACATGGGAATGCAATTGCGATCATTTTTCGATCATTTGAGGGGGATTTGTCCTGCTAGCGTCTCGTGTGCCAAGGAGGAAATCGACCATATCTCTATTCCTATGAGTATTCTGGAGTCAACTCGAGAGATGTGCGCGGCTTGCCCGGTTTATGCTGAAGGTGTTCGGGCCGACTCCCCTTTCAGTGATTACTGGATTCCTTCAATTGTTTCATCCCGCTTCACCTCGACTTGTCCCCAATGACACAGGCAAATCCAACCCGTGTTCGGCTTGGTGACTTCGAACTCAATCTCGAGACGGGGGAATTATGCCCATTTGGCAGCCTTGATGGCGTGGGCAAGACGATCCTCCGCGAACAGCCTTTTCAGATTCTGAAGCTGTTGATTGAACGCCCGGGGAAGATCGTAAGCCGCGACGACATCCGAAAAACTCTCTGGTCCGACGACACCATCGTCGACTTCGACCACAGCATTAGTGTCGCCATCAGGGTTCTGCGCAAGAGCTTTGGCGATTCGGCTGACAATCCCCGCTATATCGAAACCATCGCAAGCCGTGGCTATCGTCTGCTCGCGGAAGTGGAACCCCAAGTCACCACGGCTGGTATTCGTCCGGAAGATATTCAGCCAGAGCCTTCGCCAGCAAGTGGCGATCTAGTCGGAAGAAAGGTCTCCCATTACCGTGTGCTTGGAATTCTTGGCGGCGGGGGTATGGGAATGGTTTATCGCGCTGAAGACCTGAAGCTCGGCCGGCCTGTGGCACTCAAATTCTTATCAACGGAAATCGGCGGCGATCCGAAGGCCATGCGGCGATTCGAGCGCGAAGCGCGGACCGCTTCGGCATTGAACCATTCCAATATCTGTACGGTCCACGAAATTGAAGAACACGATGATCAGCCTTTCATTGTAATGGAACTGCTCGAAGGCCAGACGCTCCGTCAGCGACTCGACTCATTGGGAACAAAGGCACTACCGCTCCCGGAACTTCTCGATCTGACCGTCCAGGTGTGCCGCGGCCTCCAGGCCGCACACGACAAAGGCATCGTTCATCGAGACATAAAGCCAGCCAACATCTTCCTGACGAACAATGGCACAATCAAAATCCTGGACTTCGGTGTAGCCAAGCTAGTCGCCCAAGAGGATGCTGCGGAACCTGTCTCCGTGCCGCTGACAGAAGGTCACAAGCAGTCGCAGGTGGACAATACTTTCTTCACCACCCGCGAGACAGCAATCGGCACTGCCGGATACATGTCTCCCGAGCAGATTCGCAAAGAGAAACTGGACAATCGCAGCGACCTGTTCTCTCTTGGAGCCACTCTCTACGAAGCGGCAACAGGTCATCGAGCATTCGCCGGCGTAAGCGAGGATCAGGTTCGCGAGGCTGTTCTCAGCGAACTTCCAGTTTCCACGCGGACCCTGAATGCCGCCATTCCTCCCGCATTCGACGCCATCCTGGCAAAGACTATGCGGAAGGACGCATCGCTTCGTCCCCAGTCCGCAGCCGAGATTGAACGGGACGTCGAAAGAATTCGAAATAGAACGCAGCCTGGAGGCAAGCACATTCGCGGCTGGCAGGTCGCCTGTGCTGTGCTTGCTCTCGCCATTCCGCTCATTTTGATATACCGGCGAGTGAATGCGCCGCCGCTCGTCTCGCCTAACGACACGGTCGTGCTCGCGGTCACAAATCAAACTGGCGATCCAGTCTTCGATGAAGCCCTGTACATGGCCTCCCTGATAGCCCTGCAGCAGACCCCCTACATGAACGTACTTGCCTCGTATAAGGTAAGTGAAGCACTCGGCGGGCTTCATCTTTCTCCCGCGCCCTGGATCTCTCCACAAATCGCCAGGCAAGTCTGTCTGCGCACAGACAGCAAGCTAGTGGTCGCCTCGTCGATCGCTGGCGCCGGCAACGACTTTCGTGTGGAGACCGACGGAATTGACTGCCAATCCGGGAAGGTTGTCGCCAGTGTTCAGCAGAGAGTTGCCGAGCGATCGGAGATAATTCACGTCCTTGGACTCTGCCTGGTGGAGCTGCGCCGCAAGCTGGGCGAGCCCTCGGCCTCCATCAAAAAGTTCAATCAGCCCTTGGACACTGCGACCAGTTCTTCGCCTGAGGCGCTGCAACTGCTGGTGGATGGCTATACACGGCAGCTCGCCGGCGATAATGCCGGAGCTCTTTCCGCCTACCAGCGAGCGGCCTCTCTGGACCCCCAATTTGCACTTCCATACGCGGCCGAAGCCATTTTGGACAGGGAAAACGGAGATCTTGCGGATGCAGCTGCGGCCAGCCGAAAAGCCTATGAACTTCGCGATCGGCAAACCCTCCCCGGGCGTTTTCACGTGGAAGAGGAGTACGACGAGAGTGCACTCGGCGACTTTCAGAAGGATTGTTCGTTGCTCGACGAATGGGTACGCACTTATCCGGCAGACTTTATTGCTCATAACAACCGTGCCATCTGCCTCCAACGGCTGGGCCGGCCCGACGAAGTGCTTGCGGAGGCCCGTGAAGCGGCACGCCTTTTCCCCAGCGCGTGGAGCTATGGGACGTTGATGTCAGATAGCCTCGGGGCCAATCGACCGGATGAAGCGATTTCCGTCTACCAGTCCGCCCAAGAGCGCCACTTTGATTCAGCATTGCTCATCGAGCCACGTTTCGAGCTTGCCTTCCTGAAGAAAGACGTCAAAACGATGCAAGAGCTATTGGATCGGTCTCGTGGCAAACCGTCGGAGCCGGGTCTTTTGAACGATTGGGCATGGGTTCAGGAGTATCACGGTCATCATCGCGAGGCCCTGCGGTTGCTGCGGCGCGTCAAGGAGCTTAACGCAGGAAAGCCAACCGGCGTATGTATGGAGGACTTCAACGTCACTCCAGCCTTTTGGGACGAGGAGATTGGGTTTACGCAAGGAACATTGCAGCTCGCGAAGCAAGCTTTTCCATTAGAAAAATTGTGGGGTCAGCGCCTGCGGCTCGCGATGGCCTCCGCGCTCGCTGGTGATGTCGATCGGGCGCAAGAGATTGCGGATGCGGCCAGGAGCGAGTTTCCGCAGGACACCCTGGTACAGAATTATCAGGTGCCTGTGATTGATGCCGCTATCATGATGCGAAGAAACAATCCATCTGCTGCCGTTGATCTTCTCCGCAAAACCCTTCCGTATGATCTTTCTGTAAACTGTGCTTCCATCGATCATCTTCAGTCCGTCTACATTCGGGGCTTGGCCTATCTCCAAATGAAGCAGGGCAACGCCGCCCTGGTAGAGTTTCAGAAGATTCAGGATCATTCGGGAATTGTTGGCCAAGGTCCAATCGGAGCCATATCACTGCTCCAGATGGGGCGGGCGTATGAGCTCGTAGGGAATCGAACAGCCGCGAAACAAAGCTACGAGCAGTTTTTGTCACTATGGAATGGCGCCGATTCGGACATTCCCATCTTTCAACAAGCCAAGGCCGAGTACGCGGGATTGCAACACCGCATGGCAAAGGGCCCATAGACGACGCGGGTTCTTCACCGAAGAGCATTCAGCGTTCTCAGGAGCTTGGTTCGAAAGAGAGACTGTCCGCCGCGTGCAGGATGGTTAATCGGTTCGGCGTTCAGGACATGAATGCCAAAGGCTCTCAAAGCGTCGGAGCAGACTGCGTAGGTCACCGCGCCGATCAACAGAACTCCAATCGTCTTCGAAGTACAAAGTCGCTCCGCTTTGAACTTCAGCTCGGGAAGCGCTTTCCTCATCAGACTCGTCTTCAAGGCCGCATTCGCGCCCCGCGGCATGGGCTCTGCACACGCGTCGATGAGATAGTAGCCGTCTGCCTTGAATTGATTGAGCAGTTCGGATTTTCTAAGTCGAATCGCTTCGGATGTAAATCCTTTTCTGAATCGGTTCCCGGAAAATCCGACTTCGATCGGATATAGCACCTTCATCATTTCCAAGAAGAGCGTGTCCTGCTGCCGGACATCGGTGAAATAAAAGAACCGCTTGCTTTCGTAGGCAGGCGGCGCCTCAGCAACGAACAGGATTCGCACGGCGTTCGGGCGATATTTCTGGCTCGCGGCTGCAAACGGGGTGAGGTTGTCCATGAAATTGCCGCTCCGAATGTGCCTGATTCGGCAACTCCAATTATGCATTACGGCCCCAATTCAATCTCTCGGCGATTCAACCTGTGTAGATTACGTTGCGCAGTAGTTCCCGGCCATGACGGTTGAAAAGTGAAATCGCCAAATCGCTCGTCCAGCCCCCGGATCGCCATCGGGAAGTTGGCATCCGACTGGAATCTCGTGTGCTGACCCGCTCTGGCGAACCGGCGTCGCCTTCCCCGTTTGCCGCTACTAATTCACTCGGAATTGCCAAACCGAAGCTGGATGTGCGCTTTGACCCGCGAGCGTCAATTGAGGTCGACTGATACGGCATTCATTGAAAGGCAAGAGGAAGACTACCGAAGAACCGGACCGCGGGGATGATTTATCACGCGGACTTCGAACCTGCGGTTTGAGCCGACGGCGGTGATGTTGTACCGCTCGATGAAGGCGCGAATCATGCCGCCTTGGACTTGGTTTTCGCTGCGCGGGACATGCCCAACCCACGGCTTCCGATTCCCGCTTCGGGCGGCGCCTTCAACGGTACATGCGAATGGGTATTCGTCGCGGTCTTGGTCGATGCCGGTAGGGATGCGATATCCCTTGGCGCCCGCCTCGTAAGACATTGTCCGTCCGCGAATCTCGCGACTTTCCGTTCCGGGCAACGGGCCGCGATACGTGAGGACACGTTCCCACCCAGCCATCTGGGCGTTCCAGATATTGTCGGCGATGTGTGGGAGTTTCTTCCAGTCAAAGATAAGGACGGGGATCTCGGACATAGAACGTCTTCCTCACGATCTCTGCGAGCGGAATACATTGTACTGCCGACCTCGTGCAAAATCGGCTGAAAATGCGAAGCGCGGGACACCCGATGGGCGCGTGATCGCCATGCGCCCACAGGGGCCAAAAGTCGGATTGTTGGCGATTCGCCCCTTAATCGGACTTTTCTGATTGGCGAGAAAGTTTCTTCACGGCTCCATCGTAGCCCTCCCTGAACCCGACATCCGCTCCCTCACAGGGTTTCCAACCCCTCCACCCGAAAGCCAATCCACCGACCCCATCCGCTGAACTCCTGCCTTATGCGACAGTACCTTGGCCGCCTGCAAGGACGCCATTCCTTGAGAGGTCAAGCTTGCCGCGTCAATCCCAACCCACTCTACCCAATTCTCAAAGAGAGGAGAGTTACCATGCCCCGCAGCCTGGGAAAGATGTCCGCCTACAAGTTGTTCAACTGGCGCGACTGCGCCGCCAACACCATCCTTGAGACCGTCCAAGCCTTCCTCGCACTCGGCGAGGCGGTCGCCACCCGCTGGATTCAGACCCGCAAGGGCGTCATGCTCCTGCAGATGGTCCCCGGCGACAACGCATCCGGCGCAATCTATGTGTTCGACCGGCAGCGCGATGCCTGGTACCTACTCTGCTTTGAAGGCTGCGAAGACCGGTTCACCTCTGAGCTCTTCGACCAGGTTTTCTCCGAGTACAAGCTCTTCAACTACGTCGAGCAACCCGGCCTGCTGCTCTCCCAGATGCAGTTGGCCCAGGCCTGATCGCTTCACCTCACTTCATCGCATTCCCTGCCTCAAATCCCACTTCAAACCAGGAGGAATCCCATGCGCCAATCCGCTGGCCGCATCCGCTCGCTCGCGGCTCGTTACGCTCTGGCCGAGGCCGCCGCCTTCCCCGGCCTCCGCTCCGAACCCAACGGCATCGCTACCGACCGCAAACCCGCGCCCGTCGTCAAACACAGCCGGCTGCGCTTCGCCCATCAGTTCTGAAGTACCACAACCTCGTCGCTGCTCCGATGGCCCGGTGTACGTTTCGGGCCATCCTTTTTTCGCTCTGCAACAGCCATTCAACCAACGCGCCTTCAATTTGACCGAGTTTTGGAACCGAGGTACAAACACGGGACTCGAGGAAGGAGCGCGATCGATGTATACGACCTTCTGTGTAAGCCGCGAAACGGCCGACCGGTTCATCAAGCTCTTCGTCAACCGGCGCGCCTACGGAATGCAGGCCGCCCGCCCCTTGCCCAACGGCTCGGTTCCGTACTACCTGGCGCGGGATTGGCAGACCAAGAAGCCAAAGTCTCTCGACGCCGACGTGGTGCGCATGCACCTGAACGGCGACATCACCATCAATCTCTACGCCATCAACCCGGAGACGCAACGCTCGAAGTGGGTCGCCATCGACGCGGACTTTGCTGGCGCCGTCGAGGCTCTCTTCCAGTTGCAGTGGGAGTTGAAGCAGGATGGCGTCGAAGCAGCGCTCGAACAATCGCGCCGCGGGGGCCACTTGTGGATCTTCGCCGAGACGCCGCTCTTGGCGTCTGAGTGCCGCATCTATATTTACAACCTCGCCCTGCGCCTCGGCGTTCCCGTCAAAGGCGGTGGCCTCAAGGATGGTATCGAGGTCTTCCCGCGCCAGGACCAGATCGCGGACGGCGAGTACGGCAACGCCATCCGCGCACCACTTGGCGTGCATCGCCGAACGAACCAGCGGTACTGGTTTTACGAGGCTGCCATCACGCCGGAGACGCAACTCGACTACCTCGACAACTTGAAGAAGCTCACCGAGGAGGAACTGAGAACCAACATTGGCGGCATGACTCTGCCCGAAGCCTACCGGCCGGTGGTAGCCCACCCTTGCATACCACCGGCTTCGTCGACATCGCAGACTGAATTCCGGATCCTCGACTATGTGCGTCCCGTGCGCAAAGACAGCCGCAACTGGTGGGCGCGTTGTCCATCGTGCGCTCAGGCCGGGCGCGACCGAACTGGCGACAACCTCGCCATTCAGATCAGCAACCCACGCTTCTATCGCTGTTGGGCAGGGTGTCGAAAGGAAGAAATCCGTGCCGCGCTGGGCCAGCCGATCCGCCGCAAGGTTGCGGTTTAAGAAAGCGATGCCGATGACGAGCCCAGCAACGAGCAACGCCAACAGATATGCGCGGTACGGCCTGTCGCTTCCGAGGCAAACGCTCCGCGCCCTGGAGAAGCGCGGCATCTATTGCCAGCCGAGCGTCTCGATCGAACACCAGCATCTGGCGCGGCGGTATGTGCTGCGAGGTGTCGAGTCCGGCGGCGCGGTCGCCGACATGGGCCGCTACTGCGCTTATCTCGACGCCGAGGGAAACCCCGCGCCGTGGCTGCAACAGATCGATTCGATCTCCGGCAACGGCCGCCATGCCATCGTGCTTGCGCCGGAACTGGTGCGGATCGAAATGCTGCGCATCGGTCACACCTACGAACTCGCCATCACGCGGCTCTGGCTGAAGGCCCAGGAAGACCATACGCGCCCGGCTATCGCCACGGCGCCCGTCTTCCGCGGTCACCAGGGAACCCTTGCCGCCGAACTCTGGAAGGCGGAGAACAAATCCCTGCACGAAACGGTTGCGCCGGTCTTCTTCACTGCCGCCGGCGAGGTGCTTAGCCTGCCGGAGCAATTCAACGAGGCAATCCGCAAGATCACCGGCGCGGTCGCCTGCCTGGGATGCAAGCACACGCACATCGCCGTGGCCCCAGCCTCGAACAAAGGCGGTGAGCGATGAAATGCGAAATCGAAGTGGGCAAGCCGGACTGGCGGCCTCTTGAGCGCGCCTTGCCGTCCGAGTTCTGCGAAGACTTTATGTTCATGGGCAAGGCTGGCGACATCGTTCTCTACAAGCACCGCCTGACGCGGCGCTATCTGAACATCGACGCGGCGACAGGAAGGTTCTATCGCTATGCCGATAGCGAGTACGTCGAGATCGACCGGCGACAAGCCTTCGATTCTGTCTATGGTCACGACCAATGAGAAGGAGAAAAGCACATGGGCAAGAGCGTCAACAAGGTCATTCTTCTGGGCCGCGCCGGAAAGGACCCGACGGTCCACATCCTGCGCACTGGCACGGTTGTCAATCTGTCGCTCGCCACCAGCGAACGCTACCGCGACATCCACGGTGACTGGCAGGAGCACACCGAGTGGCACAACCTGGTTGGCTTCCAGCGGGTCGGCGAGATCCTGCGCGACTACGTTCGCAAGGGCTCGAGGCTCTATATTGAAGGCGCGCTACGGACTCGCTCCTGGGACGACCGGCAGACCGGCCAGCGCCGGCACCGCTCCGAGATCGTTGTCACCGAGATCAGCCTTCTATCTCCTCCGCCCGATGGCGGCAGCGTCGACGTGGAGCAGTATGTTAGCGGGCAGAGCTTTGCGCCGCCTGAGTTTAGCGAGGAACCGGAGATCATGCAGGAGGAAGTGCCCTATTGATCTAGGACTAGCTGGAAGCGATGCCGAATTAGAACACGCATTCATTCTGGCTCTCTTCCCCGGAACCTCTTGTGTTGGCAAGCCAACGCTCTCGAGGGATTCCACAAGTGCGCCGATCATGTCTGATCTCATCAATCATCAAATTCGGTGTGGGAAGCAACGCCGAGGTACGCACTTACCGCGGGATCATCGGGCGATGCCTCCGATGCGTATTGAAGATACATCGCATGGGCTCGCTTGAATTTCTGCCTTGTTAAGGAATCCTTCACGTCCAGCAATCTTCGATGATAGTAGCGCGCCAGCGTGTCGTCATAACGGTATTGCCAGACACTCGGCTCACTGCGCCAGGGCGCCAATTCATCCACTAGGCGCCTGGCCATCAAAAACTGGAGGTCATTTCCTGCCTCGGTCACGTAAAACAAGAGGAGGTTAATGGCGTAAAGGCGGGTTCCCGTTGGCGCCTCAGCCGTATTCTCATGGGCAATCTGTGCATATCGAATCGCATCGTCCACGATCTGCTGCAACTCGGCTTCAGATCGCAATGCATTGATTCGCCGATCAGGTTTCCATTTGCAATAGCCACCTTCCAGTCGCCAAAGGTGGTAATAGAGGTAAGAGATTGATATAGCCAATGCGGAGGGACCAATGAGTTGCGGGCTGGATGTAAACCTCATTTCCAACTCTCGAATAGCAACTCGCGCCTCCGATGCGCGACCGAGTTCGATTGCCGACGATGCGCTAATTGCAATAAGCCAGAATTCCTCGCGGCTCGAAGAAGGAAACTCCAAAACTGCGCTGTGAAATCCTATGGCCCACAAGACCGCAATCGCGGTGGTTCTCGCCTTCTTGTCTGTCTTAGCGGCGATGCAGAGTTTTGCTAGCTGTGCTGCTTTGCTACTTCCATCGTCATCAGCTCCCAGTGTTAAACCAACAAGCAGTTCTTGGATTTCCGGAACGTACCGATCCGGAATTCCGAATCGACTGACTGCGGATATCTCATAAAGGCGCTCCCGCTCAGGACTAACCTTGCTATAGCGCTTTCTCACTTTGGAAGCATGATCTCCGATCCCGGAGTAGAGTTTCGAGAAGTGGTTATACTGAGCGACATTGTCATTCAAGGCCCGCGTGACCTTCTCGATCGCGGCATCGACGAAAGTGGTGATGGCCTCGTCGGGCCGAAAGCCTTCCAGACGCGCTCTTTCCTCTTCGTCCAGAGACTTGAGTTCGTCGGACGCAATAAACGGAAGCCAAATCCGCTCCAGGATCCACATATGCTTCAAATCATCAATGACGGAAGTGATCGGTCGACCGTTAACCGAGATATCATCCAATTCCTCGGACTTCAAAGGCTTGGCCGCATCCAATATTCCAGCAATCCGGCGTCTAAGATCTCTCAGGCTGTCCAGGGAGACATTAGCGAATGGGGAGTGAGCCCGTTCGTCGTCACGGACATTGAATGCTGCGCGAAAAAGGAAATAGTCGCTTCCCCTGAAGATTGTTTTCGGAATGTTTTCTTGATCAAAGTAGCTTACGGACGCCATGAGGTCAGCACTCTTAAGAGCATTTCGGAAAGTGGCTGTTGTCTCGAAGAACCTCGGCAAGACCCTCGAATTATTTTCTCGAAAGTTCGAGACCTGCTGTATCAATAGGCAGAGGCAGACCGCATCTGCGATGTTGTTGTCAGCCTTGTCCTTCCTTATGTCATTGAGCGCTTGACGTAGGAGCTGAAAATCACCGCTCGAGAATATGCTCGCGTAATCGATTCCGGAAGACTGCTCGAAGTGCAGGATCTCTCCGGTGTACATTGTGGCAAGCCGGTTTCTCCAAGACCCTTTGGCGCACTGGACAGCTTTGAAAAGCCTTCCAGCTTCACCTGCATAGGCAGCAATGAGCTTTTGCCGCTGTTGGTTGGTTCTGGAGCCTAGTCTCGACAGGCTAAAGTCTTCGCTGTCGGGTAATGCCACCTCGCCAAAAAACTCTCTCAACTGCTCGCTCGTCAGCCACGCAGATGACCGGTAGAAGTTTTGGCGAAGCGCCTTCGCGAATTCCGCCTGATGCGGCTCCAACATTCTGATGCTTCCCAGCCATTTCTGAGAGGCCAAGCAGGCAACCATTGTCCGAGAATCATCGAATTGCGCTCTGTCGAATTTGACAGGGTCAAAGAAGTAGAGACAGCCTAAGATGGCACGGCGGACTTCAGAAGCATCCCAGTACAGGCTTAGCTGCACATTCTTCGCTTCCAACTCAAGATCGTCAATCTGGTCATTGAGATTGCTGTTGAACCAGGTAAGATCCTCTCTTACGTTTCTCTGGCCGGCGCTCTGCAGTTCGGAAGTCATTCGTCCTCCTCGGCCGCGATCTCACTCAAGCGAAAAAAGCCCAACTCCGACATGTCCTGCCATTCATGGCTGAGCGATCGCTCATACCCTCCCTCCCCTGTGAATGGAATCGCCAGAGATTCGCCTTCCCGATATCGAATGATGGCGTGATTGCCCTCGTGGTGAACTGAGGCGCCATGAGCTTCGAGCGAGGTTTCAAATCCGATTCGAGCCATTTGAGACTCCTGGCAATGAAGATAGACTTCAGATATCAACAAGTTCCTATCAGGCCGATGTGCAGCAAGCAGCCAATTCACTAGACCGGATACGACTTCGGCAGCGTGAGAATTGATCTGGCTTCCCAGTTCCACACCTTCAGGCAACATCTGCCCGATCTCGATCAATCGGATGCAGGCATCGGTCCGTCGAGCAGGATTTGCAAGCTGGCTCTGGACGTAGCGAGAATAGGTTTGAAACGCAGGGAATGCAGCCGGATCCTTCGGCGCTACTGGAAAGTACCTGCTGAGCGTTTCCCATGCGAGATCGTCGAGATCCTGTGGAACAGTGTCTGCTGTCCCCAAAGAGAATCTGGGGAAGCGTCCACCGTCGATGAGATAACCAAGCAGTCGAACGAAACCCGACCTTGGGAGGTTCTCCTGAATCAAGCGAAGCATCGATTCCATACTGCTGGCCGATCGGATCGCGGCGGGATTCCATTGCGATACGACATTTTCGAGAGCTGTTTGGAAGGATTCGACCGCCAGTGGATCCGCAGAGTTACTGGCAGCAGTGGCAAGTACTTCCTCGATGTTGCCGAGATGGCGACCAATCAGTCCGTTTAGACGTCCACTTACAGACGCATGAATCAACTCTTCCCACACCTTTACGGTCGGGGACATGCGGGCCTTTTCGAGCAGATCGGAGATAGTACTGTACCGCATCTCTTCTTTCATTTTCTCCTGTAGTATGCAAGCAGGTCCGGCAGGAGCGGGACGAGATTAACCGGGAACTTCTGGCGTTCCTGCTCGTCAACCGCTACAGGTAAGAGCTCAACAATGTCAACCGGAATATTGGTGGCAACGACTTCGGGGTGTCCTTGAACGAGTCCTTCGGGATCAGCTAGATTGATCGCGTGACCGTGCTGAGCCCCCGGAACCACAGCCGCGAGGAATACTGAGGACTCGATGGCGTCGATTGGGGTGGGGACTTTGCCAACAAATGAGAAAAACCGGTTATCCCTCCTAACCCTGAGCAACATGGCAGTGGGGGCGACCCATTGGTTCGGCATGCCCACTTTGTGGGCACTCGGAAGTGTGGGGTTCCAACTCAATTCCGAAGTGGTCCACCACGTGCAATTCCGATAGCCCGAAATTGATCCGTCCATGTAATCTGAAAGAGGAAGCCAGAGTCTTTTCTCGGCTTCCTGTGCAATCAGCAGTCGCTGAAAGTTTACGGAACTCGTCGCTGAGCGGTATCTCCGTTTGGCGGCCGGCGGCCTAATGACTGAACCAACGCTAGTGAGCCGGTACACATAATCGGAAGATGGCAGCACCGCGTCGGGGCCTGCGCAGGTGGCTTTATAGGACTGGACGGTGCATCGTGGATAAGGTCCGTCTCCATAGGGATGACGGAATGAGGTCTTCTTAAACCACGTTGCTAACTTTGCGATATCTCCCGCCCAGGAAGGCTGGTCGCGCTTGTCTAGACGTAAGCGCTCCTTGAAAATTTCGGAATAGATCGTCACGGCAGACCTCAAGGCATCCGCTAGATGCGTGTGTCTCAATTCGGCAGCTTGGTCAACTCAGCGTCTGGAGATGGATTGCAGCGACGGGGGATATCTCTGGTTTGGACAAATGTAGCATGTGCCTAATCAAAAAGACAACTCGCGAACCTGAGAGCCTGCTTAGGTTGCTGCAGAGCGCAGTCGACGCCGTTCCACTGATCGCTTTGGCTGGCTAGGTTAAGTGCACCAGGAGGTTTCGGACAGGAGCTGCTGGCTCGTGCGCCAAGTCCCAGCGCATAGGTGAACACCGGTAGACATCGAATTCGACTGCGTGTCGATACCGAGGCCGCTTCTTTTCCATAAATAAACGTCCAAGCCTCGTCCGCAAGGCGAACGTAATTGTGTCAATAACTTAGCCGGCTCAGAGCCTGTTGCCTATCATGCCCTTCCGATGAAATCCAAACGCGGTTGCAGTGAGTGCCGTTGCACTTCTTCAATGCTCTTGACCAGAAACCCAAACGTCCAGCCTGAGGAGGTGGGATATGGCCGTACGCAAACTCACAGAGATCGAGCGCGAGAGACTCTTCGCGCAGCTCGAAACACCATTCAATCCGGCGCTCGTCAAGTGGCGCGTGATGCGCACCTTCAACTATGGCCGGAGCGGCGTCATCCTGCCCTTTGCAGACCCGCGCGCCTACACGGACCGGCTCAACTCGCTCTTCACGCCGTCGGGCTGGACGCGCGAGTACACGATCACGACTGTGCCGTCGCTCTGCCGCATGGAACGGGGAAAGGCGATCGTGACCAGCAAGTTGCTGGTGGCGACCGTCGTGACGATCACGCGGCTGGGTAGCCACACCGGCACCGGCGAAGAATGGGCTGATCGCGAAAACGCCGTCACCGCGGCGGACGCCCAGGCCTTTAAGCGGGCCTGTACCTGTTTTGGGCTGGGCCGATATCTTTACCGCTTCGGGGAGACCCGCGTGCGCCTGAACTCCCGTGGCGAGCCGATGGCGATTCCCACGCTGCCCGAGTGGGCGCTGCCACCGGGCATGATCGCGGAGCAGACGAACGGCGTGGCCGGCGACACGCGCGGTCCGGTCGATCAGCGGCTGACGGCCGAGATCGAGGGCTTTCGCGCGACACTTGGCGAGCCGATCTACGCCGAGATTTTGCGCCGGGCCGGACACAGCGCCGATGCCCGGACGATCCCCAATGCGGAGCGGCAGAAACAGACCATCGAGAAGATGCAGGCCGCGGCGCGCGGCTTCGAGCGACTGCGCCAACTGGCCGAGATGGCCGGCGAGGCGCGGTTCTTCGCCACGGCGGAGCGCTTCAAGATTGCGTCGGTCACCGAACTGCCGAGCCTGGCCGCGTTGAAGCAACTGGTCGACGAACTCGAATCCCTAGCCATCCAGCAGGTCGCATAGCAGGCGTTCAGCGCCAGGAGGGAACCATGGGAGAGATAAGCATTCTGCGTCCGCGGCGCAGCCTCGTCAGCATTCCGGTTGTCGAAGCCGTCTACTGCGAGAGTTGCGCCTCGGTCTCGAACTCCAGCGGAGGATGTTGCGGCGTGTGCGGCAACATCTCTGTCTGGCCGCTGGCCGAGTTAGTGCCGCGGCCACCTATGGGGCCGGGTCCCCGGGTAGCGTCGACGGGGAATGTTGCAGCTGCCACCCGAATCGAATTAGCCAGAGCAGCCTAGTAAACCCGACAGAATACGCAGCCCACCGCTGTTTTTGGAGGCTCAATCAGGAGGTTCGCCATGGACACAACCTTGCTTCCCACGCCCGACCTGTTCGCTCACCGGGAAGCGCTTCGGCTTCCGGCATCGAAGGTCGTCGAGAAGCTGGTTGTGATCGTTGGGCGGAAACTGACCGCGTACATCGGCGGCGTCAAGGATACGCGGGCTGTCGATCGCTGGATTGCCGGCGGCAAGATCTATGGTAACGCGGAGAGCCGCTTGCGGTTCGCTTTCCAGCTTGCGCGTGCCTTGGGCGAGCACGATTCGCCTGATGTGGTGCAGGCTTGGCTAACAGGCGTGAACCCGGAACTGGGAGACAGAGTGCCCCTGCACCTCATGCGCGAAAATGAAATTGACGCGGTGGCGCCGGCCATCCTGAGCGCCGCCCGAGCGTTTCTCGCTGGAGGATAGGCCGCGAAGATGATGTCCTTGAAATGGCAATCAACTTCTGATCGGGCGAAAACTCCGGCATTCCTCAATCTTGGACCTTGCGGCGTTTACCAGGACCGATCGCGTCTGCTCACATGATCAAGGAATGCCCCTCCTGCCCATCTATGGTCGAAAGCGCGGAGTGTTGATGATACCGCGAGGGGTACTGCGCGTGGCGAGGCAGAAAAAATGGCGACCGCAAGAGTATAATCATTGCCATCATCTCTGGAGATCCGCCATACCCCGCGGATCTCCAGAGATGGCAGAGCGGTTGATTGCGGCGGTCTGCAAAACCGACATGGGGCCAAAAGCTCCATCAGGGGTTCGAATCCCCTTCTCTCCGCTAAGGGCTCTCATACTCGGCATTTGGTTGCCGAGTATGAGAGCCTTTAGCGGTTTAGTGATCCCTCATCTGAGCCTCAGTGCAATTTGGCGTAGAGACCAGCCGAATCTTCAACCAACGGCAGTCTATTTGGGATACGCCGGGCTCGCATCTCTGGCGACGCGCAACTTTGAATGCGGACGGAAACACCTCCGGAGACCGGGTGGTGGCCAAGAATCGCACTTGTGGCGATGGCGGTGCGACACTGTCCGGTAAAATTCCCTGCCAGAAGGAGCGGCGAGGAGAGGTAGCACCATGGCCCAAGGCCCCATCCTGATCTTCGATAAGTCCACTCTTCAGGCCCTTAATCCCGATCAGGCAAACTGGCTGGACAACTTCTTCATGTCCAACATTACGCCTCTGTTCTACATCGAGACGCTGGCTGATCTTGAGAAAGAGGTCAAGGCCGGAAAAACGCCTGAACAGGTTGTCGGCGAAATCGCTTACAAGACTCCTGACATGCAGGGCCATCCGAATGTCTATCACCTGACGCTCATTTGGGGCGAACTCATGGGGAAGGGCGAGATCGTGATGGAAGGCTTTCCAGTTGTGGGCGGCGGCAAGCCCGTGATGTACGAGGGTGCCACCGGCATCATTTACAAGCAATCCCCCGAAGAAGAAGCCTTCAACCGCTGGAAGCATGGAGAGTTTCTCGAAGTCGAGAGAGGAATTGCCATGAGATGGCGCCAAGAGGTGGAATCAGTCGATTTGAAGGCCATGGCTGCAAATTTTAAGGGAATCCACCAGGCGGCAGGACGGCCGACGAAACTCGAAGACATCAAAGCCGTAGCTGACGCGATCGTCGACGGCCCCGATCAGGAAGCAGTCTTGCGCATGGGCCTGGCATTCACGATCAGCGATGAGAACTGGGGAAATCAAATTGTTGCCCGTTGGAAAAATCTGGGACGACCAAAGATTCGGGAATACGCACCTTACTTCACCCATGTTCTGACGGTGGATTTGTTCTTTTGTTTAGGAATGGCCGCAAGCCAGATAGGCAGTGAACGCAAAAGCAACAAAGTTGACATTGCATATCTTTACTATTTGCCGTTCTGCATGGTCTTCACGTCACGGGATGATCTGCACGTCCGCTCAGTCCCACTTTTCCTCCGCACCGATCAGAGCTTTGTTCATGGAGATGATCTCAAGGCTGATTTGAAGCGATTGGATGAGTATTATGACGCGTTGCCGGAGGAGACAAAGAAAAAAAGTATATACAGCTTTGCGGCGTATCCGCCGAATGATGACTCTTACCTTGTGACGCAACTATGGAAGAAGCACTTGACGCCACCCGACGGATATGAACAAAGACCACCACGATATGAGGGAAAGACCTTATATGTGCCTCCAGCAGGTAGCGATCCCAAGGAGATAATCAAGGCTCTGGATGACTTCGAGGCAAATGCTGTCCCGCTAGGCGCCGAAGCGCCTGTCTCCATGGATGAGGCTGCAGTTGTGCAATTCAGCAAGTTTGTCATGCGAACTAAGGGAAAGTGGATACGGGTCCCCGAGGAATCAAGCGATTAGGTCGATTCATAATAGGTCAATGGCGCTCACCCAGGGTACTGGCGAATCTGATTGACTTTGAGCGACAATCCGCCGATGCCCCGACAGGAACCGCTAACCGTACCTTTTGGGTTTCTGCTTCAGGAGCGGTCACTATAAGTTGCCAATCCGCACGTTTCCCGGATCTCGCCGCTGCTCTGAGAATGTGACCGTTCACCAGGCAGTTTCTGGTTGATCGACACTCCCGCACGCATCTACCGAAGGATGACGCAGGATCCCTTACGGGATTTCCTAGCGGCAGGACGCTGTATCTGGTTGTGGCATCGATTGCATTCCGCGCTGAACGCAATCAAGATGCCTTTGCGGCTTTCTTTTTCGCCTTGGGCAATGGCGCGACTGTGGTGTTCATGTTCGCCTTGGTTGCATTTTCTGCTGCCAACGCTTGATCTGCGCCTGCCGGATGCGCTCCCGCGCCTCCGCGCTCATCTTGCGGCGCTTTCTGGCCTTCTGAGTCTTCGGAGCAACGACAGAAACAGTCTTCGCAGGTCGGCCTGGCTTGCGCTTGGGGCTAACTGCGCCCGATGCGCTCAATAGAGTCTTGACCTGTTCGAGACGAGCGATCTCAGCGTCTATCGCAGCAAGAATATCTTTCACCATGGTGCGCTTGAGCACCTCCCCTTAAAGGATAAATGACCCGATTTACAGCCCATGTGCTTTAAAGCATATCTTTGCCGCTTTGAAAGCATAATCTTGCCGGTTTCGCGCGCTCAACTTGCTCATCCCCCGAACGGGCACAGCCATATGAAGTTGGCGGCTGAAACCATATCTTTGCCGCGAGTGCGATCTGCTTCAAAACCTTGCTAACCCGAGAGATCTCGCGTTTTCCGGTTGTTTGAGGAGGCCGCAGTGTTTCACAGGCGCTCTCGAAAGGTCTCCAAACTCACGGCTAATCGCAAAATGAAGGTCATTTAAACCATAACGTTGCCAAACGGCAAAGTTATGGTTTGCGTCACAGCCCAGAGTTTATCGCCCAAGGAGGAACCATGGCGCGTAACGCGGCGCGGTTGAAGATGGGCTATTACCCGCTCCCTGCAAGCGAGGCCGTTCGGCTTCGCGCACTACTCCACTTTATCGGCCCGGCATCGGTCGTCGATCCCTGCGCCGGGCAAGGCACCGCGCTCGAAATCATCACACGGGGCGCAGAGGTGCGCCGTTATGGCGTGGAACTCGACGCCGAGCGGGCCGCAATTGCTCAATCGAAGGGTATCGAGACCATCCAGGGCAACGCCTTCGATGCTGTCGCCAAGCCGGAGTCCTTTTCGCTGCTCTATCTGAATCCGCCCTACGACTCCGAGATTGGGCAGGTCGCGAACAATCGTATGGAGCGCCTGTTTCTCGATCACGCCTATCGCTGGCTTGTGATGGATGGCATGCTGGTGATGGCCATCCCCTTCGAGCGGCTGATGGACTGCGCCGGCCTGCTGAGTTCGCACTTCACCGCGCTCAACGTCTTCCGCATGACCGACGAGGAGTCCGTGCGCTTCCGGCAGATCGCCGTGCTCGGTTTGCGCTCGAACGTACGCGGCGCCGCGGTGGACGCGAACAAACGCCACCTGCAGCGCATCGGCCTTTACGGCGGCTATCAGGAACTGCCGGAACTCACGCCCGATGCCTGCGAACCATACCGAGTCCCGCCTTCGGAAGAATCGGCGCTCAGTTACCGGGGCCTGCCCTACGACCTGCTTGAGGACCTGTTGCCGCACTCCGGGGCCTGGAAGCAGGTGACGCCGTTTCTCGCTCCACATGAAGACGTTGCCACGGGGCGGCCGATTACGCCGCTGCATGGAGGCCATGTCGGATTGCTTTGCACGGCGGGCCTCTTGAATGGCGTCTTCGGCCAGGACGACGAACGGCACATTGCGCGCTGGCGGTCGGTCAAGCATGTCACGACCTTTGTCGAGCAAGACGAAGAGAACGAGATTGTTCATCACCGTGAGCGATGGGCCAACGAACTGCGGCTGGTCTACGCCGACGGAAGAACGCTGAAGCTGACCGAAACGCCGATCCGGCAGGAGGAAGAGACGGATGCAGAATGCGCACCTGCGGCTCGGGCTGCTTGAGTACCACCGCATCACGGAAAAGACATCAACCAGGATTCGCGTGAGGGTTTCCTCCTATATAGGAGAGGATGAGCAGGCGCATCTCATTGGCGTCTTCGGGAACGACTCCGACATTGGCGCCATCACCGCGGCTGTCCACGAAAAGGCGTACTTCACGCTAACCTTTCCCGATGGAGAGGTCAAGGAGATCACGCTCGGCGAACACGCCTCGTGCTATCGCGGTTCGGTGAGCCTGGCGGACCGTAAACATCCCGTGCGGCACCTGGTGGCCGTGTCCGAACAGTTGCACGCGAATGGCGGCGCCGGGAAAACGATCCTCTTTCGCTATCGCTCTACCGAAGCCTGGGCATGGCTTTCGGTATTTCTCGGTTTGCCCGCGGCACCCGAGTGGGCGAAGCACATCTCGAAAACACTTGAAGCCGAAGGCCGCATCCAGCCACTCGATGGCATCGGTTGCGATCCGGTGCTCGTGACGGCTACTGCTGACGAGACGCTCGAATGGGTCTCGGCGGCGCTGAAATCCGGTGAAATTGGCTTCCCCGAAGACAACGGGCCAATTCTCTGGCCGAAGATCCCGCTGTTTGAGTCATTGCGTCCGATTCAGGTCAAAGACGATCTATAGGCCCATCCGCTCCAAGTTGCCCACAAAGATCCTCCCGTCCCCCCGCATCCGATTCCATTCCACTACCCCTTGAGTGAGGTTCCGTGCCATGAGCCAGGACAGCATCGTCGACATCGCATCCTATCTACGCTTATGTGGTGCACTACATAAACGCAGATATGTTGCGATGTCAGTTCTCAACACGATCCGGGCATGGCTAGGCCACGTTTCGCTCGACACAACCAATCTCTACGCCGAAACGGACATGGCCACGAAAGCGAAAGCTCTCGCTGCCTGCGATCCAGGAGGCGGCAATCGCAGAGTCAAAAAAAGGTGGCGAGATGACCCTACCATAATGAAACTCCTTCGCGGGCTCTGAGCTCGAGTCCGCTTCGCTGGTCACTTTGACTTTCCCGGGACTCCGATTCAATTCGCAGTCCCGGGTTTTCGATGGCTGGATGAGTGCAGCGCCCTGTAATCGGTAAGAGACGATCTCTGAGGCAATGTCTAACTCTATGGTTAAACTACTGAAGACTGCTCTCTTTCAGCAATGCGGCTTTGCCTCGCAGGCGATACCCATCCAATCCAGACGAACACTCGATTCTCGCCGGGTGGAGTTACTCGTATCTCAGGGCTACCGCTGGGTCCACCTGCATTGCCCGACGCGCTGGTAGATAGGCAGCCAACAACCCAGTTGTCGCCACCAGTACGCATACACCTGCCAGCACCAGCGGGTTGCGCGGACTGGTTCCGTAAAGGTAGGACTGCAATATAGACCCGGACGCCAGCGTTGCCGTGATTCCGAATCCGATTCCGATGATTACCAGCACGGCAGCCTGTTGTAATACCATCCGGAATACCATCGCGCGCGGTGCTCCCAGCGCCAGC
>Ga0335075_10002138_pt1 | contig 32013 bp, 25 predicted proteins | sample Lox_Sample_24_FD_206723 | JGI IMG/M metagenome (GOLD analysis project Ga0335075, IMG submission 206723) | Soil microbial communities from Loxahatchee National Wildlife Refuge, Florida, United States - Lox_Sample_2.4 | ecosystem: Environmental > Terrestrial > Soil > Wetlands | place: USA...
GCATGGGCCGGTGGTCGAGCAACCGGTGGCCTAGGGCCACCCTCTCGCGGTACACTCAGCCGCGGAGAGACAGCCCATGTTCGAATCCACCCTCGCCACGACTGCCGATGCCGGCCTGATCCTCAAACTGTATGAGCTCCGCACCGAAGCCACCATGCGGGAGGCGCGTGCCTGGATGGCAGGCCGGTTCTTCCCGCAGACTGCGGAAGAGTTCTTCGCCGTAACGAATGCCCGGGGGACCAAGGAGAACGCCTGGTTCCGGCAGGTGACCAGCTACTGGGAGATGGCGGCAGCCTTCGTGCTACATGGGGCGCTCAACGCCGATCTCTTCATCGACTGCAACAGTGAGCCATTCTTCCTCTATGCCAAATTCCTGCCGATCTTGCCGGAGATCCGCCAGAAGATGCCCGGATTCATGTCCAAAGTGGGACAAGTGATAGACGAATCGATGACTGCGAAGGCCAAAGTGGAGCAGATGTCGAAAAGGGTGGCTGTTTTGCGGGAAGCCATGGCGGCTGTGGCGAAGTAGCTGCCCCCCGGTGTAAAACCCGGTTCCGGAGTCGCGACGGGGTGGCCTCGCATCTGGTAATGTGAGAAGCTGATTATCCCCGCGAGGGTGACAACGAAGGGTTTTTACTCGATGGCAAAGGCAATCTGGAACGGCAAGGTTGTGGCCGAAAGCGGCAAAGTGGAAACTGTTGAGGGAAATATTTATTTTCCAGAGAGCTCCGTGAAGCGGGAGTATCTGCGTCCGAGCTCGACGACGTCGACGTGCCCGTGGAAGGGGCAGGCCCGGTACTACAGCCTGCTGATCGACGGACAGGAGAATCAGGATGCGGCCTGGTACTATCCCGATCCCAAGCCGGCGGCGCGCAGTATCAAGAATCACATCGCTTTCTGGAGAGGCGTGGAGATCGAGAAGTAGGAGGGACCCCCCTCCCCCCTACTTTCGAGTCGATTTTGTAACCGCTTCATTATAAGGTGTTTACGGTAACAAATTTGTAACCCATTCATTCTATTGGGAAAATTTGTAACCGTTTGATCCTGCTTGGGTTAGTGCGATTCGACGCAGGGCGATTTTGTAACCCATTCATTCCATTGAATTACTTTGTAACCCATTGCTGTGTCTAGAGTTAGCGGCATCGTGGTTGTTCCTGATAAAAAGCCCGCCAAAGGCGCCTTTTCTCGTGTCCTCTACTTTCATTGTAACGGTTCCGGCGAATTGGCACGCCAGGACAGGGAAAGCGCATCCCGCATGAAATGAATCGGTTGGAGGCTGTATCGGCTGTTCGGGCTTGACATTGAGTGAGGGAGCCGCGAAGGATGCGCTTCGCGCGTCCGACTGGCCCGCTCGCTATTCCTCAAGAAGAAGAGGAACAGGAGCGGGATTCTCGTTGTCGTTCCGCCTTCGGCTGCACTCGGCCTACGGCAGTAAGGTACGGTCCTCCACCCCACGGACGAAGAGCCGTCCGTGGGGACCCGGCCTCCGGACCGATCTCTATTCGGCTCGGAGGGTCTCGACGGGGTCGACGTGGGCTGCGCGCAAGGCAGGAAGGGCGGCCGCAGCGACAGAGACGAGAAGCAACAGGAGCCCGACAGCAAGGAGCGTGATCGGGTCGAGGGTCCTCACGCCGTATAGATAGGAGCGGATGGCGTGACCGGCTGCCCAGGCTCCCGCGATGCCAGGGATGAGGCCGAAGAAGACCATGGTTCCGGCGCGGCGGAGGATCAGCCGGGCGACCCCGGCACGCGAGGAGCCGAGAGCCATGCGCACTCCGATTTCGCGTCGGCGGAGGGCGACGGACCAGGCGAGCACCCCGTAAATTCCGACTGCAGACAGGATGAGGGCGACCATGCCGAATCCGGCGACAAGACGGAGCGCGAGGCGGCGCTGGCCGAGCGACTCCGAAATGCCGTTTTCCATCGATCCCAGGGACATCTCGACCATGCCCGGGGCTTCCTGCCTGACGGCGGCGCGCATCTCCGCGGCGAGTGCGGCAGGCGCAAGAGTGGAACGCACGGCGTACTGCGCGGTCATGTTGAAGACCAGGCTCAGCATGGATTCCTTCGGCAGCTGAAGGTAGTTGAGGTAAACCATCGGCTCGTGGGCCGCAGCCAGGTCGCGCCCCTGCATCTCATTTTCGACGACGCCGATGACGGTCATGGGATGGGCGAAGGGGATGTCGGCGTCAGTCTCGCCGCGGTCACGATGGAATCTCAGGTTCGCCTCAACCGGGTCGCGGCCGTGGAGATATTTTTCTACGAAGGCCTGGTTGACGAGGACGACCACGTTGGCGCTGTCTTCATCGCCGGGTAGAAAGCCGCGGCCCTTGAGGAGATGGATTCCGCTGGCACGCACGAAGCCGGTGCTGACGAGGCTGTAGAAGGCGGAGTCTCCGTCATGATAGGCACGGCCAACGACCTCCGTTGTGCCGTTGAGGGACATGTTGTAGCTGGAGAAAGGAACCTCGGTCTGCATGGCGACCGACTGGACGCCGGGAAGCGCTTCGAGGCGGTGCAGCAGGCGAGTCTCGATCTGCCGGGAAAGCTCCGTGTCCTGGCGCTGATTTTCGGCCATGAGAACGAGCGTGGTCACGTTGTGGGGGTCAAAGCCGAGCCGGACGTTTTCAAGCGAGCGCAGGGTGCGGATAAAGAGGCCGGCAGCGACCAGCAGCACGCAAGTAAGCGCGACCTGAAGGGCGACGAGGATTCCCGGCAGCGGCGAGCTGCAGGTGACGCTGCGGGTATTGAAGGCGCCGGTTGCCTGACGGCGGATGCTGAGCGCGGGAGCGAGCGAGGAGGCCACGCCGACAAGGATTGCCAGAAGGGCGGCAGCGGCGAGAACGGCAGGGCGCACGGCAATCTCGTCGAAGCGCGGGAAACTGCCGTAGGCGTGGCGCACCACGGCGACGGCAGCAAAGGCGAGCGCTCCGCCAAGTGCGGCGCAGAAGAGCGAGACGAGGAGGCTTTCGACGGCAAGCTGCTGGAGGAGGCGCGAAAAGCCTGCGCCCAGTGCGGAGCGCACGCGCATCTCGGAGACGCGGCCGGCGGCGCGGCCGATCTGCAGGTTGGCGGCATTGGCACAGGCGATGAGGAGCAGGACGATGACGCCGCCGAGGATGGCGAGCAGAGGCCTGCGCATATCGCCGGTGATGGAGTCGCGGTAGGAGACCATGACGAGGGCGGTTTTGGGACGCGCTCCGGAGATCGCGTCTGTCGGGCCGGCGTGGGCGAAGACGGTCTGGGCGTCGGCGAGGGCCTGATGCATCGAAATGCCCGGCTTGAGACGGGCGATGATGGACGCCGATTCGTATGTGAACTCGTCCTCGCCGGCCGGGCTAAGCGAGATAGGCAGGTAGGCTGCGGGACCGCCGGTTCCCTGGGGAAAATGCAGGCCCGCAGGAAGGATGCCGATGACGGTGCGGGCTTTGCCGGAGACCTTGACCGTTGAGCCTATGGCGCGAGGGTCGGCGTGAAGGCGTTCGCGCCAGAATTCATCGTTAATGACGATGAGAGATTTCTTTTCGTCGCCGGGGCCGAAGAGGCGGCCGTGCCCCGGCTGGATGCCGAGGGTTGCGAAGAGATCCGGCGTTGCTTCGACGAGCTCGGTGACGCGGGCGCCGTCGGCGGCCCCCACGGGGATGACCATGGTGTTGAATCCGCTGAGGCCGGTGAAGGATTGCGTGCCACGGCGCATATCCTCAAGCTCCCGGTAGGAGATGGCGCGCGACGAGGCGTAAGTGCCTTGCGGTTCCCCCTCGTAAATCTGCACCAGCCGGGAGGAATGCGGAAGGGCGACGGGCCGCATCAGCACCGACTCGACGATGGCGAGCATGGCGATGACGCAGCCGAGGCCGAGGACAAGTGTAACAATCAAGGTGACAGAATAGGCGGGGTAGCGGATGAGGCTGCGCAGCGCGTAGCGGAGGTCCTGCTGGAGACGCTCGAGCCAGACTCCTCCCCAGACCCGGCGCGAGGTTTCGGCGGCGACGAGCATATTGCCGAATTTGCGCATCGCCGCGTGCCGGGCCTCTTCGGGCGGCATCCCGGCGTCGATGTTTTCCTGCGTCTCGATCTCGAGATGGTTCTCGAATTCCTCGAGCAGTTTTTCCCGGCGGCTGGTCCAGCCAAACATGGTTGAGTCCTCTTATTGTTACGAATTTTCTTCAGCAACTGGCACGAGGATGCGCGCGATGGCATTCGAGAAACGCTCCCACCTGGAAGCTTCCGCGGAGAGCTTCCTGCGCCCTTTCGCGGTGAGACGATAGAACCGGGCCTTGCGATTGTTTTCCGAGATTCCATCCTCGGCAAGGATCAAGCCGGACTTGAGCAGGCGCTGCAGTGCCGGGTAGAGGGATCCGTGGCCCACCTGCAGGACTTCGTCGGATCGCCGCTCGATGGAACGGGCGATGGCATGACCGTGGGCGCGCCCGAAGGCGAGAGTCTGGAGGATCAGCAGATCGAGGGTGCCCTGCAGTAACTCGATCTGGCCGTCCGCGTTTTGATTCGCTTCTCTAGTCGACATTCGACCTTAAGCTATGACACGCTCAGGTCGAATGTCAAGGGGGAGAGAGCGGGGTGGGATGATTACCGGGTAGCGCGATGCGCTGTTAGCGGGCGGCTTCGGCCGGGAGGCTCCTGGTGCGGTCACGGTTCCAGTCGAGAACGGGTGAGGCGATGGCGGAAACCTCCGCGACTAAGGTTTCGAGAAAGGCCGGCGCATCCCGGTGCCGCGCAAGGCCGGCGCTCTGGCCCGCCCAGAGCTGAAGGAGTTCGGGGTTAGCGGCTTGTTCGGCGAGGGTGGTCAGATTTTTCAGGAGATGGCGCTGCAAGGGATAGGGAAGGATCTCAACGCCGGGGCGATTGAGCTCGGCGACCAACTGATTGTGGATGCCGCGAGCGAGGCGGCCAGTAAAGCCGCGGGTGAGTGAGGTGCGTCGAGCCCTGCTGCTGAGGATCGCGTTGCGATGAAGCGCGCCGGCGCCGGATTCTTCGGTCGCAAGAAAGGCGGTGCCGATCTGGACGCCTTCGGCTCCGAGGGCGAAGGCGGCGACGACTCCGCGGGCGTCGCCGATGCCGCCGGCGGCGATGACGGGAATCGAAACGACGTCGGCGACCTGGGGCACAAGGGAGAATGTCCCGGTCAGCGACTCCTCGGCGGGGAGCAGGAAGGAGCCGCGATGGCCGCCAGCTTCGAAGCCCGACGCGACAACTGCGTCGACCCCAGCCTGCTCAAGCGCGATGGCTTCGTCAGGGGTGGTCGCGGTTCCGATGGTGATGATGCGCTGAGCCCGGCATTCGTCGAGGATCTCGCGGGGCGGAATGCCGACGACGAAGCTGAAGACGGGCACTTTGGCGTCAAGCAGGATGCGTGCCTGGTCTTCGAATTTAACGGGGGCGTAGCGCTTGTAGTCCGGAAGAGCGCCGCCAAGGGACTGGATGTGTCCTGCGAGGGGCGCGAGGCTGCGCGAAAATGCCTCGCTGCCGGAGGTGCGCGCACCCTCGTCCTCCATCGAGACCCAGAGGTTGATTGCGAATGGATTTGAGGTGAGGGCGCGGATCTCGGCGATCACGTCTTTGATGGCGGAGGGGCTTAACCCATGCGCTCCGAAGGAGCCGAGGCCGCCGAAGTTCGAGACAGTCGCAGTCAGCCGCTGTGTGGACAGGCCTCCGAGCGGGCCCTGGATGATTGGGTATTCGATGCCGAGGAGGGAAGCGATGCGCGTTTTGTTCCATGGTGTGTCGTTCCAGGGGGATGACTGTGCAGGCGGCTGTTCCACAATTTTCTCCAACGGGTTGCAGGCGGAGGCGGCCCGGCCTTCGCCAGGGGGCTATGGTGCGACTTCGAAGATGAATTCGAGTTCGACGGGCATGCCGAGAGGCAGGCTGGCGACGCCGAGGATCAGCCGGACGGGAATTTTCTCGATGCCGAAGATATCCCGGAGCAGGTCGGAGACGGCGTCGGCGACCCGGGGCTGATCATCGAAGAAGTCTCCGTGAGTTGCGATGAAGACGCCGATGCGGACGACGCGAGTGATGCGGTCGAGAGAGCCAAGATGCGCTTTTGCCGCCGCGAGGGCGCTGAGCGTGGCGGTGTACGCGGCGTCACGGCCGGCGTCGGTGTCGAGCTCTTTGCCGAGGCGGCCAAGATACTTGGGCTTGTGATCGACGACCGGGAGCATGCCGCTGAGGAAGAGCAGATGGCCGGTCTGCACTGTCTCGACGTAGGTACCGAAGGGTGTCGGCGCGGCGGGGAGCTGGATGCCGAGGTCCAACAGGCGCTGCTCCGCGCGGTTTGGCCCTTTAGCGGCTACCACCGGCCTACGTGCGCACCGCCGTCCACGTGCAGCACCTCCCCGGTAACGTTGTGAGCTTCGGTCAGATAAACAACGGCGTCGGCGATCTCCTTCGCTTCGGAGATCGTTCCCATGGGGTTAAGGGTCTTCAGGAAATCTGCCGGATTTTTCTCGTGCAGGGGCGTGTTGACGACACCGGGGGCGACGGCATTGAAGCGAATGTGATTTTTCGCGTATTCGTTAGCGAGGCTGATGGTGATCGCGTTCAGTCCGCCCTTGGTGATCATGGGAATCGACGCCGGGGCGCCGGCGAGGGGATTGTCGGCCAGCGCCGCCGTAATGGTGGTTACGCTGCCTCCCGTACCCTGCGAGAGCATTTGCCTGACAGCGTGCTGGGTAATGAAGATGAAGCCGTCGAGATTGGTAGAGACGAAGCTGCGAAAGTCGTCAATGGTATAGGAAGTGAAGGGCTTGGACGCATAGATGCCGGCGTTATTGACCACATGGTCAATCGAACCGAATTTCGCGATGGCCACCTCTGCGACCTTGTCGGCTGTTTCTGCCTGACCGATGTCTCCGTCGACAAGAGCGAGGTTCGGCGATGGGGTAAAGCCTGCCTTGGCGGTATTGCGGGAAGTTGCTACGACGTTATAGCCACGGTCCAGAAATTCCTGGACAATGGCGGCTCCGATGCCTTGCGAGGCTCCGGTCACGATCACTGTCTTTCTGTTGGCCATGATGGGATTCCTTTCTGCGAACTGCCATGGAAGGCGGGCCGATCCAACCGGATCAACCCATTGCGCGGGCTGCTGGCCCAACGGTAACCATTAAAGACCCATGTCTACCGTTACACTAGTAAGATTCCCGAAGTCCTCAAAGGATTCCTGAGTATTCGAATTGTAAGCCCAGCGCGGGCAGCGTGCCTGCGGCAGATTCTTTGTAACTAGACAATGGCAATATTGGTAGTTACCATGTAACTAAGTTCCTGTAACCTTGATAAAGACTATTCATCGGTTACGGAAGAGGCGATACTATGAGTTCCACGGTCACCCGCGCGACCAGCGGCCCGCATAAGCTCGACTTCATCGGCGATCACCTGGCAATCGATTTCATCAACACATTCAGAACACCGCAAGGCGTGGCATTCGAGACATTCAAAAGCGACGAGGACGTCCGGGACTGGCTTCGCCGCGCCGGCATATCCACGGCGCCGGAGACCCGCGGCTGGGCCCAGGGAGAACTGGCGAAGAAGGCGCGTCAACTGAGAGAGGTTGCTTTGAAGGCGGTTGAGGCCAGAAAGGCGGACAGGCGGCCTCGTCTGGATGATCTGAACTCATTTCTGGAACAGGCAACCAGCCGTCCTCGACTGGTTATGCGCCGTGGGTCGAAGATGGAAATCAGGCGCGCCTATGACAGCCGAACGGTCGAGGAATTTCTTGCTCCCATCGCTGAATCAGTGGCGGAGCTGCTGGCGAACGGGGATTTTGACCTGATCCGGCATTGCGAGGGTGAGAAGTGTGTGCTGTGGTTCTACGACCGGACCAAGGCGCATCGCAGGAGATGGTGCAGCCCGAGCGTGTGCGGAAACCGGGCCAAGGTCGCGGCGTTCCGGGCGCGCTCGCGCAAGCATGTCCGATCAAAGCCTAGAAGAACCGGCCGTTGAACTGTGAAGTGTTGAAGATATAGCCGGGCTCCCGGAGCGAATGAGCCGGCCCCAGTTCGAGAGTGTTTTCCAATCAGGGAAATCCCACGCGACGGACGAGATCCTGAAAGCGCGGATCGGAGCGCAAGGGGTCAAGGCAGGGGTCGATGCGGAGATAGGTGAGTCCTTTGTCATGGGCGGCGAATGATTTCGCCAGCCATGCGAATGCCTGATCCTTATCGCCGAGGCCGGCGTAGATCAGAGCGATTTCGTATCGTCCCAGGCCGTCTTTCTGCACGCGCTGCTCGAGCTCCTGAATCATTTTGAACGCATCGTCTGTATGGCCCATGCGGGCGTAGGTGTTGCCGGCGTGACCGAGAGCGTGCGGCTGATCTCCGAGCTTTTGAAATTCTTCAACGGCCTGCTGGTACATTCCCTTTTCCGTGTAGATGATTCCCAGAGGAAAGACGGTCTCGATGGGGTTGGGTTCCAGAGCGTTCGCCTTTTGAATCTCGGCCAGGGCTTCGTCATATCGGCGGACATAATAGTATGCGAAGCCGGCATTCATATATGAGCGGCTGGAGACAGGGTCGAGCGCAAGCTGGTGCTTGAATTGTTCGATTGCTTCTTGCAGTCTTCCTACTCGAAGGAGGTAAGCGCCGTAGGTGGCATAGGTAGAGGCGGAGCTGGGATTGAGCTCAAGCGCTCGCTTCAGCTCTCGCCCGCAGGTGACCCAGTCCCAGCTCAGGTTCATGGCGGCGATTGCGAGTTCGGCATGCCCCTCGGGGAGTTGATCATCGATTTCGATGGCCTTCGTGGCCGCCTCTTTCTGTTTCGGAAAGGCTTCGGAGTAGGGCATCCATCCGGCCTCTCCGAGCCAGCCGTAGGTATTCGCCAGTCCCGCGTAGGCGGGGGCATAGTTCGGGTCTTTGGCGACCGCCTCCTGCAGATAACCGATGGCCCTCCGCGGATCTCCCGAGTTCAGGAAGTGAAGGCCGAGCAGATAAAGATCCTGGGCTTCTTTGTTAACGGCGCGGGGACGCGCGAGCCGGGCCTGCTCCTGCGGTGTGATATTGATGCTGATCTCGTTGGCGATCGCCTGCGCTACCTCTCCCTGCAGCGTAAGGACACTGGTGAGGTCGCGCAGGTAGTTGCGTGCCCAGATATGCTCGTCGGTACGCGCATCGATGAGCTGGGCGGTGACGCGCACTTGATTGCCTTCCCGCAGCACCGATCCTTCCACGACGGCATCGACCGCCAGCTCGCGCGCAATCTCCGGCAAAGTTTTCTTGGTGTTCCTGTAGGTCATCGCCGAGGTGCGGGAGATGACGCGCAGGGCGGAGACCTGGCCCAGATCGGCAATCAGTTCGTCGGTGATGCCGTCGGCGAAGTAATCCTGATTCGGATCGCCGGAGAGATTTTCCAGAGGAAGGATGGCAATCGATCGAATCTCGGGCCGGGGAGGGCGCAGCCAGAATCTGAACCCGGCATACGCGATCACGGCAAGGAGGGCGAGCGCGGCCAGCGCGGCAATCAGCAGACGTGGTACGCGCTGAGCGCCTTCCGGCACGCCTTCCGGTACAGAAACGGATTCCCTTGCCGTTTCACCGGCAGCTGCCTGCGACTCCGGCGATTCATAGTAAAACCGGGGAGCATACGAACCGGTCGGCAGCTCAATGCGAATGTTGGAAGACCTGGGTCCGTACTGGTAATACTGAGCAAGCTTCTTGCGGACCTCAGTTGCCTTAACCCTGACTACGGCATCGTTGGCCGTGTCGTAGTCGATCGGCCGACCGAACATTTCGGCTCCGATCATGCGCTCGCGCAGATTGTCGAAGCGTCCGGCAAGGGCGTGTTCGACGATGAGCTGAAGGAAATCCTGGGCGCGCTTGCTTCCCGCGAAGGCGGGACTGGCGATCACCTCTTTCAGATGCTCTCTAACCTGCCCCACTCGCTCCGGGCCCAGATCTTCGGGCGTCGAGAATGGGCCGCTGGCTGGCATTGCTCCTCTTCCATGTGCGTTGAGTGACTGTAACACACAGCAAACGTGCTTTAGGAGAGGAGCAAACGGTCAGAAGAAGCGGGTGTAATTTCATGAAAACAAAAGAGCCCGTTGCCGATTTCCGAACAAACAGTTGCGAACATTCCGGCGACTGGAAAGCTCATGGTGAAATCACTGCCAATGGCCCTCCTCCAGCCATCGTCCCCCTCCGCGGTTCCCAGTCAGCATGGACGGCCTGATCTGCCCGAATGCAACCACATTTCGGTAGAGAACTGACGAGGGGGACGCTTCTCACACTTGGACAGCCGGGAGGAGCGGTAAGAAATCTGTTCTTAAGCTCCGCCTCACTTCATCAGGGAGGACTCCGGTTGGATATCGTAAGCGCGGCGCAGCCGCACTGCACCCCTCGTAAGGGCCACAAAGGTCTGGCGGCACGATCGCAGGCACGGCGCACTTTATCCGATCGCCGAAATCGCCGTTTCGTCGCGCTTCAGCCCATTTTCGACCGGGACGGAGGCCTGTTCGGTTATGAAGCACTCTATCGCACCGGTCCGAGCAATTGGTTTGCCGGGGATCCTCGCAAAGCAACACAGAGCATTGTTCGGGACTGGCTGCTGGATGGCTTGTACAAGTTCACCGGGGGGAAGCCGGTTTTTCTGAATTGCACGCGAGAAGACCTGATGGAGTGCTTCGTCACACTGCCGCCGGTTCCGATCGTGGTTGAAGTGCTGGAAACGGTTGAGATCGATGAATCGATCCTGGACGAGTGCGGAAGATTGAAAGCATCCGGGCTGCAAATCGCACTGGACGACTTTGAGCTCTGTCGGAGCGACGAAAGACTGATGGAACTAGCAGATTACGTCAAGATTGATTTTCGAATGTGCGACAAGGCGCAAAGACAAGAGATCTTTCGTTGCATCAAGAAAGAGTCCATATGCTTTATTGCGGAAAAGATCGAGACTCCCGAAGAGTTTGAAGAGGCGCTCGGCGAGGGGTTTGATCTGTTTCAAGGATATTTTCTTGCGCATCCATTTCTCTTATCCAAACCGAGATCGTACCTGTCTTGGCTCAATCATTTCCGGGTGCGGTGGTGGTCAAGGCAGCGGCGCGGGCGAAGGAGATGATCTCCTCGTCCGGTCGTGAGGCACGACAACTGTCCGGATCCGAACAGGGAATATGGAATGCGGACAAGCGGGGTCGCGGCGAATGCCCTTAAGTCATTTGTTATGTGACATAACATTTCGGGGGAACGGCGGTCAGCATGCACGCGTACTGCACGACAGGCTCCGAGAGTCACACAGACAAAAGCGAGGGAAGCATGCTGGCAGATTTGCGCGACGCGCTGCGGCAATTGAGGAAGGCTCCTGGATTTACATTGACGGCGGTGATCACGCTGGCGCTGGGGATCGGCGCGACGACGGCGATCTTTACGCTGGTGCACCAGGTGATGCTGAAGTCGCTGCCGGTAGCGAAGCCGGAGGAGTTGTGGCGGATCGGAGACAAGGTTCGCTGCTGCAACTGGGGCGGATATACGCAGGGCGAAGATGGCGACTTCTCGCTGTTCTCGTGGGAGATGTACAAGAACTTCCGCGAGCATACGCCGGAGTTCACCGATCTGGCGGCACTGCAGCCCGGCAACGCGCAGCTCGGAGTACGCAGAGCGGGATCGCAGTCGCCGGCCGATACACGCAACGGCGAGTTTGTGTCGGGGAATTTCTTCAGGACCTTCGGCATTCAGCCGTGGATAGGGCGGCTGATGACGGACGACGATGACCGCGAGGGCGCGCCGTCGGTAGCGGTGATGAGCTATCACATCTGGCAGACCAAGTATGGGTCCGATCCTTCGGTTGTCGGTGCCAACTATCAGATCAACGGGCATCCATTTACGGTGATCGGCGTGGCTCCGCCGGGCTTTTACGGAGCGAAGCTGGCGGGATGGGGCATGCCGGATTTCTGGCTGCCGCTGACGAAGGAGCTGCTGATTGATGAGCAGGCTCCGCGGCTGAAGAGGCCGGACGGGAACTGGCTGGATCTGATCGGCAGGGTACGACCGGGGGTGAATCACAAGTCGCTGGAGGCGAAGCTCAGGGTGGAGCTGCATGACTGGCTGGCCAGCCATGTTCCGGATATGCAGCCGAGCGAGAAGCAGCTGTGGCAGCAGCAGACGCTGCACCTGACTCCGGGCGGCGGCGGCGTAGCAACGATGCGGGACCAGTATGAAGCCGGCTTGAAGCTGCTGCTGGTGGCGTCGGCGTGCGTGCTGCTGGTGGCATGCGGGAACCTGGCAAACCTGATGCTGGCGCGCGGGCTGAAGGATCGTGCGCAGACGTCGGTGCGGGTGGCGCTGGGCGCGTCGCGCGGGCGGCTGGTGCGCAAAGCGCTGGTGGAGTGCGTGACGCTGTCGGTGGTTGGCGGAGTGCTCGGCATTGGCGTGGCGTATGGCGCTACGAGGCTGATTCTGCATCTCGCCTTCGAGATTGGCGGCCCGAATAACTATGTGCCGATTCAGGCGACTCCGTCGTGGCCGGTGTTGCTGTTTACGCTGGGGATCTCGGTACTGACTGGTGTGGTTTTCGGCATCGCGCCGGCGTGGATGACCTCCCATGCAAATCCGGTGGAAGCACTGCGCGGGGCGAACCGCTCGGTCGGCGGGCAGCGGTCGTGGGCGCAGAAGTCGCTGGTGATTGGCCAGGCGGCGATGTCGGTGGTGCTGCTGTCGGCGGCGGCGCTGCTGGGTCAGAGCCTGCGGAACCTGGAACATCAGAACTTCGGCTTTGAGACCAAGGGGCGGTATATCGCGTGGATCAATCCGATGCTGAGCAACTACAAGCCGGAGCAACTGCTGCCGCTGTTCAAGGAAATCGACGACCGGCTGATGCAGATTCCCGGCGTGCGTCTGGTGGCTCCGGCGCTATATGCGCCAATGACGGGCGACAGCTGGAACGACGGCATTCGCATTGAAGGCAGACCGGAGCCAGGCGCCAAAGAAAATACCAGCGCTGGCTGGGCGCGGGTGATGCCGGGATTCTTCGATGCGATCGGCGCGAAGCTGGTGCTGGGGCGGCCGGTTACCGAAGAAGACACCGACGCGACGCGCAAAGTGGCGGTGATCAACGAGGCATTTGCGAAGAAGTTCTTCAAGGGACAGAATCCGATCGGGCAGCACTTCGGGCCGGACAAGATCAAGTATTCGGCGGCCTACGAGATCGTTGGAGTCGTACGGGACATACGCTATATGACCTATGACTATAAGGAGCGGGTACAGCCGATGTTCTGGGTGCCGGAGGCGCAGCACTCGCAGTGGGACGATCCGGCATTCGTGGCCGGCGAGAACTGGTCGCATTACCTGTACAACATCGTGATCTGGGCTCCGGGGAATCCTCCGGGCATGGAAGAGAAGGTGCGCAAGGCACTGGCGAGCGTGGATCCGAACTTTGTGCTTTATGGGGTCGATCCGTATAGCGATGTTGTGAATGCGGATTTCCAGCAGGAGAAGATGATTGCCACGCTGACGACGCTGTTCGGCGTGCTGGGGCTGGTGCTGGCGGCGGTCGGGCTGTACGGCGTGATGTCCTACACGGTGGAGCAGCGGACGAGCGAGATCGGGGTACGCATGGCGCTGGGTGCGGATCGCAGGCGCGTGGTGAGACTGGTACTGCGCGGAGCCTTCCTGCAGGTGGGCATCGGACTGGGGCTGGGTATTCCCCTGGCCATTGCGGCCGGCAAGCTGATGAACGATCAGCTCTTCGGCGTGAGGCCATGGGATCCGGTGATGCTGACGGTGGCGACATTGCTGCTGGCCCTGGCGGCGGTACTGGCCACGGTGATTCCTGCGTGGCGGGCGGCGGGCGTAGAGCCGATCGTGGCACTGCGTACGGATTGATTGGTAGCGTTCGCTGCTGCGCCCCGGCATCTTTCGCCGGGGCTTTCATTTTCTCCCGAGACACGAGGGGATGTAGACGGATTACAGCTTTGGATGTAGAGTGTCTACATCATGGGCTTCGCTGAGGTGCAGCCCGGCGTATCGGGAGGAAAGCGGTGAGCGAGCGGCGGCGTTGGTTCCGTAGGAATCCTGATGCGGAGAAGCAGGAACTGGACGCGGAGATCGCGGCGCATCTGGCGATGGCGGCCGCGGACGCCCGCGAGCGGGGCATGGACGAGGAAACGGCCCGGCAGCAGGCGCGGCGCGAATTCGGCAACGAAGCGCTGGTGAAGGATGTGACCCGTGAGGCGTGGGGATGGACGTGGCTTGAGCGACTGGGACAGGATGTTCGCTACGCGCTTCGGCAGATAAGGAAGTCTCCGGGATTCGCCGCGGCAGTGATCGGCACGCTGGCGCTGGGAATGGGCGCGGCTACGGCGATGTTCACGGTGGTAGACCGGGTGCTCCTGAGGCCGCTGCCTTATGCGCATGCAGACCGGCTGGTGGAGATGCGCGAGGGCAGCAAGGCGGGAGTCGATATTGAGCCCACGTATCTCGATGTCGAAGAGTGGCGGAAATGGAGCCGGGGCTTTGAGGGGATCGCATTCTATCACTGGGCTACGGGACGGAATTTTCTTGAAGGGAAGACGAGCTCGCAGCAGGTCGGCTCATACAAAATAAGCGCCAATCTGTTCGCGGTATTGGGTGCGGCTCCGGAGATGGGACGCGATTTCCGCAACGGGCAGGATGGCTTTGCGAAGAGCGCGGATACGACCAGCGTGGTTCTGAGCGACGGCGCGTGGCGCGAGGTATTCGGCGGAGATCCGTCGGTGCTGGGCAGGACGGTGAAGATCAGCGGCGAGCCTTACACGGTGGTGGGTGTGATGCCGCGCGGGTTTTCATTTCCTTTCGACGTGAAGTTCCCACAGGTGTGGACGCTGGCGCAGCCCGGCGACGAGGACCGTGGGCGGACGGATAAGACTCCGGAATATACCGTGATCGCGCGGCTGGCAGATGGAGTGACGGCGGCGCAGGCGCAGGCTCAACTCTCCACGCTACAGCAGCAGGTTGTAAAGGGCTACGTCGATGCCGATGATCGCAAGGAGCGGTCCAACATTGTAGTGACAAGCTACGCGGCTTCGCTCGTGGACAAGGACGTGAAGGGCGCGCTGGGGATGCTGCTCGCGGCTGCGGGTGTGCTGTGGCTGATTGCTTGCGTGAATGCGACGAATCTGCTGCTGGCGCGGGCGTTGGTGCGGCAACGGGAGATCGCGCTGCGCGGAGCTCTGGGAGCAGGGCGCGGACGGATCTTGCAGCAGTTCGTTGTCGAAGGGCTGCTGTTGAGCGGCATCGCGGCTCTTGCCGGCGTGGGGTTGGCGATGCTGACGGTGAAGATGTTCGCGCACGGGGTGGAGCATCGGCTGCCGTTTCCGGTGACGGCGACTGTGGATTGGCGCGTGGTTGCCGCGCTGCTGGGGTTGATGGTGGTGTCGGCGCTGGTGTCGTCGGTATGGCCGGCGTGGATAGGGGCGCGTTCGCCGATTGAACCGGCGCTGCGCCAGGGCGGGCAGCAGAGTGGAGGTGCACGCCGGCAGAATCGGCTGCGGGGCGGACTGGTGGTGGTGGAGATCGCGATGTCGCTCACCCTGCTGGTGGGCTGCGGCCTGCTGCTGCGGACGATCTATGCGCTGCGGCAGGTCCCGTTGGGTTTCCGGACGGATCATATCGTCGTGGCAAATTTGCAGATTCCCGGTTACAAATTCGCGGGACGCAACATGGGCGACAACCTGTATGCGCCGCTGCTGGAGCGGATCCGGCATTTACCGGGTGTGCAGGCGGCGGGATTGATGTCGGAAGTGCCGCTGGGCAAGACGTTTCAGCTCCTGCTGACGTTGAAAGGCGATCCCGGGAGCTCGGGAGGGAAGTCGAAAGATGTGATAGCGCGGCTGAATGCTGCGAGTCCCGATCTGCAGAAGATCTTCGCCTTCAAGATGCTGGCGGGGCGATTTCTGAACGAGAGCGATACGGCTTCTTCGCCTCCAGTGCTGGTCGTGAACCGGGCGTTTGCAAAACAATTCGCGCCGAATCAGCAGGACCTGAGCAAAGTGGTGGGGATGGAGCTGTGGCACCTGACTCCGGACAGACCGGCACACATCATCGGCATCGTCGATGACCTGCGGCAGAAGGCGATTGCCGAGCCGTCACAGCCGGAAGTGGAAGTATCGCTCGCGCAGGTGACGCAGAAGAGCGGCTTCTACCCGGCGATCGAAGGAATCGCGATGGACATCGCGGTGCGGACGGGGCGGAATCCCAGTGTCGTCATTCCGGAACTACGTGAAGTGTTGCGGCAGGCGGATCCGGCGCTGGCGGGAAGCAATTTCACGACGATGGATCAGGTGGTTGAAGACTCCTACGGCAGCCAGACGCTGGCGGCTCACCTGCTGGAGATTTTTGCGGGTGCAGCGCTGTTGCTGTGTGTTGCCGGACTCTATGGACTGCTGGCATACGTGGTGAGCCAGAGGACACGCGAGCTGGGTGTACGCTTCGCGCTGGGCGCGCGGCGCGGCGACGTTATCTGGCTGGTGATGCGGCAGGCAGGCGGGATGGTGGTGACCGGCGTAGCGCTGGGACTGGCGCTGGCCGTCGCCGCCGGCAGACTGGTGCGCAGCTACCTGTATGGCGTATCGGCTCATGACGGGTGGACTCTGGCCGCGGTCGCCACTGTGCTCATGCTTTGCGGTGCGCTGGCGGCATATCTGCCAGCGCAGAGAGCGGCAGGAGTGGATCCGGTCGAGGCGCTGAGAGCAGAATGACCTAGCGTGATGCGGTCAACGCACTGAAGTGCGTTTCGTACCGGTCGCCGGTGGCGATCAACTGCTCGATGGCCTCGACTGAGGCGACGCCGCCGCGGGCTCCGGTTGCCGTGCAGTTAAAGGCGGCCGCGGCGCAGGCGAAGTCGAGCTGGCGCTGGAGCGGCCAGTTCTGGAGGAGTCCGTAGATAAAGCCAGCGTGGAAGATGTCGCCGGCGCCGGTCGTGTCAACGACAGGCACATGATAGGCGGCGGCGTGGAGGAACCGCTTGCCGTCCCAGGCAAGCACGCCTTCTTCTCCCAGAGTTGCGGCGGTGAGAATGCAACCGTAACGGTTACGCATCTGGCGCAGGGCTTCTTCAAGATGCGGCTCGCCGGTGATGAGGGTCGGGAAATTGCGGCTGACGATGAGGTAGTCGACATTTTCGAGCAGATCTTCGACTCCGGGATAAGCTTCATCGAGATCGGCGATGACACTGATGCCGGCCTGGCGGGCCCAGCGCGCAGCAGTGATGGCGGCGGAGGTGTCGTGCCCGTCGACATGAAGGGCGCGGGAGTTGACGATCCATTCGCGCTTTAGCTCGGCGGGCTGAAGTATCAGCCGCTCGTCGCGACGGCAGAGAACGGTGCGCTCGCCGCAAGCGTCAACGAGGATGAGCGATTGCGGACTGGCGCAGCCCGGAGCGGTGATGAGCCGCGCTTCCACGCCTTCCCGAGCGAATTCGCGGCGATGCAGGGCGGCCGCGTCGTCGTCGCCGAGCTTGCCGACGTAGCGGGTGCGCAGTCCCCAGTGCTGGCAGGCGACGACGGTAGTGGCGACCTGTCCGCCGGGAAGTACGGTTGGCGAGCTGTACTCGATCTTTGAGCCGCGCTCAGGAAAAGCTGCGAGCGGAATGAGTGTGTCGGTGGCGTTCAGTCCAACGCCGACAAGGTCAACCTTCAAATCTGGCATCCGTTAAGTAGCATCAGTAAGCTTGTAGCTGGTCAATGGGCAGGCGCACCTGGAAGCAGGTTGCACCCGGCTCGGACTGCACGTGGATGAAGCCGCGATGGCGGCGAACGACGCGCTGCGCGGTATCCAGACCAAGGCCGAGGCCCAGGCCGGGAGCCTTGGTAGTGAAGAATGGCTCGAAGATGCGATCCTGCAAATCCGCAGGAATGCCGGGACCGTTGTCCCACACTTCGATGAGGATCATGTCGCCGGACAGCTGTACGCCGAGCGTAATCCGGCCGTGGTCCTGGATGGCGTCAAGGGCGTTCTCGAGCAGCGCCATCCATACCTGGTTTAGCTCGCTGCCGTAAGCAGCGATGAGCGGCAGGTCGGACTCGTAGCGGCGCTCGATCTCCACGTTGGCGAGGCGCGACTGCAGCATGGTCAGGGTGTTTTCGAGACCTTGCCGGACATCGATTTCCTGGATCGGCGCCTGATCCATGTAGGAGTAATCCTTGATCGCGCGGATGAGGTCGAAGATGCGCGCGGTGGAGTCGAGCATCGCCTGGGCAATGCGCTCGGCGCGGACGGAGGAAGCAAACTGCGCCAGCACGATGGATAGGGAACCGGCGTTGAGGAATTCGCCGAGGGGCTCGAGCTGTTCGGCTTTCACGCCGAGCTCTGCGAGCTCCGGAGCGATCTTCCACGGTTCTACGACGTCGTGCTTCCTGAGCCAGAGCTGCAGGGCGTCTTCGTTGGCGGAATGCTGCACGGGATCGGGCGACTCACCTCGCGCCAACTCACGGATGCCTTCCTGCCATTTTCTTACCTGGAGCAGGTGTTGTTCATCAAGGCACAGGCTGCCGAGCTTGAACTTCTCCTGGCCGTAGACGCGCAGCTCGTCAAGCAGACCGGAGGCGGCGCGCTGCGCTGCGGAGGCAGGATTGTTCATCTCGTGGGCGAGGTTGCCGGCGAGCTTGCCGAGGGCGTTGAGCTTTTCCGTCTGCTGCTCGAGGCGGGTAATCTCGCGGACGCGATCAAGCAGCACGGAGACGCAGCGCTGTGCCATCGAGGGTGCGGACTGCAGCATCTCGGGGAAGATTTCCCGGTCGAAGTCGAGGGACCATGCGTCGGTGACAACGTATCCATGGCCGCCGTAGGTCTTCATGCGAGAGAACGGCAGCAGGCCGGTGATAAGGCCGGTGCGGCCGATAAAGAAAGCCGCCGGAGCGCCCTTTCCGCGGCGGACATGAATTTCACCCTTGAGAAGGATGTTCATCGTGGTCGCCGGATCGCCCTCATGAAAGAGCGTGGTTCCCGCCGGCTCAAGCCGTTCGATGCCGTTTGCGGCCAGCCATTCGTATTCGCTCTGCTCCATGCCGTGCAGGGGTGGGACTCGCTTGAGAGCCTCGATGATTTCAGGGATCGGCGAGCGGATGATGCTGGGCCGACGATCAGCCGATTCCAGCGTGGGGACGGTGCCGGCAGTGGTCATAAAATCGCCTCTTCTTCTGATGGTAACCGATGCGGTGACAGGGCCGAGGTGTGCATAAATAAATCAATTCGCGTGCGGGCGTTGCATCTCGATTTTGCGCGAAGGCAGCGTGTCGATCAGTGAATTGAGACGGCGGGAAGCAACCGGCTGCGTGCTGCGCAAGGCCTCGCGGCCGTTTTCTTCGAGCAGAAGGACGAGGAAATCCTCGCCGGGTACCTGAAACTGCGAGCGGATGGCCTGCATCTGTTGCGGGCTGAGCAGCACGTATGGCGTGTCGAGTGGTGCGTTATAACCTTTGGATGACGACATTACGGGGACGAACAGCACAAAGCGGTCCATCATGTCGTCGGCGTCGGCGTCGAGAATTTCTGCTTGTTTCTTTAGCCGCGCATCGGTGGACGAAGGACTGAAGACCAGCAGCGGACGATAGCAGTTACGCATGGCGGCGAGCGTTTTGGGCTGCACCTGGCACTTGAGGCTCGCCTGGCCGAGCGCTGCCGTGAAGGATAGGGCAAGCGCGGCGAAAATGAGGGAACAGTAGCTGGCCATATTCAGAATCGATGTTGATGGCCGCGGATGAGTCGTCCGCGGCCAGCGGAAAATAGCGTGCGTTATGCGTTGACGGTTTCGGGCTGCGCCGCCTCCGGCGTGTTGTCCTTGACCGTGACCGGATCAAGGAAGGGCATGGCCGCGCGCAGCGTGGCGCCGACCTTCTCGACAGGGTGCTGTGCTTCGGCCTTGCGCATCTCGGTGAAGTGCTTGCGGCCTGTCTTGTTTTCCTCAATCCACTTCTTCGCAAAGGTGCCGTCCTGAATTTCCTTGAGGAGCTTCTTCATCTCGGCGCGGGTTTCGTCGGTGACGATGCGCGGGCCGGCGGTGTAGTCGCCGTACTCGGCTGTGTCGGAGATGGAGTAGCGCATGTAGGCGAGGCCGCCGCGGTACATGAGGTCGACGATGAGCTTGAGCTCGTGCAGGCACTCGAAGTATGCGATCTCGGGTTGATAGCCGGCTTCGACCAGCGTCTCGAAGCCCGCTTTCACGAGGGCGGAAGCACCTCCGCAGAGAACAGCCTGTTCACCGAAGAGGTCAGTCTCGGTTTCCTCGGCAAAGGTGGTCTGGATGACGCCGGCGCGGGTGCAGCCGATGCCCTTGGCGTAAGAGAGCGCCAGCTCGAGGGCTTTGCCGGAGGCGTCCTGATGGATGGCGACGAGGCCGGGTGTGCCTCCGCCCTCGGTGAAGACTTCGCGGACGCGATGGCCGGGGGCCTTGGGCGCGACGAGCGAGACGTCGATGTCCTTGGGCGGGTCGATGGTGCCGAAGCGGATGTTGAAGCCGTGTGCGAACATCAGCGTCTTGCCGGCCTTGAGGTTGGGCGCGATGTCGTTCTTGTAGGTTTCGCCCTGGGAGTGGTCCGGGGTGAGGATCATGATGACGTCGGCCCAGGCGGCGGCGGCGCTCACGGTGTTGACTTCGAGGCCAGCCTTCTTCGCCTTGTCGATCGACTTGCTGGTTGCAGGCAGACCGACGCGGACTTCGACGCCCGAATCCTTGAGGTTGAGAGCGTGCGCGTGGCCCTGCGATCCGTAGCCGATGATGGCTACTTTCTTCTTCTGGATGAGCGACAGGTCGGCGTCCTGATCGTGATAAGTCTTCGGCATTTCGTATTCCTCTGTCTTCTTTGATTGGATTGAAAGTCTATTGGTTACTGCGGCAGATCGGCTTCCTCTACTGTGTCCGGTTCTGCGGCAGGGATGGTTTCGGCTTCCGACTCCGACGTGGCGACGCGCATGGCGTCCAGAACGCGGCTGGTGTGCTGGCCGCGGCGCATGACCATGCGTCCGGTGCGGGAGATTTCAAGGATGCGGTCTTCGCTCTCGGTCAGAACCTGGATGAGTCCTTCGATCTTGCTTTCGACGCCGGTGATCTCGATCATCAGCGATTCGGGTGCAAGATCGACGATGCGCGCACGGAAGACTTCGACGAGCTCGAAGATGTGCGAGCGTGTTTTGGGTGTGGCCGCGACTTTGATCAGAGCGAGTTCGCGGCTGACGCTGGAGTGCTGTCCGATGTCGTCGACCTGCAGGACATTCTCAAGCTTGTAAAGGCTGGCCATGATGCGGTGTCCGGCGGTAGGCGAGGCCTCGGAGACGATGGTCATGCGCGAGACGCCGGGCTTCTCCGAGTGGCCGACGGTGAGCGAGACGATGTTGACGTTCAGCCGGCGGAAGAGCGAGGCAACGCGCGTGAGAACTCCGGGTCTGTCCTGGACGATGGCTACGAATGTGTGCAGCATACGGTTACGAATCTCTCTTCCGGCGGTTATGCGTCCTCGGCGGTTTCGATCAGGGGGTTATTGCCGGGGCGGCGGATCATTTCGTGGAGCGCAGAGCCGGCGGCAATCATGGGATATACAGAGTCTTCCTTCTCGACGAGGAAGTTGATCAGGAACGGTCCCTTGCACTCACGGGCGGCGCTGACAGCGGCTTTCACTTCGGCGCGTGTGCGCACAGTCGCGCCCGGAATGCCATGCGCATCGGCTAGCTTGACGTAGTCCGGGCTGAGGATGGGCGAGGACTCGTAGTTCTTGTCGTAGAAGAACTCCTGCCACTGGCGCACCATGCCGAGGTATCCGTTGTTGACGATGGCGATGTTGAGGTCGAGATTCTCCTGCGCGATGGTCGAGAGCTCGGCTGCGGTCATCTGGAAGCCGCCATCTCCGGCGATGACCCACACTTCTCTGTCGGGGCAGGCGACCTTTGCGCCGACGGCTGCGGGCAGAGCGAAGCCCATGGTGCCGAGCCCGCCAGAGGTGATCAGCGTACGCGGATCTTCATGCTTGTAATACTGCGCCTCCCACATCTGGTGCTGGCCGACGTCGGTGACGACGATGGCCTTGCCGTTGGTGGCGTGCCACAGATCGTTCATGACGTGAGCGGCGTAGAGGTGTCCGTTGTCGGGAAGGTTCTGGATGTCACGTACGGCGCATTCACCCTTCATTGCGTTCACTTCGCGCAGCCATGGAGACTCGCCGCCGGAGCGGGGAGCGAGATGTGGCAGCAGGGCTTCGAGGACCTGGGCCAGATCGCCGATGAGCGCGACGTCGACCTTGACGTTCTTGTTGATCTCGGCGGGATCGATCTCGATGTGAATCTTTTTCGCGTTGGGCGCATAGGTCGCGAGCGAGCCGGTGACGCGATCGTCGAAGCGCATGCCGCAGGCGATGAGTAGATCCGACTGCTGAATGGCGTGGTTAACCCAGGCTTCGCCGTGCATGCCCATCATGCCCAGCGAGAGGGGATGTGATGCGGGGAAGCCGCCGAGTCCGAGCAAGGTGGAGGCGACGGGGATCTGCAGCCTCTCGGCGAGTGCGCGAACCTGCTCGCGCGCGCCGGACTGAATCATGCCGTGCCCGGCGAAGATGATGGGCCGTTTGGCGCTGCGGATCAGCTCGGCAGCCTTGAGAACTGAGTCGGTCTCAGCGCGGAGCATGGGATGAGGACGATAGGGGCGCGGCGCCGCGGCGGCAAAATCGTAGGTGGCGGTTGCCTGCTGGGCGTCCTTGGTGATGTCGACCAGCACGGGGCCGGGGCGGCCGGATTGAGCGATGAGCAGGGCTTCACGGATGACAGGAGCGATATCCTCGGCGCGGGTGACGAGGTAGTTGTGCTTGGTGACAGGCAGAGTGATGCCGGTGATGTCGATTTCCTGGAAGGCATCGGAGCCGAGAACCTTGCTCGAGACCTGTCCGGTGATGCAGAGCACGGGGATGGAGTCCATCATTGCGGTCGCCAGGCCGGTAACCATGTTGGTGGCACCTGGTCCGGAGGTAGCGATGGCCACGCCTACTTTGCCCGAGGCGCGCGCATAGCCGTCGGCCATGTGGACGGCTCCCTGCTCGTGGCGGACGAGGATGTGGCGGACGGGGAATTTGCGCAGCGCGTCATAGGCGGGCAGAATCGCGCCGCCGGGATAGCCGAAGACCTCGCGCACGCCCTCGCCTTCGAGGGTGGCCCAGAGGATTTCGGATCCGGTTAAACGGGTGCCTGCGGATTTTGCTTCACTCATCTCCTGCTCCTTGGGACCTTTCAATGCGTCACCGCGCCCTGTGATGCGGATGACACGGTGTCGGTGTATTTGCGGAAAACTCCGCGAGCAAAGCGGGGGACGGGCTTCTTCCACGACTTCAAACGCTCGGCAAGCTCCTTGTCGGAGACTTCGACCGAAAGCTTGCGGTTGGGAATGTCGAAATGGATGGTGTCGCCCTCGCGGACGGCGGCGATGGGTCCGCCGACTGCTGCTTCTGGGGCGACGTGGCCTGCCATGAGGCCGCGGGTGGCTCCGGAGAAGCGGCCATCGGTGAGGAGGGCCACGGTCTCGCTGAGCTCGGGAATGCCGGCGATGGCGGCGGTGACCTGCAGCATCTCGCGCATACCGGGTCCGCCCTTGGGGCCTTCATAGCGAATGACGATCACATCGTTGGGCTTGATCTGGCCGCCCTCTACGGCATGGAAGGCATCCTGTTCGGCGTCGAAGACACGCGCCGGGCCGCGGTGCTCGAGGCGCTTGTGGCCTGCGACCTTGATGACGCAGCCTTCGGGGGCGAGATTGCCCTTGAGGATGACGAGACCTCCGGTAGGCTTGATGGCATTGTCGAGGGCGTGGATGACCTTCTGGCCCGCTGTCTCTTTCGCCTGAGCGGCTTCCTCGGCGAGGGTCTTGCCGGTGACGTTCCATGCCGTGCCGTCGATCAGGCCAGCGTCGAGAAGGCGCTTGGCGAGCAGACGGCTGCCGCCAGCAGCGTGGTAATCGGCGGCGACGTACTGGCCGCCGGGCTTGAGATCGCAGAGCAGCGGCGTTTTCGAGCTGATGCGGTCGAAGTCGTCGATCGAAAGGGGAATGCCCATCTCGTTGGCGATTGCCAGGAAGTGCAGGACGGCGTTGGTCGATCCGCCGGAAGCTGCCACCGAGGCGATGGCATTCTCGATGGCCTGTGCAGTGATGATCTTGCTTGGCACCAGGTCGTTCTTGGCGAGCTCGAGGACGAGGCGGCCGGCTTCGCGGGCGGCATCGAGCTTTTCGGGCAGGAATGCGGGTACGCCGGAGGCTCCGATGGGAGAGATGCCGAGGAATTCGCAGGCCATGGCCATGGTGTTGGCGGTGAACTGGCCTCCGCAGGCACCGGCGCCCGGACAGGCCGCGGCTTCGACGGCTTCGAGACCGGCGTCATCGAGTTTGCCGGCGGCGTGCGAGCCGATGGCCTCGAAGACGTCCTGAATAGTGATGTCGTGACCATTAAGATGGCCGGGCTTGATGGAGCCGCCGTAGAGCATGAGCGATGGAATGTCGAGGCGAGCGAGCGCCATGACGGTGCCAGGCATGTTCTTGTCGCAGCCGGCGATGGCGACGAGGCCGTCGAAGAGATTGCCGCGGGCGACCAGCTCGACGGAGTCGGCGATGACTTCGCGGCTGATCAGTGAGGCCTTCATGCCTTCGGTGCCCATGGTGATGCCGTCGGAGATGGTGATGGTGTTGAACTCCATCGGTGTGCCGCCGGCTTCGCGGATGCCCTGCTTCACGGCTTCGGCGATCTGGCGCAGGTGGAAGTTGCAGGGGCCGATTTCGGTCCAGGTGTTGGCGATGCCGATGATCGGCTTATGCAGGTCTTCTTTCGAGAAGCCGATGCCGCGGAAATAGGAGCGCGCTGCGGCGCGGCTCGGTCCCTCGGTGAGAGGGATGCTGTATTTCTTCGGATTGTGGGGGGGATCGTGCTTACCGTTACTGCTGCTCATGCGGGGGCGGTCTCCTGATGACTGTGGGAGGGACGGGGAGCGACCCAGAAGGCCGCATCGTGCTGGTGTTCGAATTTGTCGATGGCGTTGGCGTGGCGAAGGGTGAGGCCGATATCGTCGAGCCCTTCGAGCAGGCAATAGCGGCGGAACGGATCGATGGTGAAGGTTGCCGAGAAGCCGTGGTCGTCGTGGATGAGGTGGTCCTCGAGTGAAACGTTCAGGTGATAGTCGTCAATCGTGGACGCGCGATGGAGCAGAAGCTCGACTTGTTCTTCGGGCAGAGTGACGAGCAGGATGCCGTTCTTCCCGGCGTTCGAATGAAATATGTCGGCGAAGCTGGGCGCGATGACGACGCGGAAGCCGTGGTCATTAAGAGCCCACGCAGCATGTTCACGAGAAGACCCGCAGCCGAAATTTTTGCCGGTGACGAGGATTTCCGCTCCCTTGTGCTGAGGGCGATTGATTTCGAAGTCAGGATCCTGACGCCAGTCATGGAAGAGAAAGTCGCCGTAGCCGGTGCGTTCGATCCGCTTCAGGAACTGCTTGGGGATGATCTGGTCGGTGTCGACATTCGCGCGATTAAGCGGCATCACCTTCGATCTGTGTTTGCGAAACGGCTTCATTAGGCCAAAACCTCTTCCTTTTTGAATTCCCAGGTCCGGACGTCGGTGAAGTGTCCAGTGATCGCTGCTGCGGCGGCCATCATGGGGCTGACGAGATGGGTGCGGCCACCGCGTCCCTGGCGGCCTTCGAAGTTGCGATTGCTGGTTGAGGCGCAGCGCTCGCCGGGCTGAAGGATGTCGGGGTTCATGCCCAGGCACATGGAGCAGCCGGGCTCACGCCACTCAAATCCCGCCTCGCGGAAGATATGATGCAGCCCTTCGCGTTCGGCCTGTGCTTTCACCTGCTGCGATCCGGGCACAACCATGGCGCGAACGTGGGGATGAACGTGGTGGCCGACGACGACCTTGGCGGCGGAGCGGAGATCTTCGATGCGGGAGTTGGTGCAGGAGCCGAGGAAGACGCGGTCGATGGTGATCTCTTCGATGGGCGTGCCGGCCTTCAAATCCATGTACTCAAGAGCGCGCTCGAAGTGGCGGCGGTCAGCGTCGGACACGGCGTTGGCAGGTGAGGGAACAGTATCGGTGATGGAAACCACCATACCCGGGCTCGTGCCCCAGGTCACGTAAGGAGTGAGCTCGATGGCGGGGATCACGAGTTCACGATCGAACTTTGCGCCGGGATCGGAGACCAGTTTGCGCCACTCCGCGACCGCCTTGTCCCACTCTGCTCCTTGGGGCGAGAACTTGCGGCCCTTGAGGTAGGCGAAGGTGATCTTGTCGGGAGCGATCATGCCGGCGCGTGCTCCCGCCTCGATGCTCATGTTGCAGATGGTCATCCGGCCTTCCATGCTGAGCGAGCGGATGGCAGAACCGGCGTATTCGATGACGTATCCGGTGGCGCCGTCGGTGCCGATGCGTCCGATGATGCCGAGGACGATGTCTTTGGCAGTGACGCCGTCGGGCAGTTCGCCGTCGATGGTGATGCGAAAGGTTTTCGGCTTCGATTGCGGCAGGCACTGCGTAGCCATGACGTGTTCGACTTCGGATGTGCCGATTCCGAAGGCCAGGGCTCCGAAGGCTCCGTGCGTGGAGGTGTGCGAGTCTCCGCAGACGATGGTCATGCCAGGTTTGGTGAGGCCCAGCTCGGGTCCGATGACATGGACGATGCCCTGGTTCGGAGACTCGACATCGTAGAGCTCGACGCCAAAGTCGGCGCAGTTCTTGCGCAGGGTATCGATCTGCTTGGCAGCGATGGCGTCTTCAATGATGAGACGGTTCTTGGTCGTCGGGACATTGTGATCGACGGTCGCAACGGTGCGGTCAGGGCGGCGCAGTTGGCGGCCGGCGATGCGCAATCCTTCGAAGGCCTGCGGCGAGGTGACCTCGTGCACGAGGTGCAGGTCGATGTAGAGCAGCGCGGGCTCATCGGGCGGCTCGGCGACGAGATGCGATTCCCAGACTTTCTCGAAAAGTGTTTTTGGTGCGGACATCCTTATGACTCCTGCTTCTCTTAATGTGTTTGCGCCGAAGGCGCGGTTGCCCGTGCAGCGAGCACCGGCCAGTCCTAGACGGCGTGCATGGCCTGACGGCGATCGATGCTTTCGTTGAGTGCGTCATGAACACGCGCACCCATTTCGTGAGTCGAGATGGTCATCTTCGATTCACCGCGCGCGAGATCGGCAGTGCGATATCCCTGCTCGAGTACCTTGCGAACGGAGGCCTCGATGGCCTGGGCGTCCTGCTCGAGTTTCGCCGAGTGGCGCAGCAGCATTGCCGCGGTCAGGATTGCGCCGAGGGGATTGGCGAGGCCCTTGCCTGCGATATCGGGCGCCGATCCGTGGACGGGTTCGTAGAGATTGACCTGGCCACCGATGGTCGCCGATGGCAACATGCCGAGCGAGCCGGTGATGACCGCGGCTTCGTCGGACAGGATATCGCCGAAGAGATTTTCAGTCAGCACGACGTCGAAGTTGCGCGGCGTATTCATCAGGTGCATGGCGCAGGCGTCGACGTATTGGTGCTCGAGAGTCACGTCGGGATATTGCGCGGCGATTTCAGTGACGGTTGCGCGCCATAGCTGAGAGACTTCGAGGACATTGGCCTTGTCGACCGAGGTCACCTTCTTGCGCCGGGCGGATGCGAGCTCGAAGGCGATGCGGGCGACGCGGATGACCTCGTCGCGGGTGTAACGCATGGTGTTCCACGCAGAGCCGGCTTCCTTGTCCCACGAGCGCGGCTCGCCGAAGTAGAGGCCGCCGAGCAGTTCGCGGACGAAGAGAATGTCGGCGCCGTTGACCACCTCGGCGCGCAGTGGGGAATTCGACGAGAGCGCCGGCCATGCGAAAGAGGGCCGCAGGTTGGCGAAGCCCCCAAGGGCCTGCCGCAATTGCAGCAGACCGGCTTCGGGGCGGCGGTTTGGGGGAAGGGAACTGAACTCGTTGCCGCCGACAGCGCCGAGCAGGACGGCATCGCTTTCAAGGGCGGCGTCGAGCGTTACTTCGGGCAAAGGCGAGCCTTGCACCTTGATGGCGGCGCCGCCGATCAGGGCATTCTTGAATTCGAAGTCGTGTCCGCCGAGCTCGGCGACCGACTCCAAAATGCGCACGGCCTCGCCGGTGACCTCGGGGCCGATTCCGTCTCCGGCGACGACCAGTATCTTGAGCTTCATCATTGTCTCCCCTGCCAAGAATGGCTGAATTGCGATCGCCGAAGTCTCAGTTGAGCTTTGCGGCTGATTCTTCGCTGATCAGATCTTCGTGCCGCTGGTGATGGGCCACCAGATTGATCAGATCCTGGTCGTAGATGGCCTTCTTGCGGTCAGCCAATTCGGTGAACGCACGGTAAGCGACGTCGAGATCGGCCGGCGCGAGATCGTAGCCGAGCTGAATGAGACGCGAGCGCAACGCGTGGCGTCCGGAGTGTTTGCCGAGCACCAGGCGGTTGCTGGGAATGCCGAAGACCGAAGGCGTCATGATCTCGTAGGTCAGCGGATTTGAGAGCACGCCATGCTGGTGAATGCCTGCTTCGTGGGCGAAGGCATTGTCACCCACGACCGCCTTGTTCGGCGTGGGGGCGAAGCTGATCATTTGTCCCAGGAGCTGGCTCGTGGCGAACATTTTCTTCAGGTTCAATCCCGTTTGCATCGGGTAACGGTCGCCACGCACGTGCAGGGCGGCGGCGATCTCCTCGAGTGCGGCATTGCCGGCGCGTTCGCCGATGCCGTTGATGGTGCACTCGACCTGGCGGGCTCCGGCTTCAATGGCGGCCAGCGCATTGGCGACGGCCAGGCCCAGATCGTCGTGCGTGTGGGCGGAAAGGGTTATGTTGTCCGCGCCGGGCACGCGCTCACGAATCATGCGGAACATAGCGCCGTACTCGGTGGGGGTGGCGTAGCCGACGGTGTCGGGAAGATTGATGACGTCGGCGCCGGCCTCAATGGCCACGCCGACGATCTTGCAGAGGAAATCGGGATCGGTGCGCGTGGAATCTTCGGGAGAGAATTCGACCTCGTCGGCAAGCGTACGGGCGAGGGCGACGGATTGCGCGGCCTGGTCGAGCGCTTCCTCGCGGCTGATCTTCAACTTGTATTCGAGGTGCAGGTCTGAGCTGGCGAGAAAGATGTGGATGCGCGACTTGCGGGCGCGCTCGAGAGCCTGGGCGGCGCGCTCAATGTCTCCGCGTTTGGAACGTGCAAGGGAGGCGATTACCGGCCCATGCACTTCGCGGGCGATCGTTTCTATGGAGGCGAAATCTCCGTCGGAGGAGATGGCAAAGCCGGCTTCGAGAATGTCGACGCCGAGGTCGGCGAGGGAGTGCGCCATCTGGAGCTTTTCGTGCTGCGTCATGCTGCAGCCAGGCGACTGCTCGCCGTCGCGTAGTGTCGTATCAAAAAAATCTACTCGGTTGGGGGCCATCTGCATCCTCTGCTCTACTGCCAAGTTTGCCAAAACACAGCATATTATTCAAATTTATAATTTTTACTGAATCGATAAAATTGAGTAATATAAGCCGGAGCGCCGAGTTTGTATGCGCCCCTGCTTATGGATCTCTCACAACTGGAAACCTTTCTCGCGGTTGTCGAGGAGCGCGGCTTCTCGCGAGCCGCTGCGCGGCTGCATCGCACACAACCAGCTGTGAGCCACGCGATTCGCCGCCTCGAGGAGGAGATTGGGGATCCGCTCTTCGAACGCACTTCGCGTGAGGGGACGCTGACGGCGGCGGGAGTTCTGCTGCGCGAATACGCCGAGCGCCTGCTGCAGCTGCGCGGCGAGGCCGCGGCGGCGATCGAGGAATTGCGGTCTCTGGAGCGCGGGCGGCTGCACCTGGCGGCGAACGAATATACCTGCCTCTATTTGCTGCCGGTACTCGATGAATTCCGGAGCCTGTGTCCTCACATCAGCGTTCTGGTGCAGCGCGCGCTGGGAAGCCGGATCCCGGAACAGATTCTGGACCGCACGGTGGAGCTGGGGATTGTTACCTATCGGCCTCCCGAGGAGCAGCTGCAGCTGATCGGGGTTTACACGGATGCGGTGGTTTTTGTCGTGAATCCGCGGCATCCGCTGGCCAGGGAAAAGAAGGTGGCGATCCGCGACCTGGGGGCGGAGAATTTTATTGCCCACAATGTCGTCTCGCCGCTGCGGCACAGGGTGATCGATCTTTTTGAGAAGCACAAGACGCCGCTGAACATGAATGTCGAGCTGCCGAGCCTGGAAGCCATCAAGCGCTTCGTCGCGATGGGGAATGGCGTCGCTCTGGTTCCCGGGCTGACGGTGCAGGATGAGCTGGCGCGCGGCGAACTGGTGCAGGTTCAGGTGGCCGAGCTGAAGATCGAAAGGCAGCTGTTTCTGGCTTATCGGAAGAATGCGACGTTGTCTCATGCGGCCCTGGCCTTCCTGAAAGCGGTGCGGTCTTTGTCGCAGGAAAAGGGCGCGCCATTCGGCTTTCGCACCGAAGATCATCGCTGATTGCTCACGGAGCGGGGCTATTTGCTGTCGAAAGAGCATCCGGCAGGTACAATTACGAAGTGGCCGGGGCGTACCCTCCCGACACCACAAACTTTGACAAGCCCGAGAGGCGCTGCGCCCGCCCCCGCGGGCCAGAGGTTCACGAGACGCATGAAGAAGAGTTTTTTGTTGCTTTTGCTGCTGCCCCTCATGGCTGTGGCTGGTTTCGCGCAAGAGAGCCGAATGGATGCCAGCGTCAGCGGAACCGCGTTGATTCCGCCATTCGTTGCCGGCAATGCTGTACAACTGCACGCTACGACCGGGATCGGCTTCCTGGGCAGCTATCGTTATCTGCTGACCCCGCACAGCGGCCTCGAGTTGAACTACCAGTACGCGCAGCAAGTGCAGCACTACATCAATCCCACGAACAACCTGCTGATCCACGATCGCTTCATGGAGATATCGGGAGCCTACGTTTACAACTTCGTCTACAAGAACTTCAACCCCTTTCTGGAAGGCGGTCCCGGTGGCTTTATCTTCTCGCCGATTCGCGATGAGAAGACGCAGACGCAAAACGCCAGCCAGTCCACCAGCGTGGGCGCCATCTACGGAGGCGGCATCGCTTACGAGCTCAGCCCGAGCTTCGATATTCGTATTGAATATCGAGGAATTGTCGTAAAGGCTCCGAGCTTCAATCAGACCAATCTACGTACAGACCGCTACTACAACATAAACAACCCAGTGATCGGTGTTGCTTATCACTTCTAAGAACTTCGTCTAAAAGAGAGCCTCGACCGAGAGTGGTCGAGGCCTTTTCTTTTAGGCTTGGGCTGAGCGGAGCGATGATTGCGTATTACGAATAAGATCTGAAGAAGAAAAAGGCCGGACGGAAGTCCGGCCTTTTTCTTAGCTGGAGGGACTTTCGGCCCGGGTTACCGGACACCGAGAAGGCGGTAATTGACGCCCACGCTGAATCCATTGGGCGTAAGACCGTTGCTTGGAAAACCAGCGAAGCCCGGGGCGGAGGGAAGGATCTGATATTCGTAGGCGCCGCGTACCGAGATGCGTCGTGAGAGACGGTAATCGGCGGATACGCCGGGGGCATAGGCGAAATAGCTTCCCGTTGAACCGCCCGTCGCCTGTACTGGATATTTGATCCAGACACCGCCCACCAGAAACTTCGCATTGAAGGTGAAGCGGTGGAAGCGAAGGAAAGCATACTTCGCGCCGCCGAGGTAGTCGGATTGGGTCTGGGACTGGTCACCGTTCCAATGCAGCCAGCGCAACTCGCCGACTACGCCAATTCGGGGAGTGAGGTTAAAGTCGACGTTGACACCTGGGCCGATGATCCGGGACCTGGTGTCGTAGTCGGAATTGAAGCTTGCGAATTCGCCTCCAACCCACAACGTTGAATTTCCGCCACGAACAGAGGGGGCAACCTGGGCATACGCTGCTCCGGACGCCAAAATCAAGCTGAGAATCAGAATTTTCTTGAGCACGTGTTCAGTCTCTCCGAGATTAGAAAATGCCTTACATCCGGACCTAAAAAAAGACCAAGCAGGAATGCCAAAAGCGGTACAGGAGCGGCGCGCGGGGATGAAGCCTGAATCCGGCGCGCCG
>Ga0335075_10002139_pt1 | contig 32007 bp, 23 predicted proteins | sample Lox_Sample_24_FD_206723 | JGI IMG/M metagenome (GOLD analysis project Ga0335075, IMG submission 206723) | Soil microbial communities from Loxahatchee National Wildlife Refuge, Florida, United States - Lox_Sample_2.4 | ecosystem: Environmental > Terrestrial > Soil > Wetlands | place: USA...
GGCGGGTGCGGGGCGGGAGGGGCGAAGCGACGAACTCGTTCGGGATCATCATTCTTTGCCGCTTTTGACTGTTCTTCGGCCGGGCCGCTGGTGATCGCCGGGCTGGTGTCGAAGATCTCGAGGACCCGCTGGGCGGCGGTGGCCGCCTCCTCGCCGGACGCGAGGATGTAGCCGAGCGCCTCCACCGGCCAGACCAGTTGCAGCGCGAGCGTGATGAAGGCGACGAGGCCGCCGATCGTCATGGCGTGGTGGCTGACCGCGACCGCGCCGAGGACGACCGCGACGGCGATGACGGCGTTCGGCACCAGGTCAAGGGTCGACCAGAAGGCGCCGAGCAGGTTCGCCATCCCCACCCGGGTCTCACCGAGCCTGGCCGCCTGCGCCAGGTGCGCGTCGGCGGCCTCGGGGCCGCGGCCCAGGGCCTTGAGCACCCGCACGCCGGTCGCGGCCTCCTCGACGAGCGTGGTCAGGTCGCCGTCCTGGTCCTGCGCGCGCCTGGCGAGGACCTTGTAGCGCCGCTCGAACCTGGTGCAGAACACGAGGACGGGGGCGAACATGGCGCCGGTGATCACCCCGAGCCACCAGTTCAGCGTGATAAGCAGGCAGGTCACGGCCGTGAAGGTGATGATCGAGGTGAACAGGAACACGACACCGAACCCGGCGAACCGCCTGATCGAGCCGAGGTCGGTGGTCGCGCGGGACAGGAGTTGCCCGGACTGCCACTCGTCGTGGAACGCCGGCTCGAGGCGTTGCAGGTGCTCGTACAGGTCGTCCCTGATCGTCTTCTCCATGCTGGCAACCGCGTTGCCCTGGACCCAGCGGCGGATCAGGCTGAGCGTGGCGGACGCCGCGCCGAGGCCGACCGCGAGCAGCCCGATGGGGAGCAGCAGGCCGCGCTCGTGGTGGGCGATGGCGTCGTCGATGACGGCCTTCGCGAGCAGGGGGATCGTGATGTCGGCGGCTTCCACGGCGACCGCCGCGGCGATCATCCCGGTGAGCTGGCGGCGATAGGGGCGCAAGTACGGGCGCAGCCGCCACAGGGCGGCGACTGGGCTTTCTGACACTAGTCGGACCCTAATTGCCGATTTCGGCGCTGTCACCTGGTTTTTCTCGGTCGAAAAATGGTCGAAATCGCTTCTCGTGTTGTTCCCGCTACCTGGAGTGTCGCGGTGTTAGGTTGAGGCGTTCGGTTAACTCAAGGCTTCGGAGGGTGATCATGACCCGATACCTGTCCGGGTTGTGCGTCGCCGGCCTGGGTCTGTGCGGGGGTGGCTGGCTGATCGTGGCGGCGGCCGCCTTCGGCGGCGAGGGCGGCAGCGCGGGCAGGGTCAACCTGGCGACCGGCGCCGGGCTCGTCCTGGCCTCGTGTGCCGCGGCGGTGGCCTGGGCGGTGGCGTGGCGGCGGCGGCTGCGCACGGACGGGGTGCTCGCCGACCGCTTCCTGCTCGTCTCCCGCCGGGAGGCGCGGCGCAACCGGCGGGAGCTGGCCAGGGACGTGCGGCGCACCGCCAGGCGGTCGCGGCGGGACTGGGACGCGGGGGAGCGGGGAAGCGGGATGAACGGGCACGCGCTGAACGGGGCCGAGGTCGGCGGCACCGGCCTTAACCCCTACGTGCACGGGTCATTCCCCGGGGTCGGCTACCACGGGGCCGGGCACGACGGCGCGAGCGCGGCGGAGGTGCTCGGGGAGTTGCGGACGTTGCGCGGCCTGCTTGGGCCGCTGCTCGCCACGGCCGGGTCGTCACTGGCGGCGTCGGCACCGCCGGCGGCGTCGGCAGCGCCCGCCGCGCGGGCGCGCGGGCCGGAGCCGCTGGCGGGCGACGACGAGGTGCGGCGGCTGGCTGACGGCGAGGACGCGTGGTGGTGACCAAGATCGGGATCGCCGGCGTCCTCGCGGTCTTCGCGGCCGGGCTCTGGCTTGTCGCCGCGCCCTTCGCGGTCGGCTACCAGCACCCGGGCGCGGGGTGGACCGGTGCCACCAGGACCGACGTGATCGCCGGCGGGCTGCTTGCCGTGGCCGGGTTCGCGGGGGTCCTCGGCGTCATCGTGGGGCGGGTGGGCGAGTTGTATGCTGATGCCCGGTCTGCCGCATCGCTGGCCGCCCCGGACAGCCGGGAGGCCGACAGGAGGAATACCGGGAGTTGACTGCTGGCAACGGGGATGACGCGCTGGATCCTGGATCGTTCGACGTCGCCGCGGTGCGCGCGCTCTACCCGGCGCTCGCCGACGGGCACGCGTACCTGGACGGGGCGGCGGGCACGCAGGTTCCCTTCTCGGTGATCGAGGCCATCGCGGCCGCGTACCGGGCGGGGCTCGGTAACCTCGACGGCGCGTTCGCCGCGAGCGACCGCTCCGGCGCGATCGTGGCCGGGGCCCGCGCGGCGGTGGCCGACCTGGTCGGCGCCGCGCCCGCGGGCGTGGTCTTCGGCCCGAGCGCCACCACGCTCGCGTACTGGATGGCGGACGCGCTGTCGCGCGCCTGGACGCCGGGCGACGACATCGTGGTGTCAAGGCTCGACCACGACTCGAACGTGCGCCCGTGGATCCAGGTGGCCGGGCGCGCCGGGGTCACTGTCAAGTGGGCCGACCCCGACTTGGTGACCGGCGAACTGCCCACCGCGCAGTACACGGAGCTGATCGGCCCGCGCACCCGCCTGGTCGCGGTCACCGCGGCGAGCAACGTGATCGGCACCATTCCCGACGTGGCGGCGATCGCCGGGCTGGCGCACGCCGTGGGCGCCCTGTGCTACGTGGACGGCGTGCACGCCACCCCGCACGTGCCGGTGGACGTGGCCGCGCTCGGCGCCGACTTCTACACGACGAGCGCGTACAAGTGGTCGGGGCCGCACCTGGCCGCGCTCGCGGCCAGCCCCGAGCTCCTTGAGACGGTGTGGCCGGACAAGCTCGCGCCCTCGTCCAACGCGGTGCCGTGGCGGTTCGAGCGCGGCACGCTGCCGTTCGCCGACCTGGCGGGCCTGACCGCGGCGGTGGACCACCTCGCCGCGCTCGCGCCGTCGCCCTCGCCCTCGCCGTCGTCGGCGTCTGGGTCGGCGGCGTCTGGGTCGGCGGCGGCGTCGGCCGCGTCGGTGGCGTCTGGGTCGGCGGCGGCGGCCGCGTCGCGCAGGGAACGGGTGCTGGCCTCGATGGCGGTCGTCGAGGCCTACGAGTCGGCGCAGTTCGCCCGGCTGATCGGCGGCCTGGCCAAGTTTGACCGGGTGACGCTGTACGGGAAGGCGGCGAGGCGCGCGCCGACCGCGTTCTTCAGCGTGGCCGGCCTGGCACCGCGGGCGGTGGCCGAGCACCTGGCCGCGCGCGGCGTCAACGTGTGGGACGGCGACAACTACGCCTACGAGCTGTGCACCGCGCTCGGCCTCGAGCCGGAAGGCGCCGTCCGCGCGGGCCTGGTGCATTACAACGCTCCCGAGGACGTGGACCGCCTGCTTGAGGGCGTCGCCGACCTCGCCGGCTGAGAGACGATGCCTGCCGAGCCGTCTTTCCCGCCGATCCGCCGCCTGGGCTCCGACGACCTGCAGCGGTGCGTCGCGCTTTCCGTCGACCGCGGCTGGTCGCCCGAGCGGTCCAAGTGGTCGCTGCTGCTCGCCGCGTCCGAGGTGTTCGGCGTGGACGCGCCCGACGGCCGCGGCCTGGCCGGGGCGGTGGTGCTGACGAGGTGGGCGTCCGATTACGCCGCCGTGGGGATGATGCTGGTCGCGGCCCGCTACGGGCGGCGCGGGCTCGGCCGCGGGCTCATGGGGCACGTGCTGCGCGCGGCGGGCGATGGCGCCACCGTCACGCTGTTCGCCACCGACATGGGCAGGCCGCTGTACGAGAAGCTCGGCTTCGTCGCGGTCCGCAGGAACGTCTCGTTCGTCGGCCGCTTCCGGGCGCCGTCAAGCACGGGCGGCGCGGCGGGCGCGGGCGGAACGCGGGGTAGGGGCGGAGCGCGGGGCCCGGGCGGAGCACGGGGCGGGAGCGGCGCGGCGGGCGCGGGCGGCGCGCCGGGCGCCGGTGCCGGCGGCGTCCGCGCCGCCGTCGCGGCCGACCTGCCCGCCATCCTCGACTTGGACCGGGCCGCGTTCGGCGCGGACCGCGGGCACATCCTCACCCGACTGCACGGGATCGCGGACCGGATCGTCGTCGCGGAGGCCGACGGCGCGCCTGGCCCGGGCATCGCCGGCTACGCCGCCGCGTGGCGCAACACCCCGGTGTCCACGGTGATCGGGCCGCTCGTGGCGCCCGACGGCGAGACGGCCAGGCGCCTGGTCACGGCGCTGGCCGCCGACGCCGCCACGCCGGTCAGGCTCGACCTGGACCCGGACAGGACCGAGCTGCCCGGCTGGGCGCACGCCCACGGCCTTGAGCCGGCCAGCCGCACGGCCGTCATGGCCCACGGGCCGCTGGCCGAGCGCGGCACCCCCGGCCTGCTCTACACGCCGATCTCGGTCGCCCTCGCATAGCCGCCCCGGCATAGCTGCCCTGGCATAGCTGCCGCTTAGCCGCCCTCGCTTAGCCGACCGCGCCGACCGCGCTTAGCCGACCGCGCGCTCGATTGTGGCCGGGCCCGCAGGGCCGGCGGTGAAACTTGTGCCCTTGCGCGCGGTCACCGCTCGCGGTGTTCACCCCGCCGTCCGCGCGGGCGATGATGGTCACGGCGCGCCGGGGTCACCCGGCCCGCCGGCACGGGCCCGCCGTCCGGCATTCACCGGCCGGCGCCCGCCGGGAGAGGAGCATCCCAGTGGCACCCCACGAGGACGGAGCGGTGACCACGGTCGCCGAGGCCTACCTGAGCGTGCTGAGCGACCGCGGTGTCGGCCGGCTGTTCGTGAACGCGGGCACCGACTTCGCCCCGTTCGTCGAGGCGTACGCGCGCCAGAAGCAATCGGGACTCGACCTGCCGGAACTGGTGGTCTGCGCGCACGAGAACCTCGCGATCTCGATGGCCCACGGCGCCTACCTGGGCGACGGGCGCATCCAGGCGGTCATGGTCCACACGAGCGTCGGCACCGCCAACGCCGTGTGCGGCGCGTTCAACGCCGCGACCGACGGCGTCCCCATCCTGCTGGCGGCGGGCCGCACCCCGCTGTTCGAAGACTCCGTGCTCGGCTCGCGCGACGGTGGCATCCACTGGGCGCAGGAGATGTACGACCAGGCGTCGATGGTGCGCGAGTTCGTAAAGTGGGACTACGAACTGCGTGACGGCGTGCAGGTCGCCGCGGTGCTCGACCGCGCCATCGGCATCGCCATGACGACCCCGCGGGCCCCGGTGTACCTGACGCTGCCCAGGGAGGTGCTCGCCCGCGCCGCCGCCGGCCCGGTCCCCGCGCGGGCCGACTCGGTGCCGACGGACGCCGCCCCGGCCAGCGCCGCGGTCGAGCGGCTCGCGGACCTGCTGGCCGGCGCGCGGTTCCCGGTCTTCGTCACGGCGTCGTCGGGGGCCGAGCCTGGGACGGCGGAGGTGCTCGGGCGGCTGTGCGACGAGTACTCGATCGGCGTGCTCGAGTCCAGGCCGCGCCGCTACAACGTGGACACGAGCCACCCGCTGCACGTCGGCCACGACCTCGGCGCGGTGGCGGCGGACGCGGACGTCCTGTGCTTCCTCGACATGGACGTGCCGTGGATACCGGCCGCGGCCGCGCCCAGGGCCGACGCGGTGGTCGTCCAGTGCGGCCCCGACCCGCAGTTCTCCCGGTACCCGGTCCGCACGCACCGCTGTGACCTGTCGGTCACCGCGAGCACGGGCAACCTGCTCGCGGCGCTCGCGGAAGCGCTGCCGGCCCGCCGCGGCCAGATCGACCACGGACGGCGCGCCGCGATCGAGGAGGTGGCCGCGGTCGGCCGGGCCCGGGTAGAGGAACGGCTGGCCGCGGCGGGCCGCGCGGACGGCCCGATCAACAAGGCGTACATGAACTGGGCGCTCGGACAGGTGCTGCCCGCGGACGCCTCGGTGGTCAGCGAGTACTGGGCGCGGCCGGAACTGCTGCCGCGCCGCGGGCCGCTGAGCTACTTCGGCCCGCCGCCGGCCGGCGGCCTCGGCTGGGGTCTGCCCGCGGCGATCGGCCTGAAGCTGACCAGGCCGGAGCGAACCGTGATCGCCGCCGTCGGCGACGGCGCCTACCTGTTCGCCAACCCGGCCGCCTGTCACCACGCGATGGCGATGCACGACCTCCCGGTGCTGACGATCGTCTGCGCGAACCGTAAGTGGACCGCGGTTCAGGGCTCCGCCCTCGGCGTGTACCCGGCGGGCCACGCGGCCGGCGCGGGCCAGCTCAGCCCGCTGGCCGAACTCGGCCCGGCGGTCGCGTTCGAGCAGTACGCGACCGCCTCCGGCGGCCACGGCGAGGCCGTCACCGAGCGGGCCGGCCTGGTGCCCGCACTGCGCCGGGCGCTGCACGCGGTCCGGGCCGAGGGCCGTCAGGCCGTGGTGAATGTCTCGTGCGCGGACTTACCAACGTGTGGTCAGCCGGGCAGACCCTTGCCCGCGGGAGCCGGGGTCCCGGCCGTGACGCGCACCTCGCGCGCACTTCGCGACCACCGGCCCGTTATAGGCGACATTTCACCATATGTCGCCCAAAGGTTAACGGGTAAATTTTTTTATCATGTAAATTTCGTGCAACATGTAAATAAAGCTCTCGTCGGGCGCACTTTTCCTTCATGATGAACAAAGTTTACACGTTGTGCGGAATTTACACGTTAATCGTCGGCGGGCAAAACGGGCGGAGGGCAGCAGTCGTCACGCCCGACCCCAGAGTAACTTCAAAGGCTCAGCGGAATGCTGACCCTCGGGGGTGCATGATATTCGCTCTTGTAGTTGGCCAGCGGCCAGGTCGCGACGTATCGTGTTCTGTGGCAGAACGGCACCTGGGAGGCCCACTATGCCATTCATCAATCCTCTCCGCCCGCCGAACACGGGCGAGGTCATGCGTCGCGAGAAAGCCTTGCGTCAGGAACTCTTGCATGACGAAGCCTGGCATATCGGATCCGGATATGACGACTCTTGGTCGTGTCCCCGGGGGAGAAAGAGGCTGATCCGGAGGCTGGCAAGGTTCATCGCCGGCAGAAGCGACAGGAAGGACCGGTAGCCGCGGGTTCCCGGCGGTCCTTGCCCTGTGGTGACGCGCGCCCTCGCACTAGGAGACGGTGACCTGGGTCGACGGGTAGCCGCTGGCCCCGTTGGGCGCCACGTCCGCGACGAGGGACGTCTGCGTATAGCCCGTCTTGTCGGTCGCCCGCGCCTCGATCAGGTGGGTGCCCGGGGTCGCGTCCCATTCCCAGACCCACTGCCGCCAGGTGTCGATCCCCGGCACGGCGGCCAGGGTCGCCTCGTGCCACGGGCCCTGGTCAACCCGCGCCTCCACGGCCTCGATGCCCTTGTGCTGCGCCCACGCCACGCCGGCGACCGGCACCTTGCCCGGCTTCACCGACGCGCCGTCGGTCGGCACGTCGATCCGGGACTCGGTCTTGACCGGCCCCATCGCCGACCACCCGCGCGGCACCCAGTACGCCTGCGCCGCGGCGAAGGTCGTCACCTCCATGTCGACGACCCACTTGCACGCCGACACGTACCCGTACAGGCCGGGAATGACCTGGCGGGCGGGGAACCCGTGGGCGGTAGGCAGCGCGGAGCCGTTCATCGCCACCGCGAGCAGGGCATCCCGCCCGTCGAGGATCACCGATAGCGGGGTGCCCGAGGTGAAGCCGTCGACCGAGGTGCTCAGCAGCTGGTTCGCGCCGGCCTGCGGCCGCGCCTCCCGCAGGAGCGACGCGAGTGACGCGCCGAGCCACTTCGCGTTGCCGATGTACGGGCCGCCGACCGGGTTGGACACGCAGCACAGCGTGAGGTAGTCCTCGATCAGCGGCCGGTGCAGCAGCTCATCGAAGGTGATCGTGATCTCGCGGGCCACCATGCCGTGGATGCGCAGCGTCCAATTGGACGGGTCGACCTGCGGGACGAGGATCGCGGTGTCGACGCGGTAGAACTGGCTGTTCGGCGTGATAAACGATGAAATGCCGGGCACGGGCAGGTTCACCCCGCCCGGCAGCGGCGGCACGGGCTCGGCGGCCTTGGGGAACCGCAGCGATGCCTGGGCCAGGGACACGCTCTTGCGCTCAGACAGGGACCGGCCGCCCAGGTAGCCGATCGCGCCGGCCGCGACGCTGGTCCCGGCCGCGAGGAGGAACTGTCGCCGCGCCGTCGACCCGGCCGGCGCGGAGCCTGGCCGCGGCAGCGGCGGCCCGCCGCGGAAGGTGCCGGCTCCGCCCGCCCACGACCCGGCGGCCCAGTCCGTGCCCGCCTCGGGCCGCGGGGTCGGTCGGGCGGGCGGCCCGCCGGCCTCCACCCAGCCCACGCGCGCGTCGTCCTCATCCTTGGTGCCCGCCTCCCCGGCGTCCCCGGTCGCGCCCGCGCCGTCGGCGGTCGCGCCCACGCCATCAGCGGGGCCGGGGGCGGCGTCAGCGGGGCCGAAGGCGATCGGCGGCAGACGGTCCGCGCTCACGGGCCCGCGCGCGGCCCGCTCCGCCTGGCTGGCCGCGGCCGCCCCGCGCGCCTTCACGACCAGCCAGCCCAGCGCGACCGCACCCGCCAGCGCGCCGAATATCGTCGGCACGGCGTACGAACCGCTCGCGTCGTGCCTGGTCAGCGCGGCGGCAAGGCCAATGCCGGCGAAGATCGCCAGGCCGGCGAAGCCCAGGGCGAGCCGCCGCATCGCCAGCACGCCGATCAACATGGAGTACAGGAACACGACGACGAGCACGCCGCCGAGCAGCACTGTCTTGTCGGCCGTACCGAACGTCGAGGTCGCCCAGTCCTTCACGGCCAGCGGCGTACGGTCGATCGCCGCCTCGCCGACGGCGACGATCGGCGACGCCGCGGGCACGGTGAACCCCGCGAAAAGTTGTCCGATTCCCATCGCGGCGGCCGCGGCGAGCAGGCCGCACACCGCGCCCCACCAACGCGGGAACCCAGTCCTAGTCATGCAAGTATGGTCCGTCGCAATCCGCCAGCGTTACGCGGAGCCGCGATTGCGGCCCCACTGGATTACACGGCCACCGTACCTGTCTGGTTCAACGCTCATCCGTTCGGGCTGCTAACTTTCTGCTTACCCACAGCCGGCGGTCAGCTCTCCTCGTCGAACACCCAGCGCGTCGGCGACCCGGTGAAGTCGCTGTGCAGCATGGAGAACACGCGTCGTGGCCGCACGCCGATCGTCGCGTTCTTCTCCGGGTTGAGGAAGTCCAGGTCCACGCCGCTGTGGTACTTGGCGTTCATCAGGTCGACGACGCGCTGCAGCACCGAGGGGTCGGTCGCGAACCGCGCCGTTCCCTCGATGATGACCGGGTCCGACGCGTCCTCCGTGGTCACGCAGCAGCGGGGATCGGCGCGCAGGTTCTTCACCTTCCGCGACTCCGCGGCCGAAGTGAACCACAGCGTGCTGTCGTCCCACATGCCCCAGACGGGCATCGTGTGCGGCCGGCCGTCCGGCCAGGTGCTGACCACCCAGTAGTTCCGCGCGGCGGTGAGCCGTTCCGCCGCCCATGACCAGTGCAGGAGCCCGCTCCCGTGCTCCGGGCCCGCCACACCGTATCCGGGCATGTAGGGCCTGCTTACCCGAGGGATCCCCATGCCGAAGTGTCTACCATGCGACAACGACCGCGCGGGCGACTAACGTTGCCCTTCGTGAAGGCATCTCCCGAGTCGCAGCTGCGGCTGCTCGAACTGGCCGACCTGGACACCGAGCTTGGCAGGCTCGATCACCGGCGGCGCACCCTGCCGGAAAACGCCGAGCTCGCCCAGCTCACCGAGCGCGCGGCCAAGGTGAGGGACGCGATCACGATCGCGGACACGAACCTCGCCGACCTCGACCGCGAGCTGGGCCGCGCGGAGAAGGACGTCGAACAGGTGCGTGTCCGCATCCAGCGGGACAACCAGCGGCTCGACGCGGGCCAGGTGTCGAACGCCCGCGAGCTTGAGTCGCTGCAGAACGAGGTCGCCTCGCTCCGCAAGCGCCAGGGCGACCTGGAAGACGTCGTGCTCGAGCTGATGGAGCGCCGCGAGCAGGCGCAGGCACTGCGCGACGGGGCGGGCGCCGAGGCGGAGACCGTCGGCGCGGAAGAGGCGACGCTGACGTCCCGCCGCGACGCGGCCGTGGCGGAGATCGACGAGCAGGGGACCAAGGCCACCGCCGCGCGCGCCGCGATCGTCGCCGACGTGCCCGCCGAACTGCTGGCCCTCTACGACAAGATCCGCGCCGGCGTCGGCGGTGTGGGCGCGGCCCCGCTACGCCGGGGCCAGTGCGGCGGCTGCCGCGAGATGCTGTCGACCGTGGAGCTGAACGAGATCCGCCGCGCCGCGCCCGACGAGGTGATCCGCCACGAGGAGTGCCGCCGGATCCTCGTCAGGACACCGGACTCCGGCCTGTAGTCCCACGGCTGCCGCCTGGAGGCCCGGGGCGTGCGCCGTCCTGGCCCGAGGCTCGCGCCGGCAGGCTCGAGGCTCGCGCCGGCACGAAGGTCAAGAGCGGCATCATCCCGAACGGGTGTGCGGTGACTCCGGCCGCGCACCCGTCCGCTCTGCGGCCATCCGTGCCGCAAGGTTGCGGAACGGACGCGGCTCATTCACAACCGTGATGTCAATGCCCGATTTCTACTCTGCGTCCAATAGACTTCCCCGCTGTGGAGAACAGCGGCCAGATCAGTTCGACCGGCCAGATCAGCGCGCCGGGCAGCCTGCAGGCGGGCGCCGTCATCGCGCCCGACGCGCCCCGGGTGCCCAGCCAGGACCTAGGTGAGCTCGCCCGCCAGCACGGGCTGAAGCTGTCGGGCGCGCGCCCGACGCTGGCGGCGTACCTGACGATGCTCTGGCAGCGCAGGCATTTCATCACCGGCTACGCGACCGCGCGCAACATCTCGATGTACACCGAGGCGAAGCTCGGGCAGATCTGGCAGGTCCTCACCCCGATCCTGAACGCCTGCGTTTACTACCTGATCTTCGGCCTGCTGTTCGAGACGGCCCGCGCGGTGCAGCACTTCCCCGCGTTCCTGGTCGCGGGCGTGTTCGTCTTCGCGTTTACCGAGCGGTCGATCGTGACCGGCTCGAACGTGATGCGGGCCAACATCCAGCTGATCCGGGCGCTGTACTTCCCGCGCGCCTCGCTGCCGCTCGCCTACGTGATCGTCGAGCTGCAGCAGATGCTCATCGGCATGGTCGTCGTCACGATCGTTATGCTGGCGAGCGGCCAGTGGCCGAGCTGGTACTGGCTGCTGATCATCCCGGCCGTGCTGCTGCAGACGCTGTTCAACACCGGCGCGGCGCTGCTGGTCGCCCGGATGGGCGGCGCGGTCGCGGACGTGTCCGAGCTGATCCCGTTCATCCTGCGCATCTCCCGCTACTTCTGCGGCGTGATGTACCTGATCATCACGGTGACCTACCGCTTCCCCCACTGGGTGCAGTGGGTCCTCTCGCTTAACCCGTTCGCGGTCTTCATCTCCCTGGTCCGCGTCGGGTTCATGAGCTCCTACCGGGCGGACTCGGCCGGCAACCAGCCGTTCAACAACGCGCTCTGCCAGCAGTTCCTTTCTTCGCCTGGCCACCACATCCTCCCGGGTACCACGGTGCCCACCACGCTGATCCTTCCGAACAGCCACGTGTCGAGCATCAAGATCCCCAGCAGCGGACCGCTTTCCGAGATCTCGAACGTCCCGCTGCAGGCGTACTGCCACGCGATCGTCACCAACAACGACCTGTGGATCGCGGCGGCCGCATGGGGCGTGGTGGCCTTCGCGATCGGCATCGTCTTCTTCTGGCGCGCGGAGCACCTCTACGGCCGCGGCTAACCCCCGCCCGGCGCGTGCCCCCGGCGCGTGCCTTGTCGCGCGCGACGACTTCCGTGCAGGCATCTTCCCAAGACCCCGTCTCGCCAGGCGCACCACCACGAGCCGCCGACCCCGTTCCCCGTCCCCGCCTCCCGCCCGGCGCGGGGGCGGGAACGCCGGGTGCGCAGCCCCGCCGGGCCGTGCCGCCCGCACCGTGCTGCCTTCATCGGGCTGCCTCGACCCTGCCTCGCCGCCCTCAGCGCCGCACTCCATGCGGATAACAGCAAGAAGCGTGCGGGCCCCGTTGCCAAGCAGGCCCGCGCCGGGCCTTAAGTCCGAAAGATCGTGTAAACTTTTTTCTACCGGTAAATAAAACTCGTCCCAGGCGAGCTTTATTTACACGACGAAAAAAATTTACACGCTAATTGGCTCCAACCCCTCGCGTCGCCCGGATAACAGCAAGAAGCGTCCCCGTGGGGCCCCCGAGCCGGCCTCGCGATGGCCTGGCCGGTCGGCTGCGAGCCGCATTCCAGATAACAGCAAGAAGCGTCCCGCAGAGTTCGCTGATCCTCAGGTGACCGGGAGCTGCTGGGTGGTCTCGCGGGCCTTGCGGTAGTCGCCGGAGACAAGGCACGCGGCCGTGGCGAGGGCCCAGACCGAGGCCCGGTCGGCGTGCGGCGGGGTGAGCAGCCTCTCGGCGGCCGGCCGGCTCACCACGTCGAACAGGGCGCTGGTGGTGTCCAGGTCGAGGATGTAGCCGCGCAGCAACGTGGTGATCGCCTCGCCGTACTGGCGGCGCCAGTCGAAGGGTGCCTGCGTGCCCGCGGGCGGCTTGCCCGCCAGGGGAACGTCGGCCAGGGCAGGGGACAGTTCGGCGAGGACGGCGGCGGACAGCGCGCCGCTCACCCGTTCGGTGAGCGGGACCGCGCGGGCGGCGAGCACCACCCGGTCGTCGAACAGCGGCTGGACCAGCCGCTCGCGCAGCAGGTAGGCCTGTCGCGCGGCCGCCGACCACCGGCCGGCCCGGTTGACCAGGTAGAAGTCGTCCAGCGCGTGCAGCGGGCGGCGGGCGACGCGTGGCGTCCACGGGGCGAGCGAGGCGGCGTAGGCGGCGGCGGGCCCGCGACGGATGAGGCTGAGGTGCTTCGTGGTCAGGCGGCGCAACAGTTCGGCCGACCGCGCGGCCCGGCGAGCGGGCGCGACGGCGCCGCGCAGGCCCCCGGCGCCGCCGCGCCGCCCCGCCGTCTCGGCGTAGCCGCCGCGCAGCAACTCGCCGCCGTGGCCGCCGGCGGTGAGCGCGGGAGAGGCGGCGGGATCGGGGCGGCCGACGTTTTCGAACGCGGACAGCATGCCGTCGGCGACCAGCACGGTGGCGCGGATCCGGCCGAGCACGTCCACCCGCTGCCCGGGCGCGGCCGGCGTCCGCACGACGTGCTCGATGCCGAGGCGGCGGGCGATCTCGGCGGCGACCACGACGTCCGGGTGATCGTCGAACCCGTGGGTCCTGGCCACGACCGGCACGCCCGCCTTCACCAGGGCGGCGGCGATGAGGCGGCTGTCCTTGCCGCCGGTCAGGCTGAGCTCGACGGGCTCACCCGCCTCGCGCAGTGGCGCGACCGCTGCGACCAGCCCCTCGGCGACCTCCCGGGCACCCACTGACCGTGGCGCCGGCCAGGATGCACCGCTGGGCAGGTGCCCAACGCCCTGGACCCGCGTCACCACGCCGTCTCGCAGCCGCAGCGTCGTCGAGCCGGGGACGGCGGCCACGCCAGAGAAAGGAGTCACTGAACCGAGGGGAAAGCCCGGGTTGAGCAGCGCGCACAGGTGCAGCGGAGCATGGTCGCCCAGGCGCGACACGGTCCACGCGGCCCAGGTCGCCCGGTCGGCCACGACCGCGGCGCCAGAAACCTCGGCCAGGTAGACCGGGTCGACGCGGGTGACCGAGGTGCGCGCGCAGAGCGTCCCGCGGCCGCCATCGGGCTCGGGCGCACCGGCCCAGATCGTGCCCGCGTGTGAGGCACCGGCGGCACCGCCCGTGCCGCCCGTGCCGGCCGTGCCGCCCACGCCGTCCCTAAGCGCCTCCGCGGCACCGTGCGGGCCGCCCCAGCGGAGCAGGGCGGCGCGGCCGTCACCGGACCGCCACGTGACCTCGGCGGGCCCGGGAACCGGCATGACCGAGGCATCGACGGCCAGCGCGCGGTCGGTCAGCGCCGCGCAGCCTTCCGGCGTGGCGGCGCTGACCCCGAGCGTGAAGTACATCGGCGCTAGCCGGCGCTGCGGGCGCCCGAGAGCTGGTAGGCGCCGCCGTTGTCGGCTGACTCGCCGCGGATGAGGCGGAGCAGGGCGTCGCCGACGGCGCCGAGGTCGATCGCCCGTATCTGCTCATGCGCGGCCTGCCGCGCGGCTTCCCACGACTCGGGCGCGGACAACGCGGCGATCGACGCGGCCATCTCGGCCGGGGTCTCGCTGATCCAGCGCGTGTCATAGATGGTCTCCGCGCCCGGCCAGTGCCTGACCACCGGCACGGCCCGCGATGCCATGCCCTCGGCGGGAGCCATGTGGAACGACTCATCGTCGCTGGTCGACAGGATGTACCCGATTCTGCGCAGCCAGGCGGGCACGTCCGGGCCCCCGTCGTCGAACACCACGGCGTCACGCAGCAGCGGTGAACGCTGCACCCGGCGGAACGCCTCGAAGTAGTGCGACCGCTCCTCCTGGTGCTGCCACACCCACCACAGCTCCCAGGGCATGCCCGACTTCACGAACAGCTGGTACCGGTCGTCATCGCGGCGCAGTTCCTCAAGCACGTCCAGGGCGAGGTCGAGGCGCTTGCGCATCGGCACCATGCTGGTCATGCCGAGGTTGAACCGCGCGCCGTCCAGCTTGGGCCGGTCGAACTGCGGCACGTCGAGCGCGTTGGGCACCGTGACGATCTTGTCCGCCGACCAGCCGGTCTTCTCCCTGGTGAGCCTCGCGTAGTAGTCCGACACGCAGATCACCCGGTCCACGTTGCCGATCTTGACCTGGCCCGGGTAGGGCGAGTCAAGCTCGAACCGGTGCAGCCGCACCAGGAGCCGCGCGGATCGCCGCTTGTGCCTGGAGTACCAGACGGCGTTCGGCGTGCACCACTCGCAGAAGACGACGTCGGCCCATTCGGCCAGCTCACGGGACTTCGCCTCGTCGTGCTCGCCAAGCGAGGCCCAGTGGTCGACCCGGACGTCCAGGTCCGGTTGCAGCTTGAAGTAGTCGATCAGCGCGGAGAAGAACTTAAGGTCGTGTCCGGCGACGACCAGGCGCAGCGGCGCGCCGGCGGGCGCGCCCGCCGGCGCGCCCCCCGACGGGGCAGCGGCGGCCCTGACGGCGCGCGCCAGGTACGCGCGCAGCCGCTCGGCCGCCCGGTCGAGCGCGAACGACGCGGCCGCGGCCGACGTGCGCGCGGCCGCCAGGTCGAAGACGGCGGGGTCGCAGGCGGCGGCCGCCGCGTCGGCCACGTCGTCGATGGACGCGGCGAACAGCGGGTAGTCCGCGCCGAGCAGCGCCTCGTGCATCGGCGTCCGGTTGAGTATGACCGGCAGCCCGAGCTGGCCGAACTCGAGGACCTTGGTCGACAGCTCAAGCGAGGAGTCGAGCTCGGGGTGCCGCCACGACAGGCCGATGTCCCCGGCGGCCGCCAGCCGCATGGCCTCGGCCCGTGGCTGGCCGCCGTGCCAGATAACGCCGGGGATGGCGGGCGCACCGATCTCGCCGAGCGCGCCGCGCATCCGCTTGGCGTAGGTGGGGTCGCGCGGGTCGTTGTGCACCTTGTCGCCGACCATGTGCACCTCGGCCGTGATGCCCCGGGCGGCGAGCAGCGCCGGCAGGGACGTCATCTCCAGCGTGTTCCACCGGGGCGCGAACTTCCCCGTGTAGACGAGCTTGAGCGGGGTGCCGGACGAAGCCACCTTCCGTTCCGGATCCCGGTGAATGTCCAGGGCGGGAAGCACCGGCGGGAACAGCACCGACTTGCCGCACGCGGCGGCGATCGAGCCCTCGAGGAAGGAGCGCAGCTCCTCGGTCTGGCACAGCAGGTAGCGCGAGGCCTTCGCGATGGCCGTGAGGTCCTCGGCCGCCTTGGGCGTCACCGCGGGGACCGCCTGGGGCACGTCGGTCAGGTACGACCAGAGCCGCCCGTCGAAGGAGCCGTCCCGCGCCACGGCCGATACCAGCGCGCGCCCGCGCAGCACGACGAGGTCGTGTTTGCCCGCCCCGTCAACCCCGGTGGCGTCGACCGAGGCGAGCACCGCGACCGCCTGCGGCACGGTCAGCGACGCCTCGGTGAGCCCGGGCAGCAGCGCCTCATCGTGCGGCGAGCGGATCGTGACCTCGGGCAGGCCCCGCAGCGGCGCGACCAGCCGGTCGGTGCGGACCGGCGCCTTGAGCACCAGCGTGACCGCGCACCCGGCGGCGACCAGGGCCTGCGTGACCGACTGCAGCCAGATGGCCGAGCCGTCGAGCAAGTTCATGTCGACGTCACCGTAGACCAGCGCGCTTGGTCTTGATCCGGCCAATGCCTGTCGCTCCTTCGTCATCAAAGCCTGCTCCGTCATCAAAGCCACATCAAAGCCCGGTGGCCGCCCGGCCCTAGGAAATCCCGGCGGCGGCGATCGTGAACAGCCGCAGCCCGTGGCTGCCCCAGTCGCCAGGCGCGGGTCCGCCCGGGTCAAGCAGGTGAGCACGGACGAGGGCGGGCTCGTCGAGCCACCGCGTGAACTCGTAGTCGACCGCCGCACCGTGCTTTCCGAAATCCAGGCGAACCGCGTCCGCCTGCGCGCACTCGCGCGCACAGGCCAGGTCGAGCAGGTAGTCCGCCGTCTGGCCGCCGTCGGGAGCCCAGGGCGCGAGCCAGGACACGCTGGCCAGCCGGGCCAGGGGCCGTGCCCACTCCACGCCCGGCTTGACCCCGTCGGCGTCGTGCGTGACCACGACCCTGATCCCGTGCTGCCCGAGCGGGCCGAGCGCGGAACGCACGGCGTCCGCCGCGGCCGGGGCGGCCGCGGCGACCACCTCGGCCGGCCGCAGCCGCTGGGCGAGCAGCGCGGTGGCCAGCCGGCCCGCCTGCGCCGCGTCCGCGAGGGAGGCGACCACGCCGACCTGCCGCCCGCCGACGAGCGCGGCAGGAAGCTCGGCGGTGCGCACGAGTGCGGCGAGCCTGGCCGGCGTCGCGGAATCCAGGTAGATGTCCCGCAGCCGCGCCCGGATCTCGGGCAGCGTCAGCGGCTGGGCGGCGCTTGCCGCCTCAAGCTCCGCGCGCACCGTCGCGGTATCCGCGCCGGATCCGACCGGCCCGACCACCCGGGCGCCGCTCGCGGCCTGCTCAAGACCCTGCGCCGGGGACGCGGTGACGAACACGGCGTTGTCACGGTAAAGCCCGGGCAGGGACCGCCATGACCGTGCGCCGGCGAGCCGCACCGCCGCGCCGGAGCCCTCCGGGCCGGCCAGCGTGTCGAGGAGGGCGCGCACCGCGGGCGCCTCGCGCGGGTCGCGCGCGCCGGCGTAGACCGGCGCCGTCGGCCTGGCCGGGGTCACCCCGAGGGGGTTGAACCGGGCAAGCTGCACGCCAAGCCCGCCGTCGAGTACCGCGTCGCAGCTTGCGGCGAGCCAGCCGATGCCCGGCATCAGCGCGTGCGGAACGTCCCTGACCAGGACGACGGGCTTGCCGAGGGCCCGGGCCATGACGATCATCCGGGCGAGCCTGCGACCGCGGTCGGCGGCCGCCGGGTCGGTGGCGTACGCCCACGGCTCGCCGGGGAGCAGCGCCGACGCCTGGACGATGACAAGGTCCGCCCCGGTCGCCTCCACGACGATGTCCGCGTCGTGCGGCAGCAGCGGGTGGACGGTCGCGTCCGGCGCGAGCGTGGCGCAGCCGAGCGCGCTGATCGCGCCGGTGATCACCAGCCCCGAGGTGTTCACCGCGACGCCGGCCAGCGCGAGCGCCGGGTCGGCGAGCGAAAGCGCGCCGGGCGGGGTGAGCGCGGAAAGGAACCGCCCGCCGGTCCCCTTCAGATCGGCGAGCTGTGCCTGGGCGAGGGCGTTGGCGGCGTTCTGCGCGCCGCTCTTGGGCGCGCCCCGGTCGCGCCACAGCTTGTACAGGTCCCTGGGCAGCAGCGCGCCGCGCGGCCACGGCTTCTTCGCGGCGTTCGCGATCGTGCGGCCGAATCTCATCGTCGACGACTGCTCTAGCGCCGTCAGCCGCGTCTGGGTCATGGCGAGCTGCACGCGGGTATCGCGCAGCTGCCGCGACAGCCGCTCACGCTCCGCCGCGACCCCCGCGTCCTCGGCGAGTTCCCCGTGGCCGAGGTCCACTTCCGCGCTCGCGTCCGCACCGCTAGAAGTGCCACTCATCCCGAACGAGGGCAGGGTCTCGTCGGCTGCGAACGCTTCACCGTCGGTGCGTGGCAGCCCCGCGCCGGGTGACTGCGGCGTCTCGCTCATCGCGCGGCCAGCCAGGTGGTGACGATCCGCGCGATGCGCGGGCCCGCGTGGCCGTCCCACAGCGGTGGCAGCTCGCCCGCGTACGGGCCGTCGTCGCAGGCCTTCAGCACGGCGGCCGCCAGCTCGTCGCGGGTGACGAGCCGGTTGGAGCCGCTGGTGATCGTGATCGGCCGCTCGGTGTTCGGCCGCAGTGTGAGGCAGGGCACGCGCAGCAGCGTAGTCTCCTCCTGTACCCCGCCAGAATCAGTCACGATCGCCGCGGCCCCGCGTACCAGCGACATGAACTCGACGTAGCCGAGGGGATCCACCACGTGCACGCGCTCGGCGTCGAGCAGCCCGGCGGCGGTCAGCGTCGCCCGGCCGCGCGGGTGCAGCGGGATGATCAGGTCAAGCTCGGCCGCGACCTCGTACAGCGCCCGGACTAGCCCGGCCGCCCGCTCCGGCGAGTCGACGTTGGCGGGCCGGTGCAGGGTGGCGACCACGTACCTGCGGTCGCCGAGGCCGTAGGCGGCGCGAGCCGAGCCGGCGTCGAACTTGTCCAGGTTGGCGATCAGCGTGTCGATCATCGGGTTGCCGACCAGGTGCATGGCCCCGTCCGGGCGCCCCTCCCGCGCCAGGTGCCCGAGCGCCTCAGGCGACGTGCAGAAGAGCAGGTCGCACAGCTGGTCGGTGAGCCGCCGGTTGATCTCCTCCGGCATCGTGTTGTCGAACGAGCGCAGCCCGGCCTCGACGTGGGCCAGGGGCACGCCGAGCTTCGCCCCGGCGAGCGCGGCCCCGATCGTCGAGTTGACATCTCCGTAGAGGACCGCGAGCGACGGGGAGTTCTCGATGAACTCACTCTCCATGCCGACAAGCACGTCCGCCGTCTGCGTCGCCTGCGTCCCTGACCCGACGCCCAGGTTCAGGTCGGGCTTGGGCAGTCCGAGCTGGACGAAGAACACGTCGGACATCCGCTCGTCGTAGTGCTGCCCGGTGTGCACGACGCGCTGCGCGTGGCCGAGCGCGGCCAGCGCCCGGATCACCGGCGCGGCCTTGACGAAGTTCGGCCTTGCCCCGAGTACATGCGTGATCGTCGCGCTCATTCGCCTTCGGAGTCTCCTTCTCGCCTCGATCCCTGACCGGCCCAGGGCTGTACCGCCGTCTCCCGCCGTCTCCCGCGGGAGCGGCCCCCGTGTCCCCGGGCTGTCGCCGGGCCGGGGCCGTGCGTATCTCAAGCTACTGCCGTCCCCGAGGGCCATGGCATCGACTCCGGTGGGTGCGTCCTTAATGAGACCGTCGGGCGTGTCGGCTGGCCGTGCGCCGAAGCAGCTGACCGAAATTTATCGCGTCTGTCGGCGTGCCCGGTTCAATTCTTCCTCGTCAGTCAATGCTATGTTCCCATGGCCGTCTCATCGGGTTCACTCTTGAACGGAGTTCCGGCAGGTCCTTGACTCCCGAGGCTTGGTCACGTGCGGCTTCGCTCCCCTCGCGCCTGCGCCCGGCGCTCGGCCGGCGTGCCTACTCGCTAGGGCGTTCGGCCGCGGGCTGGACCCCGTCCCTCAGGGACGGGGCGCGCGTCGGCGGGCGGAGGCGACGGTCCGGTCTCGCCTAACCAGCCGCCAATCGCCGGTAATATCTGCCCGCGTGACTGTAACGCCGACTCCGCGAGCGGTCGTGCTCGCCGCATCCGTGATGCTGCGACACGTGACCGATGACCCGGTGCGCGCGGTGACGCTCGCCTGGCGGGCGCTGCCCGCACCGCTGCGCGGCCTGGTCGGGCTCCTCGGCCCGTACGGCCGGGCCGCCGCGCTGTGGGGCGCGGGCGACCGCCGGGGCGCGCTCACCGCGCTCGAAGCCTCGCCGGCCCGGCTCGCCGCGTTCAGCCTCGCCGTGGACCAGCCCGCGGTCGCGCGGTCGGCTCTGGCCCGGCTCTCCGAGCACAACGGCGCCCGTCCCAGGCTCGCCGCCAGGCTCGCCTACCGCGAGGGACGCCTCACCGACGCGGTCAAGGAACTCGAAGGCGCCGGCGGCTGGCGCGCGGCCCGGCTCCGCAGGTCACTGCTCGCCGAGCTGGCGATGCTTGAGCCAGGCGCACTCGGGCTCGGCTCGCCGGCCCGTCCGGTCCTGGCCCGGGCCGATGCCCCACCGGTGCGCGGCGGCGCCAGGATTCTTCACCTCGTGACCGACGCGCTGCCCTCGACCAGCGCCGGCTACACGATCAGGACCCAGGAGATCGCGGTGGCCCAGCGGTTCGCCGGCCTGGACCCGCACGTCGCCACCCGGATCGGCTTCCCGGTCACGGCGGGGGCCATCGACGGCCGCCCGACCGTCACGGTGGACGGGGTGCCGTACCACCGGCTGCTCCCGTGGACCATGCCGGGCCGGATGGACCGCCTGTACCAGACGCACCTGCGGCACGCCGCGCGGCTGACGGAGCGGCTCGCGCCCGCCGTGCTGCACGCCGCCTCCAACTACGCCAACGCGGTCATCGCCCTGGCCCTGCGCGACGCGACCGGCCTGCCCGTCCTCTACGAGGTGCGCGGGTTCTGGGAGGACACCTGGCTATCGCGGCACGCGGCGAACGCCGACCTCAAGCTCTCGGACCGCTACGTCCGCACCCGGGCGCTCGAGACGCACTGCATGACCGACGCCGACCTGGTCGTGACGCTCGGCGAGGCCATGCGCGAGGAGATCATCCAGCGCGGCGTGCCCGCGGAGAACGTCATCATCGTCCCCAACGGTGTCAGCGAGGCCTTCCTGCGGCCGCTGCCCGACGGCGCCGCGCTCAGGACCAGCCTCGGCATCCGGCCCGACGAGCACGTCGTCGGCCTGGTCTCCAGCCTGGTCGCGCACGAGGGCATCGGCACCCTGCTCGAGGCCGTCAAGGTCCTCAACGAGCGTGGCGTCAAGACGCGCGCGCTGATCGTGGGCGACGGCCCGGAGCGGACCGCGCTGCAACGCCAGGCCGCCGCCCTTGGCCTTGACGCCATCTTCACCGGCCGGGTCCCGTCGGCGAGCGTCCGCGACTACCATGCCGTGCTCGACGTCTTCGTCGTCCCGCGCACCCCGGACCGGGTCTGCCAGCTGGTCACGCCGCTCAAGCCGGTCGAGGCGATGGCCAGCGGCCTGCCGGTCGTGGTCAGCTCGGTCAGGGCGCTGAGCGAGATCGTGCACGACCGGGAGACCGGCCTGCTGTCGCCGCCGCTCGACGCCGGCGAGCTGGCCGACCGGCTCCAGCAGCTCCTTGGCAGCCCCGACTTGCGGGCCAAGCTGGGTGCGAACGCCCGCGACTGGGTGGCGCGCGACCGCACCTGGGCGCACAACGCGGCCCGCTACCGCGAGGCCTACCAGCGCCTCGGCGCCCGCTAGCCTCGTCTACCCCGCGCCCGGGCCTGATAACAGCAAGAAGCGCCCCGCGCGGCGCGACCCCGGGGGCACCTATCGTCCCTGTCTGCGCAGATGGCGGGCGGATGGCGGCGTGAGACGCGCCGCGTCACGCGCGAGCGGCAGCAATCGGGCCCCGCCCCGACTACGATGAGGGGTCAATTGCTGCGAGGAGGCTTTTGCGTGAACGTGGTGATCATCGGCCTTGGCTACGTCGGCCTGCCGCTCGCCCAGGAGGCCGTGCGCGTTGGCCTGGACGTCGCCGGCCTCGACATCAGGGAGTCGACCGTCGACGGCCTCAACGCGGGCCGCTCCCACGTGGATGACCTCGCCGACGCCGACATCGCCGCGATGGTCGCCGGCGGCTTCCGCGCCACGACCGACGTCGGGAGCATCGCCCCGCTGCCGGATGTCACGGTCATCTGCGTCCCCACCCCGCTGTCCGAGTCCGACGGCCCCGACCTCACCGCCGTCAGGGCCGCCACCGAGACCGCGGCGAAGCTGCTTAAGCCGGGCGCGCTGATCGTCCTTGAGTCGACGACCTACCCGGGCACCACCGACGAGATCGTCCGCCCGATGCTGGAAAAGGCGAGCGGCCTCACCGTCGGGATCGACTTCCACCTGGCGTTCTCCCCGGAGCGCATCGACCCGGGCAACGAGCACTACGGCATGCGCAACACGCCGAAGGTCGTCGGCGGCCTCACCCCGGCCTGCACCAACGCCGCCGCCGCGTTCTACGGCCAGGTCTGCGACACCGTCGTCAAGGCGAAGTCCGCCCGCGAGGCCGAGATGGCCAAGCTGCTTGAGAACACGTACAGGCACGTCAACATCGCGCTCGTCAACGAGATGTCTATCTTCTGCCACGAGCTCGGCATCGACCTGTGGGACGCGATCCGCTGCGCCGCGACGAAGCCGTTCGGCTTCCAGGCGTTCTACCCGGGGCCCGGCGTCGGCGGCCACTGCATCCCGATCGACCCGAACTACCTGTCGTACAAGGTCCGGGCCGAGCTGAAGCACCCGTTCCGCTTCGTGGAGCTGGCCCAGGAGATCAACTCCCGGATGCCGGGCTACGTCGTGGACCGTGCCGCCGAACTGCTCAACACCGACGCCAAGCCGCTCAACGGCGCGAAGGTGCTGCTGCTCGGCGTGACCTACAAGAAGGACATCGCCGACCAGCGGGAGAGCCCGGCCCGCCCGATCGCCCGCAAGCTGCTGCAGCGCGGCGCGGTGCTGAGCTACCACGACCCGCATGTCGGCGACTGGCAGGTCGACGGCAGGGACATCCCCAGGGCCGGGTCGCCGACCGACCCGGCCGACCTGACGATCCTGCTCCAGGCGCACAGCGAGTACGACCTGGACAGCATCGCCGCGAACGCGCACCTGCTGTTCGACACCCGGGGCAAGATCTCCGGCGACTCGGTCTACCCGCTGTAGTTCCCTCAGGAGGAGTCAACGTGCGCGTCGTCGTCTGCACGGTCGTGCACCACCCCGCGGACGCCAGGATCTTCTACCGCGAGATCCAGGCCCTCTTGGACGCGGGCCACGACGTCACGTATATCGCGCCGCACGGTGAGGCTGTCGTCCCCCGGGGGGACGACCCCCCGTACCCCCCGTCTGCGCGCCCGATGGCAAAATCGGCCATCGTATCGGACGCGCCCGCCCCCGGCCAGGACGAGAACCAAGGTCAAGGTCAAGATCAAGGTGATTCGGAACGGGTGCGAGGTGACCTGCGCCTCGTCGCCATTCCCCGTGCCGCGGGCAGGCGCCGGGTCGGCGCGATCCGCGCCGCCCGCATGGCGATGGCCGAGCAGGTGGCGGGCGCGGACCTGCTGCTCGTGCACGACCCGGAACTGCTCTTGGTGCTCCCGCCGAAGGACAAGCGCCCTCCCACGGTGTGGGACGTTCACGAGGACACCGCCGCGGCCCTGACGACCAAGGCCTGGCTGCCGGAATGGCTCCGCCCGGTCGCGGCGGAAGGGGTGCAGAAAGCGGAGCAACTCGCCGAGCGCCACCTGCACCTGATCCTGGCCGAAGAGGGCTACAACGCCCGCTTCGCGGGTGAGCACCCGGTGGTACCCAACACGACGTACGTGCCGGAGGCGGCGGCGCCGCCGTCCGGTCCGCGCCGGGTCATCTACGTCGGCTGGCTCTCTCCGGACCGTGGCTCGGCCGAGATGGTGGAACTCGGCCGCCTACTGAAGCCGCACGGCATCGCCGTGGAGCTCATCGGTCAGGCGGACGAGACGGCCCGCGCGCACATCGAGGCCGGGGGTGATGCCGTGCGCTGGCACGGCTTCGTGCCGAACGCCGAGGCCCTCCGCCTCGTTGAGGGCTCCGTCGCGGGCCTGTCCCTTCTTCGGGACGAGGAAAACTTCCGCCACTCCATGCCGACCAAGGTCGCCGAGTACATGGCCAGGGGCGTCCCCGTCGTGACCACACCGCTGCCCCTGGCCGTGGAACTCGTGGAGGCGGCCGACGGCGGGTTCGTGGTCCCGTTCAATGACCCGCAGGCAGCGGCCGAGGCGATCCAGAAGCTGGCGGCCGACGCGGACCTCCGGGTCAAGATGGGCCTCCGCGCCCACGGGTACGCCCTGGCGCACCTGGCCTGGCCGCCCCACGCGGCGGCGTTCGTCGCCCAGCTAGAGGCCTGGGCCAGCGAGCGCGACTAACCAAGGCAGCCCGTGGCTCATCGTGCGCTTCGGAAAGATCGTGGATCGTTGAGCACGCCATGGTGTGCTCAACGATCCAAGATCTTCACCCCACGGCTGCCGGCGTCAGATAACAGCAAGAAGCCGGAGCGCGGGCGGAACTGAGTGCGCCGGAAGTTGGATAACAGCAAGAAGCGCGTACGCGCCGTGGACGGCGGCGGGGGTTAGCTCGCCGGGGTGTCCAGGATCGAGCTGACCGCGAAGAGCTGGCGCATCTGGGCCAGCTTGGCGTCGACCTCGTTCTTTTGCTTGGTGAGCTCGTCGAGCTCCTTCTGGATAGCGGCGCGGCGCTTGTCGGCGTCGGTCTCGATATCGGCGAGTACCTGCTTGCCCTCGTCCTTGGCCTGGGCGATGACCAGCTCGGCCTTGCGGTGCGCGTCGGCCACTTCCTTCTTGGCGTCGACCTCGGCGTCCCGCCGCGTCTGTTCCGCCTGCGCGGTCGCGTCGGAGGCGCGCTTCTCGGCGTCGGCGGCCCGCCGCTCTGCCTCCTCGACCAGCTTGCGGGTCGCCTCCTGGGCGTCGGCGAGCCGCTCCTCGTCGAGCCGCTCCGCCTCGGCGCGGCGGTCGGCGAGCTCGACCTCGAGGTCGGCCTCGGCCTGGGAGCGCAGCGCCTCCGACTGCTCAAGCAGGAACTGCTCGCGGCGGCGGATCTCGTCGGCCTCGCGCCGGGCGGCCCGGATGATATCGTCACGCTCCCGCTCGGCCGCGGCCTTGACCTTGGCCGCCTCGCGTTCGGCCGCGGCGCGGACGCTGGCCTTCTCGAACTCGGCCGAGGAGCGCAGCCCGGCGGCGTAGGACTCGGCCGCGGCCTTGATCTTCGCCGCCTCGCGGGCGGCCTCCTCCGCGGCGGCCTTGGCGTGCTCGATGATCTGCCGCTGCGCGGCGACGAGGAGCTGCTCGATGCGCGCGGCGGCGGCGGGAGCGGGCCGCGGGCCAGGACGCTCGGCGGGCCCCCGGCGCTGGTTCGGGCCTGAGCCCTGACGCGGGTGCGGCGCCGCCTGGCTTCCGTTACCGCCGTCGAAGCCGGGTTCTTGGCGCGGTGCGGAACCGAAACGCTGGCCGGGCCCCTGGCGGGGATCGTAGTCGGGACGGGGCACGGAACCGCCGCGCGCGCCCGCCTGGCCCGGCCCCGCGGGCACGGTGCGCAGCGGGGCGCGGCCGTTCTGCGCGCCCCCGTTGCGGAAGCCGCCGTCCGGTGCCTGGCCGTTTGGCCTGCCGTCGCCGGGGGCGGGAGGTGGCGGCGGGCGCATGGCGAAGCCGGCGCCCGGCGGCGGCCCGGACTGGGTCGGCCTCGCGACGTGCGGCGGCATGCTGCTCCCTTCCCGATCAGATCTTACCTGTGGTCATGCCGGTTCACCGGGCTTGACCGGCGTCCGATGGACACCCTGGATTGGCCACACGGGGCAATCGGCCCCGATAGGATCATGGGCGTGAATCCGCGACTGGTCCTGCCGACCCTGCGCCGCCTCGCCGGTGAGCACAAGCTGTTCACCGCGGCGCTCGCGATCGGCACCCTTTTGCGGCTTATCACCAGCATTGGCTACCCGGGCGCCCTGTGGTTCGCCGGGGACTCCTACGTCTACGTTGGCGCCGCGCTCCGCCCGGAGCCGGACCTGTCCAAGGTGACCGGGTACTCGTTCTTCCTGCGGCTGCTGCTGCCGTTCCACTCCTTCACCCTCGTGACCGGCGTGCAGCACGTGATGGGCCTGCTCGTCGCGGTCATGATCTACGTGCTGCTGCGGCGCAGCGGGGTGTCGAAGACATGGTCGGCCATCGCGACGCTGCCGCAACTCCTCGACGGGTACATCATCGAGGACGAGCACCTGATCATGACGGAGACGGTCTTCACGTTCCTGCTCATGATCGCGATGCTGCTGCTCCTGTGGCGGCCGAGGCCGCAGTGGTGGACGGCCGTGGTCGCCGGCCTGCTCGTCGGCGCCGCGGCGATCGTGCGGACCGAGGGCGACATCATGCTCGCGGTGCTGCCGCTGTTCCTGCTGCTGCGCGGCTGGGCGTGGAAGACGCTGCGCGGCTGGGCCATCGCCATCGTCTTCACGGTGGCGACCCTGGTCCCTTACGGCGGGTACGCGGCCTGGTTCCAGTCACGGTACGGCAGCTACAACGCGCCGATCTACAGCACGACGATGTCGATGGGCTTCTACCTCTGGGGCCGGGTCTCCTCGTTCGCCAACTGCGCGGTCATCAAGCCGACCGGGGAAGAGGCCGTGGTCTGCCCGACCCAGCCGATCGTCGACCGGGACCCGCCGGGCAACTACATCTGGCACGCACCCTACGTGCACCAGGACATGGACTCAATCGGCGGCCCGGTCAGCGAGGAGGGCAACCGGGTGCTGACCGACTTCGCCATCAAGGCGATCCTGGCGCAGCCCGTCGATTACGTGAAGACGGTCGTCAAGGACGTCATGCTGTCGTTCGGCTTCCCCCGGATCGGCTACCCGGGTTCCGGCACGACGTACTACTACAACTTCCACCTGCACTTCACCGGCACGGACCCGGCCACGGGCAAGCCGATATCGCTGCTGCCGCCCAAGAACCACGCCTGGATCTCGCCCCTCGTGGTGCCGAAGAACTCCGCCTACAACGACTGGGTGAACTACGGTCACCAGGCGCCGGGCGTGGTCCACAAGATCTTCGCCGCGCCGATCGCGCTCTACCAGCGGGTGGTGTTCACCTACGGGCCGCTGCTCGCGATCATCTTCCTCGTCGGCCTCGGCGGCCTGTTCTCGGTCACGGCCCGCCGGCGGGGCAAGGGCATCCGGTCCGTGACGTCGGTCCAGACGCTGACGTCGCTGCGCCTGCACTGGCGGCCGCGCGGCACGACGATGCTGCCGTGGGTCACCGCCGTCGCGCTGCTGGTCTTCCCGACCGCGATCGCGGACTTCGACTACCGCTACCTGATCCCCGCCATCCCGTTCGCCTGCATGGCGGCCGGCCTCGCGTTCGCGCCGCGCCGCAAGGCGCCGCCCGCTCAGTCGGCGTCGGCCGCGGAGTCGGTCGAGTCCACCGTCCCCGACCAGGTGGCCTGACCGGGTAACTTCGCGGCCGCGGTCACCTCAATCCGTTCTGAAGACTCCGATTCCTTTCCATGGCGTCGCCGGTCCGTACTGGCATGGGCTTCGCGGGAGTGCCAGAGCCGCGAGGCGAGACTTCTGACGAGGAGACGCGATGCCGAGTAAGCAGTCCGCGGCGGTCAGGCGGCACTGGGAGATGTCCTGGCTGACGACGACGCAGCCGGGCTACGAGGGGCCAGACGATGAGTCGTGGGGTGACCTGACGGCCGAGCCGCGCGGGGTCGACTACCTGGAGACGGAGGCAGGCGGCCTGCCCGCGATGTGGGCGGTGCCGAAGGGCGCGAGCCCCGACCGGGTGCTCATGTGCATGCACGGCGGGGGGTTCGTCGGCGGCTCGATCTACACCCACCGCAAGATGTTCGGCCACCTGGCGAAGGCGACCGGGGCGCGGGCGCTGCTCGTCAGCTACCGGCATCTGCCCGAGGGGGTGTTCCCGCTGCCGGCCGATGACGTGGAGAACGCCTACCGCTGGCTGCTTGACCAGGGGACCGACGCGGCCGGGATCGCTCTGGCCGGCGATTCCGTGGGTGCCTGGCTGGCGGTCACCGTGCAGTTGCGGGCCAGGGAAGCGGGGCTGCCGCTGCCGGCCGCGACCCTGCTGATCTCCCCGTGCGTGGACATGGCCGTCACCGGCGAGTCCTACGAGGCCAACCGGGACAAGGACCCCTTCTTCAAGCCGGAACTCGTGCGCGGGCTCATCGGTAACTTCCTTGGCGAGGGCGCCGATCCCCGCGATCCGGCGGCCAACCCGCTGTTCGCCGACCTGAGCGGCCTCGGCCCGTTCTGCATTCAGGCGGGCGGGGACGAGACCCTGGTCGACGACGCGCGCCTGCTCGATGAGCAGGCGAGGAAAGCCGGCGTGGAGGTGCGGCTCGACATCGTCCCTGGCATGCTGCACACGTTCCAGATGGCGGCGGGCCGGGCGCCGGAGGCCGACGACGCCCTCAGGAGGATGGCCGACTGGGCACGGCCCCGGCTAGGGCTCTAGGTCAAGGCGCGGAACGAGGGGACACGATGACCGAGCGCTCAGACGAGTTCGTACGGAGCACCGAGCCGTGCCGGCGCGAACTGCTCGCGCACTGCTACCGGATGCTCGGCTCCGCGGACGAGGCCGAAGACGCCTCGCAGGAGACCTACCTGCGGGCCTGGCGGGCCTACGACGCCTTCGAGGGCCGGTCATCGGTGCGCACCTGGCTGTACCACATCGCGACGAATGTCTGCCTCACCGCGCTTGAGCAGCGGGTCCGGCGGGCGCTGCCGTCCGGCCTCGGCGGCCCCGCCGACGACCCGGACGCGCCTCCGGGCCTGGCGGAACTCGGCATCGCGTGGGTAGAGCCGATCCCCGACGCCCTGGTGACCTCCGAGTCGGAAGATCCCGCGGCGATCGTCGCCGCGCGGGAGTGGCTGCGGCTCGCGCTCATCGCCAGCCTGCAGTACCTGCCGGCCAGGCAGCGGGCCGTGCTCCTGCTCCGTGAGGTGCTCGGCTTCCCCGCCGCCGAGGTCGCGGGCATGCTCGGCACCTCCACGGCGGCGGTGAAGAGCGCGCTCCAGCGGGCCCGCGCCCGGCTCGACGAGGTCTCGCCGGCGCCGGAGCGGGTCATCGAGCCGACCGAGGCCCGGGCCAGGGAACTGCTCGGCCAGTACATCGCCGGCTTCGAGAACGCCGACATCACGGCCCTGGAGAGGGCACTGCGGGCCGACGCGTCAATCGAGATGGTCGGCACCCGCACGTGGTTCTCCGGCCGCGTGACCTGCCTGCGCTACCTCGCGCACGTGATCGGTTCGCCGGGGGACTGGCAGATGGCTCCCACCCTCGCCAACGGCCAGCCCGCCGCCGTCGCCCGCTACCGGGACAGCGCCTTCGGGCTTGGGGTCCTCGCGGTCACGGAGGCGGGCATCGGCCGCATCACCGTGTTCGCGGGCGACGGCCTGGCGGCGAGGTTCGGCCTCGTTGAACACGGCTCATGACATGCCGATCCCTACGTAGCAACTACGTAGGGATCTACGTAGGGATCTACGTACGGAGATAGTAGCAAGTAGGATGGGCGCGATGGCAGGCGAGGCGCGCGGGCCGCGGGGGCCGGAGAGCGAGCGCGGGTCGCGCGGGGCGAGCGGAGCAGGGTGGAGGCGCGGGTGCACGGGTTCGGCGAGCTTGAGGCGGTGCTCATGCACCGGATCTGGGATCACGGCGGCACGCTGACCGTCCGCGACCTCTTCGAAGGGCTGCGTGAGGAACGCAACATCGCCTACACGACGGTCATGTCGACCATGGACAACCTGTACCGCAAGGGCTGGCTGGCCAGGGAGCGGGACGGCAAGGCCTACCGCTACACGGCGGTCGCCACCCGCGAGGAGTACAGCGCCCGCCTGATGCGCGAGGCCATGACGGAGGCGGGCGACACCGAGGCGGTGCTCAGCCACTTCGTCGCGCAGATGGACGGCAGCGAGTCCGAGGCGCTCCGCGCGGTGCTCGCGAGGCTGGCGGGCGGCCGGCCGTGATCACCGCCCTGGCCCTGCTCGGCTACGCCGCCGGCGCGGCGTGGTTCGCCCCCGCGCTGCTCGCACCGCTGACCCACCGCGGCGTCAGCGTCCGCGCGGGCCTGGCGGCCTGGCTGGCCGCGATGGCGAGCGTCCTCGCGTCCGTCGCGCTCGCGATCGGGCTCTCGTTCCGTACGATCGCGGCCGACTGGCCGGGGCTCACCCAGGCCCTGTGCCGCTCCGTCGCGGGCAGCGCGTGTACCCCGGAGGTGTACGGCAGCGTCCTGTACCAGGCCGGCGTTCTCGTGCTCGCGGGCTCGCTCACCCTCGCGGGCGCGCTGGCCGCCTGGCGCTACGGCCGCCGCGTCCGGCGCTCGCGGGCGCAGACCCGGTCGCACGCCCGGGCGGCGCTGCTGGTGGGTCACGCGATCGGCGGCCAGGACCGCACGGTGATGCTTGACGACCCGCGGCCCGCCGCTTACTGCGTGGCCGGCCGCCCGGCCGCGATCGTCGTCACCAGCGGCGCGCTCGCCGTGCTGGACCAGTCGCAGCTCAAGGCGGTGCTGGCGCACGAGAGCGCGCACCTCGCCCACGGCCACCACACGCTCGCGACGGTGACCAGGGGCCTGGCGGCGGCCTTCCCCGGCGTCCCGCTGTTCACCCGCGGCGCCGAAGAGGTCGCCAGGCTGACCGAGATGGCCGCCGACGACTCCGCCGCCAGGACGAACGGCCGGCCGGCCCTGGTCGCCGCCCTGATCGCGATCGCCACCGGCGCGGCCGTCGCAAGCGGCGGGCTCCCTGGCGGCGCGTTCCCGGACCCGGGCATGCCCCGCGGCGCCATGGCGGCCGCCGCCCGCGCGGTCCCCGAGCGGGTCGAGCGGCTGCTCCGGCCGTCCAGCCCGGCCCGGTCGACGGCGGTCACCGCCGCCCTGTCCCTGGCCCTGGCCGTGCTCGCGGCGGCGCCGACCGCCCTCACCCTCTTCCTCGCGGGATAACAGCAACAAGCGGGGCACCGCCTTCAGTGGGGCACTGCCCTCAGCGGGGCACTGCCCTTGCCGGCGCCGCGCCCGCGCCCTGCGGCCGCATGATGTGGGATACAAAGTGCCCCTCCAGGGGCACTTTGTATCCCACATCAGTGCTCACGCCCGGCCTCTCCCGGATAACAGCAACTGGCGCGTCAGCGCGGCCAGCAGTGCGGGCACAGCTGACCGCCCAGTACGCCGTGTCGGCCCCGCCAACGGGCGGCCCCGCCGCCTTTAGGTACGGGGAACCATCACGGGGGAAGCCTGCTTGACCGTGCGGATGATCGGCGCGGTTTCCACGCGCTCCACGCCGGGCAGGGCGCCGACCTTCGCGGTCAGGAACTCGTACAGCGATTCCTCATCGCGGCAGACCGCGCAGGCCGCGAGGTTGGCCGGGCCGGTCGTGGCGGTGACGTAGGCGACCTCGGCGAACTTCGCGAGCGCGGAGCCCACGTCCGCCAGGTGCGAGGGCGGCACGGAAAGGAACAGCCAGGCCGAGGACCGGAAGCCGAAGGCCGGCATGTCCAGCTCCAGGTCGAAGTACAGCACGCCAAGCTCGCGCAGCTGGTCCGTGCGGCGCCGCACGGTCGTCTCCGAGTAGGCGGTCGCCGCCGCGATGTCCGCGTACGGTGTCCGCCCGTCGAGGGCGAGGGCGGAGAACACCGCGTCGTCAAGGTCGCTGCCGGTCTCCTCGACGTCGGCGGGGGCTGGCCGGCCGCGGACCGGGACCCGCAGCGGCTCGACCCGGGCGGCGGGCAGGACGTCCATGAAGCCAAGGGCGTCGGGCCCGCCGGTGAACATGTGCAGCCCCGAGTACGCGGTCACCGCGACGATCCGCCCGGACCGCGGCAGCCGGGTGAGCAGCGACTCGGTCCCGTCCGCGGCCTCGCCGCGCAGCGAGCACAGCACCTCGGTGTCGCCGGAAAGCAACTGCACCCACGCCGTGTCCGCGCGCCGCGCGAGCGCGGCGGCGATCGCCTCACCCGACCCGGGGACGCAGCGCAGCCGAAGGAACCAGTTCGCGTACCCGGCCGACTTGGGGTACTTGAGGCCGACGACCCGGAT
>Ga0335075_10002140_pt1 | contig 31993 bp, 29 predicted proteins | sample Lox_Sample_24_FD_206723 | JGI IMG/M metagenome (GOLD analysis project Ga0335075, IMG submission 206723) | Soil microbial communities from Loxahatchee National Wildlife Refuge, Florida, United States - Lox_Sample_2.4 | ecosystem: Environmental > Terrestrial > Soil > Wetlands | place: USA...
CCATCACCTCGCGCATGAACTCCAGCCGCGCGACCGGGTCCAGGCTGGACACCGGCTCGTCGAGCACCAGCAGCGGCGCCCGCTTGGCCAGCGCCATGGTCAGCGACACCTGCGCCCGCTGCCCGCCGGACAGCCTCCTGACCTTGCGCTTGAGAGGGATACCCAGGGCGTCCATCCGCGCCGCCGCCAGCGCCTGATCCCAGCTGGGGTTCATCGCGCGGCCCAGGCGGAACATGTCCGCGACGCTGAAGTCCCGGTACAGCGGGTGGTCCTGGGCGACGTAGCCGGCCCGGGCCAGCGTCCGCGCGGTGCCTTCGTGCGACGCCTCCCCGAAGACCGACACCTGGCCCTCGGTGGGCTCCAGCAGCCCGGCGATCATTTCCAGCAGCGTTGTCTTGCCCGCGCCGTTCGGGCCCACCAGGCCGACTACCGCGCCGGCGGGCACCTCAATCGTGCAGTCGCGCAGGCCCCATGTCTTGCCGTAACGCCTGCCGAGCCGGTCGGCTCGCACTGCCGGGACGCTGCCGCGCGCAGCATGCTGGGTCATCAGACCCTCTCTTTCCTCACGTCATGGCGGACCGCCGCGATCAGCGCCGTGATCGCTTCGTCATCAAGCCCGGCCTCTTCGGCGGACCGGAGCCAGGCCTCGAGTGATGCGCGCACAGCCTGCTGCGCCTGCGGCGCGACCGGGGGCGAGGTTGCCGTGATGAACGTCCCCTGGCCGGGCCGCCCCCCGGCCAGGCCTTCGTGCTCGAGCTGCCGGTACGCCTTGACGACCGTGTTCGGGTTGATCACCAGATCGGCGGCGACGTCCTTGACCGTCGGCAGGCGGTCACCCTCCCGCAGGTAGCCCAGCAGCACCGACTGCCTCACCTGGTGCACCAGCTGCAGGTAGGGCGGGACGCCAGAGGACCCGTCGAGCCGGAACCGGAACATCGCCCTTCTTCCCTCACTCCATTATTCTATGATACTGGTATAACGGTACGGAGGGCGAGCTGTCAACCGGGCACCGGAGCCACCAGGGCAGGGTCCAAGGCGGCGCTAGCCAGCAGCGGCGGCCCCAGCCGGCGGCAGCCCAGCCAGAGGCGGCAGCCCAGCCAGAGGCGGCAGCCCAGCCAGAGGCGGCAGCCCAGCCAGAGGCGGCAGCCCAGCCAGAGGCGGCAGCCCAGCCAGAGGCGGCAGCCCCAGCCGGCAGCAGCCCGGCCAGAGGCGGCAGCCCGGCCAGAGGCGGCAGCCCCAGCCGGCAGCAGCCCGGCCAGAGGCGGCGGTACCCGCTAACGGGCGGCGCCGGTCAGGGGCGGCGGGCGGCACGGGACGAGCGGCCCGGCGAGCCGGCGCGCTTGTCGCGCAGCCGCATCGACAGGCGCACCGGGCTGCCCAGGAAGCCGAATTCCTCCCTGAGCTTGCGCTCGATGAACCTGCGGTAGCCCGCCTGCAGGAAACCCGTAGTGAACAGGACGAAGTGCGGGGGCTGGATCCCGGCCTGTGTGGCGAAGAGGATCTTCGGCTGCCTGCCGCCACGCACGGGCGGCGGGGTGGCCGCGACCAGCGCGGAGACCCACGCGTTGAGCCGCCCGGTCGGCACCCGCGTCTCCCAGCCGGCCAGCGCCCCCTCGATCGCGGGGACGAGCCGGTCGGTGTGCCAGCCGGTGGCAGCGGAGATGTTGACCCTCGGCGCCCACCGGGCGGTGTGCAGCTGCCGGTCGATCTCGCGCTCCAGCGCATGCCTGCGGTCCTCGTCGACCAGGTCCCACTTGTTGTAAGCGATGACCAGCGCCCGGCCGGCCTCGATCACCATCGACACGATCCGCAGGTCCTGCTCGGCCAGCGGCTCGCTGGCGTCGACCAGCACGACGGCGACCTCGGCCCGCTCCAGCGCCCGCTCGGTCCGCATCGCGGCAAAGTAGTCGGCGCCCTGTGCTTCCCGCACCCGGCGCCGGATCCCGGCGGTGTCGACGAACCGCCACACCGTGCCGCCAAGCTCGACGAGCTCGTCCACCGGATCCCGCGTGGTGCCGGCCTCCGCGTCGACGAGCACCCGTTCCTGCCCGGCGATCTTGTTCAGCAGGCTCGACTTCCCGACGTTGGGCCGCCCGAGCAGAGCCACCCGCCGGGGGCCGGTATCCGCCGTGAGCGGCTCGGGCGGCGCGTCCGGCAGAGCGTCGAGGACCGCGTCGAGCAGGTCGCCGCTCCCCCGGCCGTGCAGCGCGCTGACCGCGACCGGTTCGCCGAGACCGAGTGACCAGAGCGAGGCGGCGGCAGGCTCGGCCGGGGCGTCGTCAACCTTGTTCGCCGCCACCACGACCGGCTTGCGCGCCCGGCGCAGCACGGCGGCGACGGCCTCGTCGGCGTCGGTCACGCCGACAACGGCGTCCGCGACGAACAGGACCGCGTCCGCGGCGTCCACGGCGATCCGTGCCTGCGCGGCCACCCGGGCGGCAAGGGCGCCGGATCCTTCCACGGATGGCTCCCAGCCGCCGGTGTCCACCAGGGTGAACGCACGGCCGCGCCAGGTCGCGTCGTAGGCCACCCGGTCCCTGGTCACGCCGGGAGTGTCCGCAACCACCGCCTGCCTGCTGCCCAGGATCCTGTTGACCAGCGTCGACTTGCCCACGTTGGGCCTGCCGACCACGGCGACGACCGGCACAGGCTCCGCGGATGCTGCTGCGGCAGCCGAGTTCAGGTGCTCCACGCGCCCGCCTTCCTGCGGTCGGCGAGCGCGACGATCTCCCTGATGACCTCGTCCAGGCCCAGGGCGGTGGTGTCGATGGCGACGGCGTCGGCCGCCTTGGCCATCTGGGGAGCGTCGGACCGGTCACGCTGTGCCTGCTCGGCCCTGGTCAGCGCCACCGTGACGGCCGGGTCGCCGGCGAGGTCGGCCGTGCGCCTGCGGGCACGGACCGTCTCGCTGGCGGTCAGGAACACCTTCACCGGCGCTTCCGGAGCCACCACGGTCCCGATGTCCCTGCCCTCGGCGACGATCCCCGCCCCGGCGGCCAGCGCGTCGGCGATGATGCGCTGCTGCATGGCCACGAGGTGCCGGCGGACCTCGGGAACCGCGGCGACCGCGCTGACCGCGTTGGATACCTCGCGGGTCCGGATCTCCCGCCCCACATCGGCGCCGTCCACGTGAATCTCCGGGGCATCGGGATCGGTGCCGACCTCGATGGCCGGGCTGCTGGCGCTGGCCGCCACCAGCTCCGGATCGGAGACGTCGGCGCCTCGAGACAGCAGCCACCAGGTCAGCGCCCGGTAGGTGGAGCCGGTATCCAGGTAGCGGAGCCCCAGCGCGCGGGCGACGCCACGGGCCGCGGTCGACTTCCCGGACCCGGCCGGGCCGTCGACAGCGATTACGAGCCCGGCGTAATCCGCGGCCCGGTGATCCGCGCGGTGCTTGGTCACGAAGCGATGCTACCGGCGAACCGGCCAGCCGCCGGCCGCCAACGCCTCGACCAGCCGCCCGGTGACCTCCGGCCGGACCGCGAGTTCGGCCACGCCGACGGGCAGGCCGGGTGAGTGCTCGATCCTGACGTCCTCGATGTTGACCCCGGCGCTGCCTGCCGCCTGGAACAACCGGGCGAGCTCGCCCGGCCGGTCGCCGATGACCACCTGAACGGCCGCGTACGCGCCGGGCGGGCCGCCCTGCTTGCCGGGGATCCGGGCAACCCCCGCCGCGCCGCGTTCCAGCAGCCCGGTGAGCTGCTTGACCGACTGCTCATCCCCCGCGGCGATCGCCGCCAGCGCGGCGGAAACCGCCGTCAGATCGTCGGCGACCGCCGCGAGCACGTCGGCCGCGTGCGCCGCGTTCGAGCACAGGATCTGCGTCCACAGCGCGATGTCTCCCGCGGCGATCCTGGTGACGTCGCGGACCCCCTGACCGGACAGGGCGAGCGCGTCGCGTGGTGCCTTCTCCATCTGCGCGGCCATTGCCGCCGCCAGCGCGTGCGGCCCGTGGGAAACGAGCGCGACCCACCGGTCGTGGTCCGCGGCGGACATGCGCATGGGCTGGGCGCCGCAGGCGGTGGCCAGCCCGGCGGCCGCCTCGGCGGCCGCCGGCGCGCTCTCCGGGGCCGGGCAGATCGCCCAGGCGCGGCCCAGGAACAGATCGGCCCTGGCGGCGGCGGGGCCCGAGCGCTCCCGTCCGGCCAGCGGGTGCCCGCCCACGAACCGCACCAGGTCGCAGCCGAGCTCCCTGGCCCGGGCCAGCGGAAGTTCCTTGACGCTGGCCACGTCGGTGTACCAGCGGGCCAGGCCGCGCGCCTGCGCGGCCGCCAGGGCCGGCGCGACGGCCTCGGGCGGCATGGCGAGCACCGCCAGATCGGCCGGGCCGCCGGGGGGCCCGGCGTCGGGCAGCTCGGCGCCTGCCCCGATGTCAGCGGCGAGCCTGGCCGCCCCGGGATCGGCGTCGGCGAGCCAGACCTTGGTCCCCCGGTCGCCGAGCGCGAGGGCCACCGAGGTGCCGATCAGCCCGGTGCCGATCACCACCACCGTCCGCGGAGCGGCAGACCCGGGTCCCGGTCCGGTCACTGTGCGATGTCCAAGCGCAGCGCGGCGGCGCCGCGCAGGTACACGTGCTGGATCCCCTCGCGCGGTGCCGCCGTCTCCACGTGCATCATCAGCCGGACCACCCGCGGCATCGCACCCGGGACGTCAATTTCCGCGCAGCACAGCAGGGGGACGTCCTGGAAGCCCAGCTTGCGGGCGGCGAGCGCGGGGAACTCGGCGTTCAGGTCGGTGGTGGCGCTGAACACCACGCTGATCACGTCGGCCGGGATGAGCTGGTTGCGCGCCATGACCTCGGTCACCAGCTCCGACGTGCCCTCGAGGATGGCTGCGGCTTCGTTCGCGTCGACCTGGACCGCACCCCGGATCGCCCTCACCGCCACCGGCCTGTCTCCCCTCGTGGATGAGGTACCAGGTTATAGACCAACGGCCGCGTACAGGTCGCCGATCTCCTTGGTGGTGAGCTTCCGGACGGCTCCTGGCCGCAGCGGCCCGAGCGTCACCGGGCCGACGTGCGTGCGCACCAGCCGGCTGACCGGATGGCCGGTCGCGGCGAGCATCCGCCGGACGATGTGCTTGCGCCCCTCGTGCAGCGTGACCTCCACGAGCGCCCGCGATCCGGCCCGCTCCACCACCCGGAACCTGTCCGCGGTAGCCACCCCGTCGGCCAGCTCCACCCCGGTGGTGAGCTGGCGGCCCAGGTCCCTGGGCAGCGGGCCGGTCACGTCGGCCAGGTAGGTCTTGAGCACGCCGTACCGGGGATGCGCCAGCCGGTGCGCAAGCTCCCCGTCGTTCATCAGCAGCATCAGCCCTTCGGTGTCGTAGTCAAGCCTGCCGACGTGGAACAGCCGCTCGGTTGGGTCCGGGAGGTAATCGGCGATCGTCGGCCGGCCCCGGGTGTCCGACATCGTGGTCAGGACCCCCGCGGGCTTGTTCAGGGCGACATAGACGTGATCTTCACGGGCCGGGATGCGCCGCCCGTCCACCCGGATGACCTGGCGCTGCGGATCAACCCGGGCCCCGTACCTGCGGACGATCTCGCCGTCGACCTCGACGCGTCCCTCGCCGATGATCTCCTCGCAGTGCCGGCGGCTGCCGACGCCGGCCGCGGCGAGCACCTTTTGCAGGCGGACGCCGCCGGGCACGTCGATCAGCGTGTCCCGGTCGTCGCCGGTTCCGTCTGCGGCACCGGGCCGCCCGCGGTCGGCCTGGCCGCGCCCGGCCTGGTTATGACTCCGCTGGCTCATGACCGCCGTCAGGCTCATCGTCAACGTGATCCGGCAGGAACGGCGCCAGGTCCGGCAGCGCGTCCAGGCTTGGGAGCCCGAGCCGCTCCAGGAAGTACGAGGTCGTCCCGAACAGGATCGCGCCGGTCTCCGGGTCGGTGCCAGCCTCCGCCACCAGCCCGCGGAGCACCAGGGTGCGCATGACGCCGTCGCAGTTGACGCCGCGCACGGCGGACACCCGCGCCCGGCTCACCGGCTGCCGGTAGGCGACGACCGCCAGGGTCTCCAGCGCCGCCTGGGTCAGCCGGACCTCCTGGCCGTCGCTCACGAACCGCTCCACGACCGGAGCGCACTCCTCGCGGGTGTAGAACCGCCAGCCGCCGGCCACCTCGCGAAGATCGAAGCCGCGCTGTTCCGCGGCGTAGGACGCGGCCAGCTCCCTGAGGGCGGCCGCGACCTCGGCCCGGGGACGCTCGAGCACCTGCGCGATGACGACCTCGGAAACCGGCTCGTCCGCCACCAGCATGATCGCCTCCAGGCACGCCCGCAGCTCGGGAAGGCTCTCGGCGTCGCCCGGCGCGGGGCGGCCGCGCTCCGTACCCGCGACAGGGAGGCCGGGGTCCGCACCCGGCGCGGCGGAGCCAGGGTCCGCACCGGTCTCGGGCGAGCCACGGTCCGCACCCACGGCGGCCGGGCCAGGGTCCCCACCGGCCACGGGCGAGCCACGGTCCTCACCCACGGCGGCCGGGCCGGGATCCTCGCCCCCGGCGGGGCCGCGGCGGTCCTCGCCTGCGGCGCGGCGGCCAGGGCCCTTGCCGGGCGCCTCACGGCCCCCTGCTGGCGCGGGGCCGCCCTGGCCGTCCGCTGGCAGCGGCGCGCCCACGCCATCCCCGAGGGCAGCCAGGGAGCCGTCCATGGCATCGTGACTGGGCCCAGAGCCGTTCTGCATGTGCTATTCGTCGTCTTTCTGGTCGTCTGCCGGATCGGCGCCGGGGTCGGGGCGCGCCGTCCAGGTCACGTAGAGATCCCCGAGCGGTACCTGCTGGTCGAGCGCGACCCGTGCGTTGCGGTACAGCTCGAGTATGGCCAGGAAGCGGGCGACGACCTCGTACGTGCCCGCGCAGTCCCGGGTGAGCTGGCGGAACGAGGCCCGGCGCAGCCGCTCCAGACGGGCGGAGAGCAGGCCGATCTGCTCCCGCACGCTGGTGATCGGCATGTGCAGGTGCGCGGTGGAGACCACCGGGGGCTGCTTGGGTGTCAGGGCCCGGCCCGCGATCGCGGCGAACTCAGCCGGGCCGAGGCCGAGCAGCACCTCCGGCAGCAGGTCCACGAATCGGGACTCCATCGGCACGCGGCGCGGGAACCTGCGCCCGGCGGCCGCCATCTTCCCCGCCAGTACGGCCGCGGCCTCCTTGTAGGCGCGGTACTGCAGCAGCCGGGCGAACAGCAGGTCCCTGGCCTCCAGCAGGGCGAGGTCTTCCTCGTCGTCCACCTCCCCGGCCGGCAGCAGCCTGGCCGCCTTGAGATCGAGCAGCGTCGCCGCCACAACCAGGAAATAGCTGGCCTGGTCGAGGTCCCAGCCGTCGGCCTTGGCCCTGATGTACGCGATGAACTCGTCGGTCACGCTGGAGAGCGCGATTTCGGTGATGTCCAGTTTGTGCTTTGAGATCAGCCCGAGCAGCAGGTCAAACGGGCCCTCGAAGACGTCGAGGTGCACCTCGAAGCCCGTCGCTGTCCGGGCATCGCCCGGCTCGCTGGTCATCGTCGCGGTCATTTACTTACTAGATCTCCCCACCCCTTTATAGCCAACGCGCCACGTGCCGCGTACCTCAGTTCGCCAGCGTCCCCTCGAACAGCCGCCGGGCCACCAGGCTCCGGTCGCCCTGCGCGTCGAGGTCGGCCAGCAGCACGGCAACCGCCTCGCGGACGATCCGGCCACGGTCGACGGTGATGCCGAGAGCACGCAGGCTGAGGCGGGCGCGCTCCAGGTCGAGCAGTTCGCTGCCGGACAGGTAGACGGTGATCTTCTGCGGATGACGCTCCCTGCCGCTGGCGTGGCGCTGGGCCTCAAGGGCGGGTCCCCGGCCGGACGGCCGGAGCAGCTCGCCGACCCCGGGCAGGCTTACCCGCCGTGTACGGGAACCGCGAGCTCGGCCTGGCGCCACCGGTACAGAACCTCCCTCGACAGCTCCCGGTAGGCAGCCGCCCCGTTGGACGTCGGGTCGAACCGGGTGATCGGCTCCCCCGCCACGGTAGCGTCAGGAAACCGCACGGTCCGGCTGATCACGGTGTGGTACACCTTGTCGCCGAAGCCCTTGACCACACCGGCGAGAACCTCCCTGGTGTGCAGCGTGCGCGAGTCGTACATCGTGGCCAGCAGCCCGTCGAGCACGAGTTTCGGGCTGATCCGGCTCTGCACCTTGTCGATGGTTTCCATCAGCAAGGCAACCCCGCGCAGCGCGAAGTACTCGCACTCCAGGGGCACGAGCACGCCGTCCGCGCAGGCCAGGGCGTTAACGGTGAGCAGGCCGAGCGACGGCTGGCAGTCGATCAGGACGATGTCGTACTCCGGCAGGACCGGCTGAAGCACCCGGCCGAGCACGAACTCCCGGCCGACCTCGTGCACCAGCTGCACCTCGGCGCCGGACAGGTCGATGTTGCTGGGCAGCAGGTCCATGCCGTCGACGTTGGTCTTGAACAGCACGTCGTGCGCGGTGATCCCGCGTTCTATGAGCAGGTTGTAGACGGTCGCGTCCAGCTCGTGCGGCTGGATGCCGAGGCCGACGGACAGCGCACCCTGCGGATCGAAGTCGACGAGCAGCACCCGGCGGCCGTGCTCGGCCAGCGCCGCGCCCAGGTTGATCGTGGTCGTGGTCTTCCCGACGCCGCCCTTCTGGTTGCAGACGGCAACAACCCGGGCCGGGCCGTGTGTCAGCAACGGCTCGGGGTCGGGGAAATTGGGTACCGGCCGGCCGGTTGGACCAAGCACGCCGGGCCTGACCTCCATTACTCGGGACGCTGCCAAACCTAGTGCACCTCCCCGGTGGCCGCCCGGCGGATGCTCGCTGTGCGCCCGCTGACGACCCGGACTCTAGCGCGAGGCTAGGGCTTAGCCATTCCGCCGGCAAGCCGACTCACCGTTCACGCGGAAATGACCGCCAGGCCGCGCGGTCCCTAGAGTGCCCCTTATTGCCGCGTGCGCTTAGCCAAGGGCCCTGGGGTGCGCGCTCGCGTAGACCTCTCTCAGCTTGTCGACGGTCACCAGCGTGTAGACCTGTGTCGTGGTCACCGAGGCATGCCCGAGCAGTTCCTGCACCACCCGGACGTCGGCACCGCCGTCGAGCAGATGGGTGGCGAACGAATGCCGCAGCGTATGCGGTGATACCCCGGCAATCCCGGCCCGCTCCGCAGCGGCCCGCAGCGCCGCCCAGGCGCCCTGCCGGGTGAGACGCCCGCCCCGGGCGTTCAGGAACACCGCAGGGCTGGCCGATGCCCGGCGGGCCGCGGCGGCGAGCGCGGGCCGCGCCCGGACCAGGTACTGCTCCAGCGCCAGGCGCGCGTAGCTGCCCACCGGAACGACTCGCTGCTTCTGGCCCTTGCCGGACAGCCGGACCGCGGCCCGGAGCGCCGGCCCGGCCGGCTCCGCGTCGCGGGGGGAGCCGCCGTGCGCCCTGAGGTCCAGGTCGTCGACGTCCAGCGCGATCGCCTCGGAGATCCGCGCGCCGGTCGCGTAGAGCAGTTCCAGCAGCGCCCGGTCCCGCAGCGGGCGGGGTCCCTCGCCGATCCCGGCGGCCTCGAGCAGGCGCTCGACGTCCGCGATGCCGATCGCACGCGGCAGCCGCCGCGGCGGCGCAGGGGGCCTGACCTGCCGGGCCGGGTCGGCGGGGGCGAGGCCTTCGGCCGCTGCGAACGCGTGCAGCCCGCGGACCGCGACGACGGCGCGCCCGGCCGAGCTTGCCGCCAGCGGCCGGTGGTCGGCGTCACCCTCGCGCAGCCCGGCCAGGAACTCTGCCACGTCCTGGGTCGTCACGTCGGCGATCGCGGTCCGGCGCGCCTGACCGAGCACGGCGGCGTAACGTTCAAGATCTCTTCGATAAGCCTGCAGGGTGTGAGCGGCAAGGCCGCGTTCCACCAGCAGGTGCTCGAGGTAGCGCTTGATCGCTGCGTCGACCGTGGCGGGCTGGCGGGTTTTCAGCTGAGCGCCTCGCTTGCCGGTATCCACGGCAGCCCGTGCGCCTCGGCGACGCTGCGGTAGGTGAGCGAGCCCTCGTGCACGTTCAGTCCCAGCGCGAACGCCGGGTCGGCACGCAGCGCCTCCCGCCAGCCACGGTTCGCTATCTCGGCCGCGTAGGGCAGGGTGACGTTGGTGAGCGCGTAGGTCGAGGTGTGCGGCACCGCGCCGGGCATGTTCGCCACGCAGTAGAACAGCGAGTTGTGCACCCGGTACGTCGGGTTGTCATGGGTGGTGGGGTGGGAGTCCTCGAAGCAGCCGCCCTGGTCGATGGAGATGTCCACGAGCACCGAACCGGGCTTCATCCGCGACACCAGATCGTTGGAGACCAGCTTCGGCGCCTTCGCCCCGGGGACCAGCACCGCGCCGATGACCAGGTCGGCGTCGATCACGGCGCGCTCGATCTCGTAGGTGTTGGAGGCGACGGTCTGGCAGTGGCCCTGGTAGATGGCGTCGGCCGAGCGCAGCCTGGCCACGTTCTTGTCGACCAGGAGCACCTCTGCCTGCATGCCGAGGGCGATCGCCGCCGCGTTCATGCCGGACACACCCGCCCCGAGCACGACCACCTTGGCCGCGTAGACGCCGGACACGCCGCCCATTAGCACGCCGCGGCCGCCGCCGTCACGCTGCAGGTGGTGCGCACCCACCTGGGGCGCCATCCGCCCCGCCACCTCGGACATCGGGGCCAGCAGCGGCAGCGACCCGTCCGGCAGCTGCACGGTCTCGTACGCGATCGCGGTGATGCCCGAGTCGAGCAGCGCGTCGGTGCACTCCCGCGACGCGGCCAGGTGCAGGTACGTGAACAGGACCTGGTCCTTGCGCATCCGGTGGTATTCCTCCGGGACGGGCTCCTTGACCTTGAGGATCAGGTCTCCGGCCTGCCACACCTCGTCGGCGTCCGGGAGGATCGTCGCCCCGGCGGCGGCGAAGTCGTCGTCCGGGATGAGCGAGCCGGCCCCGGCGTCCTTCTGGACGAACACCTCATGCCCGCTGCGGGCCAGTTCGTGCACGCCGGCCGGCGTGATGGCGACCCGGTACTCGTGGTTCTTGAGCTCCTTGGGAATGCCGACCTTCATGAGAACCAGTCCTTCCTGGTCGAGGTGTCCTGCCGGCCCCGTTGCCGGGCAAGTCCACTCCGGGTCGCTGCGGCTGGCGCACCTCAGCGCTCGGGAGCATCGGGTTCCCGCAGCGTAGCGAAGCCGTCGCCGCGCGCCGCATACGCGGACAAGATACCCAGTCCGGTAACGCCATTGTGCAAATCACCAGCGAGGATGCGGGCCGCGGCCTGGTCCAGCGGCACCCAGGCGAGCTCCAGGTAAGCCTCTTCGTGCTCCGGCACGTAGGAACGCTCGGCCTTAGGAACCACGGCCAGCCCGCGGGCGAGGAAGATGCGGACCCGTTCGGTGCTGATGCCCGGTGAGGAGAAGAAGTCCACCAGGACCCGCCAGTCCGCTGCCCGGTAGCCAGCCTCCTCGAGCAGTTCCCGCTCGGCGGTGGCGCGCAGCGGCTCGCCAGCAACGTCGCGCAGGCCGGCCGGTATCTCCCAGAGCAGCCTGCCGACCGGGTGCCGGTACTGGCGGATCATCAGCACCCGCTCGCCGGCGTCCAGCGCGAGCACCGCGACCGCGCCCGGGTGCTCAAGGACATCCCTGCCCACGCTCTCGCCGTCGGGCATCCGGACCATGTCCTTGCGCAGCCGTACCATCGCGCCACGGCCGAGCTCCGACGACGAGATCACCGGCCAGGACTCGGCCGCGTCCCGGATCCCGGTGTCCGCGGCGTCGTCCAGCTCGCCCGCGGTTCCGCCCACTGCGCCCTCCTGCTCAGGCACTGGCGGCGGCGCGCTGCCCCGCGACGGTCAGCGGGTCCGCACCGGGCACCGCCCGCGAGCGTTCGATGGCCGCGGCCACGAGCCCGCTGAAGAGCGGATGCGGCCGCGTCGGCCGGGACAGGAACTCCGGGTGCGCCTGGGTGGCCACGAAGAACGGGTGCACGCTGCGCGGCAGTTCGACGAACTCCACCAGCTGACCGTCCGGCGAGACCCCGGAACAGACCAGCCCGGCGCGCTCCAGCGTCTCCCGGTACGCGTTGTTGACCTCGTACCGGTGCCGGTGCCGCTCCTGCACGGTGTCCGTGCCGTAGAGCTCGCGGACCAGGCTGCCCTCCGCAAGCAGCGCGGGGTACAGCCCGAGCCGCATGGTCCCGCCCATGTTCCGCTCCCCCGCCACGACGTCTTCCTGGTCCGCCATGGTGGCGATCACCGGGTACCGCGCGTCCGGATCGAACTCCGCGCTGTTCGCCTCCTGCAGGCCGGCCAGGTCCCGCCCTACCTCGATGGCCATGCACTGCAGGCCGAGGCAGAGCCCGAGCAGCGGGATGCCGTTCTCCCTGGCGTACCGCACGGCGCCGATCTTTCCCTCGATGCCGCGGACGCCGAAGCCGCCGGGCACGAGTACCCCGTCCACGCCCTCGAGCTGACGCTCCGCACCCTCCGGGGTCTGGCAGTCGTCGCTGGTCACCCACCGGATGTTGACCCTGGCGTCGTTGCCGAACCCCCCTGCCCGCAGCGCCTCGGCCGGCGACAGGTAGGCGTCCGGCAGGTCCACGTACTTGCCGACCAGGGCGATCGTCACGCTGCGCGCGGGGCGGTGCACCCGGCGCAGCAGCTCGTCCCAGTCGCTCCAGTCCACGTCGCGGAACGGCAGCCCGAGCCTGCGCACGACGTAGGCGTCCAGGCCCTCGGAATGCAGCACCTTGGGAATGTCATAGATGGACAGCGCGTCCGCCGCGGAGACCACGGCCTCCTCGTCCACGTCGCACATGAGGCTGATCTTGCGCTTCAGCCCCCCGCTGATCGGCCGGTCTGAGCGGCACACGATCGCGTCGGGCTGGATGCCGATGCTCCGCAGCGCGGCCACGGAGTGCTGCGTTGGCTTGGTCTTCAGCTCGCCGGACGGCCCGATGTAGGGCAGCAGCGAGACGTGCAGGAAGAAACAGCGATCCCGGCCTATCTCGTGCCGGATCTGCCGGATCGCCTCAAGGAACGGCTGCGACTCGATGTCGCCCACGGTGCCGCCGACCTCGGTGATGACGACATCCACGTCGGGGCCGCCCATGTCGACGATCCGCGACTTGATCTCGTTCGTGATGTGCGGGATCACCTGGACGGTGTCGCCCAGGTAGTCGCCGTGCCGCTCCTTGGCGATCACGCTGGAGTAGATCTGCCCGGTGGTGACGTTGGCGGAGCCCGCCAGCCGCGTGTCGAGGAACCGCTCGTAGTGCCCGATGTCCAGGTCGGTCTCGGTGCCATCGTCGGTGACGAACACCTCGCCGTGCTGGAACGGGTTCATGGTGCCGGGGTCGACGTTCAGGTACGGGTCAAGCTTCTGCATGTTGACCCGGAGCCCGCGCAGCTTCAGCAGTCGACCAAGGCTGGAGGCGGTGAGGCCCTTGCCGAGACTGGATGCCACGCCGCCGGTGACGAAGAGATGCCTGGTAGAAACGGGCCGTGAGGAATGCGCTACCGTCGCCAAAGTGAGGCTCCCGTGGTCTTGCCTGCGGTAAATCCGCGGGTCCACGGGGTATCAGGATATCAGCCTGACCTGGCCAGACCGGACGGCTAGCCGGATCCCCGCCCGCGAGCATTCCCGTGATCAGCCTGCTGACCTGGGATAAACCGCCCGATTCGGCCAGCATGGCGTGGCACCCGGCCGGCGTGGCGCCGGTCCTGGGGGGCGTGGCGCGGGCTCCGGCCGCCAGTGGCGCCGGTCCTGGCCGGCGTGGCGCCGGCTCCGGCCGCCAGTGGCGCCGGTCCTGGCCGGCGTGGCGCCGGCTCCGGCCGACAATGACGGGCGGGCTCACACGGGCGTCGTCGCCTGCGACCGCCCCCGCGAGCGCTGGGCCGGCGCGCCGCCGGGGTCGCCATGTGCCTGCTGCCCGCCTTCCCCGAACCGTGCCAGGGCGACTGCGCTGGTGACCGCAAGCACGAAGCCGAGCGCGGCGAGCCCGGCCAGGCCGTGACGGGTGCTGTCGCCGAGGAACGTCACGCCGACGATCGCCGGCGGCACGGTCTCGGTGAGCACCACGGCGGCGGTTGCCACGGTCACGCTGCCGCCTTCCAGCGCCGAGGCATATAGCAAGAACGCCACGATCCCCGCTCCCACCAGCGTGTACGCCGCTGGGGTGTGCACCAGCTGGGCCGCGGAGAACCCAGGCAGGATGCGGGCGGCGATGGCCAGCACGGCGAACCCCAGGCCCGACGTGGCCCCGAGCGCCAGGGTGCGCGCACGGCCGGAAAGCCGCGCCGCCGCCACCCCCACGCCGGCGATGCCGACCACGGTGGCCATCAGCGCGACCTGGAACCCTATCCCGACGCTCGCCGCGCCCTGGGCCCCGGCCGATGAGCCGAGCAGGCCGACCCCGGCCACCACGCCGCCGACCGCGAGCCACTCCCGCCAGCCGAGCTTGACCCCGATCAGCCACGCAGCGACCACGGCGGTGACCGCGAGGTTAGAGGCGATGACCGCCTGCACGGCGAACAGCGGCAGCCGGTGCAGCGCAACGAGCTGGGCGAGGAAACCCAGCAGGTCGATGCCGATGCTGGCGATGAAGCGCCACTGGCCGAGCATCCGGACCAGCAGGCCGGGGTCGACCCGGCCCGCGGCCCGGTCCCCCTCCCGGATCCGGGCCGAGCGGCGGCTCGCCGAGCGGACGGCCATGGCCTGCATGACCGAAGCGATCCCGTAGCAGAAGGCCGACAGCAGCGCGGCGATCAGGCTCGCCCACATGATTCCGACCCTACGCCGACCCGGTCAGCCAGAACATCTGCGCAGATCATCGGGCGAGCCCGCAGCCAGCCTGGTCAGCCAGAACATCTGCGCAGATCATCGGGCGAGCCCGCGGCCAGCCTGGTCAGCCAGAACATCTGCGCAGATCATCGGGCGAGCCCGCAGCCAGCCTGGTCAGCCAGAACATCTGCGCAGATGATCGGGTGAGCCCGCAGCTAGCCCGGGCCCCGGGCCCGGCCAGCCGACCGCGGGCCCGGGCCGCCGCCGGCGGGCCCGGCCAGCCGCCCGCGGGCCCGGCCGGCGTCAGCACGCGTCGGCCAGCAGCCCGGTGACAGCATCCCGGATCTCGTGCGTGCCGGTGAAAAGCACCGATCGCAGGCCCAGGGTGGCCGCTGCCGTCACGTTCTCGCCGCGGTCATCGACGAAGATGACGTCGCGCGGGTCAGCCCGGAGCGCGCCGAGCGCGCGCCTATAGCACGCGAGATCGGGCTTCGCGAGCTTCAGCTGACAGCTGAACAGCAGCTGGCCGAAATGGCGCGCCACCGGCAGCCCGCTGATCGCCTCGGCCAGCTGGTCCGGTGCGTTCGACAACAGCGCGAGCGGTTGCCCGGCCGCGGCGAGATCCTCGATCAGCGCGACCGTGCCCGCCTGCAGCCGCAACCAGGAGGCCCGGTCGAGCCGGGCGAGCTCGGCAACCTCGGTCTCGCTGTAGCTGCGGCCCAGGTCGCTGCCCACGTGCCGCCAGTAGCCGGTTACGTCCAGTTCGGCGAGGTCGTATGCGCGACGCCAGGCCCAGTACTTTTCGGTGAACGCCGGGACTGCCGCGCCTGCGGCACTGGCGAGTAGCGCGAGGTCCTGCTGCGTCAGGGGATGCGAGATCACGCCGCCGTAGTCGAACATCACCCATGTCACGCGCGCCCTCCCAAGGTCCGGCAACCCCGGGCCGCCACAGACCTGGGACGGCTGCCCGCTAAGACACGGCCGCCGAGCCTGGTTTGATCTGGGCCGGGCAGCCGCTGATCATACCGGGCGGGCGGGAGGGGGGCGGGCACCCCGGCCGGCTGCTCTGGGTGAACACCGACCGCCCGGGCGGCCTCATGTTCGCCGCCGTGGCAAGCGCCCGCCAGAACCCCGGCGATCTGGCCGCCTGGCGGGTCGGCCCGACTCCGGTGACGGCCTCGCAGCCGGTCGCCTCGACGGTGACCGCCGGCAGACGCCGCCCATCCGCCGTGAAGCGGAGCAGGTAGGTGGTTCCCAGGAGCAGCGCGGGGCAGTGGACGATGCCCTGCGGGAACAGCGGCAGCGCGCACAGCGCCCGCGCAACCGCCCGCGCGCGTGCCGGGGTGGCGACGCTGACCCGCGGCGGGAAGCGGACCTGCAGCACCGGCACCCGGTTGACGTGATTGCGCACGATCTCCAGGCCGCTGACCGATGCGGTGTGCCGGCACAGCACTGCCTCCGTGGCGGCGGCGGTCTGGCTCGGCGACGGCGTCGCCGAGGCCTTCGGGGGGACGGTGGACGAGGCGCCCGTGGTCGACGCCGGGATGCTCCCGCACGCTGCCAGCACGCCCGAACTCAGGAGCACGGCCGCGCACAGCAGGGTCCCCCGCCACCCCCGCAGCGCCTTCCGCCGTACGCACCGCACCGTCGACCACGCCCGCAGAGGGGGGCGCCGTCTGCCGGTCCCGGAACGATCCATACGCCTTGGACGGGCCTGCCAGCGCCGCCGGTTCCACGCGGTCTCCCGGTATTTCCGGCACCCCGGTCGTGACGGTTCAGCCAGCCGGCACGGGCGGTTCCGGCGCGGGGCCGACTACGGCCTGCGGCTGGGGACCTGCCGCGGCAGGGCCACGACAAGGATGAGAGCGAGGACGAGGATCGCCACGTTGGCCAGCAGGGCGAGTTGTGCGCTATGGCTGAACGCGGAGGCGACGGCGTTCGGCCCGGGGCGGACGTGCAGGGTGCCGAACAGCACGGTGCCGATGACCGCGATGCCGATGGCGCTGCCCAGCCGCTGAGCCGTGCCGAGGATGGCGCTGGCCGTGCCCGCCTCCTCCCTGGGAACCCCGGCCAGCACGAAGTCCTGGTTCGGGGCGATCACCATCCCGCTGCCGAGCCCGGCGAACAGCAGCGGGCCGATGAGATACCAGCCGCTCGGGAGCGGAGCGGTCAGGTGAACCACCAGCGCCGCCAGGGCGAGCCCGGTTCCCACCATCGCGCAGCCGGTGACCAGGACCAACCGGCCCATCCTGGCCGACAGCTTGTCGCTGATCGCCGCGGACACCAGGCTGCCGAACGAGAACGGCACGATGACCAGCCCGGTCATCAGGGCGCTGCGGGCCAGGCCTTCCTGCCACAAGATCGAGATCGTGAAGAACACGCTGGTGAACCCGGCGAAGTAGACGACGGCGAAGATCGCGCCCGCGGAGAACGACGTTTGAGCCAGCAGGCTCGGCTTGAGCAGCGGGTCCGCGCCGCGCCGCCCGGCCCGCACCTCCCACCACGCCAGCAGCGCGAATGCGATCACGCAGCCGGCGAAGCTCACGTAGCACCAGGCGGGCCAGCCCGCCTGGTCACCTTCCACCAGCGGGATGAGCAGCAGGAGCAGCCCGGCGGTCAGCAGGCACAGCCCGGCCGGGTCGAACTGGCGGCGGATCCGCGATCGCGCGCGGGGCAGCTGCCAGGCGGCCATCGGCAGCGCGACCACGCCGATGAACAGGTTCACCAGAAAGACCCAGCGCCAGCCATCGCGGGCACCCGCGCCCGCGATGATCAGTCCGCCCAGGACCGGACCAAGCGCGGTGGATGTACCGATCGTGGCACCGAGGACACCGAATGCCTTCGATCGGGCAGGCCCGGTGAACGACAACTGAATGGTCGCGCCGATGGCCGGGTAGAAAATCCCGGCTCCGATTCCCTGGACCGCGCGGGCGGCGACGATCTCGGCCTGGTTCTGCGACAGCCCGCAGGCCGCACTGGCCAGCATGAAGATGGTGAGGCCGATGAGGAACAACGGCTTGTGGCCGAACCGGTCGCCGGCCCGGCCCGACGGGACCAGGGCGAGTCCGTAGGCGAGCGCGTAGGCAGAGACGACCCACTCGAGACTGGCCGGCGAGGCGTGCAGGCCGGTGCGGATCGTGGGCAGCGCGACGTTCACGATCGTGGTGTCCAGCAGCGCCATGAAGGCGCCGACGAGCACGACGGCGACGGCCCGCCAGCCACGGCTACCGGGCTTGGCCGCGGCGCCTGGCACTGGACCGGCTCCTGCCTGCGGCGCGGCGGCCCCGGGCCGCCCGGTCACGGGTGGGCTCCGCGGTGACGTGGGCCGTCAGCCCCCGGGCCGGCGGACTCGGCCGTTTCCTGGGCCAGGGTCAACGGCGCGCCAATCCCCTCCCGGAAGTCGGCGGCGATCTTCGGCACCTGGTTCAGGAGCTCCTCGTGCCAGCGCACCTCGGTCGCCGCCCGGTCGAGCAGATGGCGCGTGATCATCCGCTCGGCCTCGTTCAGGTACGGGCCCGCGCGCTCCGCCTGGTGCCGCCAGGAAAGCTCCTCGGCGCGCAGCAGGGCCAGCCGGTCCGCCACGATCTGGGCAAGGTCCTCCTCGGGCACGTCCCGGGCCTGTTTCAGGGCGAGGTCGAACGGGTCGTGGGGAAAGCTGATCTTGTGGAGGATCCCGTCACGGATCGCGGACAGTGATTGACGCCCCTCGGGCGTTATCTCGTATACCGTCCGTTCCGGCCGGTTACCGACCCGCTCGGTCCGGACCTCGCGGACCAGGCCCTCGCGTGCCATCCGCTTCAGCGCCCCGTACAGAGAGCCCACCTGGATATCGGTGTACCTCTCGGTACGGTCGGCCTGAGCCTGCTGGAGGATCTGGTGGCCGTGCAGCGGCCCGCTCGCCGCCAGCGTGCCGAGGATGAACAACCGTATTGCTGACATGCGATTACTCTTGCACGAGTAATCGCGCGAAAGCAAGCTAGATACGCGGATCGCTGGCCCACTGCCCGTGCTGGCCCACCGCCCGTGCCGGCACACCGCGCGCCGGGGCACTGCCGTGCTGGCACACCGCCCGCGCCGGCGCCGCGGCCCTCCCTCTCGCTGGCTGCCCGACCGGTCCGGCCCTGACGGGTGCTAAGGCGGGGCCGGCGATCTCAGATGGCGCTCCTGCCGGCGGGAAGGCGGGCCGTCTCGTCGAAGAGCGGGCAATCATCGAGGGACGGGCAGGCGCAGGCCGCAGCGGCTTCCAGCCAGCGGCGGACGAGCCCGGCCCGCTCGATGAGCGCGCGCACTTCCGGCAGCTTCCGCTCGGCGACCTGCCTGAGGTGCTCGGTGGCGGCCGGGTCGCCGGGAGAGGCCGCCAGGAGGAGCCGGATCTCCTGCAATGTCAGCCCGGCGCGCTGCGCGGTATCGATGACCGCGAGGGTCCGCAAGACCGACCGCGGATACCGCCGCTGGCCGCTGACCCGGGCGGGCGCGGGGATGAGCCCGATCCTCTCGTAGTAGCGCAGTGACGAGGGCTGCTTGCCCGCCGCCCGGGCGATGTCGCCGATCGCCAGCAGCTCTGGGGTGGAATCCATGCGTCCTGTCCATTGACTTAAACCCAGCTTTAGCAAGCACGCTAGCCGAGCGGCACACCGAGGGAGGTCATGATGGGCACTGCGCGGATCACCGGCCAGGACACAATGCCGGACATCGCCTGCGGCCTGGGCAGCGAGGATGCCAGCACGCAGGCGGATCGATGGACACGGCTGGGCCGCGAGGCCGGGCTTGGGCGCACAGAGACCGCTGATGGCCTGGAGATCCGGTTCCGCGGAGAGCCGGCCGTCGAACGGGAGCTGCTGGCGCTGGTCTCAGCGGAGAGCAGGTGCTGCGCGTGGGCGCGGTGGGAGGTTCACCACACAGCCGGCGAACTCGTCATGCGTGTGAGCGCGGCACCCGGGGAAGCCGCGGCGGCCGCAGCCCTGCACGCGATGTTCCGCACCGGTGCCGCGGCTGGCCGGAAACCGGAGCGATGATCCGGCCCGTACGCGGAGAACGCAGCAGCTACACGCCTGCGGCCTGCATGCCGCGCAGCTCGTGCTTGAGTTCCTTGATCTCATCACGGAGCCGGGCCGCGATCTCGAACTGCAGCTCGGCCGCTGCGGTATGCATCTGCTCGGTCAGCTCGTTGATCAGACCGACCAGGTCCTCGCGCGCCGGGCCGCCCTCGGCGCGGCCCTGCTCGCCGCGCCCCTGCTCGCCGCGCTGCTCCTGGCGCGCCCCGGCCGCGGCCGATGCCGCCGCCCTCGCCCGCGAGGACAGGCCGGGCACCGGTGCCTTGCCGCGGCTCTGCTGCCGGCCGGCGCCGCCGAGCAGTTCGGCGGTGTCCGCGTCTTCCCGGGCCAGCTGGTCGAGGATGTCCGCGATCCGCTTGCGCAGCGGCTGCGGGTCGATCCCGCGCTCGGTGTTGTAAGCGACTTGCTTTGCCCGCCGCCTGTTGGTCTCGTCGATCGCCCGCTGCATCGACGGGGTCACCTGGTCGGCGTACATGTGCACCTGGCCGGAGACGTTCCGGGCCGCCCGGCCGATCGTCTGGATCAGCGAGGTGCCCGACCGCAGGAAGCCTTCCTTGTCGGCGTCGAGGATCGATACCAGCGACACCTCGGGCAGGTCGAGGCCCTCGCGGAGCAGGTTGATCCCCACCAGCACGTCATACTCGCCGAGCCGGAGCTCGCGCAGCAGCTCCACCCGGCGCAGGGTGTCCACCTCGCTGTGCAGGTACCTGGCCCGGACGCCCAGCTCCAGCAGGTAATCGGTGAGGTCCTCTGCCATCTTCTTGGTCAGCGTGGTCACCAGCACCCGCTCGAACCGCTCGGACCTCTCCCTGATCTCGTGCACCAGGTCGTCGATCTGACCCTTGGTCGGCTTGATGATCACCTCAGGGTCGACCAGGCCGGTCGGCCTGATCACCTGCTCGACGACCTCGCCGCGCACGCGCTGCAGCTCGTACGGACCCGGTGTGGCCGACAGGTACAGCGTCTGGCCGATCCGGTCGCCAAACTCCTCCCAGGTGAGCGGCCGGTTGTCGATCGCACTCGGCAGCCGGAACCCGTGCTCGACGAGGACCCGCTTCCGGGACACATCGCCTTCGTACATGGCCCCGATCTGCGGGACCGTGTTGTGCGACTCGTCGATGACCAGCAAGAAGTCTTCGGGAAAGTAGTCCAGCAGGGTGTTCGGCGGGCTGCCGGCCTCGCGGCCGTCGATGTGCCGCGAGTAGTTCTCGATCCCGGAGCAGCTCCCGACCTGGCGGAGCATCTCAATGTCGTACGTTGTGCGCATGCGTAGCCGCTGCGCCTCAAGCAGCTTGCCGGACTGCTCAAGCTCTGCGAGCCGCTCGCTGAGTTCCGCCTCGATCCCGGCGATGGCCCGTTCCATCCGTTCCGGCCCCGCGACGTAGTGCGTGGCCGGGAAGATGTACAGCTCGTCGTCCTCGCTGATCACCTCGCCGGTCAGCGGGTGCAGCGTCATCAGCCGCTCGATCTCGTCACCGAACATCTCGATCCGTACGGCGAGCTCCTCGTAGACCGGGATCACCTCGATGGTGTCGCCGCGGACCCGGAACGTGCCCCTGGTGAATGACAGGTCGTTGCGGGTGTACTGCATGCCGACGAGCTTGCGGAGCAAAGCGTCCCGGTCGATCGTTCCGCCCACGCTGAGCGGCAGCATCCGGTCCACGTACTCCTGAGGAGTGCCGAGGCCGTAGATGCAGGACACCGACGCGACCACGATCGTGTCCCTGCGGGTGAGCAGCGAGTTGGTCGCCGAGTGCCTGAGCCGGTCCACCTCGTCGTTGATCGACGAGTCCTTCTCGATGTAGGTGTCGGTCTGCGGTACGTATGCCTCTGGCTGGTAGTAGTCGTAGTAAGAGACGAAGTACTCGACCGCGTTCCTGGGCAGCATCTCGCGCAGCTCGTTGGCAAACTGGGCGGCGAGGGTCTTGTTCGGCAGCATGACCAGCACCGGGCGCTGCAGCTTCTCCGCCAGCCAGGCGACGGTCGCGGTCTTGCCGGTCCCGGTCGCGCCGAGCAGCACTGTGTCCTTGTCCCCGGAGCGGATCCGCTTCTCCATCTCCGCGATCGCCTGCGGCTGATCCCCGGCGGGCACCATGTCAGTGACCACCTCAAACGGGGCAACGCGCCGCTGCAAGTCGGTCACTGGACGCATGACCCCTCCTCCTTAGCGATCTTTATGCGACACCTCGGCTGAGTCAGCTCCACTCTAGGCCGGCCTTCTGACATTCTGGCCGGGCCGGGGCGACGGACCCGGTGAGAGAGCGGGGTGCCTGGCAACCGGACAGGCCGACGAGTGCGGCACCGAGGTGGCTGGCGACGCTGATAATCAACCAGCGGACGCCCGGCGCAATTCCGCCGCCGACCCGCCCAGCTCCCGCTTCCACCCTGGGCGTCGAGGCAGTCAGCCCCCGGGCCGCTTCGGGCCCGCCCACCCCTGGGCGCTTCAGCGCCCACCCGGCTGCGGCCCGCTCAGGCACAACATCGATGGCGCATTGCTGTCGCTATCACAGCAGCAGAACGCCAACGATGCGGCTCGGCCGCGCCTGGCGCTTCGGCACCCACCCCCGGGCGCTTCAGCGCCCACCCGGCTGCGGCCCGCTCAGGCACAACATCGATGGCGCATTGCTGTCGCTATCACAGCAGCAGAACGCCAACGATGCGGCTCGGCCGCGCCTGGCGCTTCGGCGCCCACCCCCTGGCGTCCAGGCCCCCCAGGCGGAACCGCGTCCGGGCCGAAGCGCCTAGCTGGCTTCCCGGCGGCGCAGCTCCGACCACAGGTCGGCCACCTGGCGGTCCAGCTCGGCCAGCGAACCCGAGTTGTCAACCACGATGTCGGCGATCGCCAGCCGCTGCTCCCTGCTGGCCTGGGCCGCCATCCGGGCCTCGGCCTGGTCACGGGCCATGCCGCGGCCGTCCACCAGGCGGTCGAGCTGCACCTGCGGCGGCGCGTCAACCACCACGATCACGTCGTAGATGCCTGCCCGGCCGCTCTCCGCGATCAGCGGCACGTCGTGCACCACGATCGCGCCGGGCCCGGCCGTTCGCTCCAGCTCGGCCATCCGCGCGCCCACCCTCGGATGGACGATCGCGTTGAGCCGGGCCCGGAGCTCCGGGTCGGCGAAGACGATGTCGCCCAGCCGGGGACGGTCGAGACTGCCGTCCGGCAGGAGCACGTCCTCGCCGAATGCCTTGACCACCTCGGCCAGGCCTTCGGTGCCGGGCTCGACGACCTCCCTGGCCACAGCGTCCGCGTCGATGACCACCGCGCCGTATCCGGCCAGGCGCTTGGATACCTCGCTCTTGCCCGAGCCAATCCCGCCGGTCAGTCCCACGCGCAGCACACTGAGATCCTAAGTACCCATCGTCGAGCAATTCGCTTCTTTGCGTCCCTGCGTGCTGGCGTGTGGTAGGCGGGAACACGGCAGAGCGGGCAGCTCAGCCGTGTTCGGCAGCGGCCTTTTCTTGATCGTAGTAGCTGACGAGCATATAGGCCTTATGCCAACACCCCACAACACCCGCGCACTCGCCGACTGACTATTGACCCCGAACGCGACGCTCCTGCCGGTCATCGACGTCTGCAGGGCAAACCAGCGCAATCTCTACAAATCTGAGGGCAGCGTTAGTCCCGCGACGGGGGCGGCGCAGGGCAGGCAGCCGCTGGACTCCTCGCCACAGGATCGACATCGCCGGTGGGAGCGGCACAGGAATAGATTGGTAATGCCATAGCTCGTAGAGTGGGCGGATGCCTATCAAGCCGGGAACCCTGACCGCCAAGGGGCGCGAAACCAAGCGGCGCATCGTTGCAGCGGCCGCCCAGCTGATGTACGAGCGGGGCGTGGCCCTCACCACGATCGAGGATGTCCGGGCACATGCTCAGGTGAGCAATTCGCAGATCTACCACCACTTCGCGGACAAGACTGCGCTGGTGCGTGCCGTCATCGCGTATCAGACCGAGGCGGTCCTGGAGCCGCAGGAGCAGCTGTTCTCCCGGCTTGACTCAATGGAGGGCCTGCGGGAGTGGCGCGATCTCCTGGTGGCCCACCAGCGGGCGCTGGAGTGTCACGGCGGTTGCCCGATCGCCTCGCTGGCCAGCCAGCTCGCGGAGAGCGATGAGGCGGCGCGGCTCCAGCTCGCCCATAGTTTCGCGCGCTGGTCGGCGGGGCTGCGCGCCGGGCTGGCCGCCATGCACGCCGCCGGCCGCCTGCGGCCCGAGGCCGATCCCGAGGCGCTGGCGCTGGCTCTTCTCGCCTCGTTGCAGGGCGGGCTGGTGATGACGCAGCTCGGGCGCGACACCAAGCCGCTGGAGGCGGCGCTGGACACGACGCTCGCCTACATCGAGTCGCAGGCCCTGTCCTAGACCGTCCTAGGCCCGCTCCGGTCCACGCCACGAAGTTTGGCATTGTGATGCCAAAACTCGATGGCTACGGTGGAACGCACATGCCGATCATGGCATGGCACACCGACCAGAGGGACTGTTATGACCACTCCGATCACCGACCAGGTCGCCGTTCTCGAAGCGGGCATGGCCCAGCAGGCTCCGGCCGAGATCCTCGCGCCGTTCGCCGAGGAGCGGCAGCAGCTCGCCGCGTCCGGAGTCCCGGCTGGGGTGGCCGGGCCCGGCACCGAACTGCCCGACGCCGCGCTGCTCGATGCCCACGGCAAGCCGACCACGCTTCACGACGCGCTCGCCGGCAGGCCCGCCGTGCTCGTCTTCTACCGCGGCGCCTGGTGCCCGTACTGCAACCTGACGCTGCGCACCTACCAGGCGGAGCTGACGCAGCCGCTGGCCGAGCGGGGCGCGGTGCTGGTCGCGATCAGCCCGCAGAAGCCCGATGGCTCGCTGACGATGCAGGAGACCAACGAGCTGACCTACCCGGTGCTGTCCGACCCGGCGCATACTCTCGCGGGCCACCTGGGTATCCTCACCGAGCCCTCCGAGGGCGCCAAGGCGTCCCAGGCGGCCATGGGCCTCGACGTCGCCGCGGCGAACGCCGACGGGACCTCCGTGATCCCCATGCCCACCACGGTCATCGTGGATGCCTCCGGCGCCATCCGCTGGATCGACGTCCACCCCGACTACGCGACCCGCAGCGAGCCGGCCGAGATCCTGGCCGCCTACGACGCCGCGCTTTGACAAGGCCCGGTTAGGAGCATCCCGATGAAGAATCTTCGTGACGCCTGCGGCCAGTGGGCCGTCGTCACCGGCGCCGTACCAACGGCGTGGCCGTACGAACGGCATATCGGTTGGCCCGCCCCGCACGTGATCTCAAAGCGGAGCCGACGTGTCATACCGGAGGCGTATCTGGAGACGACGCTCGCCGGGAGCCCGCCCGGGTAGCCGTTTCATGATCCCGGTGCATGGCACGCGGATAACACCTCATGCACCCGGATCATGAAGTACTCCCGCTACGGGCCCTGCGGCCCGGAGGTAAGAGTGGCCAACGGCGCGGCTCCAGAGGGAGGTAAGCCTATGCGGGCGGGACTTCCCACCCAGAGGTAACGGCCACGCCCGACGGGGTTCCCAGCCGGACGTAACGGCCGCCGGAGCGGCCGCTGGCTAGCTCCGGCCGACAGAGCAGCCGCTGGCTAACTCCGGCCGACAGAGCAGCCGCTGGCTAACTCCGGCCGACAGAGCAGCCGGTGGCTAGCTCCGGCCGACAGAGCAGCCGCTGGCTAACTCCGGCCGACAGAGCAGCCGCTGGCTAACTCTGGCCGCCGCAGCGGCCCCCGGCTAGTTCTGGCCGCCGGAGAGCTTGTCCCGCAGCGCCGCGAGCGCCTCATCCGAAGCTAGCGTGCCGGTCGCCTCGGCCTCCGGCTCGGCCTGCTCCCGTGGAGTGTTGCCGCCCGGCGAGCCGGCCGCCTCGTTTCTCCGGGCCTCGGCGACCTGCTGCTGGTGCGCCTCGTACCTAGACCTGGCCTCGGCGTACTGCTGCTCCCACTCCTCGCGCTGCTTCTCGTAGCCTTCCATCCACTCCTGCGTCTCGGAGTCGAAGCCCTCCGGGTAGACGTAGTTGCCCTGGTCGTCGTAGGTGGCCGGCATGCCGTAGAGCGTCGGGTCGAAGTCGTCCCCGACCGCCTCGCCGATCGTGCCCTCGTTGGCCTGCTTGAGCGACAGGCTGATCCGGCGCCGGTCGAGGTCGATGTCGATGATCTTGACGAAGATCTCGTCGCCGACCTGCACCACCTGCTCGGGAATCTCCACGTGCCGGTCGGCAAGCTCGGAGATGTGCACCAGGCCCTCGATGCCCTCCTCGACCCGGACGAACGCGCCGAACGGCACCAGCTTGGTGACCCGGCCCGGCACGACCTGCCCGATCTGGTGGGTCCGCGCGAACTGCTGCCAGGGGTCCTCCTGGGTGGACTTCAGCGACAGCGAGACCCGCTCGCGGTCCATGTCCACGTCCAGCACCTCGACCGTGACCTCCTGGCCCACCTCGACGACCTCGCCAGGGTGGTCGATGTGCTTCCAGGAGAGCTCCGACACGTGCACGAGGCCGTCGACGCCGCCGAGGTCGACGAACGCACCGAAATTGACGATGGAGGAGACCACGCCCCTGCGGATCTGGCCCTTCTGCAGCGTGTTCAGGAAGTTCTGGCGGACCTCCGACTGGGTCTGCTCGAGCCAGGCGCGCCGGGACAGGACCACGTTGTTCCGGTTCTTGTCCAGCTCAATGATCTTCGCCTCGATCTCCCTGCCCACGTACGGCTGCAGATCACGGACCCGCCGCATCTCGACGAGGGAAGCGGGAAGGAACCCGCGCAGCCCGATGTCCAGGATCAGGCCGCCCTTGACCACCTCGATGACGGTGCCGGTGACGACGCCGTCCTCTTCCTTGATCTTCTCGATCGTGCCCCACGCACGCTCGTACTGAGCGCGCTTCTTGGACAGGATCAGCCGGCCTTCCTTGTCCTCCTTCTGCAGGACAAGGGCTTCGATGTGCTCGCCAGTATGGACGACGTCGTGCGGGTCAACATCATGCTTGATCGAGAGCTCGCGTGACGGAATCACGCCCTCGGTCTTGTAGCCGATGTCCAGCAGGACCTCGTCGCGGTCGACCTTGACGACCGTCCCCTCGACGATGTCGCCGTCGTTGAAGTACTTGATTGTCTCGTCGATCGCCGCGAGGAAGGCCTCCTCGGACCCGATGTCGTTTACCGCTACCTTGGGGGTCGAGGTGGCCTCGGTGCTGCTGGTCGTCATGTGTAGGTGGGCTCCGGGTACGGACAGGATTAATGCGGACGCGCGCCATGCGCGATTCAATCCGCCATGGGCGGCCAGGAGTGACTGGACTTGCCTGGCCAGTGTGACCGGCCGCGGCCTGCCGTTAAGACGCCCGCGGGCTGCCTGACCATGGCGGACTGCAAGAAACACAGCGCAGCGATCAGGATATGAGAGTGCGGCCTACCGGTCAATCTAAGGGCGGCATGCAAGTGGGCCGGCCAGGGAGCGAAACCCCAGGAAAATCCGCAGTTCCGTGAGCTAAGCTAACCATCACTGAACGTTCAGTAAACGCCACGGAAGGTCCGGGCCACCCGGCGGCATCGGCGGCGCGGCGCACGGCGATCGCGGCATCGGCGCCTCGACGTGCAGCTCAGGCGGCACCGGCGGCGCAGCGTGCGGCCATCGCCGCCACCTGCGGCGATCGCGGCAGCGGCGCCTCGACGTGCAGCTCAGGCGGCACCGGCGCCGCAGCGTGCAGCCATCGCGGCATCGGCAGCGCAGCGTGCGGCCATCGCGGGCATCGGCGCCACCTGCGGCTCAGTGCGCAGCATCGGCCCAGCTCCGGCCGGTTCCCATGGACACCTCGAGCGGCACGCTGAGCGCGAACGCCCCGCACATCTCGGCGTGGACCAGTTCCTTGAGCTGATCAAGCTCGCCGGTCGCCACCTCGAAGAGCAGTTCGTCATGCACCTGGAGCAGCATCCGGGACCGCAGACCGTCGGCACGGATCCTGCGGTGCACCGCGAGCATGGCCACCTTGATGACGTCGGCGGCCGAGCCCTGGATCGGCGCGTTCAGCGCCATCCGCTCGGCCATCTCACGGCGCTGGCGGTTGTCGGAGACCAGGTCAGGCAAGTAGCGGCGGCGGCCCAGAATGGTCTGCGTGTAGCCGTCCCTGCGGGCCTGGGCGACGATCCCCTCCAGGTAGTCCCTGATGCCGCCGAACTGCTCGAAATAGTCATCCATGAACGCGCCGGCCTCCTCCCGGGAGACCCGCAGCTGCTGCGAGAGGCCATAGGAGGACAGCCCGTAGGCGAGCCCGTAGTTCATCGCCTTGATCTTGCTGCGCAGCTCGACCGTGACCTCCCCGGCGGGGACGCCGAACACGCGCGAGGCCGTCTCGGCGTGGAAGTCGTGACCTGACGTGAACGCCTCCGCCAGCGCTTGGTCACCAGAGAGATGCGCCATGATCCGCAGCTCGATCTGGCTGTAGTCCGCGGTCAGCAGGGTCTCGTAGCCCGGGCCGACCACGAACGCCTGCCGGATGCGGCGGCCCTCCTCGGTCCGGATCGGGATGTTCTGCAGGTTCGGGTCGGTGGAGGAGAGCCGCCCGGTGGCGGCGATCATCTGGTTGTAGGTGGTGTGGATGCGGCCGTCCACGTCAGCCATGGGGATCAGCGAGTCCACGATGCTCTTCAGCCTGGCGACGTCCCGGTGCCGGAGCAGGTGCTCGAGTACCGGGTGGCCGGTCTGCACCAGCAGGCTGGTGAGCGCTTCGGAGTCGGTCGTGTACCCGGTTTTGATCCGCTTGGTCTTGGGCAGCCCGAGCTCGGTGAACAGCACCTCCTGCAGCTGCTTGGGCGAGCCGAGATTGAACTCATGCCCGACGACGGCGTAGGCCGCCTGCTCGGCCGCTTTGACGTCCCCGCCCAGGCTGGCTGACATCCCGGCCAGGTGATCCACGTCCGCGGCGATCCCGGCCCGCTCCATCTCGGCGAGCACGCCGACCAGCGGCAGCTCCACATCGGCGAGGAGCTGCGCGACGCCGCGCTGCTCCAGGACGGCGTCCAGGGCGTCGGCTAGCTCCGCCGTGGCCCGGGCCCGCTGGGCCAGAGCGTTCGCCCGGTCGGCGTCCAGCTGGTCGGCGGCGTCGGTGTCGAGCGTGAGCTGCCCGACCGTGGCCTCGCTGCTCCCGGTCAGCCTCCGGTTCACGTAGCGCTCGGCCAGGTCAGCCAAGTCGAACGAGCGCTGGCCGGGCAGTGCCAGATAGGCGGCCAAGGCGGTGTCGCTGGTCAGGCCCCGGAACTCCAGCCCGCGCGCGGCCATCGCGTGCATGGGTCCCTTGGCGTCGTGCAGAGCCTTGGGCACCGAGGGGTCGGCCAGCCAGCTGGCCAGGGCCCGCTCGTCGTCTTCGGTCAGCGCGGTCGGGTCGAGGTACGCGTCGGCGCCGTCGGGCGCGCCCAGCGCCAGGCCGTCGAGGATGCCGGTGCCGCGGGCCCAGCTGCCGCTGGCGGCGAGGCCCACCCGGCCGCCGCTGCCGTGCTCGGTCAGCCATTGCGCCACGTCCTCGGGGCCGAGCAGCTCTGCCTCGACGTCGAAGCCTTCGGTCGGCCCGGCGGCCGCGGCCCCGGCCGACTCGGTGAACCCGTTCGGGAACGTCGCCTGGAGCCGCTCCCGCAGAACGCGGAACTGCAGCGTGTCAAAGAGCTGGTGCAGCTGTTCCCGGTCCCAGGGTGCGGGGGTCAGCTCCCGCGGCGCCGCACCGACCGGGACGTCCCTCGCCAGCTCGGTGAGCTGGCGGTTCCGCAGCACGTCGGCGAGGTGCTCGCGCAGCCTGTCCCCGGCCCGGCCCTTGACCTCGTCGACCCGGTCGACGAGCTGGGCCAGCGAGCCGAACTCCATGACCCACTTGGCCGCCGTCTTCTCCCCGACCCCGGGGATGCTCGGAAGGTTGTCGCTCGGGTCGCCGCGCAGCGCGGCGAAGTCCGGGTACTGGGCCGGGGTCAGCCCGTACTTCTCGGTCACCGCGTCCGGCGTGAACCTGGTCATCTCGCTGATCCCGCGCCTGGTCATCAGCACGGTCACGTCGTCGGTGACCAGCTGCAGCACGTCGCGGTCGCCGGAGACGACCAGCACGCTCATGTCGTCGGCCGTGGCCTCGGTGGCGAGCGTGGCGATGACGTCGTCGGCCTCGTACCCCGGCACCGACAGCTGCCGGATGCCCAGCGCGTCGAGCACCTCGAAGATCAGGCTGAGCTGGCTCCTGAAGTCGGCCGGGGTCTCCCGGCGGTTCGCCTTGTACTCGACGTACTGCTCGTGCCGGAAGGTCGGCTCGCTCCGGTCGAAGGCCACCGCCACGTGCGTCGGGTGCTCGTCGCGGAGGACGTTGATGAGCATGGCGGTGAAGCCGTAGACGGCGTTCGTCGGCTGGCCGGTCGTGGTTGAGAAGTTCTCCGCTGGGAGCGCGAAGAACGCCCGGTATGCCAGGGAGTGGCCGTCGAGCAAGAGCAGCCGGCTCCTGTGATCGTCGCCGCCGCGGCCGGCGCGCCTCTGCGTGGACGCCTCAGGCTTCGTCACCACGCAGGCAGTTTAGTGGGCGGGTCTGACACCAGCGGCAACCTGAGCGTTCAGGATCTCAATGAGAGTGCCGGAGCCGAGCCAAGCGCGCCCCCGGTGCCCGGCGAGGGACGGGCCGGGCACCGGGGGCCGCGCATCAGGCGGTCACCACCCGAAGCCGTGCGACGAGAACGCGAAGATCGTCTCTGAGGCGAACGTCGCGCCCGCCTTCAGCTCGGTCGTCGGGAAGTTGGGCTGGTTGGGCGAGTTCGGGAAGTGCTGGGTCTCGAACGTGTAGCCAGCACCCTGCCGGTAGGTGTGCCCGCTGATACCCACCAGCGTGCCGGTGAGGAAGTTGCCGCTGTAGAACTGGACTCCCGGCTGGTTGGTCCAGACGGTCAGCTCGCGGCCGCTGGCCGGGTCCCAGGCGTGGGCGGCGAGGTTCAGGCCGTCCGGGCCCGTGGTGGCCGCGGTCTGCGGGTTCAGCACCCAGTTGTGGTCATAGCCCTGGGCGATGAGCAGCTGGTTGTACCCGGGCGAGTTGAAGTTGGCGCTGACGTCGTCGATCCGCGCGCCGATCTGGTGCGGCGAAGTGAAATCGAACGGCGTGCCCGCGACCGGGGCCAGGTAGCCGAGCGGGATCTGGGTCGTGTCCGTCGGCGTGTACTGGTTGGCGTTGATCTGCACGTACTGCCCGTACGCCGAGCCCGCGGGCGAGTCCTCGCCAGCCAGGTTGAAGTAGCTGTGGTTGGTGAGGTTGATGACCGTATTGAGGTCGCTCGAGTCGTTCACGGCCTTGTAGTGGATGGCGTACTGATCCTGGTTGTTCAGCGTGAACGTCACGTCAACGGTGATCTGGGCCGGGAAGCCGGTGCAGCCGCTCGGGCAGCCGGGGCTGCCCACGGCGCCGCTCGAGTCGCCGTTCGGGCTGACGAGCTGGAGGGTCACCCCGACCTCGCCGTTCTGGTCGATCACGCTGCCGACCTGCGACCAGATGTGGTCGCCGAAGCCGACGAGGCCGCCGTGCAGGTCGTTGACCCCGTTGTTGATCGGCAGGGTGTAGGTCTCCAGGCCGCTCGGCTGCTGCAGCTGGAACGTGCCCTTGGCGATGCGGTTGCCGTACCGGCCGATCGTCTCGCCGAAGTACGGGCCGCCGTTGGCGGTCACCGGCGGGCTGTCGTAGGTGACGTAGTCCTGGAGTGTCTTGAACCCGAGTATGACGTCGGCCTCCTGGCCGTTGTGACCCGGCACGTCGATCGACTGCGTGATCGCGCCGTAGCTGAGGAGGTTGATCTGCATGCCCGCGCAGTTGGCCATCGTGTACCGGTAGGTCGGGGTGAGCTTCCCGGTATACGGCTCGATGGTGCTGCCGAAGTACTGCTTCGAAATGGTGGGGCTGCACTGCTGGTGGGCCTGGGAGGCGGATGCCTGGCTGATGGCCAGTCCGCCCATGAGGCCGATGCCAAGGACTGCCGCCGCGCCGATCCGCACGGCCGGCCTGGTGAGCCTGGACGTTAACAGGTTGCGCATGAGGGCCTCCCTCTCTTCAGAGGTCCGCGGCTTGGACCTCTTCCTTACGGCATTGTTAGCGCTAACAAGAGTGGATGTGAAGGACTTGACACTGAAAGAGCCGATTTACCTGGTAGACGCGATCGAAGGGACCAACCGGACTTAAATGATTAATGGCTCATGGA
>Ga0335075_10002141_pt1 | contig 31959 bp, 21 predicted proteins | sample Lox_Sample_24_FD_206723 | JGI IMG/M metagenome (GOLD analysis project Ga0335075, IMG submission 206723) | Soil microbial communities from Loxahatchee National Wildlife Refuge, Florida, United States - Lox_Sample_2.4 | ecosystem: Environmental > Terrestrial > Soil > Wetlands | place: USA...
GATAACCTCGATCGCCCTCGAGTAACCTGCGCCCGGAATCCTCGCCCCGGCACAACCTCCCCAGCGAAAGTACCGGCACAGCATGACCCCACGTGAGCATTAGCCCCAGCCGCTGACTTCCATAACGCCGAATATTTGCTTGCGTTGGTCTGGCGGCTTGCTGGGTTTTTTGCGGACAGATCGCCCGGTTCTGGCGCGCTGAGTCTCATCCTGGCTGCCATGAAGACCTCGCTGCCTGTCGTGAATTCAGATCTAGGCGCCGGGCTCGATTCGCGTGCCTGCGTTCCCGGAATCCTGTTGCCGGGCGCCGACATCCGGCACGGTTTGCCTGCCTGCGTTCCCGGGCTCCTGTGGCCGGGCGTGGGCATTCCGGGACCTGTGCTGCTGCACCGAGCCGGCCACATACCCCAGGAGTTCGGGATCCATGCGGTTGAGTCCCTTGCGGTCATACCACCTCACCAGGACCGCGCCGAGGATCAGCCAGATGACCAGCCCCAGCGTGGCGGCCGTGACCGCTCGCGCCAGCCCGGCGTCGGCCTGGGCGTCGAAGTACAAGATCGCCTGGGTGCCGGCGAGGATCTGGCGCAGCGGCTCGATCCCGGCCAGCCATCGCAGGACGCCGGGCAGCGCCTGGAGGGGCACGGTGCCGCCCGCGGCCGCCAGTCCCGCGTAGACGAAAAGCAGCAGGGCCACGAGCTGGCCGAGGGAGGCGCCCAGGACCGCGCACAACACGATGGTCCCCGCGGCCACGCTCGCCGCGCACAGCCAGGCCAGCAGCCACAGCAGCCCGAGGTGGGGGGCGTCCATCCGCAAGATGCCGGCCGCCACCACCAGCAACAACCCGGTCATCAGGCCGGTGAGGACGGCGGCCATAACCCACTTGATGACCATCGTGTTCCACCGGTTGATCGGCAGCGGCTGGCGCTGCCGCCATTTGGGCCCGATCTCGCTGGTGGCATATCCGGTCGCGGCATCCACCGAGGGGTTGATGATGGTCCCGGCCAAGAACCCGCACATCAAGGTCAGCAGGGCGATGTAGAAGGCGCTCAGCCCCAGGGCAGAGTGAGCGGGCGGCTGCCGGTAGTCGGCAGTGGTGACGGTGACCGGGTCGGTCAGGAAATCTGTGGTCAGCGGACTGGACGCCCGGGCGGCGGGCACGAAGGCCGCGAGCTGCCGCCCGATCTGGTGGGATGCCGCCGCCAGGCCAGTCTGCAGCACGCCGGAGGCCAGGCTGGCTCCGATCGTGCCGGCCCGCTGGTTGGTCAGGATGACGATCGCCGGCCGTCCGTACCCCCGCCGACTGGCACTCACCCCGGCCCGGTTGAGCAGCGATGCGGTGAAGCCGGGCGGGATCACCACCGTGGCGTAGGAAGCCCCGCGGTCCATGGCCTGCTGCGCGGAGCTGAGCGGGGTGTCGGTTAGGGCCAGCCGGCCGGAGACTGCGGTGCTGCCGGACAGGCCGCGCTGCACCTGCTCGCCGATGTTGACCTGGCGGGTGCCGATCACCGCCCCGCGGTCCTGGTTCACCACCGTCACCGGCAGGCCCTGCAGGTGAGCCAGGGGGTCGACCACCGACCCGACGTAGAACGCCGTGATCAGCACCACCACCGCCGACCCTAGGATCAGCGGCAAGATCCACACCGCCTGGACCTTCAGCAGGTTCCTCGCCCGGACGGGGAAGGCACGCCTCCCCAGGAGTTCGCTGTTCCGGACAGTGCCCGCGACCGTCTCACGCTGCTGCTGGGTCATGAGTCCTTCTCCCGTCTAGTTCAAATGCCGCCGTTGGGACACTGCCAGCCTGCATGGGGGACTTAGCGGTCGCTTGGCGCCGGCTTGGCGTGAGAGCGGTGCCCGCCTGCCAAGCCGGCGCCAAGTCGCCGGGGCAGGATGCGGGAAAGATCCGACAGTGGGAGCCGGCAATGACCCAAGGCCTGTCACCCGGGGCAGCAGGGATGGTGTTCCGTAGGTGCCGGTCGCCGCTGGAACAGCGGGCGGCTGGCAGGCTGCTGGCCGTGCGGGGCATCCCGCTGGGGGAGCGTGGTGTCGCGGGTGCTGACCTGTTCGGGTTGTGGGATCTGACGGCGCCCGCCGGGGAAGCTCTGGCCGGAGCCGCGGCGACCGGGCCGCTGGGGGACGGCGGGGAGGTGCAGTTGCGAGGCATCGCGGTGACGGCCGGTGCGGGGCACCAGGGGCTGGAGCGGCGGCTGGTCTGCGAGGTGGCAGACAGCGTACGGGCGCTAGGCGCGGCCCGGCTGGTCGCCGGGCCGGCCGACGGGGCCGGTCCCACGGTGGCGCTGCTGCGCAGCGCCGGCTTTGTCCCGGCGGGTGCCGGCCGCGCCCCCACCCGAGTTAGCGCGCTCCGTACCGGCTCGCCTGCGGACGACGAGGGCAGCTGGTGGGAACTGGAGCTATGAGAACGCTCACGGGCCGGCGTCTGCGCGACGCGTGACCACGTGCTCGTGGAGACCTGCTGGCGTAAGGTGGACCGACAGCAGGTTTGCAGCCCGATAAGGCGGCCGGGATGGTGCAGTTCAGGCTGCTGGGACCGCTTGAGGCCCTGGACGGGGAGCGCCGGGTCGAGCTGGGGCGCCCCAAGCAGCGGGTGCTGCTCGCGGTGCTGCTGGTCCACGCTAACCAGGTGGTGTCGGCGGATCGGCTGGTCGAGGAGCTGTGGGGCGCCGACCCGCCGCCGCAGGCGGCCGCGTCGCTGCAGACGTACGTGTCGAATCTGCGGCGGGCGCTGGAGCCGGGCCGGGCGGCCCGGGCCCCGTCGCGGGTGCTGGTCAGCCAGCCGCCCGGGTACCGGCTGGTGGTCGGCGCCGGGGACCTGGATGCGGCCCGTTTTGCCGCGCTAGCGGAAGAGGGTCACCGGTTGCTGGGGGCGGGGCGGCCCACGGCTGCCGTCCGGGTGCTGCGCGAGGGGCTGGAGCTGTGGCGGGGGCCCGCGCTGGTCGAGGTGGCTGATGAGGGGTTCGCCCAGGCCGAGCGGAACCGGCTGGAGGAGCTGCGGGTGGCCGCGCTGGAAGACCGGCTGGCCGCCGACCTGGACCTCGGTGGCCACGCCGCCGCGGTCGCCGAGCTGGAGGAGCTGGCCGGCCGCTACCCGTTCCGGGAGCGGTTGGCCGGGCTGCTGATGCTGGCCTTGTACCGGTCGGGTCGGCAAGCCGAGGCGCTGCAGGCGTTTGCCGCCGCGCGCCGCGCGCTGGCCGATGAGCTGGGCATCGACCCGGGCCGGTGGCTGCGGCAGCTGGAGACCGGTATCTTGCGCCAGGATCCCGGGCTGGACTGGACGCCGCCACCGGCCGAGCCCGGCCCGCCACCCGCTCAGGCCGGCGGGCCGGCCGGCGAGGCAGGCCCTGCGCTGGCGGCCCCGGTCCCGCTAGGCCCCGGAGGCGCCGCCGGTGAGCTGGTCGGGCGGGATGATCAGCTCGCGGCACTGGACGGGGTCCTGGTCGGCGCGCGGGGCGGGCGCGGCCGGGTGGTGCTGGTGGCCGGGGAGCCGGGGATCGGAAAGACCCGGCTGGCCGAGGAGGCCGCGCGGCGCGCCGCCGCGGCGGGCATGGGCGTGGCGTGGGGGCGCTGTCACGAAGGAGACGGCGCGCCGGCGTTGTGGCCCTGGGTCCAGGTGGTGCGCCAGCTGGCCGCCGAACTGGGTCCGGGCCAGCTGTCCGCCATGCTGGGGCCATCGGCCGCCCGGCTCGGCCCGCTGATGCCCGAGCTGGCCGAGGCGGCCCCGCCGCCCGGGCCACTGCCGATAGCGGACTTGGGGGCGGCCCGGTTCCAGCTCAATCAGGCGGTCGCCGGATTGCTGCGCGGGGCCGCGGAGGTCCGGCCGCTGCTGGTCGTCATCGATGACCTGCACTGGGCGGACGTGCCGTCGTTGTCGCTGCTGGCGTTCCTGGCCGGCGAGCTCAAAGACACCCGCCTGGTAGTGGTAGGCACCTACCGGGACGTGGAAGTGGTGGCCGGCCAGCCGCTGGCCGGGACGCTCGCCGCGCTGGCCCGCGAGCCAGTGGTGGAGCGGATCCCGCTGGGCGGCCTGGACCGGGCCGACGTGGCCGCGCTGATCGGCCACGCCATCGGCGCCGCGCCGGCCGAGCCGCTGGTGCAGGTCGTTGCCGATCGGTGCGGCGGCAACCCGTTCTTCATCACCGAACTGCTGCGGCTGCTGCAAAGCGAACGCAGGGTGGGCGGGCCGGACGCGGCGGCGGCCGCGCGGCGGGACATTCCGGTCGGGGTGCGGGACGTGCTGCGCGCGCGGCTGGCCCGGCTGCCCGCGCAGACCGGCACCTTCTTGATGGTCGCCGCCGTGGCCGGCCGGGGGTTCGGCCTGGACCTGGTCGAGGCGGTGACCGGGCTGGAGGACGAATCCGCGCTAGATGCCGCCGAAGCGGCCGTGCTGGCGGGGCTCCTCCTCGAGGACGACCGGGCGGCGGGCCGGTACCGGTTCGCGCACGCCCTGGTGCGGGAGACGATCTACGAAGACATCAGCCGCGCCCGCCGAGCCCGCCTGCACGCGCGGGTGGCCGACGCCCTAGTGGTGGTGCGAGGCGCCGAACCTGAGCCGGCCGCCGAGATGGCCTATCACTGCTGGCAGGCCACCCCGGTGATCGGCGCCGCCCAGGCCCTTCCCCACTTGCTGCGGGCCGGTGAGCAGGCCGCCGCCCAGCTGGCCTACGAAGCCGCCGACGAGCAGTTCGAACGGGCGCTGCAGCTGGCCGGCCAGCTGCCCGCCAGCCCGCAGGCCACCGACCAGGAGATCCGCATCGCCGCCCGGCTGGGCACGGTGCGGCTCATGCTGCGGGGGTTCGCCGATCCCGATACTGCCCGGGCCCTGGCGCGGGCCCGGTCGCTGGCGGTGCAGGCAGGCAGGCGCGGCGAGCCCGCCGACGGCCGGTGGGCACTGTATATGTCCCACCTGCTCCGCGCCGAACTCGGGCCAGCACATGAGTTCGGCGCCGAGCTGGTGGCCCTGGGCAGCGAGCGGAACGATCCGGCTCTCTTGTCGGCCGGCCACTGGCAGGTGGGGACTGTAGCCCTGTACCGGGGGGACCTCCGGGAAGGACAGCGGCATCTTGAGCACGCCCTGGCGGCCAGCCAGGACATCGACTCGGGCGCGCCAGTCGATGCCCCCGTGCAGCTGACCTTCTTGTGCCAGGGCGCCCTGGGGGTGGGCCGCGCCTACCAGGGTCATGCCGATGCCGCCCTGCGGCTCACCGGGCAGGCCGTCAGCTCCGCCCGGCGGACGGGTGACCCGCTCAGCCTGGCCTTCGCCCTGTTCGTCGACGCCTGGGCCGCCACCGTCGCCGAAGAGGTCACCCGGGCCCTGGACTCCGCGACAGAGCAAGCGGCACTCATCGGCAAACACGGATTCCGGCACTGGGGGATCGTCCCGCAGTTTTCCCTTGGGTGGGCGGAGGCCCGCAGCGGCGACCCGCGCCGCGGCGAGCAACGGATCCGGGCCGCACTCGCCGAGATGGACGCGACGGGAATCCGGGTGTACCGCCCGTTCGCGCTCGGGCTGCTAGCCGAGACCCAGCTACTGGCCGGCCGTCCCGCCGAAGCCGGCGACACGCTCCGCCTGGCCACCCAGGAGGCAGACCGGCTGGGCCAGCACCTGTACGACCCGCAGCTGCGCGCCCTGCAAGCCAGGCTCAGGTAAACCGGTCCCCCGGCACGCCAAGCCGGCGCCAAGGCGGCGCCAAGTCACCGCCGATTCCTCCCTTGCATGCTGGCCGTGCCCCATCCAGGAAAGCATGAGAGAAGGAAACGATGAACACTCCGAGCACTGCCGCCCCCCGCACCGTTCAGGAAGTCACCTACGAACTCCTGCGGCGACTTGGCCTGACTACGATATTCGGGAACCCGGGCTCGACGGAGCTGCCCTTCCTCAAGAATTTTCCGTCAGATTTCCAATACGTACTGGCCCTGCAAGAAGCTTCGGCTGTCGCGATGGCTGACGCATATGCCCAGGCAACGGGAAAGCCGGCCTTGGTGAATCTGCATACCTTCGCCGGTACCGGCAATGGCATGGGCAACATTAGCGGTGCTTACCTGAACAAGACCCCGCTCATCATCCTGGGCGGTCAACAGACCCGGGAAATGCTGGTGGGCGACGTATACCTGACCAACGTAGAAGAAACCGCGCTCCCTGAACCCTGGGTAAAGTGGTCCTATCAGCCCGTGCGAGCCGAGGACGTGCCGGCCGCCATCATGAGAGCCTACGCGGTAGCGCTCCAGCCTCCGGCCGGCCCCGTATTTCTTTCGGTTCCGCTGGACGACTGGGACAAGCCTGCTCTGGGCAGCGCCGTCGTACGGACCGTCAGCACCCGGGTCGCTCCAGACCCCGAGCGGGTAAACAGATTCGCCGGCAAGATCAGCGGTGCCCGCAATCCGGTACTGATCTACGGACCAGGCCTCGAAAAGGCGGGCGGGTGGGACGCCGGCGTACGGTTCGCCGAGAAACTTCAGGCCCCCGTATTGTTCTCACCATATACTGAAAGCGTCTCGTTCCCGGTTACCCACCCGCAGTTTCAGGGAAGCCTTCCGCCAGCGATCGGCCCCGCGTCCGAGCGTCTGCGCGGTTTCGACCTGGCTATAGTCGTCGGAGCGCAGGTCTTCCGTTATTACCCCTACGTGGCCGGATCGTATCTTCCAGATGGAACCGAACTGCTTCAAATCACCTCGGATCCGAACGAAGCAGGAACAGCATTCGTAGGCGACAGCATGCTCGGCGATCCGCAACTGGCCCTCGAGGCGCTCATCGGCCTGGTTCCGGAGAACCCCAAGCGTGAATGGCCCAGCTTCCGCCTTCCCCCCCTTAAGGTTTCCAGCGATGGAGACCCCTTGTATGCGGACGAAGCATTCTCCGTCCTTGCCGAATCGAGGCCGGCCGAAACGATTCTTGTGACCGAGACAACATCCAACGTGACCGAGCTGCTCAACACCTGGGCGATCACTGCGCCAGGATCATATTATTCGTTCGCCGGCGGCGGCCTTGGCTGGGGAGCTCCCGCTGCCGTGGGCGTCGCCCTGGCGCTCAAGACCCAGGGAGTCAAACGGCCGGTGGTCGCCGTAATCGGCGACGGCGCGTTCCAGTACTCGATCCAGTGCCTCTATACCGCCGCACAACACAAGCTGCCGGTAGTATTCGTTGTTGTCCGCAACGGCGAGTACGGAGTCTTGAAGGACTTCGCTGTCCTTGAAGAAGCGCCGAACGCACCCGGTCTCGACCTTCCCGGGCTGGATATTCCAGCCATCGCCAGAGGTTTCGGTTGCCAGGCAGTCGTGGCGAACTCAAGGACAGAACTCAGGGAGGCCTTCGAGGCGGCATTGGGAGCCGGCTCGCCGACGGTGATTACAGTTCCGGTTAAACCCGAGATCCGTCCCCTGGCCTAGCAGTCCGCTGATAAAGCGCTCCCACTGCGGGTCTTGTGATGCTGTCGCGCTGGCTAGGCGGGCCCGCCGCCGCCGCCATTGCACTGGTGACTTGCGTCCTGGTGATCCTTGATCGGACCGACGCAGGGCTGCGGCGCTGGTGGGACACTCACGCCCTGACCACCGACACGGTCGCCGGGCTGCTCGTCCTGATGATCACGGTCCTAGTCGTTGATCAGGTGGTCCGGCTCCGGCAGGGCAACAGCAAGGCCCGCGCCGTGGCGGTCCAGGTCGCCATCCTGATGACTCAGGCCAACAGCGCGTCACAGGCAGTGACTCAGGTACTAGCCGACTCGGGCGACCGGAACACGGCACGCGAAGAATTCCGGGCTTACACGATGATGCTGCTGGCCGTCGCTCCGACACTGATCGACGCCAGCACGTCAAGGAACTTCCTCGAGCAAGCCCAGTACCTCGACGGACAGATGGCCTTGGCGCTGAACTGGTTCGCCACCGCACCCGGCCAGGAAAAATTCCCAGCCGCCCGGCTCGACGACGCGGTACAAGCGCTCAAGTCCGCCTCGACTCCACTGCTCCAGATCTTGCCTCCGGAGATGCGGTCGGCCGTTCGCGGAGATGATCCCGCCTGACCAGCCAGACCCGGGGGCCCGGACGGCTACTCGCCAACACTTTTGCCAAGCTGACTCGCCCGGGGCGATTCGCGACTTGCCAGAACTACCGAACAGAAGGTCACACTTGCCGCGCGCCTGGAGGCCTACCTGTGCTTAAAGCAACGCCGAACATCCAGATATGCACGAACCATGTCCTAAGCGGCGTCGAAGCGATATAGGTGCCGAACGGCGGTACGCGCGCGCAAGCTACGCCAGCGGCGGTGGCGGTGCGTCACGGGGTGCCGCGGATCGCAGGCGACGTGGCCGCCGGCCCTGCCCGTGCCGGCTGCGTGCCGGTGAGCTATGCGCCGTGCGCGGAAAGGCACTGCTTCTGATCTGCTGCGGCGCGGCTAACTGCCGGGGACTGCCTTATGGGGGTGCAGGTCGGTTTCATGGGGGTTCAACTCGGCGGCAAGATCATCTGGGCCGGTTTCCCAGGCTGCGACCGCGGCGCGGGAGCTGCCGGGCAGCAGCCGGAGCCCGTCGCCATGCTTCCCGATGAGTAAGCCTCGTCGTGTGGCCGCCTCAGCCACACACCTGGCCTGCGGCTCCATCCCGGCTCACCGTCCTTGCCGTTTCCGCAGGCCAGGCACCGGAACGGTCGGAGGGCTGGTATTGCCGCTGATATTCCGCCTGCGAAATGGCGCCCGGCCGGCCCTTGCCTTGTTAGATTGTAGTGGTGATAGATCACCGACCTGGTGATGTATCACCCGAACGGGGGTTCAAGTCCCCCTCGGACACTTTTTCGATTTATCGCTTCTAGCGTGGACGTTCACTTCCGGAGAGTCCTGGCGGGCCGCGCCAGCGACGCCGCCCGCGCTAGAGCAGCCACCGGAGGTCATCGACGGTGAGGCCCGTGTCCCTCAGGATGTTCCGCAACGTCCCGGGGCGGATGTCACGAGCCGCGTGAACAGGAACGTCGTTCGCCTCCCATCCGGATGACGCATGACCACGCCCCGGCGCCCGGTTGTCGGCTCGCGGCGTCCTGCGTCAAGGGCGCCTGCGGCGCCGCCGCACGGACGCTCCGCGCCCGCTGACCCAGAACGCCCGCTTTGCGCGATCTGGCACCTATCAGGGAACGGGGCAGACCGGCACGCCCTGAACCGCAGCACCCGGCACCCGCGAAAGGTGCGCAAGGGACAATCCGGGCAAAGGAGATGCAAAAGCCTGACAGGCCGCTTCAAATGAGGCTCTATTGCGTAGTGGCTGACCACGGAGGGAATGCCGTACGGCGCCCAGGCTAACTCTTGAGCGCTTCCCGCAGCTCGCCGGTGATTTCGTCTGTGGTGGCGTCGACAGTGCGCTTCACTATTTTGTCGGCATTTGACAGCGTCTTGTCGACCGCTTTTTCCATTGTTGGCTCGCCGACCGCGATCAATCCTGCCTCGTTGGCGGTGAGTTCCCCAGCCGCCTCCTTGAGTTCTTTGCGGGGCAACGTGCCTCCGCCGAAGGTCTCCGGGATGACCCGAACGCGCGGGCGATCCATCCGCTTGACGATGTGGGGCTTGCCGTTCTCCTTATCGATGACCGCCGCGTCGTACGCGCCGATCATCTCGTCCTTGTGCAACTGCTGGATGGCGTCCAGGTCCGCCTGCGCATCAGCGACACTGTCGTACGATGCGGCGTACAGGACCATGGGCTTCTTCTCGGCCACGGCATCTCCTTGGTATCGGGTTACCTCTGGAATGGCTCGGCACCAGCCCACCGTTGCTGCGGAGCAGGCAGCGGGTGTGTCACTCATCAACAGTCCACACCCGCAATCTGGCCGCGGTAAAAGCGATGGCGGCTCTAGCGATATTGGCCTTCGCTATGGGATCGGCCGGCACTGCCCAGAGTCCGTCGCATTGCACGCCCGCCTCCGCCAGCCCGGCGGACTCAGCGCGATTTCAGTGCCAGCTGGAGGGAGGTCCCAAAGCGGCCCGCGTGCACATCCACGGCGGCTGCACTGGCCGCCTGGTGCGGGAGCGCGCCACCGGGAGGCTCGGCGTGGTCCGTTCTTCCCGCAGCGCGGGCGCCGGGTCGAGGAGCCCGGCGGGCACCACGGCCGGGACGGCCGCTGGCCCCAGAAGACAGCGTCTGTTGGCCGCGCGGCGCCGCCGGCGGTGCACTGGCTTCATGAACGCCGGGCGTGCGCGAGCGGCCGAGTGATCATGCCGGTCTGCGCTCATGTACCGCTAGGGCGAGCTGACGCGTGCCCGGCTGAAGGAAATCGATGAAGCGGGATTCGATGGGGAAGACCTGGCCCGGGTCACTGTTCCGCATTGCGTGACGCCGCTGTCGTGGGAGAACTGGGAACCGCGCGCACAGGGAGCACGTCTGGGTCTACCGCAAGCACCTCCACGGCGCGGGGCTGCTCGGCGGCCGGATTGCCGTCCATTTCGACGGCGTGATGACAAATGCGACCGTGCTGGTCAACGGGCAGGTCGTCGGCATGCACCAGGGCGGGTGCCTGCCATGGTCGACGGAGCTGACCGGTTTGCTTGAGCCGGGCGACAACGTGCTCGCGGTGGTGGTCGACTCGCGCCGTCTACCGGTGCCGCCAGACGACATGCTGGATGATCCCGCGTCATTGACTTCCTTCAGCCGGGCGGCATCTACCGCGACGTGACGCTGCGGGTGCTGCCGGACATGTTCCTCTCCGACGTCCTCGCCCGGTCGGCGCACGTCTTGTCTGCGCACCCGCGCGTCGACATCGAGTGCACCATCGACGCGGCAGCCGCGCCGGGCGCCGGCGCAGCTCACCGCCACCCTGCCGGACGGCACCCAGCAGATCGCCGAGGTCAGGCTTTCAGCTCCTCGAACGCGGTCTCGGCCGCAGCATCTGGGAAGGAAGAACCGATCGCCGGCCACAATCACGGCACGATCAGCGAAGACGAGGCAATCACCCGGATCGCCAGCCGGTTCCTGGTCTTCGCCAGCCTCTGCCGCACAGCGGTGTCCCGGGCGGCCCGTGACGTCCTGGTATAGCTCGGGCCAATGGCACGACAGACGGCGTCGTCTTTGCCGTGGCGCGGCGGCCGGATGGAATGGCGGATGGTAACGGCAATCCGCTGGCGGTAGGCCACGGAGAGGATGCGCGAGCGGACGGTCGACTGGAACCAGGGGCGTCGCGTTATCGGCTTGATCCCCGATGTGCGGGGCTCGCTGCTACCCCGATCACGGACGCATGAAAGGGGCAGGTGATGGCTGGCACGGTGGCCGAGGTCATGGTGGAGATGCTGAAGGCGTCAGGGGTGCGCCGAGTGTACGGGATTCCCGGTGACTCGCTCAACGGGTTCACCGATGCGCTCCGCCGGGACGGCGGGATTGCCTGGGAGCACGTCCGGCACGAGGAGGCCGCCGGGTTCGCGGCGGCTGCCGAGGCGGCACTGACCGGGGAGCTGGCGGTGTGCGCGGGCAGCTGCGGGCCGGGCAACCTGCACCTGATCAACGGCTTGTTCGACGCGAACCGCAGCAACGTGCCGGTACTGGCGATCGCCGCGCAGATCCCCGCCGAAGAGATCGGCGGGAGCTATTTCCAGGAAACGCACCCCCAGGAACTGTTCCGCGAGTGCAGCGTGTACTGCGAGTTCGCCAGCGTGCCTGGCCAGGTCCCGCGGCTGGTGGAGATGGCGATGCGTGCGGCGTTGCAACGCGGCGGCGTGGGCGTCGTCGTCATCCCGGGCGAGGTCTTCCTCGCCGGCGCCCCGGCCGGGACGCCGGTAACGCCGGTGCGGGCGGTACCGGCGGTAGTACGCCCCGATGACCGCTCGCTGGCGGCTGCGGCCGAGGTGCTGAACGCGGCGGGCCGGGTCACCATCTTGGCCGGGGCGGGCTGCGCCGACGCCCACGACCAGCTGATCGGGCTCGCCGGAGCGCTGAAGGCACCGGTCGTGCATGCGTTCCGGGGCAAGGAGTCCGTCGAGTACGACAACCCGTACGACGTGGGGATGACCGGGCTGATCGGCTTCGGCTCGGGATACCGGGCCATGGAGCACTGCGAAGCTCTGGTCATGCTCGGCACCGATTTCCCCTACCGGCAGTTCTATCCCGAGGGTGTCGCGGTGATCCAGGTCGATGTGCGGGGCGAGCGGATCGGCCGGCGGGTACCAGTGCAGGTCCCGCTGGTCGGCACGGTCAGGGACACGATTGACGCGCTGCTGCCGCTGCTAGGCCCGAAGGCCGATTCGGCGCACCTGGACCGGATGACGGCCCACTACCGGCGGGCCCGCGCCCGGCTGGACCACCTGGCCAGGCCCGGGCACGGCGGCTCGCCGCTGCACCCGCAATACGTGGCCGCCACCATCGACCGGCTCGCTGTCGACGACACGGTCTTCACCGCCGATACAGGCACCCCGTGCATCTGGGCCGCCCGCTACCTGCGGATGAACGGCTCCCGCCGGCTGATCGGCTCATTCAGCCACGGCAGCATGGCCAACGCGCTGCCGCAAGCAATCGGGGCGCAGGCCAGCCAGCCCGGGAGGCAGGTCATCGCGCTGTCGGGAGATGGTGGGGTGGCGATGCTGCTGGGTGAGCTGCTCACGCTGCGCCAGCAGCAGCTTCCGGTCAAGGTGGTGGTGTTCAACAACGGCGCCCTGTCGTTCGTCGAACTGGAGATGAAGGCGGCCGGGATCGTCACCTATGGCACCGATCTAGTGGATCCGGACTTCGCCGGGATCGCCCGCGCCGCCGGGCTGTTCGGCGCGCGGGTTGAAAAAGCCGATGAGCTCGAGGACGTGCTGCAGGCAGCGTTCGGCCACGACGGCCCGGCGCTGGTCGATGTCCGCACCGCCCGGCAGGAGCTCTCGCTGCCGCCCAAGCTCACCTATGGCGAGATCAAGGGCTTCACGCTCTACGCGACCAGGACCATCCTGTCCGGGGAAGGCGGCGAGCTGATCGAGGTCGCCAAGACCAACCTCCGGGATCTGGACATCGAATGACCTGCCCCACTCACCCCTCATCCGGTCACCCTGGGTGACTGGCAGGCTGCGTAAGGCGCCACGATCGTCCGGCCGACGGCGACGGATGCTGGACCCGGCCCATCGCGCGGTCGAACGCCAAGTCTGACCCACAGGAGGTGACAGCCATCCGCAGGAACGCCGCCGCCGAGATCCGGCGTGTGCTGGTCGGCCCGCCGCTGCGGGCGCGTGACGTGGCCAGGGAGCAGATCACCCCGGTTGAGGGCCTGCCCGCCCTGTCCCTGGACGCGCTGACGTCGGTCGCCTACGGCCCGGAAGCGATCATCGTCGTGCTGGCCGCGGCCGGCGCCGGGGCGTTGCACCTGGTGCTGCCGATCACGATCGCGATCGTGGTGCTGCTGACGATCTTGGTGTTCTCCTACCGGCAGGTGATCGACGCCTACCCGGGCGGGGGCGGCGCGTACGCGGTGACGCGGGACAATTTCCGTCCGGTGGTCAGCCTGGTGGCCGGCGCCGCGCTGGTGGTCGACTACACGCTCACCGTCGCGGTCTCGATCGCCGCCGGAGTGGCGGCGCTGACGTCGGCCTTCCCCGGTCTCAGCCCGTCGACGGTGCCGATCTGCCTGGGCATCCTCGCGGTCATCACCCTGCTCAACCTGCGCGGCCTGGGCGACGCCGCCCGGGCCTTCCTGCTGCCGACCATCGTGTTCATCGCCGGCCTGCTGGCCATCATCGTCGTCGGCCTGATCCATCCCCTGGCCCTGCACGCGCCGCAGCCCGGCCGGTCGCTGCTGCCCGCCCACCCGCTCGAGACGCTCAGCATCCTACTGGTACTGAAGGCATTTTCCGCCGGGTGCAGCGCGCTGACCGGGGTGGAGGCGATCGCCAACGGGGTGCCCTTGTTCAAAAAACCTCGGGTCCGGCGGGCCAAGCAAACCGAGCTGCTGCTCGGCACCATCCTCGGCGCGCTGCTGCTGGGCCTGGCGGTGCTGGCCAGCCGCTGGCACATCGGGCCCCGTTCCGGCCAGACGGTGCTGAGCCAGATCATCGCCGCCGCTGTGGGCCGGCACTGGGCCTACTACGTCATGTCGCTAACCATCACCGTGGTGCTCGCGCTGGCCGCCAACACCTCCTTCGGCGGCCTGCCGGTGCTGGCCAGCCTGCTGGCCAGGGACGGCTACCTGCCGCGCCTGTTCTCGCTACGCGATGACCGGCAGGTGCTCGCACCCGGCATCTGGACGCTGACCGTGTTGTCAGGGCTACTGCTGATCGCGGTGCGCGGGCACACCCAGACGCTGATCCCGCTGTACGCCATCGGCGTGTTCACCGGCTTCACGCTGTCGCAAAGCGGCCTGGTCGTGCACTGGCGGCGGACCCGGCCCCCCGGCTGGCCCCGCCACGCGGCGATCAACGCCGTGGGCGCGGCGGTTACCGCGGTCGCCACTGTGGTGTTCATCCTCACCAAGTTCACCCAGGGTGCCTGGGTGGTCGTGCTCACGGTGCCGGCCTTGATCTTCGCGTTCACCCGCATCCACCGCTACTACCAGCGGGCCGGGCACGCCCTCGGCCTGGGCCAAATCCCGGGCAAGCCCCGGCCGGGCCCGGTCATGGTGGTCGTGCCCCTGGCCAGCGTGTCCCGGCTGGCCCAGGACGCTATCAGCCAGGCGCTATCGATCAGCCCGCTGGTGACCGCCGTGACCGTTGTGCTCGAGAACGGCGAGGAAAGCGAGAGCAGGGCCCGGCAGATGCAGCAGCAGTGGGCAAGCTGGGACCCCGGCGTGCCACTGCAGGTCCTGCACACCGAGTACGCGTCGGTGGCCGGACCCATCGTGGCATTCGCCGACCAGCTCCGCGAACATCACGACAAGCAGATTCTCGTGCTCATCCCGGTGGCCTTCGACGGGCTCCGCAACCAACTCCTGCACAATCACCTCGACCTCGCTCTCACTGCCGCCCTGCTCACCCGCCCCGATATCGTCACCGCCCGCATCGAGCTACCGCTGCACCTGACGGACGGCGAGGATTGCTCGAACGGCCGGTGAGACACCGCGATCGTACTCGCCCACCGCGCGCCCCAGCTCACCAGCCGGGACGCCGCGGCCGTCCCACCGCAGTCCGGATAGGAGTGATCGATGGGTAGTCGACGGCTCGTGGCCAGGGCATGTTGAGCGGGCTTGTACTGGCCGAAGCACCGTCCCCCCCGCCACCTGGAGGTGCCGGATGAGCCGATCTCTCGCCCGTGTGCTCGGACTGGACCGCAACCTGCTGCGGCGCCGCATCGACCGGGTCCAGCGGGGCCTGTTCCTCGTGCTTACTGTGCTGTCCCTGGTCGCCGCGGCGTTGCTGGCGACCGTGGCAGGTCACTGGACTCGTGCGGCGGGCATCCGGGGTCCGGACACGGAGCGGCCTGGGTAATAGCACCCGGGAGCGCACCCGGTGTGAGAGCGTGCACGAGCGTGGTTCCGGTCGGCCTGGTCACCGCAGCGGGCGGCAGCACCCGGGTGCGGGTGAACCGCGCGGGCTCGCCGGCCAGAGCGCCGCTGCAAGCCGGGCTGCTGCGCGAGAATGTTGCTCTGGCCGAGTGCCTTACGGTGTACGCGCTGGCGATCGTGCATTCCTCAGCGCCAGGGCCGGACGAATCCTGCTCGGCCGGTGCCGCCTCGCGGCCTGGGAAGAAGAATGGCGGTCCATCGGGCCATGGTGGCGCCAGCAGCGCTGAGCGAACTGCAGCTGCGGCCCGGCAGCAGATCAAGATCGACAACGCCGAACGGGCCGTGGCGTCTCATACCGCAGGGCTGATACCGCCGGCCGTTCGCGGGCCGGTGCGGTCAGGAGTACCCGGGCAGGGTGCTCACGAGCTGGGTGCGCGAGGCGACGCCGAGCTTGCGGAACACCTTCCTCAGGTGGTAGTCGACGGTACTGGCGCTGATGAACAGCTGCTCCGCGATCTCGGGATTCGATGCCCCGGCTGCGGCGAGCCGGGCGATCTGCGCCTCCTGCGGGGTAAGCGCGTCGCTGGTCCCGGGCATCCGCCGGCGGGCCCGCTCACCAGTAGCACGCAGCTCGGCCGCGGCCCGCGCGGCGAAGGCGCCCGCCCCCATCGCTTCAAGCATCTCGTGCGCGGCCCGGAGGCGGGCCCGGGCATCACGGCGGCGGCGCTGCCGACGAAGCCACTCACCGTACAGCAGGTGCGCGCGGGCGAGATCGGGACCGGCCCGAGACGACTGCAGGTGGCCGATCGCTGTCCGGTAGAGGGGTTCGGCGTCGGCGTCGCTGGCCAGCAGTGCGCGAGAGCGAGCCAGGAGCCCGAGCGCCCACGGGGTACCGCTGGCCGCGGACCGCTCGCCGAGGCGGCCAAGCGCCGCCGCGGCCGCCGCCGTGTCACCGGACCGGGCGGCGGCCTCGATCACGCCGGGCAGCGCGAGCGTGCCATACACGAAGGGATCTTCCCGGCAGAGGTCGAGCCCTCGGCCCAGCGCGGCCTCGTACCGGCCGAGGCCAAGCTCGAGGGTGGCGAGCGCATACAGCGCCATGCTGACTGCGATCCCCCGGCCATGCTCGACACCCTGACGGGTCAGAGCGGTGGCGGCCGCACGTGTCTCCGCTTCACGGCCGCGCCACGCCAGGACCAGCGCGTCCTCGCTCGGCGCCGTGCCGAGGATTCCCGGGTTCCCGGTAGCCGCCGAGATCTGAAGTTCCTCCGCGCGGCACGCTTCAGCCGCGGTGAACCGACCGGAAAGAATCTCAGACACGCCGAGGAGGCTCAGCGCCAGCGGCAGCGTGGTCAGGGCCCCGGCATCGCGGGCCAGCTGCACAGCACGGCTTGCCAGCGCGTGCAGTGCCGTATCGTCCATGAGGTCGCCGGCCGCGCGTCCAGCCAGAAGTAGCCAGCGGATCCCTTCGGCGACCGGGAACTCGCGCGCGAGGAGGGCCACGATGACGCGGCGCAGCAAGGGTACGCCGGCCGCGCGGACGCCGGTGAGCACGGCCGAATACCCGTGCAGGAGGAGATCGGTGATCGTCGCCTGCGAGGACGGCACCGGCGTCATCTCGGCGACAGCGCGGGCGACCTCGGCGGGCCCGGCGCCGGTCGCTGTCCGGCCGGCGTACAGCGCCGCCTCCAGCGCCTCGAGCAGCGTGCCTTGCGCACGTTCCGGGTCAAGCGGCCGAACCGCGCGGGCCGCCTGCAGCAGGATGGATGGTGCTTCGCCGCCCTTCCCGAGGGCGAAACGAATTCTGCCGTCCAGCCCTTGCGCCTGCGCGCGGGCGAGGGAGCCGACAAGGTGCGGAACCGCTTCTTCCAGCAGCTCTTGCGCCCTTCCCGGAACGCCGGCCGACAACTCCGCCTGGGCGGCGGCGAGCATCCGTTCGGCCCGTCGGCTCCGGTGCGGCGTCAGCTCCGCGGCGCGGGCCAGTAGCGCCGCCGTGGCCGCGTAGCCGCCCCGCTCCCGCACCCGGTCCGCCGAACGCTCCAGTTCGGCGGCGGCCTGCTCGTCGGGACCGACCGCAGCCGCGGCGCGGTGCCAGGCGCGGCGGTCCGGATCCAGCCCGGAGTCAATGACCGCAGCCAGCGCGCCATGCACCCGCCGCCGCTCTCCGGCCGGCGCCCCGTGGTACACGGCGGAACGCACCAGCGGATGCCGGAAGGCAACCTTCGGCTCGAAGACTGCCAGACCGCTCGCTTCCGCGGGGACAGCAGCCTCCGCGTCGAGCCCCAGCCGCCCGGCGGTCCGCCACAGCAATCCCCGGTCGCCGGACGGCTCCGCAGCCGCCAGCAGCAGCAGCGCCCGGGTGTCTGCCGGAAGGTCCCTGACCTGGCGCAGGAACCGCTCCTCGAGCCGACTGCCGACCGGCAGCGGCCCGGGCGGCAGCGACCCGCTCGCCAGCCGACCCCCGGCCAGCTCACCTGCCACCCCGGCCAGAGCCAGCGGGTTCCCGCCGGTCTCGGCGACGACCCGGTTGATGACGCGCTCATCCAGCGGGCCGCCTGCTAGCAGAACCAGCAGCTCCCGCGCCTGCGCCTTCGGCAGTCCGCGTAGCTGCAGGCTGGTCAGGCCATCCAGCGGCGGCGCCCGCTCGGCCAGCTCATGCTCGGCCGGCTCACGCACCGCGAACAGGCAGGCGACCGGGTCCGCGTACAGCCTGCGCGCCACGAACGCAAGCACCTCCGCCGACTCCCGGTCCAGCCACTGGGCGTCGTCGATGATCAACAGCAGCGGTCGCTCTTGAGCGTCGCCAGCCAGGAGCGTCAGCACGGCAAGACCCGCCAGGAACCGGTTGGGGGGCGCACCACCCTCGAGCCCGAACATTGTGCGCAGTGCAGCCAGCTGCGGCGCCGGCAGCCTGTCCAGGCGGTCCAGAAACGGGATGAGCAGCTGATGCACCGCCGCGAAACTCAGCGCCATCTCCGGCTCGATCCCCGCCGCCCGCGCCACTCGCATGCCGCGGGCCTGCTGCACGGCGTATTCGAGCAGCGACGTCTTCCCGATGCCCGGCTCACCCCGCAGCACAAGCGTGCCGCTCAGGCCGTCCCTGGCGGCATCGAGCAGGCCATCGATAGTCTCGCGCTCCGCCCGGCGATCAAGCAGGATCAGCCCGCGTGATCCCTGATCGCCGCTCATCTCATCACCGCCCTGCCTTGCGGATGCCGGTGGCCGACCCGGGAAGCGGTCCGGCCTGGCTGCCCTCCCTGCCGAACGGTACGGGCCTGTGCGGCGCCGCTCATCGGGCTGCGAGCACGACCTTCCTGATGCCGGTCGTCTCGCGCGCACAGCCGCAACTGCGGTGCCAGTGGGGTTACCGGAGAGCCATGCCCGTTATGAATAGGCGTAGTCGATTGCCCGATAGGCGGCTGCTCTTTGTTCTTGCAGGGCGATCGGCGTTTGCATTGGCAGGAATGGAGACGACGAAATTCGTGGATGCGACGCCTGCCTGGCTACCGTGGCGTCCTGCGCATGGTGACAGCGGCCACGGTGACGTCAGCGCCCTGGGCCATGAAGGAAGGAGACACCTATGACCAACGAGGATCTGCAGCTTGACGTCACCGCAGAGCTTTTGTGGGACCCGAAGGTAGAGAGCGCCGAGATCGCGGTGTCGGCCGACAACGGCACGGTCACGCTGCGCGGCACGGTCGGAAGCCTCCGGCAGAAGCGGGATGCGGGGAAGGCCGCCGAGCGCGTGTACGGGGTCATCGAGGTCAGCAACGAACTGCAGGTGCGGATCTCGAACCAGGACAGGCGCGGCGACGCTGAGCTGCGCGGCGACGTGCTGAAGGCGCTCACGCTCGACAGCCTCGTCCCGACGACCGTCGATGCGAAGGCGCAGAACGGCGCGGTCACCCTGACCGGCACCGCGAACTGGCAATATCAGCGGGACGAGGCGGAGTCCGTCACCGCGAGCGTGCCCGGCGTCCTCGGTATCGAAGACGACATCATGCTGACCACGGCGCCGGACGGGCGCGACATCGAGAACGACATCAGCAGCGCATTCCGGCGCAACGCCAGGCTAGACGCGGACGAGCTCTCCGCCGATATCGCCTCTTACGGGATGGTGATCCTGGCGGGGAGGGTGAACTCGTGGGCGGAGCATGATGACGCGGTGGCCGCCGCATGGTCCGCGCCGGGCGTCACCGAGGTCGACGACCGCATCGTGGTCGAGTACTGAGACAGGGCAGTGAGGCTGTTTATTGTTCGCCATCGCTACGGACGGCCAGCACCCAAGCTCGCCGGGCGCGCCGTGCCGATCAACCCTGACGCGGACGGCCGCGCTGGCGGCACCTGAACCGAGCGTTGCCGTCCGACGTGTCCGTCCGCTCGTTCCCCCCGGATGCCGCCCGGCCAGCCACCGGCGGTGCCCAGTGCGCCGCCTGACCGCCGAGTCCCACCGTGGTCCTACTTACTCCGGCTCTTGCATAGAGGGGGCCAATGTGGTGAGAGCCGGCATCGCCTTTGCAGCCGCAGGCCCGTGGGGTGGACTAGCCACAGCAACATGGAAAGGACTGGCGATGGGAATCTTCAGCGCTAACCACCACAGCCAGACCGGGCGGATGCCCATGACGGTTGAAGAGGACAGGCCCGGCCCAGGCGCAGGTCTGTGGAATATGTGCGACGCGTGCCATGCGGCACGGGCAAGAGTGGAAGTGATCACTGACGCGGGCTCGATCTTCTTGTGCCAGCACCATCATAAGAAGCACCGAAGCTCGATCATCGCGGCTGGTCACCAGATTCGGGGCAGGCTCGGGAATTGACACCTATGACGAATGAATGAGGATCTGCCGCGTCCAATGCCGTCCCGGGATGAGTCTGACGACAGTCGGCACTATCCGTCCGACGGCGGGAGGCTCGTCCCGGACCCGTCGCCCGGCCGCAGGACCACGGTGCCTAGGCACTGGCTGGCGAGCAGGGCTAGTTCAATGTGCAGGCGATCTTGGATGATGGGGCGCCCAAGGGACTCCTCGGCCTTGCGTACCCGGTACTGCACCGTGTTCTTATGTAGCATGAGGCGTTCCGCCGTGGCCTTGTAACTGCCGTTTTCCTGAAGGAACACGCGCAGCGTGTCGCGAAGCCGGGCGTGGTGCTCGTTGTCCTCGGCTAGCGCTCCAAGTGTCTCGACGACCCAGGCCTGCAGCAGCTCGATCGAGCCTGACATCAGGGCCAGCGGCGCGATCTCGCCGAAGCGGGTCATGCGCTGGCCTGATGGTCCGGCCGCCAGCGCGACGGCCTGGGCGCTCAGCGCCTGCTGATGGGTGCGGCGGAAACCTGGCACTCCGGGCGCCGGTTCACCGAAAGCGAACCGGATTCGGTCACCGCCCGGGATGCTCTTGACGCTCACCTCCGGGACAGCGATGTCGCACCGACCGCCGAGGGGCAGCCAGGCCCACGCGCAGAATTCGTCCTGCGGGACGAATATCGGCCGCCCGTCGCAGTGGGCTCCGGCCGCTATTTCCGTGGTCGCACGCTCCAGCCGCCCGATGGTATCGCTGCCCGCCGCCGCCCCGGTGATCCAGGTCACGACGCCAAGGTGGTGTTGCCTAAGCCGGTAGCCCAGGATGGCCTCGGAGGAGGTCACGTCCACCTGCTCGTTCCTCAGCAGCGCCCGGGTGCGCGCCGCTCTGGCCACACTCCGGTTCCGGAGCCAGTTCTCCTTCTCGGACTCGTAGGCGGACACGACCTCTTCTGACACTTTATCGATGTAAGAAGCCGTGACCCCGGCGATGCGCAACCCGGCCGCGCTGATGGCCGGCGCATCTCCAGTCCGACGTCCGAGTTCCTGCAGGCACCAGTCCTCGAATCGGGCGGACCCGATGCGGTAGGCGCGCAGCAGCGCGGCGATCGGGACGGCGTGCTGCGCCAGCCGCCGGGCGTATTCCTCCGCCGCCGCCGGGGCGTGCACCTTCTTCATGTCGATGCCGTGCTGCAGAATGTGCAACATGGTGGCCACGTTCTCACCGACGCTGGCTTCGAGCAGCATCAGGACCCGCTTGTCACCCCTGAGCTGCGGAATCTCCCGCACGATCAGGCGGTAAATGTCATCCGACATCTCAGCGGTGCGCGGAACAAGCGCCCCGCCTGTCTCGGCGGCGCTCTCGGCGGCGGACGGGGTCGACCTGTCCATCGACGGATAGTACGTCGCCGGTAAAGCTTTGTCTTCCCCCTACATATCCATGCCGCCGTTGACGCCCCACACCTGGCCGGTGATGTACGACGAGGCGTCGGCCGCGAGGATGTGCACGATCCGGGCCACCTCCTCGGGACGCCCGAGCCGCCCGCAGGGAATCTGGGCCGTGAGGCGGGCCAGCGCCCCGGCCGGGACGGTGTCGAGCATTTCCGTGGCGATGAGCCCGGGAGCGACCGCGTTCACGGTCAGCCCGATCGTGTCCGGCGTCAGCTTGCCCGATCTGGCCAGCACGAACGCGGCTTCGCGGGCGAGTGCCTTGGTCAGCCCGAGCAGCCCGGACTTGGAGGCGGCGTAGTTGGCCTGGCCGACGTTGCCGATCTCGCCGGCGATCGAGGACACGTTGATGATCCGGCCGGTACCGCGCTCGAGCATGTGGCCGAGCGCGGCCTGGGCCATGTAAAACGCACCGGAGAGGTTGACGGCGACGACCTTGTCCCAGTCTCCCGTCGTCAGGTCCAGCGCCAGCCTGTCGATAGTGATGCCGGCGTTGTTGACAAGGATGTCGAGGCGCCCGTGCTGGTCGATCACTTGGCCCACCACCCGTCGGCAGTCCTCGGGAGAGGCGATATTTCCGCGGTGAACTGTCAGCCGGACCAGAGCGCCGAAACGGCGCTCGAAGTCGGCGGCGAAGGCCTTGGCGCGCTCGGTGTTGCCGCTGTATCCGGCGGCCACGAGGGCCCCCTGACTGGCCAGGCTGGCGCAGATCGCGGCGCCGATCCCGCGGGTGCCCCCGGTGACCAGCGCGACCCGGCCGGCCAGCTTCTGTCCGCCAAAGCCCGGAGGCTGGTCGGCGATGTCGTCTGTGGAGGTCAATGGCTAGCTCCTCACCAACAGCAGGTCTGAAGGGGCGAGGCCGGGACCGGTCATGCCAGAGCTCGGACCCGATTCATCACGGCTTCGGGGTCGGCCAGCGCCGGGACGGCCGCGAATACGAGGTCAGCCTCGGCGGGTGGATCGGCACCGTCCCAGAAGTCCGAGCCTGCCACGATGCCCCAGCGACCGGACGGCTCGGCCGGCCCGGCCGGGCCGAGCCAGGCGGCGATACCCGGGACAGGACCGTGCGGCCAGGCCGCGGCGGCATCGGTCTGAATGAGCACCGGCCACTCGTAATGGCCGGCGACGTTGAGCACGGGGCGGTGGGCATCGGGGTGGATCAGCTCGCCGGCTGGGACCCGGCCCTCGTCGAGGAGCAGCCCGTCGACGCCGATGCCGGCGAACATCCGCAGGAAGTCGGCGCTGTACATCGCGGCGGTCTCCGCCTGGTCCGCGTCCGGCGGCCCTGCATCGGACCCCGCCTGCCGGGCGGCCGCCACCAGCCACCGGCCGGGCGCGGGCACGGTCAGCACCAGCGGGACGGGCCCGCTCGTGGCGGCCAGCACCCGGACCGCCTCCGCCGCGGTGCTGCGGGCCTGCTCGTCGCCGAGCAGCGTCCGCAAGGCATAACCGGGTCGGCTGCGTGCCGCCATCGCGGCGCGAAGCTGCTGGTCAGCGGCAGCCCGCTGGGCGAACACGTCCGCGACATCGACAAGGATCGCGTCGGAGCGGAACATTCCGCCGATCTTGGCGAAGAACGAGCCCAGCTCGGCCGGCGAATCCCACGGCATGTCGCCGCCGCCGAGCAGCTTGGCCCGGCCGTAGGCCGCCGCGTCGAACCAGACGGGGCGGCCCCGTCCCGAGGGCGGCGCGTCCAGGCTTGCCGGCAGGCGGCTCATGGTCTGTCCAGCAGGCGGCTCATGCCACCCTCCAGCTCGTTCACGCGCGCCTGTAGCTCAGCGATCCGGGCCTGCTGCATGGCCAGGGCGATGACGTTCGGGTCGGGCAGGAAGATCTGCGGGAGCTGGCTCGCCGGCGCTGCCACGCGCACCGGGCCGTGCGTGGTCCAGGCGGTGGCATGGATGATGCTGTTGTCATCGCCCCACGAGCCGTAGTAGGGCAGGTGAGCCACCGGCTCCGGGGTCACCCAGAGCTTGACGAACTCGCCGTACGGCCTGCCCCGGCGCAGCCGGGCCTCCCGCTCGGCGGCCCGGGCGGCTTCGGTCCCGGCGGTGTCCACCGCGAGCGTGGCGGCGTCGTGGACGACGAAGTAGATCTCACGGGCCGCCTCGCTGGACAGGTAGCCCGCCTCGACGTCGGCCATGACCGCCTCCGGGTCGCGTTCGAGCACGTCACCGTAGCCACCGCCGGCGCCCTGGCAGATCATGTACACCTCGCCCTCTTCGGCGAGCTCGAAGCCCATGCCCATGTGATGGGTGGAGTACCGGGCCCCGGCGAACGGCCGGGAGTTCATCAAAGTCTCGTAGTCGAACGACCAGGTCTCCGGCGCCGTCTCCATCTGCTCGAAGACGTTGACGCCCTTGATCTTGGCCAGCGGATAGGTGGGGCATCCGTACCCGCCGAACAGGCCGGGGATCGCTGGGAACTTCGAGCCGCTGGACACGGTGGCGAATCCCCACAGCGGGGTGCCCTTGGCGGCTACCGCGACCTCGTAGCCCATGCCGCCGCGGTATTTGCCGAAGCCCTGCGCGTCGCGCTTGATCTTCTTGGAGATCAGCTGGAGGAACGGCACGTCATCCTCGATGATCTCCTGTTCGCCGAGGTCGGCCATCGCGGCGAAAAACGGCGCCATCGAGTGCTCGCCGTCGCGGTGCGCGCGGGCCCCGCCGCCCATGCCGTTCAGGTCGGCGCAGACGTTGCCGACGAACTCGCCGTGCTGGGTGACGCCGCCGAACAGGAACGTGTTGATCTGGTTGAACCAGGACGCGATCACCGACCCGTACTTCTCCGGGGACGAGTACTGCATCTTGGCGAACAGTGCCTGGGTGACCCCGAAGGTCTTGAAGATGCCCTGCAGGCTCTGCCCGAGCGGCGCGTCGACGCCCGGGTTGACGCAGCTACCTTCGTCGGTCAGGACCTCGATCGGGTTCATCACGCTGATTCCGCGGGGCAGGTCCGGCCAGAAGAACCCGAGGAACGCCTGGTTCATCCCGCACTTCGACGAGCCGAGCGTGGAGTTGAAGGCGCGGTTCATGATCTGCGGCGCGGCGCCGCGCCAGTCGATGGTCAGCTCGTCCCCCTTCACCGTGATCGCGCACGGGTACTTCAGCAAGACGTTCTCCCGCAGCGTGGAATCGGAGAAGAGGTTGACCCGGTAGATGCCGTCGGGCAGCTCGGCGATCCGCCGCCGCGCCTCGGCCTCGATGTCCTCCAGCGACTTGCGCAGCGCGACGATGAACGTGTCCCGCCCAACCTCGTCCACCAGCGCGAGCACCCGCTCCTTGATCCGCAGCGCGGAGTACAGCTTGACCTTGATGTCCTGGTATTGGAGTTTCGGCTCGCGGACCGAGTTCTGTAGGAACGTCAGCACGTCGCGCCGGATCACGCCGCGTTCCACGATCTTGAACGGGCTCATCCGGATGCCGTCGTCGTAGGCGGATTCCGAGCTCGACGGCATGCCGCCGGGTTCCTTGGCGCCGTTCTCGCCCTCGTGGATGATCGTCGCCACCCAGGCGATCAGCTCGCCGTCGTAGAACACGGGCAGGATCATGCTCTGGTCGGTGTTGTGGATGTTGCCGTAGCGGGCGTCGTTGTGGATGAACGCGTCGCCGTCGTGAACGCCGACGCTCGGGTCGTTGACCCAGTACTTGTTGATGAACCGCACCGGGTAGTGCAGCACGGAGGCGAAGGCCAGCACCCCGCCGGTGCTGATGTGGATCAGGTCGCCGGACGCAGAGTAGACCGCGCTGGTCAGGTCACCCCATTTCGCGCCGGGGGCGGCGCCGGTCTGCTCCATCATCTCGAACGCCTCGTCCAGACCCGCCACGATCCGCTTGCGGACCCGGTCCAGGTCGTTCGCGTCGATCGGGCCGGACAGCAGCCGGTCCTCCTGCGCGGTTCGCGGCGCCATCCGGTGGTCGTTCATGATCTGCGGGTCGGGGCCGAGGAACAGGGTCGTCTCGGCCAGGAACGCGTCGGCCCACTCCTGCTCCTGGCCGGTGAACTGGGTACCGCCTGCGTCGCTCATGGCCGATCCTCCTGTTCGGGCGAAGTGGCCAGGAACCAGATGGCGCCGTGCGCGCCGGTTTCGATCCGCCAGCCGGGTTCGACAAGGTAGGTGGTGGTGGGCGTGGTGACCACGGCCGGGCCGGGCACGGCCAGCCCTGGTGCAAGAGCGCTCTCGTCGAAGACGGCAGTTTCCACCGGCCCCTCGGTGCCGGGAAAGAAGCAGCGCCGCGATCCGGCCGACCGGGCCCCCGTGGTCCGGCCGCCCGGCGGGCTGGCATCGAATTCGATCGTCTCGCCCTGGACGAAGGAGGCGACCCTGAGGGCTGTGAGCCGGATGCCGGCCTCGGGAGACTGGCTGCCCTGCCCGAACCGGCGGCCGTAGTCGTCGGCGAACAGCCGCATCAGGTCGACGACGTCGCGGATGCCTTCCAGGCGCGTCTTCGGCGCGACGACGGCCATCGTCACCAGCTGGTTCCCGTACCGCATGTCCAGCTCGAGCCGGTGCTGGACCGCGCTAGTCGGCAGTCCCTGCCGTTCCAGGTCGGCCCGGCCCTTGTCTTCGAGCTCGGTCACGATCGCGTTGAACCGCCCGAAGTCGGTGAAGATCGCCCGGCTGCTGGCGTCGAACAGTATCAGCGGGACCGAACGCTCATGGATGTGCAGCTGCGGCATGTTGCCCGCCCCCAGCGCGGAGAACACCGAGCTGTAGGGCGGCGCGAGGATCTTGTCCATGCCGAGGTGGGCGGCGATCCCGCAGCAGTGCAGCGGGCCGTTGCCGCCGTAGGCGAGCATGGTGAACTCGGCCGGGAGGTAGCCGCGGATCCGCAGTTCCTTGGCCATCCCGCTGGCCATCTGCTCGTCCACCTCGGCCTTGATCAGCCGGGCCACCTCCACGGGGTCCAGGTACAGGTGGTCGCCGAACTCCTCGTCGAGAGCGAACTCGGCCCGCTGGCGGTTCAGCTTGATCTGCCCGCCGGCGTAGCGTTCCGGCGTCAGGTAACCCAGCAGCAGGTCCGCGTCGGTCACGGTGGGCAGCAGACCGCCCCGGTCGTAACATGCGGGCCCGGGGTCCGACCCGGCACTGCGCGGGCCCACCTTGACTGACTGGTGCAGCCGGTCGTAGCTGGCGATGGATCCGCCGCCGGCGCCCAGCGTGACCAGGTGGATCATGGGTACGCTGACCAGCCACCGGTCGATGACCGGCATGAAGTCGTAGTGCTTGACCCCGTCGGCCGGGACCAGGCCGATGTCGAAGCTGGTGCCGCCCATGTCGGTCGCCACCACGTTCCCCAGGCCCGCCTGGGCGGCCAGGTGCTCGCTCGCGGAGATGCCGGCCACCGGCCCGGAGTGGATGGTCTGCAACGCGTCGGTCGAGTTCAGCTGGGCCATGCCGCCGGAATTGTGGATGATCAGCATCGGCCGGGGATAGCCGTGCTCGCGCAGGTTCTGCTCCAGTTCCGACAGCGCGTAGTACATGGTGGCGTGCAGGAAGCCGTCCACGATGGCCGAGGTGGCGCGGACGTACTCGCCCTTGCGCCCGGACAGCTGGTGGCTGAGCAGCATCGGGACCGCGCCCAGCTGGTGCGCGGGGTACTCGGACAGGAACACCTCTTGTACCCGCAGTTCGTGCGCCGGGTTCTCGATCCCGTTGGTGAGGCAGACCACCAGCGCCTCGGCGCCGGCGTCGATGAGCTCGCGCAGCGCCTGCCGGACGTCTTCCCGGCCGAGCTCCATCAGGACGGTGCCGGAGTAGTCGACGCGTTCCCGGACCGAGCGGATCAGCGTCTGCGGCACCAGCGGATCCGGCCGGGTGCCGCTGGACATGTCGTTCCTGGCCAGCTCGTCTAGGCCCTCCCCGTAGCCGCGGCCGCGGGACAGCGGGATCGTCGCTTCGAACCCGGCGGTCACGATGAGGCCGACCTGGGGCCCGCGCCGCTCGATCAGCGCGTTCGTGCCCAGGGTGGTCGCGTAGCGAACCGAATCGACCTCCCGCAGCACGTCGTCCCGCTGCAAGTTCAGGGTGACGCAGGCGTGATCCAGTGCCTCGTTGAAGCCCTGGGACAGGTTGTGGTGCGTGGTCAGGGCCTTGGCCTGGATGTAGCGGCCGTCCCAGGCCACGAAGCAGTCGGTGAACGTGCCGCCGATGTCCACGGAGATCCGTTTCACGACGAGCCCCCCTCTCCGTCAACGCGCAGCGGTTCGGCGGTGACGTCCCGGCCAAGCGGGATCACCGTGCCAGGCGAGCGCGCGGCCCACTGCGCCTTGAGCGCGTCGACGTCGATCTGCATGTCGTAGGTCGGCGGATGGCCGGGCGGCAGGTACTCGGCTTCGACCTGGGTTCCGCAGCCCGGGCAGTAGAACTCGAGGATCCGGCACCACGCCGGGTCGGGAGCGAAGGTGAACTCGTAGCGGCCGGGGTCGATCAGCGGGCGGTGGATCTCGGTCGGATCACGGTCGTAGACGAGCGTGCCTTCTTTGTAGTTCCCGCGCGCCGGGCCGAGGTCGTGCGCGCACCGTCGGCACCGCCACCGCTCCGTTTCCAGGTCGATCTCCAAGTACTCGGTCATCGGGATACGCATCGGAGTGTCCATCACTGGCCCCTGTCGGTCAGCCGCAGGTCACCCGCGGCGGTGGTCTCGAACTGCCAGCCTTCGGGGACGCGCATCGTGAAGAACGGGCCTTCGATCACGGCCGGCCCTGACCCGCGCCCGCCCGGGCGCTGGCTCAGCAACTCGTACACGGGGATCTCCGCCTGCCCGCCCCGGCCGTCGCGGAGCACCCGCATTCCCTCGGCCTGAGCCGGAGACGCTCCGATGTCGCCGCCCTCGCCGAGCGTGACATGGGGGAGTGGCGCCACCAGCACGAGTTCCAGAGAGGCCTGGACGCCCGGCTTCAGGTGGGTCATGGCATCGTGCAGGTCGTCGAGCTCGATGACCCGTTCCCCATCCTCGTCCTCGACCGTCAGACGGAAGCGGGGGGTACACGCGCTCGCGTCGACGCCCTCGGCGAACATGTCCCTGGCGCCTAGCGCAAGCAGATGGTCGGCGGTCTGCTTGATCGTCGGGTAATCCACCGCCGCCAGGGGCTGTTCGTAACGCTGACCCAGATCGGAGAACCCGATGCCGAACGCGCTGAACACCGCGGCCATGCGGGGGATCAGCACGTGCCGGGCCCCGGCCCGGCGGGCGGCGCCGCAGACCGTCATCGGGCCCGCGCCGCCGAACGCCGCTAGCACGGTGTCGCCGGTGACGGTGGTGGCGTCGGCCAGGGCGCGGCCGATCGCCGCGGCGTGGGCCTCCTCCATCTGCCGCAGCGCGTCGTCGAGCGGGAGGCCCAGCGGTCCAGCGATCTTATCCTCGATCACCTTCGCGCTCCGGTCCGGGTACAGGGGCAACGTGCCGCCCAGGTAGGTCGCCGGGTCGAGCAGGCCCACCAGCAACAGCACGTCGGTGATCGTTGCCTGGTCGCCGCCGAGCCCGAAGCAAGCCGGCCCAGGCGCGGCGCCCACGCTGTCCGGGCCCACCCGGAGGCTGCCGTCCACGACCCGGAAGATCGAGCTGCCACCCACGCCGTAGCTGGTGATGGCGGCCAGCTCTAGTGAGCTCGGCGCGTGCTCGATCGTCCCGCGCCGGTCGACGTGGATGGCGCCGTCGCTGACCACACCGATATCGGTGGTCGTGCCGCCCACGTCGAGCATGACCAGATGGCGCAGGCCGTAATGGGCCGCCAGGGCGCGGGTGCCCTCCAGCCCGCCCCGCGGCCCGGAGCTGTAGGTCTTGAGCGCCGCGGACTTCGACACGCGGGACGAGGCGCCGTCATTGCGGAAGATCCGCATTGGCTGGCGGGCCCGGGCGTCTCGCAACCGCCGGTCGGCATTGAACAGGAAGCGCTCCATCGCCGGGTGCAGGAACGCGTTGAGGAGACCCGACCAGGTGCGGCGGACATCGTCGGGGTCGGCGACGAGTTCCCAGGAGAACAGCAGCGGGACCGCGCCGAGCAGATGACGGGGGTAGAGCCGGAGCAACAGTCCCTTCACCCGGGCCTCGCCCTCCGAACCGCCCCCGCCGTCCGCGCCGCTCACCGCGATGACCAGGCGCCTGGCCCCGCGCGCGGACAGGTCGTTGACCTGTGCGAGCAGCTCACGGCTCAGCGCCTCGTCGTCGGCGTCGAGGCTGATCGCACCCCACCGGTCGCCGACCAGCGCCGTCAGCAGATCCTCCTGGGCCTGGGTGGCGGCCAGGCCCTCGATCAGCACCGGATCCGTAACTAGCAGGCCCAGCTGCGGTCCGGCCCGCTGCACGAGAGCGTTGGTGCCCTGGGTGGTGGAATACCGGATGCAGTCCGTAGCTTGCAGCAGCGCCGCGAGCCGCGGTTCGCCGTAGGCCAGCTCGGAGACCTTGGCCAGGCCGTCGAACAGGCACCGGCTCAGGTCATAGGGCGTGGTCAGCGTCTTGGTGTAGCGCACCTTGTCGCCATCGACGAGGAAGAAGTCGGTCAGCGTGCCACCGTTGTCGATGTTTATCAGTTGTGTCATGAGGCGCGTCCCTCCAAGCTGTCGTGACCGCAGCGTAAGGACGCCAGCCGGGCTGGGCATCGTGGCCTGGGCACGACAAACCGACCCTGCGATGGCTCGTGAGGACAACAGCACAGCGGCGCTCCCCTCCGGCTGTGCGCAGGGAACCATGATCAGGCGGGGGTTAGTGGCGTGCGCACGATGGCAAGGTTGCGGCTTGTCCCTAGCGTCGGCTGAAACGGAAAGGGAATGCCGTGACAGCAGCCAGAATCCCTGACGACAGGGCGCTGCGGGATCCCAGCGGGGCCTGCATCGCCGATGAGCGCCAAGAGCTCGACAACGCGGGTTTCGCCGAGAGGGTGGCCGCGCTAGCCGCCGTCTTCGACGCTGCCGGGCTACGCCCCGGCGGCGCGCTGGCCATCATGCTGCCGAACCGGGTCGAGCTCATCACGAGCATGTTCGCCGCATGGCGGCTCGGCGCCGCCGTCACGCCGGTCAACCCGGCCCTGACCGCGCAGGAGGCCCGGTACCAGATCGATGATGCGGGCGCCACCCTGGTCGTCGCCGACGACGCGGCCGCGGCGATGCTGCGCGACGGCCCGTACCGGATCATCGGGCTAGAGGAGGTGACCGCCCCGCTCCCGCCGTCGCCACGGCCCGCTCTGGTGACCGATCCCGGTGCGCTGGCGCTGCTGATCTACACCAGCGGCACCACCGGCCGTCCCAAGGGCGTCATGCTGGACCACGCCAACATCAGCGCAACTGCGGAGATCATCATCGGCTGGTTCGAGATGACCGCTGACACCCGCAGCCTGCTGGTGCTGCCGCTGTTCCACGTCAACGGCATCATGGTCAGCGTCGTGTCGCCGCTGCTGGCCGGTGGCTCCACGTTCATCGCCGAGCGGTTCCACGCGAGCACTTTCTGGGCGACGGTCGAGATGGCCAGGCCTACCTTCTTCTCAGCCGTGCCCACCATCTACGCGCTGCTGACGTCGCAGCCCGGCGCGCAGCCCGACACCCGGAGCCTGCGCTTCGTCATCTGCGGGGCCGCGCCGATGCCGCGCCCGCTGATCGGCGAGTTCGAGGAACGGTTCGGCGTTCCCGTGGTGGAAGGTTACGGACTGTCGGAGTGCACGGTGGTCTGCACGCTGAACCCGGTGCACGGCGTGCGCAAGGCAGGCAGCGTCGGGCTGGCGATGCCCGGTATCGATGTCGAGGTGGTGGACGAGACCCACCAGTCGCTGCCCGCGGGGCAGGCGGGCGAGGTGGTCGTCCGCGGCCCGAACGTCATGCGCGGATACCTCGGCAGGCCGGAGGAGTCGGCGCAGGTCCTCCGTGGCGGCTGGCTGCACACCGGTGATGTCGGCCGCTTTGACGACGACGGCTATCTCACCCTGGTCGACCGGGTCAAAGACCTGATCATCCGGGGCGGGGAGAACATCTATCCGAAGGAGATCGAGGACATCCTCTACGCTCACCCGGCGGTTCTCGAGGCTGCGGTCGTCGGGCAGCCCGATCCGGTCTTCGGCGAGCAGCCGGTGGCGTTCGTGACGCTCCGGCCCGGCTTTGATACCGCGCCTGAAGAGCTCATCGAGCACTGCCGCCAGTCCCTCGCGCGCTACAAGGTGCCGCGTAGGCTGCACATCGAGGACACGCTCCCCAAGAACGCGGTGGGGAAGGTCGCCAAGCCGGTACTACGCGAGCGACTGAAAGACGCCGGGCCACCAGAATCGGAATCCAGCGTGAGCAGGTGAGCATCTCAGGGCAAGCAGACGCCACCCGGGTAATAGGGCATAACAAAAATCGCGGAGATCGCGGCTAG